>WNGK01002033.1_pt1 | contig 44618 bp, 52 predicted proteins | sample 5400601 | NCBI WGS metagenome assembly WNGK01 (sample SAMN13153376, study PRJNA577476) | soil metagenome | isolation source: 60 cm soil or saprolite under Garry oak tree replicate 1 | place: USA:California | collected 2016-06-15 | reverse complement strand
TGACGCAGGCGGACTGCGCCCGGGCGGCTGGCCTGAGCGCGACCCATTGGAGCGCCCTGGAGCGCGGAAAGGCGACCACGCCGAAGACCCTGCGCCGACTCGCAGAGGTGCTCAACTGTTCGCCATCCGACCTGTTGCTGGACCTAGGACGCTGACCCTTCGGGAAAGCCGCGACGCCTGGCTTCGCGATCGGCGCCGAGGGCAGCTGAGCACCGAGACGCGGGAGAGCTACCGAGAGACAGCCGACGAGTTCCTCGCGGTCCTTGGGTCCGACCGGTCCATGGACTCGCTGACCGTGGACGATATCGATCAGTATCTGGATGCGCTGGATAGTCCCACCCGCAGTCATGGGCCGCTCAGTCTGGCAACGAAGGGCGGTCGAATCGGGCGCGTGCGCGCGTGGCTGAATTGGGCCTGGCGGGAAGGGGACCTGGCGACCGCGCTCGGCCAGCACCTCCGACCCCCGCCGGTTCCGGTCACGACGCCCGCCCCCCTGCCACCGGCGCAACTCCGGGCCATGCTTGCCCAGGTGAGCCTCCAATACCAGACCCTCTTGCTGATCTTGCTCGACACCGGATTGCGGGTGGGCGATGCTCTTCGCCTACGGCGGACGGACCTGCGTCACATGCAGGATGGGCAGCCCTATTTCGAGGTTACGATCAGCAAGACCCACAGCGGTGGCCACTCGCCGATCTCGGCGACCACCGAGAAGGTGCTGCGCCGCTACCTCGAGCGCGAGGCTCCAGCGCTTTGGAAGCAAGCCTGGGGAACGCGGCGTCAGTCTGACGACGGATACATCTTCTTCTCGACTCAACGGTGGGGACAACCGCTGAACCGGCGGACGGTCGAGAAGCACTTCGTCCAGCTGAAAGCGAAGACTGGCTGGACCGGGAAGTGTTCGCCGCATGTCTTGCGCCACACCGCTGGGAACTATGCCGCTGAGATGGGACTCAATGAGGTACGGATCGCCCAATACCTCGGACACCGAACTCTGCGCATGGTGAAGCGGTATACGGGGAAAGTGAGCGTCATCCGTGACTTCGATGCCGTGAGCCCGGCCAATGCCCTCGGGGACATTCCGGCACCGGCCGCCCACCGGCACGACGTGGCTCGGGAGGCCGCTCGGCGGGGCAAGCGGAATGGGCGAGTTAATGAGGAGGTACAGCGAACATGACAACCGAGATAGAAGAGGACGAGAAGCCTGTCGTTCAGCTCGTCGGCACGGACGGCAACGCCTTCGCGATCATGGGCAAGGTGGCGCGCGCGCTCCGAGAGGCTGGCAAACCAGAGCTGGTCAAGGCGTACATAGACGAGGCCACGTCAGGCAACTACGACCATCTGCTTCAGGTCACGATGAAGTACGTCGACGTCAAGTAGGGGGAAGGGATGGCCGAGCTCCATCTAACGCACGGTCAGGCCTAAGTCCGGCTAAACGCCTTTGGCGACCTTCCGGCACCGAGCGCACTCCGGCGAGCGACGGAGTGGAAGGAGCGGCCGGAAACCGATCGTCCCTACTGCACAGCAAGTGGCCGCTGGCCTAAGGGTCACGCCTGTTACCGCCCTCGTAGCCCTGATCCAGGTCTTACCGGCTCGAAGCCGAGAGCGTCTCCCTGCCTCGACGCGACAGACAGCTGTCACGATCCGCGGGTAATCTACCGTTAGAAGGGATAAGGGATAAAAGGAGGCAGGTCAAATGCTTTGCCCGTTATGTCAGGTCGTAATTGAGGCGGGAGCGGGATCGCTCATCAGCCACCTGCTTGACCGTCATCCTGATGAATCAGCCGCCGTCAGCGCGGTGATGGGGGTTGGCATTGCGGTTTGGCGGCGGCACTGGCTGCCCGTTGTTCTTGGCGCGATCGGAGCGGCTTATCTTCTAAGTCGCAAACAAGGTGAGCAAGGAGCGTAGAAAACGATGCCGGTTGTCACCAAGGTCCGGATGGAGCAGTCGTCGGACGGCACGCACGAGCACATCAAAGGCGTTTGCTTACAGGACGGTACGTACAGAAGTAGCGAGGCCGTCGTAGTAGGCATAGACGCTAGGGAGGATTGGCGCACGCATGGCGGCGGCCAATATGCTCGGATTAAGAAGACTCAGTACTGCCCGGCCCGGGGATGCTACCTGTCGCTGTACATCACGACTTCACCAGACCATACAACGCAGAACAACTTGGACAATCTGCCGCGCTGCTAGGATAACCGCGGCCCGCCAGGTGCCTCGAGATCCAGTGGTCACAGGACCGCGCTTTGAGGCTCTCAGCTGACGCCACCGGCCAAACTCGAGCGCGAAGCCTACTTCATTTGGCCCCAGGGCTGGTCTCCTAGAAGCTGTCCAGCCACCCGTCGGCACCTACGAATCCCCGAAAATGTCGGTCCCAAAAACCCCTCGAGCATCCGATCGCTTGTCGTGGGGCTGAACCCGGGGACCGAGGAATTTGCCAAGAGGCGATTCTTTGTCGGTCGCGCCGGCGCCTACCTCCGGAGCCCCCGATATGACCTGCTATGGGCGTCCGTTGGTCCAGCGACGGAGACTCTGGTCACGAACATCGTGAAGCTCAGCACGCCCAGGGCAAGCGACCTCGATGCTATCGACCATCGCACGATAGCCGGTTGCGTTCGCCACTGCTTCCTCGAAGAGGTCCACGGCATGCCGAGCCTGGAACGGCTTTTCATTCTCGGCGGTCGGGCTGCGAGACTCTTTCGCCAGATTGCCCTCCCTGAGTTGACAGACCAGCGGCGCCTGAAGACTTACTCGGTTCGGCATCCTTCCTTTTGCTGGACCGTCCCAGATCTTGAAGAAAGGCTTAGGCAGCAACTACGCGAACCCTGGGAAGAGGTGCGTCGCGAGGCGGAATGATCCTGGCAGCGTCACCGTCGCCAGATCGTCGTGAGTAGGTGGTCGGCCTTCCAAGCCGCGACGGCTAGGACGAGTTCGCTGATGTCGGCAACGCCACGCTCGACAGCGAGTTCGACAACGGCGTCCGCTACTCGCCGCTTGCGACGCCACTCGTCGAAGGGGTAGTCGCGAATGGAAAGGAAGGTATCAATGCCGCGGGGAGGCGGATTGTAGTAGGTAGAGCCCGTGTTAAATGCCGTTAACGCGATGTGCTCAGCGTGGCGCTCCAGTAGGGCCCGCGTGTCTACGGTTATCACGGTGTGTGTCTGATTCCTATAGGATCGAGCTGATAAGAAGCCGATCAGCCTTTCTTCTGTAAGCCAAAAGAACACCCGTCCGTTAAGTGCTTCAAACCATTGCCTTGGAGACATGCCCACGAGGATCCGATTAAGCACGGTCTCGTTGAGGGGTTTCTGGTCGCGAATAACCGCGGTGCCGTAGCGCGGGTGCGTAATGGTGACCCTCTCAGGTCGCCTCTGAGACTCGATCGCGAACCTCTGCTGTCCTTTTATTTGGAATAGGTCAAGGAGTGCACTTGTGCTTAAGAGTCCATGCCGCTTGATGCTTGACCAACTGCTGTTTTCAGCCATGTGGAATAGCCTTGGGAAGTTTCTAACGAGCTCTTGGACATCCACTACCAAGATCGCCTATCGATGATGCTCCGCGTATGGAAGCCCACTGAGAGGAGCGAAACCGGAGCAGCCGCGACGTTTTCCACCTCCTCAATGAATCGAATCGTGTCATCCGTGAGCTGGTCAAAGCGACGCGCTTCGGCGTTCTCAGCTGAGAGATAGTCGACAAACGTGAGGGCTATGTCGGTTGGACCGTTCAGCGCAGACGCCCTCCGTAGCAGAGCCCAGTCAAACTCGGCAACTCGGCGCCCACGATTCGTTGTCGACGTCCGCTCCGTCTGCCGGAGCAGGTGAATGTCGAGGCCTGAACGGCGGGCGATCTCGGCCCAGCTGATCGGCTGCGACATGAACCCGGAGGTTCCACCCGGCGGGCTTTGCACCCTAATGGGATAAGTCCGGCAAACCATCACAATCCGTTTTACTGCGCTAGGAGCTATGCCGGCCTCCGCCAAGCATCCGCCAACCGTCGTATCCCTTGAGGTGACGTGCGGGTAGTACCCGTGAAAGAGGCTGAGCGCAGTGCCTTGCGTTCCCTCGAGCAAAACTCGCTCTCTTCGGGCGAAGCTCTCGTCTAGTACCTCCTGAGCAGGTCTAAGGTATGGTCGCAAGGCGGGAACATCTCTGGCGAGTGGGGCTGGTAGGCTCCTGTCCAGAATCCGCCGTGCTGTGGCTGCACCGACCCCCTGACCCGTTGAGCCGATGCTGCTGACCAGCCTCTTTTCTCTATTTCGATCCCGGTCCGAAATGATCATCGCCTGCGGATCGATGCTCAGCCGATCAACATCGACGCTGCACTCTGAGATCTCGTCCAAGAGATCCTTGACGCTGAGCACGGCGCCCGGGCCGAGCAGAAGTCGCGCCTGTCCGCGACGGGTACCTGACGGCAGGTGGTGGTGAGTGTACGTACCTGAGTCTGTGTAGACCTTATGACCAGCATTAGGCCCTCCGGTCCGCACAAGGAGGCCATAGTCTATCGACAAGTGGTAGGCGATGTTGCCTTTCCCCTCACTGCCGTATTGGCCACCGACTACTACGTCGACGAGTGGCTCCCGGCTGTTAGCCAGGAGTCCGAGCCTACTCGCGGCCCTAACGATGACGTCGTCGGTCGTCGATCGACCAGTGTTGATGACAATGTCGGCGTCCGTAGCCAATTCATCGATATTCCGCTCGGTTGGATTCCTTCGGACTTGCTTGTAGGAGAGAAGTTCTATGCCTGGCCGCAAACGAGGTCGCCTCGCATATCGCTCAGCGAGAACGTCTGCGGAGGCCAGTAGGTGGATGTGGATAACTCGGCGACCGAAGGCTTGCCTGAAGTATTGAATCTGCTGCTGAGTGCGAACAGCGTCTATGACGACGACAGCTGAATCCCCCAGGTCAGTAAGCTGTCTCGAAAAGCCATCCACAACCCAACGCCCACCAGTCCTAGCGTCGAGTAGATCGCCTTCGCTCTGAAGGACCCGCCGAGGCTGTTCTGTCCTGTTGCTACCGAGCCGTGCTGCTAGCAAATCAGCGGTCCGCAGATGGTGCGCACCGAATTGCCTGCTTAAACCGTTGGCTAGGGTCGTCTTGCCGGCTGAGACACTTCCGGAGAGGAGGATGACCCGGCTGACCATGAGTGCCCCCGCTGGTCCCGTCTAATGTGATAGGGCTAGGGTTCTCTGCGCCGGCTCGGGAACTCTCGTCTCAGGGAGATCGTACACAGTGACGAGCACGCCCGCCTTGCAGAGGCACTGCTCGATCAGTTCGCCGATGATTTCCCAGTTCCCGCCTGCCTGGCCGGTGCCTATTCTGGGCATGTGGACCGCTGCCCTTCGAGCCTTCGCCACCTCTGCAAGTTGGCTAAGGCACTCGAGGAGCGGGCCATACCGAATCCTCGGCTTGGGCGACGGACCATATCCGCGCTGCGCCACCATGTGCGCAACCGCTAGGTCGGGCGAAAGGTCGAAGAGTCGAACCTTTCCTAACCGGAGGTTCCTCTCCTCGGCCCAGGCTCGAAAGTCCTGCTGGGCATCTGGCCATTTCTTACCGACGACCCTGGCGAAACCAGCGCCCCACCTCGCCGCGCCGTCATTCACGATGTGGGCCAGGATCTTAGGGCCTTCACCTCGGGGCATCGTCGCGTCGCCCCAAAGATATTGGATTCCGAGCTTCTGCACCGCCCTCTTCCCTTTAGGTTGAACCAGTCCACCTACACGCGGATAACGATGTCCGGGATAAGGTGGTATCCCAACGCACTGGACCCACAGCAGCGGGTGGTTGGACGTCCACTTCTCCTCAGCCTTGGCGGTGAACCCAACGGCAGTGCATTCCGAAAGCACGCTCTTGGCGGAAATCTCTAGCCCCCTTGGAAGTGGAGGTAGCGGCCACGAATCCGAGGGCATTGTGTAGTCGAGTCTGAACGGTGCCCGCGCGTCATCAGGCTTTGTGTGAGCCGCGGCGAAGATCCCCGTAGGCTCGTTCGTCAACCTAGCCACACGCAGAAGGAGTGCTTCGGCAGACACCTGATAGTCCTGTCTCACTTGCATCAGGTGCTCAATGGAGAGCGCCTCCCCGGCAAGACTTGGGAACGAACCGATTGGCATCAGCAACTCCGCCGCACCGATGTTGCAGAGTAACTCCAGTTGCCAGTCATCCGTCCAGGCTAGGTCTGCCGTCTGCGCCCGATGCCTTGCTGCCTGGGCGACGTCCGGGAAGAAAGTGTGGGCTAGTTCGTGGGCTACCGAAAAACGGAGACGACCTGGAGGCCTATTGGGGTTGAACTCGATCCGGACACTCTTCGCACCGGCTGGCACCGTCCTGGCGTCGTAGACGTCTTCCATCGGCACGACCGGCACTCTGAGGTGCTCCGCCAGCTGGAGCGGATCAAAGGGCGGTCCCGTCCAGCCGGCCTCCGCTGCTTCAAAAGCGACTTGCCTGGCGCGGCCGGTGATGGCCTCGACCGGGTCGCCACCACCGGCCAATGCAAGAACTGACGAGTTAGTCCAGTAGGCCATACCCCCAACCTTTCCCAGTCTAGGGCTCGGGTCCGACGAATATCTGTTCGTACACTATCTCAAGGATGCGGACGCCCGTGACAGCTGCCTGTCGTGGCGGGCCGAACGCTCAAGGAATGGCAGAATCGGCGACGCACCATCCGTAGGAAAGACCTCATGCGACCGCGCTCGTTCTTTGAAGGAAGTCGGAATGGGAAACGCTCAAAGAGCTGCAGGCTCGTCTGGCCGACCCGAAGGTGGCGATTTCCCGCGCCAGGAATTCCCTGAAGCGCGGCGGATGGACAGATGGGGCTCTCTTGTGGTAGTCGTTGCCCGTAACCATGCCGATCGTAGGTCCCTATTCGCCAACGCCGGCGGAGCGCCGCCAAGAAGAGGAGAAGGGAAGCTTTCAGACACATTCCAGCTACCTCCGTGCATTCGCACTTCTCTCGGGCTACCGCGATGGCGAAGATGAGGCCTCTAGCCTCAACCGAGTTGCGGCACTTGTTCGCACATCTCCAAGCCTGGGCACCCGCCCCGCCAAGGTAGCTACCCCTGAGGCCGTCTATCCGATACTCGTGAGCGCTTGGGGAACCGAGCTTCTGTTGGCGCTAAACGAGCTTTACGCGAAGGGAGACGAGCTCGTTCGGGTAAGCAACAACTGGTGCGTCGTCCAGCTGTATTACGTCCTGTACCATGCCACGCAAGCTCTCGTGGTGGCACGCGGCAACGAGAGGCCGACGACGCATCCGGTGACTCAGAGGCTTTTTATGGACTTCTGGGTGAAGAAGGCGCTGAGGATTCCTCCGTGGACTTTCGGGGTCGGGGCCTCCGGTTATCGGAACGTTCCGTCTGGGAAACAGATTAGAGATATTCATCCGTGGTCGGCCTGTAATGGTGACACATGCTGGGACATAGCGGCCGTGGCACTGAAGACGACACGGCGCGACGCATTTGGCGAGGCGATCAAGCGCAAGCGGACGGAGAAGCAGCGGGCAGCGCGCAAAGCTTGGCGAGAAGAAGAACAGAAACGCCAAACCATTGGTCGGAAGACACGAAAGGAACCGCGTTTCCGTCTCCCGATTCTCAAGCCTGCTGAGAAGAGAGCGCTTGAAGCTTCGCTGCGTGACTACACGTTCATGGACTACCTGTACCGGTTGCGAATAAAGGCCAACTATCAGGACGGTTCAATGTTCATCGATGGGCCACGCGATGTTGTGTCGTCGCAGCAACTGCGCCAACACCTAATCAGGCTCGCGTCGACTAGCCTTCTCCTGAACGAACTCCACATCGTTGCGTCTTTCGGCAAAGCGAGCATGCTCAACCTGGTCGATAAATGGCTCGCTACTAGCCACCCAAAGGGCTTGGCTGTTGGCCTAGCTCTCAGAGAGGGCATCTTGAGAAACTTTTGAACCTTCTGCAGCATGTTGCGACGAGCCTGAATGAGTGAAGATGCCTGACGAAATGCCAGCCGGTATTAGCCCAACTCGTGTGCGCTACATCAAACTCGGCGAGCGCGGCCGCGCAATAACCTGCGCAGTCGGTAGCCGTACTACACATCCTGACCTAGCTGCCCAAGCTGCTGATCGGTTGCTGCCAGGGCAGGCCATCGTATTGAGCTCCGCGGCCATGAGAGCCCGTCAAGGCCTGGTATTGTGGAGTCGCCTCCTTGGCGTCGTCAAGCGCTGGGCCTGGTCTCAAGGGTAGTCAGATCGAGTCCAAGCCACTTGTCGGCGGCTTCCGTCCACCGATCAGCGATATCGCAACAATTCGCATTGTCACAGAAGAGCACAACGCAGGACCCTGCACCTTGTGAGGAAGGGTATCGAATACCGCGCACCGTTTCACCGTTCGTGCAGCGATAGGTATCACGGAAAAACTCAGTGACGACCTGCGTTGGCAGGTACTCAATCTCTCGCCCAGCCTGTACTCGTTTACTAACTTCTTGGACGAACGATTGCAGAAAACGGACCGCATCGCGTAGGTGGCGCCTCGAGCGGTCGTAAAGGCTCGGTATTTCTGGAAGGCCAGTCAAATTAATAATTCTGAAGTCGCGCGCCGTCTCAAACTGTCCGATGCTCACAATTAATTTCATGCCACGCGCTTCAGTGATTGCTGTCTGTCGCTCGGCCGTGCCGTAGAACATTGAGACGCCTGCGCGGCTCATTCGGTTGACCTCTGCGGAGGCAGCAGGCGGGGAGCCGAGGTCAGCGCCGTGTACGACACGATCGCTTGCAGCGTGGCGTCGCGCTCGCCAGAACCGTGAGTGTGCTGGCAGCGTGACATCGAGAGGGACTTGACGGGCGACCTTTCCGATTTCTTCGAGGAACCGATGGGGAGCAACTTCACCAAGTTCGTGTGGGGCGTCGTCAGACCAGGGATCAGGGTCGCCAGTCGTCTTTAAGGTGATCCATTCGGCAAAAGTCCTCCAGCCGAGGATCAGAGCCTCGTGTCGGCGCAAGGCCAGGAATTCACGCTCTACCCATTGGCGATCGGCAAAGTTGCCGATCACGGTGTCGGCGATGGTCTCGTTCGCGAACGGGTTGCCGATCTCTTCGAATAGTTCATCCGTGAACACGGGGTGGCCGAGCTGCCAGCCGCCTTCGCCGCTATCCCAGGGGAGCTCGTCGATCGGGTCGGTCCATTCGGACAAGAGACTTTCTTCGATCAGGTCGAAGACCTCTTCGACTGGAGCCGCGATGAGTTAATCGGACCCGTGCCGGCCGCAATAGCCGCACCGGCTGTCGGCCGCCTGCTCGGTCACAAATTGGCGGAGGGCGTCATCCGTGAAGCATTCACTGCAAACGTAATCGCCGTGATTCATGGTTGGCGAGAATCCTGAGCGGACACTAAATGGGGAGACGTGTTATCGCTACCAGGGATCGTTTGAAGTGACGACGTGCGGCAAATCCAGAATGCGAATGATTAGAGCCTGTGAGCTGACACCGAACTCATTAGCCAGCGCCTGAATGGCTTTAGCGTCATCGAGATCCAGTCCGCCTCGCTTACGAAGGCGTTCCACCAGCATGTGTTCTGGAATTAGCAGCTCGGCTGCAAACGCATTGGCCTCGATTTCAAAGGGATCAATGCCGCTCGCACTCCGTTTGTCCCGCAGTTTGAACGCGCGGTCGACGTGTAGGCTGTCGTGCGTGCTCAAAATTGCGTGACCAATCTCGTGGGCGATGGTAAATCTCTGCCGGGTTGGGGGATGGGAGGCGTTGACACCAATAATGCGATCGTCGCCGCGGCGGAAATAAAAGCCAGAGACGTCAGAATCCTTCAGGTGCCCTCGCGAGACATTCACTCCCAATAGCTGTGCAATTCTCTCCACGGGAACTGGAGGCTTTGCAACGTGGGCCTTCCGAAGTAGCCCCTGCGCCTCGTGCTTAATCTGCAGTCTTCTTGCTGGTCGCATTCTTCCTCCCCCCGAGCGGCGGAGCGACCGTCCGCTCGATCCACGCTCTTACGGGCCGTGGAGCCTTGGCTGACAAGAGCTGACTGACATCTCGCGACGGCTCTTCGGGTGGCAAAAGGTCGGCAGGTGGCAAGTTGAGCGTGCGCGCAAGCTGTACAAGCGCCTCGGCGCTAATCCGCTGAACCCCCTTTTCGAGATTCGTTATAGAGGTTCGCTCGAGATCGAGCGCCTGCGCGAGCTGCCACTGCGAGAGGCCGAGTTCGCGGCGCCGCGCCCGGACCCGAGCTCCAAGCCAGGCATAGAACGGGTTCGGTTTCATGCCCAGCACCTGTGCCAAGCCAACATATCACCTCCAGCGACAAATGTCAACAGCATTGACTAATAGTCAATCCTATTGACTTTGCAATCGGGCTCCGACCATTGACGTTACCCCAGGTCTTTCCGATAAACTGAAGTCGGGCATGCAGGTTGGCTGCAAATTTCTTTTCGGAGGCCCAGTATGCAAGCTGATAACAAGATCGAGATCGCTGTCACCACGACTGCGCAAGACCTGGACGAGTCGTTCAATCTTGAGGAACCGCTCCGGGTTGTATTTCAGAAGGCGCTTCTACTAGTGGGCGGCCAGGGGCAGCCGGATCAATTCCAGCTTGAGTACCAGGACAAACCGCTGACTGAGCTGAACCGCCAGCTTGAGCACTTCAAGGCGCAGTTCGGATGGGGGGATAAGGTCGAACTGGAACTCGTTCCGAAGCCGGTGGTCGTGTAAGGCGGGTGGACTGGAAGGAGGCTGCAACCGAAGATGTTGCCAGCCTCAAATCACGCTTCGCGAACAAGTACAAATGGCAGCCCGAAGTGCAGTCTGATGATGGCCGGCTTGACCTCTACATCCGGTTAACCGGTAAGCGGCTCAACGGCAAGCAATACCTGCTCCGGCTTCGGTATCTGCCGGACTGGGAAAAAGTCGGCCGCCGGGAGGACTTCGTTAATCCGGAGCAGCCCGAAGAATTCGGGCGGCGCTTTTGGCCCCCCAACGGGGCTGTCCGCGGAATCAATCCCGATTACGACCGGAATGGCGTAATCACACCAAGTATTTGCATCAAGGGCGTGTTCGGCTACCACTCGGTGCTGCACGCGGCCGAGCCACCTGACGGAACCTCATTAACCTGGTTCCTGGTCCATCTGCAGGCCGCCATCAACGAATGAGAGCACGAGAGGTGGCATATCCTCCACCGGGGTTCCCGATTCGGCTGCCAGCGGACCTGTGGCAGCGGACCCTTGGAGTCATCCGGAGGTACGCGAAGCTTGGAGGCCGGAGCCGGATACGAGGATCTGAAGCGATTGTCTACTGGGCGGGCGTCGTAGCAGCCGGCGAAATGGTTATCACTGCGATCTATGAGCTGAATCACGCGCCGCAGGGCGACAGCGTGCGGGTCACCCCCGAGGAGGCCCGCTGGCTCGTTCGAACGCTAAGGAGCCGAGACGAAAAGCTTGTGGCGCAGGTCCACTCTCATCGTGGGTTGGCAGGCCACTCACACGGCGATGACCTATGGGCTACGAGTTTTCACGAGGGCTTTGTTTCGATTGTTGTCCCGCACTTCGCATCTGATGTGACGTCTCCGCTTCAGTGCGCTGTACTCGACTACCGAGGAGGACAGTTCCAGCCGATGGCTCCCGAGGAAATTGAACGTCGCATCGTGCTAGCACCGACGATGGTTGTCAAGCCTCAGACTTGGTTGGGCAAGGATTCGGCATGGAAACGATTCGTTCAGAAACTGAAGTCGATCGGACCGAGCAGGCGCTAGCCGCCGCTAAGCTTCGGCTTCCCTTGGCCCGCGGTCATGTGGAGATTGAGCTTGGGCGGTCCGCCGCCGAGTCAGCTGTGGGCCAGCGATTAATCACGGTGCTGGTGAATGAGTTGGCTCGCATGAAGGGCGTTGTTAGCTGCATCTATGTCGTGGGGCTGAATTCGTCCATCAAACGGCATAATTGCGTGCCGCTGCGAGGCGGTGAATTGATGGAGGGCCTCGCAGCTCTTGTCGACGGGCTTAACGGTCCGGCGAGCCCCTATCGAGCAGCAATTGCGTTCGACCGCTCTCCTGATCCGCATGCGCGGGTCCGGATCGGTCAACCAGCCGGATCGGGCCTACTGGTAGGGGCGGATGCATGGAGGGCCCTCCTGGGCGATTGGGTTGAGTTTTCGGACTGGACAGCCTCTTCGCCATATGGCGCGGCGCTTGCGGCCTCGCTTGCGGCCGCGGAGGTCTTCAAGCAGCTCGTCAAGATGAACAGCGGCGAATCGGCGGGTCGTGTGCTTGCAGACCAGTTCGCCTTTTCTGCCTTCAACTTTGGGATCGACGGCGATGCGGCGCTTGGACCCGACGTCCCCGACCTCGAGGTCGGAGATTTAGCGGTTGTTGGCTGTGGCGCCGGAGGCACGGCCGCCTTATATGTCTTAGGAATGCAGCCAGGGCTGAGCGGGCACATCGATCTCGTGGAGCCCGGTCGACATAAGTCATCGAACCTAAATCGCTATTTGATGACGACTGCGCATGACGTCCAGATGGAGAACCACAAACTTGGGACACTGGTCAATCATCTGGCTATCAATGCTCCGCGCCTGCGGCCCACGCTTCGCTCCATCTCGTTCGAGTTGGTTGACAGCCCGGCCTGGTCGCTGGTCTTGTCGACAGTGGACACCGTAGAAGCCCGCTGGAACATACAGCGGCGCCTTCCCGCGAGCTCCATTATTCTGGATGCCGCGGTTCGCGATCTGGAGGCGGTGCTTATGCGAGTCGTGCCTGATGGTCGTTGTCTTGAGTGTGTCCATCCCTCTGATGCGGAACTGCCGCTGAAATATCGAGCCCAGCGGTGGGGTGTAGAGCTCGAGGAGATCCGTCGATGGACGGCCGAGAATGAGGTGGTTACTCGAGAAATGGTTGACCGGCTGGCCCGAATCCAAAATCGAGATTCGGCGGATTATGAGGCCCTCGTTGGCGTCCACTTCAGCGAGGCTCCTAACCTGACTGAGTGCGGAGAAACGCCGCTGCGGACGGATATTCCGAGCCAGGCACCTATCCTGCCGATTGCGACTACCCACGTGGGCGTGCTTCTAGCGGCCGAAATTGCAAAGCACTTCAAGTTTCGAGAAGCGACTCTAAACAACTGGCTTGCGCACAATTTGGGGGCGGCTCCAAGGCGGCCGAAGGTCAAGTGGCGCCCACCTGTTGCTACCTGCCCCCGGCACGGCGGTTGAAATATGGCACAAAGGGTAGTTAGTTAGCAGCCGTGGTGAGATTCGTGGATCCAGCTGGGTCTCTTACTCGTCGCCGCCATCGGGTTGCTGGGCGGCGCCATCGTTGGCCTGGTGAGGTGGCGCAAGTCTTGCCGACCAATCCGCGTCGGTCACGCACGGCCGGCTGCCGAACGATTACCAGACGACCCGAGCGGCTGAGCGGTGGGGCATGACGATCGGGACGCGGTGAGATTGGCTCAAGTCTTTCTGGCCAATAGGACTGAGGTACCCAAGGACGTGACCATCACGGACGGGTCGCGGGTCGTCTGGCCGTTCGGTCGACGCTGACGAATCCAGCCCCGCACGGTGAAGCTGCCGGCCCATGGAGCAGGCAACGCTCGACTGATGGTGATCAGCCACCGCTGGCCCACCGTGATCGCCGTTATCTGCTCTCGCTCCACGGCGAGACGTCGATGGGCGAGCGGGTCAAAGGTCGGGCCTGGACGCGGCTGACCGGATATCAATGGGCAGAGCCGCCAGGGCTCGCGGGATGAACGCCGGCATGACGGCATCGTCGTCGCGGCCCAGTCACCGGCAGCAAGCCCGACCCTGCGTTTTTTGCGGACGGATCGTTCCGCTGACCAAGGAGCACGTCTGGCCCAAGCAGCTGGATGACGTTCTTCCTGGTCTTGGTCCCGGTCAACACATCTTTGGCCTGACCGACGACCCCGAGTCTTGGGTTCTGCAAGACCGGCCGGCCTTCAGCCGTGCGGTCAAGTTCGTGTGTGCCGAATGCAATAACGGCTGGATGTCGCGGCTCGAAATGGCGGCCCGGCCCATCTTTGAACCAATGATGCCGGGCACACGGCGGGTCACCGTACACCCATGGGAGCAGCGGACCCTCGCCTTCTGGATCGTCAAGACCGCGATGACCCTGCAGCTGTCACACCCAACCCGACAATCAGACGCCATTCCCAGCGCGCATTACAGCGAGCTCTACAAGAAGCAACGCCCGCCCCGGTTATGCCAGGTGTCATCGCTGGCTGCACGCACGACGACCGGCCACTCGATCTGCCCATGCCCATGGTCGGGCGCTGTCGGATCACTACGCTAAAACACTTTCGTCCCGACGACATACCTGCCGACCAGCCAACGCTGCCGGCGTATTCCGTTGCAATGAGCATGGGCAACCTGGCGATGGCGATCTTTGGCCATCAGTACACCGGCAGCCGCAGCGGCACAGTGAACAGAACGACCAGCCACCCTTCGACCGCGCCGGATCAGTGAGCTGACCAGGACAGCGCTCGCAGGCACATCTTCCCGCACTGATCGAGGTGATCGCTACGCCGCTCACGAATACGCTAAAACCAGCGCCACCCACCCATCGAGGGTGATGAGCCGATGATCACGGTCACCTCCTGCGGCGGCTTCTGCGCCGCCACGTGGGCCGTTGCCCGCGTGTGTCCCTCGATGCTGACGGTCTTGTCCGCCGTTGGCTTGAGCTCGCGCGCCACGGCGATCAGCAGACCGTTCGGCATCTCGCCAGCGTCGATGCTGTTGGCCGTTGCGCGAATCCCCGCCGTGATATCCTTGCCGTTCTCGACGATGTGAAGGCCGAGGTTCGCGGCTCCCGCTTTGATGAGCCGGGTGTCATTCGACAATCGAAGCCAGGTGATAGTTCGCGTAGCGCATCTGGCCCAGCTCACCGATGGTGAGCGCCCATCGCTGCCACTGGATGTCAGCAGGCAGCGCCCCAATGTAGACGCCGCGGTGCTGGTCGAGAGCGGCGCGTCGCAGCGTATTCTGGCGAGCATCCGTTAGGTCCGGATGGGTGAGCAGGCTACGGTCGAAGGTGGCGAACGCCTGCTGGAAACGGGGGCTGTCAACCTCGGCGCGCAGGAACTCCAGCACCATCTCATCGTGGGAGGAGGGACGCAGAAGACGCACGACCGGCAGCTTAGGACGGAGGAAGGATGGCCCCGCCCTTGGGCAACCATCAATCCGGGGTGGGCATCGAGAGTGGGTCGCTGCCGTGCGGGTATCTACTCGATCAGTCGACCTGAAATTTGGCCGACGCACCGGCTTGACAGGCTGCCTTTGCGGGTGCTAGGTGTATGGCCGAGCGCAATGATTCCTCTCCCAAAGATTGGTTTGTACTATCCCTTCATCCAGTTCCGCAGCGATGAGTGGGTCAAGCTAGCCGCGCTCTACTGGGACGCGATGGAGCGGGTCGTGCCAGCTGGATACTGGACGACCTCCGCCAAGGACTCAGACACCGTGCACGTCCTATCGCGCGAGGGTTTCGTGGTCAACCGGGAACCAGATCTTCATAAGCATCTCCAGAAGGTTGCACAGGAACTCACGGCGGTCGTTGAAGCTAATGAAGCGCAGCTTGTTGAGTCATATAGCGTGCGGAGCATCTTGACTGGTCCGCCTGGGCAGCTGCCTCCGCACGTCCGTGCCTGGACTGGCTCCCCTGATCCGTCCCTTGTTCCCGGGCAGGACCCAAGGTTATCTTACTTATACGTCAGCAAGATCGAGGGAAGACTTATGGATGCTCTCGTCGGTACTGGCCTTGGGATTCCATCCGGCGGTGAGTTCATTGGTATGCATCCGCAGCTAGCGTACGTATACATGCAGGCCCTCGCCCAAGTAATGGCCGGCGAAGGGTCACAGCCCGTCACCGACGACGCATTCGACCACGTTGCCGAGGGATGCTCGGTCGAGCAGATTGCGAACGCATTGTTGGACCAGCCCACCGTCAGCACTGGAGTCGATCCCGACGAGATCGATGCGCTCTTCGCATCAATTGCCATCCAAGCCGTGATTCCGCGGGGACTCGATAACGTTCCAGTGGCTAAGGTCGTTGAATTCCGGTCACGCTACCGAGACCAGATGACCGCCTTTCAGCTCCACATTGAAGAACTCGGCAGCCAGTTGACCAAGGCGGCTCCGACCGACGATCTCAAGGAGCTAGAGACAGTCCTCCAGCTTTTCAATCAAAAGACACTACAGTCTGACCTCGACGAGCTTAAGGGCGGTCTCCGTACCGTTGGCATGGACACGGTGCTTGGCGCATTGAATCTGAAGGTTGCGCTTCCGCCATTGGCCCTTTCAACTGCCACCATGCTGCATCTGAGTCTGGCGACCGTGAACCCCCTAGCACTCGCTGGCGGGGCGATAGCTCTCGTACTAACTCCTCACGTCCGCGAGAAGCAACGAGAAGCGCGCGACCTTATTCGGCGGTCGCACGCAGCGTACCTCTATAACATCGAGGAGCAGCTCAAGCCCAAGGGTCTCGCGGAAAAGATAGCGCAGCAGGTCCGCCGACTTGTTCCTGGGTTGGGTCTTTAGCAGTTCCCTCGTTGGACTGCGTGACCTAGATCCTAGACGGCGTCAGCCCAGCGGCTCGTTGCGCTCTCATTTGCGTGGTCTTAATCTAACCTCTGAAGCCGAATTCCTTACGACCTCGGGCCGAATGATCGTTTTGCGATTGAACTCCAAAGCGAATTTGAAAGCATCGTGCGCGAGGCGAGCTCGAAGTTCCAGTCGTATGCTGGCCGGCATATACTCCTTATCGACGTATCACAGACTGGTCTCGACGTCGAGTTTCACCCGATCCGGCCGGGTGGAAAGCCAGGCCTCATGGCCATCTGGGTCGCTAACCTGCCTCCGGGAGTCGCAAACGTGCATGAAATCTATCTCGAACCAGGGATCCGCGTGTGGACGGCTCCCGAACCAGGAGAAGACCCACATTCTCCTCCGCGAAGGATTCGGGCGGGCCACGCTATACCGACGAGCAGCACGGCTTTTACGTTCAGCTCCGGCCGCTCCCCGTCCGTTTTCGGTGATGAGGTCGGTGGATTGAAGGTAGAGGTTAGAGCCACCGGTCTCAAGGTCTTGCGTGAGAAGCGAGGGCTTACCCAGCGCCAGTTAGCTAGAGAGCAGTTTGCTGCAGGAGAGGGGCGCGCATGGCAAACGATATCGCGATATGGAGGGCCAAATGGTAGGCCTCTGTCATAGACGAATGACGAGTACTCGAATCACGTCAAGTGCAATCGTCAGTGATGGCATTGCCGTGACCGGTGACGCTGACGGTGGAAGCATTATCTGGTCGTTTGATTCGAACGCTCCTCGTCCGAAACTAGTCCAAGAGGCTGCACTCCGTTCGTGGACTACTTATTACCACGGCATCACTACCATCACGATTTCCCCCGACTTGGCGTGGCTATTTATGGGATCGGACGACAAAACCGGTATCCTGTGGCAGGTCATCCGGGACCCGGACAGTGTGACGGCGAAGGCATTCTTCAAGCTAAGGAGCGGCGAAGGAGAGATCATTTGCTCGGCGTTCTCCCCAGATGGACGCCTCCTCGCCGTCGGGGACGAAGCCGGAGCAAGCGTCTGGCTTCCTGGCCAGATTATCCCGTCGTCGAGAAAGATGTACGAGGAAGACTTTCGCCTAGAAACCCGTGACCTGTACTACGATGCCACTTGCGTCGCCTTCCTCCCCGATTCTCGGAGCGTGGTCGTCGGGTACTCCCTTCGCCAGATCCGGGTCTGGAACATCACAAGCTCGGATCCCACGAAGAGCCGTAGTCGACTACGCGGCGTGCTTAGGTCCTTGTTGATCGAACATCCTGAAGGGCCCGGAACAGGGACTTCTGCCGTCGAGGCCGTTGCCGCCTCACCATCTGGTACACGGCTTTTATCTGCATGCGGTAATGGCACCGTTGTCTGGTGGGATGTGACACCGGATGAGATCAGTCATTCCATCATGGCGGTGGATGGCCACGCAACTGCAGTAGGTTTCGACACAGAAGCCACTGGCTGGGTGGCCTGGGGCACCGGCGCGCTGGAACTGTGGGACTGGACATCCAAGGTCACCATTCGGCGAAGCGGAGCGACTCAGCTACCGGAGTGGGGCGATCATGAGTACTTGAGCTCAGTCACAAAAGATGGCACGTGGGCACTCGCACTTGGCCATGAAGGATTTGGATCACTCGCGCTCTGGCGTTTGCGTGATGTTAAAGGGTAAGTGGAGGCATGCACAAATACGGCTCGAAGTACGAACTCTACCGCGACTTCGACCTCGCAATCAAGCTAATAGTCGAAGACATCGCGCGGCCTGACTACTACGTCCGCATCATCGACGCCCTGCGATTCGACCAACGCTGCAAGCTCGAACGTATACAGGAAGCGATCAGGGGGTTGAGGCCTGACGATCCCCCGGGCATTGGCTTCTTCGTCGAGCTGCCCGCCCGCGGAGACGCTGGTGACGTTCTCGGAACGCAATTCGTCCTCATCGAGCATGAAACTGGTCCCGAGCTCTTTGTCCCGATCGTTACGGACCCTCACGTGCTTTCTGGCCTGCTCTTCGTTCTCATCTTTGTCCGTAATAGAGTCTTCGATGAGCTTTACAAGAAACTGCGTGAAGAGACCATGGCCCGCATAGGTCCACTGGTGCGCCACTTCTGGCAGGAGGCACGAGGTGGGGCGCGGATTTCGGCGGTAGAAATCCGGACTGAAAATCGCGGCGTCTGCCGAGTACGATTCTCAGCATTCGATGTCGAGCAGATTACTTGCCTCCTTCGGAAGATCAACGAGAACCCGAGCGGACAATTGATCCAATTTAATCAGCATTGCTTCAACGGTGAGTTGGTCGAAGTGCGGCAGCCGTCTGGCGACGAGGCAGAGGCGTAGGCATTCGTTACCACGAGCGAGCACAAAGAACGTGCCCGACCCGACCCGACGCGCGCGGGACCGATCTCCCCTTTAGACGCCGCCTAAGCCGGATGCTCCCACTCGTTGTGCACTCCAAGGGTATTGCCCGCGGACTGGAATCTTCCAGTTCAACGGCTGTGGTTAGCTCATGGCCGGAAAGCCTTCGAGTACTCTCCTTTAACCAGTGGGCAGAAAGTGGACTGTGCGGTGGTGTGATTTGTGATCGATCCTGAGGTGCTGCGCCAGGTTCAGCGGCTTCAGAGGGATGCCGCCGCCCAGTTTGCCGCGCTGAACCGTGTGATTCCACGCGACGCCCAGCTCGCTGGCCGTGACGCGCGCCGCGCAACTGGCCGCCCTGACCCGCCCGCTCTTAGCCCAACAGCTCGCTGGGTAGCGCGTACCGGACAGGCCGTGTTTCGAATTCTCGAGGATGCTCGCCGGAGCCAAGCAGCCGCACAAGAGATCCTGGACCAATTAGCACCTGGGGCTGGGTTGATCAGTCCATCCGCACCGGCCGAGATCGCGGAGGACCTGAGCTGAGCGGCACGGTCTCGCCCGAGTGGAGAAGCTCCTAATGGAGGAGCTCCCCGCGGACGTTTGTGGTGAGATGCTTGATTCTCTCTACGACCGACCATCGTTCGCCCAGTGGAAGGGAACCTTTGGAAAGGCCCTGCAGGCGCACACACGGGGTGATTTCGAGCTCTCGATCCCGATCTGGCTGCTTGCCATCGACGGCATAAGCAGTCAGGAATTGATGGTTTCGAGCATCTACAGCAAGGTGCAAGGGAAAAGGGCACCCGACGACTACTCGACCAACTGTCCTGGCAAACAATCACCGGTTCGACTGACCCGCTGTTGCTGGCCGTGATACAGGTTCCCTCGGGCTTCGGCAAACCGTCCCGCCGGAGCGGGACTCCCGCTGTCTTGAACCGTAATGCGGTCCTGCATGGGCAGGCCCCGACGATAGGAACCGAGAAAGACTCAATACAGTGCATTCTGGTTCTTGACGTCCTTCATTTTTGCCTCGAGATGAGAGACCAAGCTAAGGCACGCCGGCGCCGGCCTAAGCCGGTTTTGGTCATGGGGTGGCTGCGCCACCCAGGCTTCTCTTGTTGATGAGGTCCGGAGCCTCAAGGGAAGTGGAGGCTCGGGTTGGCGATCGGGACGTCCGGATGGTGCGGCAGGCTACGGATTGGCTCGCCGTCACGGCCACGACCGAGATGTAGCGGCTAGAAGGGTGCCGTGGCATTTCCAGTCTGGGGTTTACGGCATTTCCAAAAAGGGGTCCGATTATGGCAGGCGGCGACACAACGATTGACCTCGCATGCGTCGGCAAAAAGCTGATCTGCGACAACTGGTCTGTGCCGAGCACTACAGCGCTTTCAGGCGCAGCCTTGCTCGAGACGCCGGACGCAATCACCAAATGCCTCGCCCAACAAGCCGCGTTGAACTCAGGCTGGTCCGCCGCGCTCGTCCGGAGGAGATGCTTTTTTCTGTCCCGCGGTTGCTGATGTCATGCGGGTGCGGCCCAGGGCGGCTTTCATCTCGCAAATCGTCCAGGATCGGCCAGCCCCTTCCAGGCGATCGGCCCCAGGCGGAGGCCCTGGAGCCGACAGCGCCTCGGCGGGGTCGAAATCCGTGACTTCCATTATGACCTCCAAGACCAATGGGTCGGAACCTCCGGCCGCTGTTGGCGCGAAGCGGGCTCAGCAGCGCTAGCCCCGGCGTGGGCTCTGGTAGAAAGCTGAAAACGTCGCGTTTAGTGGGCGGGCTGTCTACCAGACCCGGACAGATCGGGAGAGTCAGGCGGCTTGACAGTCGCCCCTGAAGTGCAATATCAGATCAAGTGGTTCGCAAAGCACAGCCGTGCTGACTGGTATCTGTTCAGGGGCTTTCAGGTTACGGTGATCATTCTGAGCGGCCTGAGTCCGATTCTCATTCTCTTTACCGCCCTCCCAAAACCACTTCAAGCACTTCCAGCAGCACTGGCCGCGTTGGCGGCCGCTGTCGCTGCCAGTTTTCATTGGCATGAGGACGCCGTTCGTTGGGCTGCGACCCGAGAGCAGCTGAAAAGCGAGCTTCGCCAATTCAAGGTACGCGCAGGGCACTATCCGGACAAGCTACCTGACAGCGACGCATTGCAGGCCTTCGTTTCACAGACCGAGGCGATCGTGCTCGGCGAGCTTACAAGGTGGCAGAGCGTGGAAACGCTCGTGAAATCACAGAGTGAAGCTGGTGGCGATCAGGCTGGACAGCAATGACCACCAAGCCGTGACCGAAAGCCCAAGATGATAAGGCCCCCGGCCGGTCGGGTTAGAATCCAGAGACGTGGTCGTGACGATGCAGTTCTGGGGGTTTCGCAAGACAAATAAGTTGGTGGCGGGGCAGGGGGCACAGCCAAAGTTGGGCGCTGCCGCTTCCTTTGGTCAGGTTCCCAGGGTCGGCTTGGGCAAGCGGTGGAGACCGATGTATTGGGGGATTAGGCATCGTCGCTGTATCGTAAGCGACGATTCGCGTGCGCGGTTCTGAGATCCCGGGTGTCAGCTACAAGCTAGCAATCCAGTGGTGCCATCATCAGCCTCTTGGTGCTTAGGTTCGGTGGTTCTCGACGACAGCCTCTCTTAAGGACAAGGGCATGGAGTATGCAGAACCGTTGGTAAACCTTGGGGGGCCTTGCGGGAGAAATTGCCGCTGCTCAGGGCGCAGCCTGGATGGCGCTTGTGATCGGGTGCCTGGTCGCTTTCATCGGAGTCTGGCTGGCAACCATGGTCGGCTTCCTAACGGGGCGTATAGCCGACTGGCATACCACGGAGCAAATAGGCTCGGAGCGCAGCACCCGGACTGAGCATCTAACGCGTAGACAGCATATAGCTTGGGGCCTTGCAATGCTTGCCGTAACTGCGGCCGTCGTGGCGTGGGCAATTACCTCGCGTTTTTTTCGGGATGTCGCAGCCGCTTCACGTGTCGCCTCCGCCGCGTACTCTACTCTGGACGGGGTTGCTTTTTTGTGGCTGGCTCAATTCCTGTGGCGGCATCGAAGGCCAGGGTCCTTGAAGCCATCCGATAAGGTAGACGAGCCCGAGCCTCCTGAGACGGACCTAGAGCTGACTGGCACAGGGCTTTTGAACCAGGGCCTGGGTTATGTAAGCACCAGTCTTATGCGATCCCGCCAAGGACGATCGGTCATGGCTGCCTTTTCTGCAGCTACGGGAGTGGCATGCCTTCTATTGGGACTGGTCATCGCGGTCACCGGCTCGACGATTCCAACCCAAGCCTTCCTAAGATTCTATGAAGCCATGGACTCGTTGGACTGGCTCGTCTTCCTATTGGTATTGCCAGTTCTGATGTTAGGGATAGTCATCGCTTTCGTCGTTCGAGTCGTCCAGATGAAGGCGTGGGCGCTCCAACGGGCCGCGATGTTGGCTGCATTATTGGCGTGTACCGGACTGCTAATCGGGGTGCTGGGGCGGTTGGGATTGATCGCGGGTTACTCAGAAGCCGTTTCGAAGAACTTTCACGCACTTACGCCGTAGGCTGAACGGCTGTCAAGTCGCTCTCGACTCTGAGTCTATCGAGTCACGAGTGACCAGAGACGAAGTCGACAGAGGTTCGTCTCACTTCGAGTTCTTGAAGAGGCGCCTCCCGTAGCCAGTGCCCAAGGCGGTAGAAGAAACGAAGGACAAACCTCAGGCCTTCGACGACCTCAAGGCCTTCGTCCAGGGCAACCCTCGCGAGCTGAAACCGTTGGTCAACGTTCACCGGCTGACGAAGATTCTCTTGCAACGAACCTGACGTATCACTCACGACTGGCCGCAGCGGAAACTGGTGGAATGGCTCATTTTCTGCGCCAGGTGGCCCGACCTGGTATACGATGTCGGGGGGTGCGCCCGCGACGAGGCTGCTGCCCCTGACGCCATCCGCCGGCTGATTGACACGTGCGACGTGGGCGGGGAGGCCAACCGAGGTTGAGGCGTTTCGAGCGCTAATGCGCGTCGAAGCGATCATCCACAGTGCGAACCTCCTAGAAGGGTCAGATCTGGAAGTGGCCCAGGCGGCCTTCATCTCGCAAATCGTCGGGATCGGCCAGCCCTCCCAGGCGATCGGCCCAGGCGGAGGCCCCGGAGTCGACAGCGAGTCGAGTGGCGTCGAAATCCGAGACTTCCCATGCGACCTCCAAGACCGATGGGTCGAAACCGGCCGCTATTGGCACGGGCCAGGCGCAACAGCGCTAGCCCCCGGCGTTGGCTCAGTGCAGAAACTGAAAACGTCGGCTCCAGTCCAACGCGCTGCCTACCAGAACGGACAGAATCCCGGACGGCACGCCTGCTAGACGGAGTGTCAAGAAATGGCGTATCGTCTCGGCAGGGGAGCAATTTGGGGGGCCAGGATCCGACGGTTCCGAAGGTCACGTGTCTGGTAACGATCCACGGGATCGGCTTTCAGCAGCCGCCTGTGGGCGACATTCCCGGATACGCGGACGGTCTGCATGGGAACCTGAAGAAGGCGCTGCCCAAACTGCTCTCCGACGACCCGGGTCGCCAGCGATCCGATCGCGGCGAAGCCGGGGCGATCTATGCCCAGAGCGAGTATCCGACGGCCAGCCACAAACGCGAGGAGGGATTGCGCCGGCTGGGCGTCTGGGATCCGACGCGCCGCACCATCAAGATCGATGGCGCGCCGCTCGTCGAGGATGCGCTCAAGGACCGTGAAGCCATCGCGCACATCGCGCTGGTCTACGCCAACCTCGAAGACACCGGTGCCGCGCACGTTGGTGCGGCGTTCGACGCGGGAGTCAGGAGCCTGCTCGCATCCGGCCGCTATCTGTCGGTCCGCTCGTCGCCCGGCTGGCTACGGCGAGTCATTGGGGGCTTCGGTCGCGGCGGACCGAAGGCGGCCGATGGTCCCAGCCTGAGAGTGCGGTCGGATATTCGCGGCATGCGCCAGGCCAAGGCGGCCGGCCGGGAGCCGGTTCCCAGCGCCGCGCCACCCGACGGCGGCCTGGTTGCGACCATCCTGCAGCTCGAAAATGACATCTGCGTCTATGTCTGCCGCAACGATCTTCGGGTGCGGGTGCGCGGATTCGTCCGCGAGGCGCTTTTTCGACTGTGCTCGCGAGATGACGTCCGTTGGGTCATCGTCAACGCCCATAGCCAGGGGACCGTTGTCGCCTACGATGTGCTGAGCGGACTGCCGCCGGTAATGGCGGCGAAAATCCCAGCCGTCTATACCTTTGGCTGTCCCCTGCGCAAATATCTCGATCTTTTTGCTTGGGGCAACGACGTCGGTATTCTCAACGGGAGCCAGTGGATTAACGTCTGGGATGCGTCTGACCCAGTGGCGGATCCGCTCATGCCCGGACCCACTTGGAAGGCGGGTATGCCGATGCCCGACACCGTCGTGCCGCCAACCCTCTTTCAGTACTGGAATCCAGACGGCGGCGATCCCGTCCCGGTCCGCAACCTCGCCGACCGTCCGGTCGACAACCTCCTGAACAGTGCCAATGGCGGCTTGAAAGCCCACAACTATTGGGACAACGTCCCGCAAGTCGTTGAGCCGCTCGCGCAGGACCTTGCTCGCTGGGCAACGTCCGCGCCGGTGACGCAGCAGGTGCTGTAGGACAGATGAGCGGAAGCGGTAGCCGTCCGATGAGCTGATGCCTCGCCTCTTCAGCGCCTTCGGCACCGCCTTTGTCGCCATCGGATTCATCTGTGCGCCGCTAGCCGCCTTGGTGACGTTCGTCGTTTATGACTTCATCGGCCCGACTCGCGGGCAACCGTTACCCGGCATCGGCGTCGGCGTCCTCATCGGAGTCGGAATGGCGGTCGCCGTGTGGTGGGCATTCGAGCAGCAATATCGGGACGCCGCCATCGTCAACCCACGCCAATATCGCAACCTGCAAGTCAGACTGCGAAGCGATGAGAACCAGCTCGCTTCGAGCCCACCGATCGCGCAGCCGCTTGCCGATGCTGCGGGTCGTGACGCGATCGCGCTGCGGGATGATCTGCACAGGCTCTTGAGTCAGCCGCAGTCGGGCGCCAAGTGGCTGTCCGCGGAAGGCTATCTCGAGGCTTGGAGCGACATGTACCGACTGGAAGAGGCATTAGTGTTCTTGCTGCCGGTCGAAGAAGTGTTGGCGATGGCTAATGACGACTTGTCACGGCTCGAGGGCTCGAACCTGCCAAACGCGGAGGCCATCAAGCTGAGGCTGACCAACGACATCAAGGCCTTGACCCCTGCGGTCGTCTCGGTTGGAGCGCCAGCCCAGCCGGCCGGCGGCTCCAGTGAGTTCGCTATTCGGGCCGACCTCGCCGACATTAGGCGATCGATCAACCGCTACCGAGAAGACCAATGGAACGGGCTCGTGGCGGAGCGCAATCGAACCATGCTCGCTGCCGCGATCGCCGGGTTCTTCGCCAACTTCGGCCTCGTGTCGGTCATCGTCTGGAATATCGATCCAAAGGCTCTCGAAGTCGCCACCAGCTTCATCGTCACCGGTGCCTTGATCAGCCTTCTACACCAGGCTACCCTCGTCGGTTCGAGCGAGAGTGGAATCGAGGACTTTGGTCAGTCGACGGCGCGGTTGTTCTCGGCAACGTTCGTCTCCGGACTGATCGCGCTGCTCGGCGTCATCGTGCTGGAAGGCGCGGGTTTGGTCATCAACGGTGCTTCCATCATTCCATCTCATTCGCACTGGAAAGAGACCTTCGACTGGACGCAGAACAGAGGCGGGTATTTCGTCGCAGCGCTGTTTGGCTTTGCCCCGAGCTTGTTGTTCCAGATCCTTCAGAGTCGGGCTGACACCATCAAGAGCAACCTCGATACGTCGCAGGTGACGGGAGCCAAGACCAAGAAATGAGGGTTAGCCTTCTTCACAAACGCTAGTGGGGGTTCAGGCGCAACAACTGCGCCCCGCTGCGAAAATACGGCTAACTTTGCGTGGTTTGCGCAGACGAACTGCCGCCCTGAACGTCTATGCTCGGGGTAATCGTCAGTGCCAGCGATTACGGTGATCACGGTGCGCGTCCGTCAGGCCGTTGCGGAAGAAGCGCTCGTAGTATTCGACCTCAACGTGGTGGGCCTGGAGCCACACGCCCGGGACATGGATCGCATCGCAGTGGGCCGGAAAGCGGCCATGTGTATCGTAAATGTAGTTGCAGATATCCTTGACACAGTCGGTGACGTCCTTCGTATACTCGGCCGCATCCTTCAAGTACCGCTCGCCATAGTCCCCCTTGTAAATGCGGTCAAACAAGGCCGTATCCTTATAGATGCCGTCGGGTCCGAACTTCTTCGCGACCACCTCATCCACGGCCTCGGACATGCTGTCGTAGTAGCCCGGGTAGACGCACATACCCTTGATTAGATGCTCGCCCTTGTGGCGTAGGCCGATGGGATTCGTGCGCAGATTCGCCAAGCTGGGCAGGAGCACGTGCCAGCGAAGGATGTCCGCCGGCCGCCAGCGCGGGGTGACGAAGTCGAACCCTAGCATCGGCCCATACTTCTTGATGAACTTGGGATCACCGAGGATGACTGGGGGGCCGATGGCACCGTGGATCCAAGCGCCAAGCCCCATGGCGTCGGCAGTCAGGAAGATCGTCTGGAGGAGGAGATCGGCTTCGATCTGCGTGCGTAAAGAGCCGATGATGCCGAGCGGCACCGGCATATCTTTATTGAGAAAGCCCTTCTTGACCCAGCGTTTGACGCCGGCAAGCCGGTAGAAATTCCGATCGTCGCGGATCGCCGGCCGTGCTTGGTCCGGCTCGGTCAGGATGTACATCATGCCGTTGATGTACTGGCGCGAGAGATCCACCACCGGGAACAGGATCGAGGTGCCCGGCAGGTTCGAGAGAAAGCGGTTGGAATCCGTATAGGCGGGAAAGTCACGCATGCCGTCCGCCACATCCAGGCGGTGATCGAGGATCTGCACCTTAGCCTCCCGGGCTCGTTCGATCAGCCGCTCGGAAGTGAAACTGTCTTCGCCGTCTGGAGCCGGCGGCAAGCTCCGCAGGAAGTAGGTCCCACTGTCATTGATTAGAAAGAAGTGCGTGCCCTGAGCATTGTCGGGGCTGCCCGCCGTGCGCCCCGCCATCGTCCACAGGTCGGGCTTGGCCATGATCTCGCGCTTCGTGGTCGGATCTTGGAAGGGACGATCGGGCATGGTCAGACCGGTACAGCCGGTGGCCGCGATCAAGATCGCCTCCTCCAGCTCAGAGAGTGGCGCACGCGGATTTGTCGACTGATAACTCATCGTGCCAGCTAGGACCGTGGTTCCCTGGCTGACTCGGTGCGTGCGCCGTCGCCAGATGCTCTCCAGGAGGGGACGTTGCAGCAGGGCCTCGAGGCCCGGATGGTCCATCAGCTCGGCGCCTTCTCGTCCGGGACGATCGGGCGCCAAGGCTTGAAGGCGTTCCCCTCCCTAGGGATGAGCGAGGCGAGTTCGGGGCAGTGCCGCTGGATGACGCTCGTCATGCTGCTGTTGGCGATCCAGTCCATGCCCAGCGGCGAGTAGATCTCCGGGCGGAAGTCCACCGTCAGGAAGCGATCGCTCTGGAGCCGGCGCGACGCCATCAGGATGAAGATCCGAAAGGCGGTATCGCTGAAGCCGAATCCTGCCGGCGGCGTCTCTCCGAAGAGCCCGACCATGGAGTCGACCCGGTCGATGTCGCCATAGATCTCCTTCATGAGCGCAACATCGTCGGGGTTCTCGGTGAGGTCACCCCAGCGGTTAATGCGCGGCTTGTGCAGCCCGACCCGGAAGTCGTTGTATCGGGGTACGCCGCGACGGCGCAAGCGGACCAGGTCGACCACCGCCAGGTCGATGATCTCGGCGTCCTCAGCCTTAACATCGGTTCCGGTTCGCCGGAATGTGCGTAGTGAGTTCGGATAGTTGTGAAGGGTGATGGCGCCTGGATGGGCGATGCCGAACGAATACAGGGTGTTGCGCAGGCCGGTGTCGCGCATGACCTGGTCCGTCTGGACGCCCTGGATATCCAGGAACGACTTCTCCCACAGCTTCACGCCCGTGCGGTGATCGTAGAAGCAGTAATCGTCCGGGATCAGCGGGTGCATCCGATAGACCGCGACGAAGTCCTCGGTCAGGCTGTAGGGCGCGGCGTGGTGATCCGGGGTGGTCTTGGGGATCCCGGTTAAGGCGTGGGCGTCGAGCAGCCAGAGGCCCAGCTTGGTCGCCCAGTCGTTGGGTGGGCCGTTCCAGTTCGTGCTGAGGCCGATCTCGATGGCCCTCGTCGCTAGGATCGCTGGGGTCCACTCCACCGTATGAATCTTGGCGATCACGGCCGCCACGATCAGGCGGGCGGTTTGGAAGATCCGCTCGTCGTCCCAGGCGCGGTACTCGGCACGCAATACGTCGCAGACCAGGTTGTGCTCACGCGCGAAGAGGAGGTGCATGGCCGAGAGACCCAGCCACCAGCTCTCGTGAAAACCGGTGATCTCCATGCCGTTGACGGTCGTGGGCAGGTGGCCGTCAGGCAGCACGAACTTCGGCCCGTCGAAGAGGTCCTTCACCTTGCGTACATCCTCGCCGTACAGCTCCGACACGTCCCACCAGTGGGTTGCAGTGTTGCGGAAGAAGATCGGCGGTTGGCGAGCGATGAGATCCGTATTGCCGGCAATGCGCATGCGGTCCTCCTGCGCGCCGCCCACGCTGCTCTTCCAGGTCATCCCGGGCGGCAAGGGAACCTCCACATCGTTGACGCCCAGGCGGTTTCGCGCATGGTCGACCCAATCGTGCACCTGAAACTGAATCCAGGCCGCCGCCAGAATGTTCAGCGAGCGGGCGGGAATGAAGGTCCCACGATGCAGGAGCTCGCGTGCGACGACGATGGGGCTCGGCGTATCGAAGAGGTCGGGCGCGTAGATAGGCGTCATGTTTCGTCCGAAGGTGGCGCCTATCGCTCCCATATGTGGATCGGAGAGGTCGTTGCACCTGCCGTGGAAGGTGCGCGAACGTCGCTGAGCCTCGGGAATTTGGGGGGGGACCGGCCGGGCCGTAGGCGGCGCCTCGCGCACTTCCGTATCGATCAAGTTCTTGCGGCGCAGCACGTAACGGAAGGCGTCAAGATTCAGCAGGTTCATACGCAGCGGCAGCTTGTGCCATGCGATGAATTGGTTGACGACCCTGAAGAAGCCGCGAACGACGGCGCCGAGAACCTGGTTGCGCAGCGGCGGGACCGTTAGCCACCGGAAGCCCAGACGGTGGGCGGAGCTTGCGTCATAGACGGCTTTGCGCGCCCGGTTCAGGTTGCCGAGCGGGCGGAACGCATCGGTGGTATTCCACGGGTTAAAGGCCAGTTCATCGACGGAGCGCGCATCGGCGATCGCCTCGGCAGTGCCGGCGCCGGGCTTGCGGACGGTCAGGACAGCGACCACGACCGGTGGCGAGGCGCGCTCGGTCCACTCCACTGCGGTATCTTCGATCGGCGTCGATTTCTCGTCGACGAATCGCTGAATGCACACCTCGAAGTGCACCTCGCCGTCCTCGAGGCGCCGGGTGAGCTCCGTGGAGAGAAAGTCCGGGTCCTGGCCCGTCGGGTCCGGAGCGGGCGCGGCCCCGGACGCTGGGCGGATCAGATAGCGCACCGCCAGCGTCTCGCCCCAGCGGATGGCACCGCGACTCCAGTAGGTCTCGAGGGCAAGGCTCGTAACCTTTTGCCGGCGCGCCCTGACGACGTTGCCCACCATGCGTGCCGCCTCAAACGGGCCGAAGGCGATACTGAGGCCGATCAAGCCGAATAGGCGGCTGATCGGCCCCCCCGCCGTGGCCTTCGCGAAGGCCACGAATTGACGCGCGTTGCGAGCGTGGGAAACGGGAAAATTGGTCGCGAGTAGGTCGTGCGTGACGCTGTCACCGACGTCGACGCGCAGGGCAATGCCGCGCAGGTCCGGCTTGAAATCTGCCTGGCGTTGGCCGTCGGCGTTGGAAAGGCGGACGATGGCCGGATACGATCTGTCGGGCTGCGCGAAGCCGGCCCGCAGGTCCTCGGGCAAGTCCTCCACGAAGCGCAGCTCGGCGTCCTTGGCCGCAAACACGGCTTTCGCATGGAAGCTGCGCTGCACGCTCGCGGTCTTGGCGCGCCGCTGGATCTTCAGTTGCACGGCCATGATGTCCCTGGCCAGCTTTGCGAAGAGCAGGCGCTCGGCTTCGGCGCTGCCGCCCTCGTATTCCTCACTCCACCTAATCACGCTCGAGGTCGCCCCCTATCCCGTCTTCCCACTCGGTTCCAGCGCCGCCCCTTTGAGGGGATGGATGCGCTTCTCGAGCATTTCGAGAATCCCCGGCAGGACACCGTGCGGCGTCGAGCTGTAGTTAGGTAAGGCCAGGCGGGTGATGTGGGCGTCGATGATCGTGGGTTTGCCCGCGGCCCGGGCGGCGGTGGCCACCGCGGCCTCGAGGGCGGTCTGAAAGTCCTCCAGAGTGTCGACGCGATAGCCAGTCGCGCCGCAGGCCGCCGCGTATGCGACCCAGTCGGGATTTGGGAACTCCACGAGCCCGGATTTGCCGTAGGCTGAAAGCTGATACAGCTTGATCAATTTGAATTCGCTGTCATTGAAAATGATCCAGACGATGGGGAGGTCGTGTTGGACGGCGGTCATCAGCTCGAAGCCGGAGAGGAGGTAGCAGCCGTCGCCGCACCCCACGATCACCGGACAGTCCGGGTGGGCATACTTCACGCCGAGCGCGCCATTTACGTGACCGGCCATCGGGCCGAAGCTCCCGGGCTTGCGGAAATGTTGGTCCCCGGTCAGCCGCAGGTAGTAGCCCAGCCAGGCTGCGTGGGCGCCAGCATCGGCGAGCACGATGGCGTTCCCCGGCAGATGGGCCGAGAGCGACTGGACCAGCTTGCCGGGATGGATCTGACCCCCGAGCTGGATGATTCCCTCGGTCGCGTAATCGTGTCGTGCCGGATGCCAGGCCGAGGCCGGGGCGCCTAGCCCGGTCAGCTCCCGATCGAGCGCGTTAACCGCCAGCTTCGCGTCGGCGATGATCGCGGAGTCGGCCTTGTAGACCTTGTCGATCTCGTCGGCGGAGATGTTGACATGAATCAGCGTCTTGTCTTTCAGGAGGTCGTCGCGGAAATTGAAGGTGGCGTGCTGGGCGAAGGAATTGCCGATCGCCAGAATCATCTGCGCCTCGTCGAAGGCCTTCCAGGCCGCTTCCTGGCCGCTGTCGCAAAAGAGGCCGACGGACAAGGGATGGTCCTCGGAGATCACGCCCTTGCCGTCCATCGTCGTGGCGAAGGGGATCTGGTAGCGCTCGACCAACTCCGTCAGCTCGGCGCGAGCGCCGCTGCGAACGGCGCCGAAGCCGATGAGGGCCAGGACCTTCTTTCCCTTCTTCAGCACATCGGCCAGGTACGACGCCGCATCGCTGACGCGGGCGGGATCGGGACGGACCGGGCTGACCGTGAGCTGGATATCCCGGTAGTTCGGGACCGAGACCTCGGGGTGCGTCAGATCTTCCGGTACGTGGATGTGCACAGGGCCTGGCCGCCCCTCGAACGCCAGGTTGACTGCCTCCTCGAGCACGTCGCAGGTCCTGGCCGCATCAGTCAGCACGTAGGAGCGCTTGGTCGTAGCGGCGAACATCACCTGCGAGTCGGGCGTCCGGCTTTGGCCGGAGGTCTCGTTCAGGGCGCCCTTTCCCTTCCACTCCCGATCCGAGAACCCCGAAATTGCGAGCACTGGATACGAATCGGACATCGCAACCGCCAGTCCGGAGAAGAGGTTGAAGGCGCCCGGCCCCGCGGTTGCGAAACAGAACCCTAGCTTCTGGCTGTACATGGCGTAGCCGCAGGCCATGAACGAGGCCGCCTGCTCGTGCTTAGTGATAACGGGCCGGATCAGGGGTTCGGAGTCCTTGAGCGCTAGCATCAGGCTGGCGTCGTTCTCGCCTGCGCCGCCGAAGGCCGCGTCGACGCCGATCCCGATGAGGCCCTTCACGATCGCCTCATACACGCGCACTATTCGCGGCTCGCAGGCTGGCGCCCGATGCTTCCTGAGGGGTCGGCTCGCGGATCGAGCCGATAGTCGGTGGTCTGGCAACCTCCGGCCCCGCTGCTGACGTTGTTCGTCTTGCCAACCAAGTCGTCGATGACGACCACACCGGACCGCAGCGCGGTGCTCGATGGCACCGCGAGGTAACCACTGATGGGGACGTGCGGACCCCGAAAAGTCATGCCGTTCAATCGCCTGGCCAGAAAAAGTGGCTGATGAGCACACCGACGATGAAGCTGCCGGCAGCGGCGAACCACGGGTTTTTCTTTGTCCATCTCAGCAGCCGATCACCAATCGTGAGGTCATCTCGGACCCCGAGTAGCGCGTCGAGGATGGCGAGGAGAAAGAGCCCGCCGACGCCGAGCACTGCGATCACGACAATGCCGATCTGCACAACGATCATGGCGTTCCGGGCGTCTGCCGATATCTGCGCGGCCGATACCAGAGCCACTTTCCGAAAAAAGCGCACATGATACAGACCACGACCAGCGATCCAATCGTCGCCAGGGTCGTGATGGTCGAGAGGCAGCGTACGAACCAGGTAATCGGCCAGAAGACGGACTGCTGGTTGGTGTCGAGGAGCACGAGCGAGTAGGTCTCGTAGGTGAGCAGAAGAAACAGGATGAGCAGCACCCCGACGAGTGCCGCCTGCAGCCAGTTGCGGTCCCGCTTGCTTTGTGGTGCGTCTTCGATGTCATCCCGACCCCGAGCGAAGTCGCTGAGCAGCCCGCCGGCTAGAAACGAGGCCGCGCCTAGGCCAATGAACAGCAGATTGACGGGTGGATCAATGGCAGCGTGTTTCGGGCCTGGGCAGTGCGAAATAGGGTCTTTCTCGGCCAGGGCCAGCACCAGCGCTAGCAGACCACCACCCGCGCCACCAAGGAGGGCCACCAACGCACCGCGGCGGCTCAGGATTCTCCCCAGCATCAGTGGGCCACGAAGTGATCGAAGATGATACCGGCGCCGAGTAGGACCGGCACCAGGGCTCGCTGCACCCAGGGCGGCCACGGCGCTGGTCGGTCTGTCACCAGGCGCACGGTCCCGCCCCGCAGATCGACGATGAGGTCCCACCCGGCGGTCGCAAGCAACTCGAAGGCCGTGAAGGCTGTCATCGCCCAAAACCACAGAAACCAAGATTGGAAGACAAACACCCGCAGGACAGCGCCACCCAGGATGAGTACGGCTAACAGCACGAATAGCACGCTGACCGAGCGCTCTCTTACGATGAACGCCCGAACCCGCTCCAGACGCCCGCGACGGACGCCGGTGCGATGTGTCGCTGTTGGCTGGGTCATTGCCCCCCGGCGATCTCCCCTAAACGACTGCGGTTCCCCCCAAGGATAACCAGCCAAAGCGGCTTGTCAAGCACACCAAATCTGTGATGCGGGCGATCGCTCTTGACGTGCGGTGTCGCCGGCATGAGACTCGGCGGGGAGGTGGCGCAGGGGCCTCGGACTGTAACTATGCGTGCATATTCCGGGTTGACGCCATCCCAGCACGTGGAAGACCTCGTGGAATACGTCGATTGCATCCGCCATTCGCTCGGCTCTCGCCGCAGCACGGTATTCGTGAACGGTCGTCAACACCAAGCGGCGGTTGTGGGTGTCAATCCCAGGCTGATTGTCAAACTGAACAGTGACGTCGCTGAACCTCAGCTAGTCGCTGTACCTCAGCTAGCCCCCGCTGAGCCCGAAACCCGTTCGGCGTCTTCCACCACGGTACGGCAGAGATGATTGATGCTTACCTCGATGTGAAGCGGCGTGTTCTCGCGCTGCACTCCGTCTCGTCTCCCGACGTGTCGCCGTGGCAAAAGGTGATCGATGCTTACCTCCATGTATCGCCGTGGCGAAAGGGTCCCTTGCCCGGGCCGCCCCCGAGTCAGCAGTTCGGGGCCTGGGCACGACCGGCTGGTGAAGCTCTGTGAAGGGCAAAAGTGAGTCGGTTTGCCAGGCAGCTCCCCGACCGGGATGCGCGCGAGGTGATTAGGGAGGGGTCGCCGGCTCGCTCTGCTAGGACTTCGATACCAGGCTCCCCCCTCTCGGCGTGAGTGGGATCCGGACTCCCATCGGGCGCCGCCGCCAATGCGATCGCCGAGAGACTGGCGGGGACCTTGCGACGAGAGTTCCTGGACCACATCATCGTCCTCAACGCGGGCCATCTGATCAGAGTGCTGAGGGAGTTTGCCGCCTGTTACAACCTGGTTCGGCCACACCGCAGTCTTCACCTCGCGCCTCCGGTCCGTCGGAACGTCACGGCCCCAACCCTACGGGGAGCTATCGCCTTAAGGCCAGTGCTTGGAGGTCTCCACCACGTCTGCTCGAGAGCCGAGTGAACTCGGTTCGACTTTTCGCTCTCTCACACCCCCGGATGGCCTGCCCCCGGGACGCATCGACCTCGTTTCCCTGGAAGCGGTTGACCGAACAGCCGTTCGCCGACCGGAGCGGGCGCGAGCGCATCCTATATATGTGTGCCTAAGGGCGCCCTGTTGCAAGGCAACAACTAACCTTAGAGGCGAACCCAGTCGCTCCAGGCCGGACGGACTTTTGCCGCCCCACAGCGCCAGCGCTGACTCCCCACCGGCCGCGGCTTCCGCCAACGATATCGGCGGATGGACCGGTTACTCACCACGATGCCCAGCTTCAGCAACTCGCCGCGGATGCGCTCGCTCCCCAGCGGGGATTCTCGTGAGAGATCCGGGCGATGAGCTCCCTCACCTCGGCGCTGAGATGGGGACGACCGAGCCGAGTTCGTGACCTCCAGGTCCAGTACAGCCGCCAACGGCAGCGGCGTCCTCCAGGCCGGTACCCCGGCGCCAACCCTCCGCGACGGACCGGCCGGCTACCAACGATCTCGGTCGACGTGGGTAGTCAGGAGGAGCGTCCTCAAGACGTCGACGTCGGCGTCGGGCGCGGGTTTTGGACGATGATGACGGACCCCCTGTTGCCCGTGTTTGCCTCGCTTGCGCTTATCAGGCACGTTCCGCTCGTTGTCGATGATAAGTAGGTGACCTTCACCTGGCCTGAGATGTTGGTCGCCCCTGACGTCGCCCTGAGCCTACCGCACGCCTGGGGGGCCTTCCCCAAGGTGAAACTGACCGCGTCACCCTCGACCGGCGAGCATCCCGTTACGGTTGCCATGATTGTTGAGGGTGCATCGCCATTGGCCTCCAGACTGGCTGGATCCGCCGTGACACCAATTTCGCAGCCAAGTCGCACGCCGAGCGCCTCGGCCAGAGCGAGAGCCTGGGAATGGAGCAACTCGATCTCTTGTCGGCTGAAGGCAGCCTCGTGGGGTGTCTCCTCGCCAGTGGCAAGGTCGATGTGCAGTTGCTTTCCATCCGTGACTTCCGTTTTCGTGTTTCCTGCCGGGACGTCAACGCTGATCTCCGCGGTGCCTTCGTAGACCGCAATCTCCGTGAATGGGTCACTGTTGCACTTCACGCGGACCTCGAGGAAGGCGCCGGTGTCGAGAAGCGTCACCTTGCCGCAGAAGGTCGATTGGCTGCCAAACGTCATCGCACACCAGGCCTCCCCGTCCGTCAACCGGAACACGGTGCCCGGGGGATCGCGGCTGATGAGGTGAGCTGCCTTTGTTCTCGGCGATTCCAACTGGCTGATCCGGCAGTTCGCTGAGTGAACGAAATTGACGTCCGCTTCGCCGCCCGAATCCGCAGCCAGCTCCTCTCCTGAGTTGAGAGCGTTACAGCCTTGCAGCGTTGCGCCCGAATCCACAAGCCGAACCTGATCTTTGCGGGTCGTAATTCTGTCCGCGTCTGCTCGACAGAATCTAGTCACCGTCGGAGATGGGGTCACCCCCGATGAGGTCGGCCCGGGTGGGGGCGATGTAGGCGAGGTCCGGGAACCCGAGAGGTTCGGCATGGAGCATGCCAGTCCCAACACAGCTATCGATACGAGGAGTGATGCAAGTCGGACGTTCACTGTGCCGGCCCTCCCTTACGCCGAGCCGACCAATTGCCAATGAGCCAGAGGACTAGTGGTGTTAACGGACCCGCCACCCCAAGGGCGGTAAAGAATGGCTGCTCCCGCCGCCACAAGGTCGGGATCCGTTCGGCCCCGAACACGAATAGGCTGGTGGCCCCAGCTGTCTGCACGTCGCTGACCGTTGTAATATTGGGTGCCACGCCTGCCGTGGTGAGACTGAAGGGCTTCTCGCTGCGGAGCGTCAGCGGACCGGTGACCGGGTGGTCCGAGTCGCCAGGCGTCACCGTGAACCGCTCGTCGCTGGCAGAGACCTGGATTTCTAATCCAGTCAGTCGTGCGGAGGCGTCGGCAACCTGATCCACCCAGAAGACGGACGGTCCCGCCAGCTGCGAAGACCCGAGATGGAGGATGAGCCCGTCGCACGAGGAGAGTGGTTGGGCGCCGCCGGTGGGGAGCGTGACGGGGGTGGCGCTCGGTCCTAGCGTTAGCTTAGCCCGATCCAAGCTCCGTGTCAGGCACAGCCGGGCCGGACTGCCCCCCACGAATACCATCTCGATCTCGCCCCCCTGTTCCGGTGGCATCGCGGTCAGGATGACCTCGCCGCTCTGGTGCGAGACTAATGTCACCTGCTCGGGCGAGTCCCATCGCGCGTCCAAGGACGTGGGCAGGGTGAGACCCGTCGTCCCGCAGGTACCGCCAAGAGCCGACGCTACATCCTGACACTGCGAGCCTGGCACGGGCAGGGCAAGATCGACCTGGCCGGTGGGGGAGCCAAGGTGCAGGTGCTGGATATAGGCAGAGAATTCGGCCGCCACCTGGCCCTTGAAGTCCACCCTGGAGATGCCGGAAAGGTGGATCGTTGCCGCAGCGGACGGCCGCACGTGACTCGATATGACAAATAGAACGACACCAGTGAGCAGGACAATTACGGCGGCCAAAAACGCCTGCTGTGTTGACGGAAACCGGAAGGTCAGCGGACCTGAACGCGGCGGCGAGCCGGATGCTCGACCCACTGAGGCCTGCTCGGCACCCTTCCCGGGCGTACGTGCCATGTTGCCCCTCCGCTCGAGATTGTACATCTGCTCAGCGCCGAGACTTGTTTCGGCTAGTCTGACGGCATGTCGGCCCCGGTCGAGACCTCGAGCATCGACCTGGCGGTGCTGCGCCGCGAGCTCCCCGCCCTCGGCCTGACCCGCGACGGGGCTCAGCAACGCCAATCATCCACACGGTCACGCGCTATCCACCGTCACGCTTACCGTTTTGACCGGGTGGTCGGAGCCTTCCCATTGCCTCCCATAGCGGAAGACCAATGACGTCTTACCTGGGCCGACGGCTTTGAAACGGAATCGTTGGAGCGAGGTCCCCCCTGGGGCTGGAGGCGTCGGGGTCTCCCACGCCATTCCCATGTAGTTAATTACGCCCTCGGCCTGTGGAGGTATCGAGAGCTGCCACTTAAAACCTGCCGTTGGGACGGCTGGAAGGGCGATATCGAAGGGAGCTCCGACGGCCACGTGAACCTCTTCTGTCACGAACCCATCCTATGGCCACAGACCAACCGCGGTCGAGACTCGCAACTTCGTTGACCTCCCGGCATGTCCTTCTCGCAGGCGTCACCGTAGGGCTATAAGCGAACGGTCCAGAAGTCGCTCGCTAGCGACCCATCGGTCAGATAGAGGTATGGCATCATGCAATAGCCCTTCAGCCCCCAGTTAATTCCCCAGGAATTGCGAACGATGAACTGTTGCTGCGTGTCGTCGTAGCCCATTGCCAGCACGGCGTGGCCGCCCAGGACCTGTTCGGCTGGCTGGGGCATAGGAACTATACCGGTCTTCGAGACTTGCGGGCTCTCGAAACTCTCGTAGACGGTGAACCCGAAGACGAATGGGTAGCCGGCGGCTAGGCAGCCCTTCATTTGGGCAAGGACCCGCGGGACGCGTTGATACTGGACCGCCTTGTATTTTGCGGCTTCGGTGAAGGCAGCCTGAGAGGGCTTTACGGTCAGCTTGTTGTTGGGAGGGAACGGATCACCGTCATAGGGCCAGGTCGGGTCCTCGCGGCAGACTCCCTGGTGGGCGATGCTCTTGATGCCGTCCCGAATCTGCGCCCCGCTGTCTGAGCCAACCGTTCCCTCCAGAGCGCGCTCGTTGTAGTAAATGAAAAGCCGCGATGGCGTAAACGGGGATGGCGCAGCCGGCTTCTTGTTGATCTGAACGAACTCATGCGCGCCGCCGATCGCGTTCGCGGTGCAACTTCCAATTTGGCCCTGATCGTAAGCGGGTATTGGGAACTGCGTGCGGAGATCCATCTTCGCCGGTAGAGCGACTAGCGTTGCGGGCGGCGCCGCGTAGAGATGATCCCGCTGGTCCGGCAGATCCCGGACCCAACCGTAGCGAGCAATCTTGTATGCCATGGCAGAACCTCCGGTTACACGACTTTGGAAATAATGCGCCTACATCCGATGGACTCGCCGGCTCGTCCCAACGGATGGAAGCGGAACGGGCCGAACAAAATCAGCTCTGGGAAATTCGAACGCCCCTCCTGCCGGATGCCCCCCGGCCAGCCCCGCCAACCTCGACCCTACAAAGCTACGCCCGTTTCAGCCAGAAATCAACCCTTGGCGAAGTGAATGCTCGCCTCGACGGCTCTCATGTCGATCCCTGCATTCGCATAATCCTGGAGCAGGCTCGGAGGAGGCCCAAAACGCCGCTTGCTGTGGCATCGTCAATTGGCGCGCTCCGCAAAGTTCGGACCATGCTCGATGAACGGCTCGGGGCCCGGCGCGACCGTCCGTCCGATGGCCGAAGCGGTCACTACCCCCGCCTATGCAGACCGAGAGTGCGGTCGAACAGGTCTACTTGCCGCAGCCAGTTGTCGCCTCACCCGGGTTCTGCCCCTCGTAGTTGCTCCTCCCATTTGAATCGCGGCGGTTTGGTCATGAGCAGAGGACGCGGGCCGGCTCCTCCGACGGAGCCGATCCGCTTTGGTTATGGTATGAGCGACATCGGCAGCAGCAGGATGTCAACCTGGAGTTGCTGTCCCCAACCACCGGAGCCGTCGAGCCTCTTGATCCGAAAGGTGACAGACTGACCACCCACCGCCAGGTCTGCCCCGATAACCTGGAGCGCAAATTCGTCCGGGTAACCATGCTCGACCTGGTCCGATTGGCGAGTCTGGAGAAAGATGTATCTGGATTGATACCCTTCCCAGCCGGTGATGCCCGTGGCGATCACCGTAAGCTCGTTAGCGATGCTGCTTCCGGCGATAACACTCGCAGCCTGAATGCCGACACCAGCAGCGGGATGCAGGACGACATCCTGCCTGAAGACTGGTACCGCACGCATCGGCGGGCCCGTCGGGCCTCCGCCCTCTCGTGGTAGCGCCGTTTCGACCAAACCTTGTGTAGCCATACTTGGCCCTCCTCATGATGATTGCAGCGCGTTGCATTCATCAGAACGCGATGGGACCGCAAAAGGTATCACGATTCATCGTGAGGCTTGCCAGCCAGCCAATCGGTGACGTCGCACGAGGTGGTGTAAAAATAAGCGTGCGGTTTCGTCCGCATTTTGCGGCCTGCAGCATGAGCAGCGCTTGCATCGCCTCCTCCGCTGCTGCTCCGCGAGTGCGCCTGCAAGAGCGGCCGCGTACTATCCAATCCGCACCGTAACGCGTTGCCATCGGCCGATGATACGAGACTCATTTTGAAGTCGAAATGGCGATTTCCCCACTACCTCCGGACACGGCTCTCGGACGATGTCTTGCGCGCACGCCTACCACCCGCAGGGCCATTTACCCTTGCCGATCTTCGTCGAGGAGGGGCGATCTGATGTCCATGGCAGTAAGGCTCGAGGCGGTGATCGGTCGTCGCCTTCTTGTCAACTTTCGCACTGCACCCTACGTTTTGGGCGGCACTCCTCCTCCTCCCTTTTCAGCCCAGATTGATAGGCGATTGGGGGATGGCCGGCATATGCCTAAATTGGGCTACGTGACGTGTGGAGTCCGCAGCAAGACGGCAAGCAGCGCACGCTGATCACCCGCCCCGGATACGTTTGTCGCAGCGCAGTGGGAACCAACTCAGCCATCGTGACGGCGGCGATGTACTGACCTTTGCGAAACGGCATGACGAGGTGCTGCTGAACAAGGGCAACCACATCGAAGACGATGCCCTGGATATCCTCCGTCATCGGTCGGACCGCAAGTAGATCGTTAAGCGTCCGGTCGGTAAGCGCGGGTCCCTCCCAGGGATCGAGGGGCCATACCGCTGCCAAGATGCATAACTGCCGGTAGGTCAACTCTTCGGCAGCGTGAAGCGCGCCTAGCAGTTCGGGACCGGAGTGGAGAAGAAATACGCGTTGGAGAGCAGGCTCGCCAGGAACGGCAGCTTCTTCTTTTCATAGGTATCCTTTGCAGTCAAGAGCGTTCCCTCGGCAAGCTCCTCAAGCATTCCCGGTTCCAGATCAGCTCGTGGTTTCGTACCGGACTTCTTAGTGTCTTTGATCTTTTCAGCGGCGAGCCGCATGACCTCTTGGACGCGACCTTCTTCACGGGGACTCAAGAAACGCTTTGCCACGTCCCCGATGGCGGACGCGATGCCGGCGGCGACCAATTGGCCCTCAGGCGTCGGGACGGCAAGCGTGATACTGGTTTGCAAAACAGCTGTGGCCGCGTTAAGCCCGACCTCTCGGATGGTCCGCCGTCGCCGGGAGTTAGGGTGTCGTTTCGTTACTCGGGACGCCCGTTCACCGCTTCCAGCCACGAGGGGAGTTTAGGTCTGTGGCTGGAGCGGGCCGGTCGGGCACCGCCGGGCAAGGTCTTTCATACCTATTCCACCTCACGCGCGGCCTCGACATGCTCAGCGAGCTTCTGAGAAAGCCTGATCTTCGACTACTAAGGCTAATCTCGCCGCACGCGCACGATCCCGACGATCTACTCGCCCATCGTGAGCCGGTTCCCTCCTCTCCGCTAGGCGTCAGACCACCGTTGCGCATCACGGCCGAGCCGACCGTTACCTGCCACGGTGTTGATTCGTTATTAGGCGACAGAAACCGTAACGGAATACAGCAACGCTGGTCGTCCTCGCGTACGGCTGCACGTTGGTGTGTACGCTAACACGCATCCAAACGAGTTGAGTAATCGGGTGACCAGGGAGGCTGCGCTATGGATTTCACTACTGCCGCAACGCTGTCGATTACCATCCTGCTAGCCTTCACGGGCTACCTTGCCACTTATGTCTACAACCTCCGCCTCGCACAGCGGCGGGATCGGCTTGAGCGACTAAATCATCAACTGAGCGACCTCTATGGGCCGCTGTTCGCACTTCAAACCTCGGCGACATACATCTGGACCGAATTCAGGGCCCGCAATCGCGCTGGCTTCTCTTCGTATTGGGACCCGAGCGCCCCTCCTACTACAGTTGAGGAACAAGCATGGCGACTCTGGATGAGGGAGGTATTCATGCCCCTTAACCTGCAGATGTCGGACGTGATCGTACGAAACGCGGCTCTATTGGAAGAGTCGACGGTGCCCGAGTGCCTGCTGAGGCTTTGCGCACACGTCGCTGCGTACAGGGCGGTTATGAAAAAGTGGAAAGGGGGTGACTACTCAGAGAACACGTCATGGATGACTTTCCCGAGAGAGGATCTCGTTCACTACACTTCAGAGACGTTTCGGAGGCTCAAGGAGGAGCAGCGTCGGCTCTTGGCTGCGAGCAAGCTGCCTGGTTACGGTTAGCCGACCTAACCCTTAGGAGGGCAAGAGTCGTCCCGCCGCGAGGCCCAGCGGTCGCGGGACCATCCACATTCATCGTGGTCGACCGGCGTCCTCGGCGCTGGGGTGCTCGCGTTCGCCCATCGCTACGATCACGGGCGGCCACACCGCAGCCTCCCCTTGAGAGACTTGCGTCGCTCGCAAGGCGTTCGCGAGATTCACCTTGCCGGCGGCGATGTTCATCCAGTCGTCGGTCGAGGGATGACCGTCGAGTTCGGCCTCTGGGCTGCCCCGGCGGGATACTCATTGCGCGGTTCGCAATCTTCCAGGCGGTCTAACTGATAGGTGGCAGTCAGCCCGGCCGAAAGCGGAATCAGGTCGCCGCATTTCCAGGCCGGTAGCTGCGGCATTTCCCAAAAACAGGGTTCCGTTAAGGAAGAGTTGAAGACGAGTGGAAGTCGAGTTCAAGTCGAATTGAAGTCGAGAGGCGCACAACGCTCAAAATGAGGCGATTTCGGGAGTCCGCACTGGAAATACTGAAGCCGGAGTTGAAGTTCCGTTAGGATCGAGCTGAAGTGCAGTTCAGCTCCGGGTCCAGAACGCCCCGGACTCGTCGCTAATCGGGGAATGTGCGCCGTCAGCGTGTCGCGGAGCAGCCGGCTCGACGTGGTAGAAAAACGTTCCTTTAGAGCGTAACGACCCTCGTCACGCCCTGGAAGCGCTTAACCAAACAGCAGTTCGCCAGCCCGAGTCGGAAGCCCGAGCCCATCCAGTTGGTTGCGTCGAGCCGTAGGACGCAGGTTGACCGATGGCCCAAGGACGCTCTGCACATGTACATATAGGGGGCCAGCGAACGCCTGTTCGTTATCCCGACTCAAACGGAGGCAGAGGCGACGCACGGTTGGGCAGTGCGGATTTTGCCGCCCTACGGCCCTAAGAGCTCGCTTTGACCGTTCGGGGAATTCGGGGTACGGCCCGGCCGGTGGCAAAGAAGCGATTGGGACGCGCTTCTAACTTCGGCGAGCCATCGCTTCCGCCGCCGCGAAACAATCGACCAAGCCTGTGAAGCGCTCTGACTGGTCCAACAGAGCAACGGAGATGCGTCAGCACGGCCACCACGGCCGGTCACCGGCTTCCTAAAGAGAAAGCAGGCAGCCTGCGCAGGATCGTTCAGTGCAAGCGCTGGAGCTCGTGGCTGGTGGGGGTGGAGGAGATTCGAGGGCTCGCCGGTACGCTGATGCCAGAAGCGCTAGTGGGGAGCGCTGGAGCTTTCGTGACGGTGTCGACCTTCGGAGAGCAAGCACCCGCCGAGGCCCAGCTGCTCGGACTCACCCTCGTCGATGGTCGAGACCTCCTACGGCCGAGTGGAGAAGGCGCGTTGTACCGAGCCATGTCCGACCTGTCCGACGCCGTCGCTGTTGGATCGTTCCTCGCGAGGTTGTTGGCTCCATTGCGTGGCAACGGGATGTCGTGGAAAGCGCTCGGGAATGAGCCGGGACGCGCACTCGAACTCCTGACCCTGGCCGCGTAATCTGGATTGTGCCTCGATCGAGCCACGCTGCGAGCCGCTGGGCCACTGCGCCATGTGATGTATGGGCCATCGCCAGATCTGGCCGTAAGAACGGTCTCGAGCATCAGCACGAAAACATGCTTGACCCGATCCTGGATGCTCATACCCGACCTAGACTAACCGCTTCCGTTGTTGCAGTTGAGCGTAATCAAGAGTCACTTGCGAAAACGCGCGTCACTCGCTGCGAAGATTCGTTTCCCACTTGACATCGTCGTCTGACGGGTCTTAGATAGCGCTCAGCAGTCAGGCGCGGGCAGTGCGACCGGACGTCCAACCGGGCGCGGGGGGCTCAAGCTCTGTGGGGGACGACCACTGTGTTCGTGAGTAGGTTGTTGCCTGCTCATCGGAAATCAGAGCGAGAACGACGTGCGCTCATCGTGCTCCAGCGGCACCATCTTAGGAGACTCACCAATCGCCTACTGGCGACTCGGCGAAACCTCCGGGATCACCGCGGCTGACGCGACCGGCCATGGCAACGCGGGCACTTATGTAGGAGCCGCCGGTGCCTACACGCTCGGCCAGGTTGGTGCCCTCTTCGGGGATGCGGACACGGCGACCAAGCTTGATGGACAAGCAGGGCACGTCGTCGTTCCGAACTCCGCGGGTCTCCAGACGAATCAGGTCAGCATCGAGCTATGGATCAAAAAGCTGACCGAGACGCCATGGGGGACGTACATCAGCAAGAACATTGCGAATGGGGGAGGGGCAGGCAGCAGCTGGTTCCAGCTTCTGAACTACGGGACAACAGGGAGGCTCCAGTTCCGCGTCACCGGCGAGGATGCGGCCAGCAGCTTGCAATCATCCTCGACGCTGCTTCTCAATACTTGGTACTACGTCGTCGCCACCTTCGACGGCACCACCGCTCGCCTCTACGTCAATGGAAACCGCGACAGCTCCCTTGCGCTGACGGCGACGCCGACCCAAACCAGTGATCCTCTGTATATCGGCCGACGGCCAGACGGGTACTACAACAACGCGGTTCTTGATGAGGTCGCACTTTATTCGTCGGCCCTGAGCTCAACACAGGTTGGCAACCACTGGCTGGCCTCGGGCAACCCGCCTGGCTCACCGACGAGCGTCACGGCAACCGCTCCCGGCGCCAACCAGGCCCGGGTCACCTGGGTTGACCCGGTGAGTGGCGGGGCAACTACAATCACCGGCTACACGATCACGCCACACGTTGGGACCACGACGAGAAGTCCGGTGACGGTGACTGGGGCGACGACCACCACGGCCACGCTCACGGGACTCAGCGCGGGGACGGACACGTTCACGGTGGTCGCGAACAACGCCAACGGCAGTAGCCCACCGTCGGCCGCCACGAGCAATCTGACCGTAACGGGCTCGACCTACGGATACGCCGCCACCATCCTCGGGGATTCCCCGGCTGCCTACTATCGCCTCGGCGACGCGACCGGGATCACGGCGGCCGATGCCACAGCGAACGCGAATCCCGGCACCTACTACGGCAACCGCACCCAGGCCCAAACCGGTGCCCTATCGGCGGGGGACCCGGACCAGG
>WNGK01002119.1_pt1 | contig 44705 bp, 46 predicted proteins | sample 5400601 | NCBI WGS metagenome assembly WNGK01 (sample SAMN13153376, study PRJNA577476) | soil metagenome | isolation source: 60 cm soil or saprolite under Garry oak tree replicate 1 | place: USA:California | collected 2016-06-15 | reverse complement strand
AATCGGTGCACGCCCCCTTAAATTAAGATTCCACTCACGCTAGGATCGCGCGGGCATCACGATTGGCCAGTTATGTCGGCTTCTCGGACAAGTGCCCCATCGCAATTTAAATCTTTACGCAAGTCTCGCCGATGCCGGTAAAGCCGTGGATTCGTTCCCGGCGGCGATCCCGAATTGTTGGGCAAAGCCACTGCGACGACAGCGCCAGGATTTGGTTGTCTTCATGAAATCGGTGTTGCCATGTACCATTGATTTCCGAACGGGTCCTCCACGCCGCCATTTCGATCGCCGTAGGGCTGATTGGCCGGCGGAGACAACGATTTGGCGCCTGCTTGCATCGCACGATTGTAGAGAGCGTCCGCATCCGGTACATACATGTAGATCATTGTCGGCAAGGGCTGCCACCAGCCATGGGCTTCACTTGTTTCCACTACGGAATCTCCAATTCGGACCTTCGCATGGAGGACTTCGCCCTCCGGTGAATCGTATCGCGCAAGCTCCTCGGCGCCGAACGCCTGCTTCAGGAACTCAATCAACTTGTGCGCGCCGACGGGATGCAGATACGGCGTCACGGTGTGAAGATGTGCGGGAATGTAGTGGGGGCCGAGATGCGTGGAGATATACCACTCGTTTCCAGCGGGGTCCTTCACGCATCCAAACCGGTCGCCGTGATCCTCCAGCATGCCTTCCAAAGAAACGGCGCCCGCTTCGAGCGCACGCCGGTAAGCTTCGTCCGCATTCTCGACGTACACATGAAGCGCCGCCTGCCTCGGAGTCCCTTTGTACGCAGGGCCGCCGCCGATCATCAACATGGAATCGCCGACGCGCACTTCGGCGTGGAACGTGCCTGGAGACATGCTCGCGCGGACTGTCTCCTCGGCACCAAAAGTGTGTTTCATAAACTCGATCAACTGATCCGCGCCCGGGGTGGTTATGTACGGAGTGATTGTGCGAAAACCCGGACGAAATACGACGGCATTTTTAGTCATGGGTGCATTCCTTTCCAAATCCGCTCTAAGGCGCGTTTTGAAATCGGGGCTCGGAAGGTCGCGAAGGTCGCGAGCGACCAGGAGTAGCTCCAGAACCGAAGGATCGATGGAGGAAGGCAGAACGTCAGGATTCACAATGATCCCGCTGATCGCCTGATCCAGTTGATCAATCAATGGCTGCTTACTCATGGCTACCGCCTACACGCGCCCGCAGATTTTCCAGCGCCCGAAACTGAAGCTGTTTGATGGCGCCCTCGGACCTGCCGAATTCTTCTGCGATCTCGCGAATACTCTTTTGCTCGACGAAACGTTTGATGATGACCGAACGTTGATCGGCAGGAAGATCGTCCACTAGCTGAAACAACATGGCGCGGCGTTCGATCTCTTGCCAACTGGCCCGATCGAGATCGTCGGAAACAGGATCGGATCTTCCTTGGAGATGCGCTGCCAGCGATCTGCGATCGCATTCGCAGCGATGCGAAACAACCAAGCAGCGAACGGCACGCCCCGCCACTCGAATCTCGGAAGATTTGCCAGGGCGTGCTGAAACACTTCCGCTGTCAGGTCCTCCGCTTCATGCCGGTCGCGCACGCGCCGGACGATAAACGCGTAAACGCGCTCAAAGTTGTTCTCATAGAGGTCGGCAAAGCGGCCCGGATCCTTTTGCGCGGCCTCGATCAGCAGACGTTCCTGCTCCATTACTTATATAAACTCCCGGAACAGGCAAAAAGTCACGGTCTCGCCCGCATTTCTCGCCGGAATCTTGGGTAACTATGCCGAGGGTGCGTCCCTCTCCCTCGGCACTCTTGTCCAAATTATCAGATCCGTTTCGCTGCAGAAGCAGGAGTGATGCGGTTTTCATTGGATTCTCTATTTGGAAACCTGTTTCGGGGATGTCCCTCTCCCTTTGGGAGAGGGTGGCGCGAAGCGCCGGGTGAGGGCAGGAAATGCACCCTCATCCGGCCCTTCGGGCCACCTTCTCCCAGAGGGAGAAGGACACCAGCCTCCATTTCGGCAAATTTGGACACTAGTCCTCCCCCGGGGAGAGGGATTGGTTGTGGATAGTCACAAGCCGGTGAGAAATCCGGGCTAGGAGAGTCTATTTTCTAAACGCCGGGGGAAGCCGTACTATTGACTATTCAGCATGATTGCCTTGGAAACGCAACGACTCCTGTTGAGGACGTGGGAACCCGACGATTTCGAAGCCTATGCCGCCATGTCGGCCGAACCTGAAGTCATGCGGTTTCTCAGCCACGACGGCAAACCGCTGTCACGCTTTGACGCGTGGCGCAGTTTTGCTGCGCAGGTTGGACACTGGAAACTGCGGGGCTTTGGCATGTTTGCCGTCGTGGAGCGGACGAGCGGCGACCTTGTTGGCCGCATTGGACCATGGCAGCCCGAAGGTTGGCCGGACTTTGAAATCGGCTGGACGCTCGGTGGAAAATATTGGGGGCGCGGCTATGCGACGGAAGCCGTCAAGGCGTGCATCACATACTCGTTTACAGAATTGCGCCGGTCGCATCTCATCAGCATCATCGATCCTGACAACATCCGGTCGATCCGGGTTGCGGAACGAGTCGGAGAACTGCTGGAGGGCACGGTAATGCTACCGCACCTGCCAAACAGGACGCTACTGCAGTATGGCCTCTACCGCCAAGACTGACGTTTCTGTTCAATAAAAAATAGTGTTCTTCGTGTGATGGCGCGGGAATTGACGCGCTCCCGGTGCTTTGCCGCTTCGCCACAGGTAATATCCAAGGTCGAGGGATGTAACCTCGGCGCTCGCAGCAGTCACAATCCACTCACATGCGACTAATGCCATTGAACGTAGTTCCGCTTCTGTCGGGCCACGCTCCAGCGGCGTCCGCTGTTCGTGAATCGCCAGGGACAAAGCGGGCGACAAGCGCAGCACGCCATGGTAGGCCAACACAGCAGGAATCACGTTGTCCACGGCCGCAACCGCATGATGAAAGTCTTTGGACACCGTGTAGATTGGATCGTGGTGACCGGCCAGACGGCGGATCTCTCCAACAGCCAGCGTGGCCTTTTTCACCAGCACCACGCGCGATCCGTCATGCAGGGCTCCCTGGTCATTGAATGCCGGAAAGTGATTGGCCAACTGCCGAACCAGGGTCGCTGCCGGTGACTGTGCCGCTTCCGGCGTTGCCAGGACCTTTCGACAAAATGCGGCGAAATCGTTCATCGCCAGGCGGTCGAGTCTCGCTCCCGCCTGGTGCAACACAGTGACCAATTGCCGCACGAACTCCTCAAGTTCCGGATTGTTCGGTAACCGGAACGCGTGCCGGATTTCCGTCGTGCTGATGCGCTTGAGCCGGGACGCATGAAGCAGCCCTTCGCTTCGCAAATTGCGAACCCCGAGCGTGACGGTCTTGGATGCACCTCTGCCACAGAGCCTGTGTAGCTCATAACGAAAGCCATGCCCGAACTGCAGCAGACTGAATACGAGGGCAAAATTGATGGCGTCATCGACGTCAAGGAAATCGTCGGGCATGATGTCGCAGTTCTCGCCCATGGATCCTTTCATAACGTTCCGTACTGCTTCGAGGTCCAACTGTGCGGAAAAAGACTGCAGCTTTTCCTCGTCGATCCAGACGTCTCTTGCCACCCGCACGGCATGGAGACACGATAAACGCGCGATCGCAAAGGGATCGCCATCGATCCGCGGTGTCTCGGCCATCCCCCACTGTAGTGCAACCTGATCACATTCCATGGCCACCACCGACGTCAATTGCCGCAGCCTGTTTGCGCTTGGCAGGCGTTGACTTTGACTGCGAATTGGCGACAAATAGCGATTTGCCTGCGGCGCAAGGGCGGACGGGTGACAGCGGTAGGCATCCGAGGACAAGGATCATAGGATCTAGGGCCTCGCCGCCGGGCAGCGGCTCTTGTCCTCGGATGCTCCAGTTTTACGGAAGCAAGGCGGTGATATTTCGCTTCGGCACTTGTCCGACCGGTATGCGAGTCACCTCTTTCAACGCATTAATATCGATGACGGACACCGAGTTCGATTGGGCGTTGGCCACGTAGGCCATTTTGCTGTCGGGCGTGAGCGTCACCCAGTCCGGGGCCCTGCCGACGTCCACCGATCCCAGAAGCTTCAAATCGGGAAGCGAGTACATGTAGACAGCACTGTTGAGCCTGCTATTGACCACGAGGGTCTTTCCGTCGGCAGTGACAGCCACGCCGTGGGACGTATTGCCGCCTCCCAGGAATGGAACCTTGCCGGCGGCCAGCTTTGGGAGCTCGATCCGAGTGACTTCCTTGTGCGTCGCGAAATCAACGACCGCAAACCCGTTGAGGTCGGAAAGCTGGGCGAAAATTCGTTTGGTTGAGCCATCGGGGTTCTTTTCGAACGCCATTGGACGCACTCCAAGGTCGAAGTCCAACACCCAGGCGGGCTGCTCGGTCTGGGCGTCGATGACGGTGATACGCTTCCCTACTACGGAACCGGCGACCACATACCGGCCGTCCGGTGTGACATAGGTGTTGTGCACGTTCCCCTTCACAGGAATACTCTTGACCCTCTGCAGCGAGGTCGTATCGATAACGTCGACGGCGCCCGGCGCTTGCGCGATCGATACATACACTCGCCGTCCATCACGGCTGGCCGCGATGTTGTTGGGATGACCGCTCAGCGGGATCTTCGCCGTCACCTTTAAGGTCCTTCCGTCGGCCACATCCAGCGTGCTGTCGGCTTCATTGCTGACGTAGATCCGGCTTCCATCCGGAGCGGCGGCTGCGCCATGGTTAACCTCGATTCCCGTGATTTCGCCGACGACCTTATTCGTCAAGGGGTCGATGATGGAGACGCTGTCGCCGGCGGCGTTGGTTTGAATGATGCGGACCTTGCCGGCAGGCGCCGAAGTACCGGCGGTAGGCGACGAAGTGCCGCCCACGGTTTGCCCGCGCACCCATGCCGCCAGAGTCTGCCACTCCGGATCCTCTTGCGATTGCCAGTGCTTGCCCCCGTCGTGACTGTTGTCTCCGCCCGCTTGCTCTTCGAGTGGATGCCGCAATAGCTTGCTCGCTCCCGGATTGCCGGGAACTATTCTCAGGCGGATCACGTCGAAGTTCTTGCGCGATTCTTCCTCGCTCCAGGTCGCGCTCCCGGGCGCAAGCGGCTGCAAGCGCATCGGAGTGCCTGTCGAATGGCAAGAGACGCAGCGCGCGTGACCCGGGCGCTTGGCCGTGAGGATCGGCTGTATGCGCGTCTTGAAAAATTCGAAGTCGACGGAAGTCGACGAAGCCGCTGGTTGTTGGGCCAGCAATGCAACGATGACCGGAAGCAAAGCCATGGTCGGCATAAACGGGATTCCTCCTTACTTATTCGGCATTAGCTTGCCATCTTCCGCGGCGGAGGACAATTCTTTTCCATCTAGATTAGGAGGGTGCCGCGAGCGAATGTCTTTTATTAGCGAGCGGCGGGGTGGTCGATTAAAGCCGCGAAGCGACCATATAGATGGCCGCGAAGCGCACCGATTGAGTAAGGAGCGCTTCGCGAATATCTATAAGGTCGCTTCGCGCCATTCTGTACCACCCCGTCTGCGCCAATAAGGAACGGGACCATTTTCTTGGTGGCGCAGCCACCCCTCCTAACCTAGGAGGGGAATTGGGACTCACGTTTCGGTATATGACATACCTGTGGGCGAAGCGTGAATTGAAGACATCGATACTATTGCTATTGACCAAGAGTTCGGGAAAGTCACTGTCGCCGCGACGTGGCAGCGGGCTTCATCTTCAGCGTTTGTTCAAAGAACTGCGCCATTCCCGTGATGGAGGTCCTCCAGTTCCGCCAGAGCAGAGCATCGTGGACGTCGTCTGGCAGGACCAGTTCTTCGACGCGGACACCTTTGTCTAACAGCCGGCGCCGTAGATCTACGGTCTGGTGAAAGTTCACGGTCCGATCGTCGTCTCCGTGAATGAGCAGCACTGGAGACTTCCAGGTCGCGACCGCAGAAATCGGTGACGATTCGTACGCGACCTTCAGCGTTTGCCTCAGGTCGGCCTCGGTGATGCCGTCGCCCACCATGGCGCGTGCAAGCTGCTCGGGATTGACAGCCGGCAGGCGGTCATGTACTCCGTGCATGTCGACACCGGCAGCGAACACGTCGGAGTTGCGGCCGAGCGCTAATGCCGTCAGATAGCCGCCCAACGACGCACCCCAGACACCGATCCGCGCTGGGTCCACGTCCGTACGCGACTGCAGATAGCGGCCGGCGGCAAGGATGTCGCGATATTCGGTAGCGCCGCGCGCGCCGGTGTTCTCCGCAAACTGGAACGCCTGGCCATACCCGACGCTGAGCCGGTAATCCACCGAAAGCACGATGAAGCCCCGGCTCGCCAGATACTGGTTCGCTCCGTAGTCGTTCGCATATTCCCAGCGATAATGCCAGCCGAGCAGCATTTGACGCGGCCCACCACCGTGAATGTAGACGATGGCCGGTTTCCGCGCCTCTCCGCCGGCGGGCTTGAACAATTGTCCGTGCGCTTCCACACCGTCGCTGGCGCGGAAGGAAACCAGTTCGGGTGTGACGAGTTGGGACGCCGGAAAATCGGATGGCGTGCGATCGCGGCCAATCGCGCGCGGGCTTCCGCCCGATACCGGAAGGACTGCTGGGATCGGCGGCCGCTGCGCATCGGAAGTCAGGAAGGCGACGGTCTGACCATCGGCCGTGACGACAGGGCTCCACTCGATGCCTGCTCCGCTCGTCAGCGGCGTTGGTGTCGCCGCATTGACGGGCACCTTGAAAAGATGCCGCCGATCCATGTCGCTGCGATCCGGGCCGGAGTTCGCATTGTAGATGACGAAGCGGCGATCGGGCGTCAGCGTCATCTGCTCCAGCATAAACGGCCCGGGCGTCAACGCCATTGGCTTACCGCCGGCGCTGGGATGCTGGATCGAATAAAGATGTGGGAACCCATCTCGATAGGACATAAACAAAAGGCAATCGTCGGCTGCCCAGCGTAACCCGATGCCTCCCGGGTTCTGGAGGATCGGATCGACGGGTTTGTCGCCGCTCGTCACCGCCGTCATGAGTGGAACGCCTTTGGGGTTGTCGCGAATTACCGATTCCACATCGGCAACCAGGATCATCCAGGGCGAATCGATTCGGGCCAGCGGCGGACGGGGTGCGCCCCCGGCGCCGGGCTGGCGTAAAAATGCGATCTTGCGTCCGTCTGGTGACCATGCCGGCAAAGAATCGCGCGAGGTCGACGGCGCGATAAAGCGAATGGCCTGGCCCGGAGTGAATAGCCCGATGAAGCTGTGATCGCCGCGATTGGATACGAACACCAGCGTACGGCCGTCCGGCGACCACGCGGGCGACTCGTTCGTGCCGCGCGCGTAGAAGGCCTGCTGCGCCGGCTTCGAGCCGTCGATGGGCGCGATCCAGATCCGGCGATCCTTCACAAACGCCACGCGATCGTTGTCTGGCGCAACGACGGGAGCGTCGCCGTCGCCGATCAGTTTCGGTTCTCCGCCGGCCGCCGGTACGGACCACACCTGAATCCTGGGCTGAATCGGGTTGCCTGCAGGATCTGGCGGGCCCTCACCGCCTCGGTTCGATCCGTGATCCCCTCCGCGCACGTACACGACCGTCTTGCCGTCGCTCGAAAAAGAGAGCTGCGTTAACTCCTGCCCATCGTCTTGCACGTAGGGAGTAATTCGGCGCGGCTCGAAGGCGGGACCATCGGCTACGTAAACGTTGCGCACACCGCGCTCATTGAACGTCCAGGCAATGGTGGATCCCACGGGTGATGCAATCAGATTTTCAGGGGACGGGAAGCTGAGGATTTGATCGACAGTGAAGGAGCGTGTCGAGGTTTGCTGTGCCGCTTGCGGTGCGAGGCTCCAGGCAGCAGCGAACGCAAGAAAGAGCGTAGCGTTTTGCAAATTTGCATGGCTTCTCATGGTGAGCTTCCTTTCACGTTAAAGGCCAGTCGGATCCCGCGCTGGAGTGGATCGCGGTGCTGCTCTGTAATTTCGATCTCTCGGCTCGCTGGAAGAAGCGCGTTTACGAGATACGCGCCCAGATCGGGTCTGTAATTGTTTTGATAGAAGAGCGAATGCCGGCCGGGAGCGCCCGCCCATACCGCGCGCGCCTCGATCCGAATCGTGCCCAACCCCGCGCTCATTTCCAGAAAAGACGGAAACTGGCTGCTGACGAGAGCAAGGCGTTGGCCCTGGCCGTCCACCTCGAGAACGATTTCCTTCAGGAACTGGCTCGCGTAGGCCCGGCCTTCCGCCTCAGAAATTCGGCCATCATGATCGGTGTTGATCAACGCGAAGATCATCGGCGCCACGTCCACGCCGGGCGTAAGGTCAATCTCAACGACGATTCGTTTCAGCGCGAGCGAAAGGCGCGTCGCCTGCAGGTATTCATCCAGACGATGTGCGAATATCGTTGCCGGAAGTGTCAAAAGAATGCCGATTGCGCCAATCAGCATCATTCGCCTTCTCATGGCTTGATCAGCTTCGCGCCATAATCGTTGGTTGGGTCCCGGTAGAACGTGTGGATGTGATCGGTGCCCGACCCTTGCGGCGCATATTCGATCATGGCCGTGGGTCCCTGGATGCGAAAGTAAGCGCGGCTTCCGTTGGTCGTCGGTCCGCTCCAGGCAAAGTAAGTATCTGCCAAATTCGCTCGAATCTCCGCCATCTTCGCCTCAGAGTCGTGGTCATTGAGGATGCGGACCCATTCGCTCATCAGATCGAGCAGCATTGCTCGTTGACCCGCGCTGAAACTCGACACACGGACACCTTCCGGTTGAATGACTTCGCCGTCGTGTCCCGGGCCCAGAACCACGTCCGTCACTTGATAATCGAGAATTGCCTGCTTGCGCTGGTCGGCATTTAGGGCATTGACGAGCGCAAAAGCCTTGTCGTTTTCATTCCCCAGCGGTCGAACCGTCTGGCCGTTGAAGGTGAATGTGGCCGGTTGCGCGCCCGTATGACTTGGGGTCAACACATTCTCTGCACCCGCTACCGTGATATTGAGCGCCAGATGGTGACCGCCGAATTGAATCATCCACGGCTCGGTCGCGGAGGGCGTGCCAAGAATTGAAACATAATATTCGGCCCTTCCGAACCTGGTGCGATTCCCCGCAGGGCGAGCCGGTGCGCTTGACCGCTCTAACATCTCATCGGCATTCACGATGTTCATTACCTTCTGATATCCGGTCCGGCTCAACGTCGCCGAAACCAGGGCGAGCGCTGCCTCCTGCTGGGCAGCGGTCATGTCACCAAGCTTGACGCCATTGCGTTCGGTAGCGCCATTTTGGAATACCACACCAGTCGGAAGATTGGACCAGTTGGATCTCGTCCTTTTCTTCAGGTCCAGCCTGGCGCTCGCACGCTGCCGATCGTCGAGTGTTGCAAGAAAAACCTTGGCCGCAGCGACCGCCTTGAGCGTCGCGTCCGATGCAGTTGGTGCGCGCGCAGGGACTCGTTGAGTGGAACTTGCCGCCAGCGGCAATGCAAGCAGGACCAACAATGCTTTGTAATGACGGATCTTCATAACAACCTCGCGTGCCCCTTAGAACATCAGCCACATGCCATCGACGAAGCACAACAGGCCAACGATACTGATTCCCAAGCCAACGATCCAGAGCATCCGACGACGCGTAATTGCAGCGATTGCCGAAAGAGCAATTGCAACTTGAAATGTCGTGACAGCGTAAGCGAATCGATGGTGGTGCTCCATTTCACGTTCCGAAGCTTCCGAATGTTCGGTGACCTGTTTTTCCAAATCCTTTGCGGCCTTGCTGATCTCATCTTGCTCCGTGCCGTAGCGGTCGGCTTCTTTTCGTGCCTCTGCGGATGTTTGCGCGTTCAACGACTGCAACTCATCGGCCTCGGCGGATGAGATGTTCCGTTTGATGCCTTTTGCCTGGTAGTACGCCCACTGATCGGAAGCCTTCGCCTGCAGTAGCACCGCCTCATTTTTTTCAAGGAGGGCGCTATTGGAATAGGTTCCTGATTCGAGCGATGCAATTGCCGCTAAAACCGCAATTATCGCGGTCGTTAGCGCAAGATACGTAAGCCAGCCAGTACGAACATCTTCGGCCGACTTATCGAGTTGTTCCTTGAGTTCGTTCGTTTCGATATCGTCTTCAGGCATCTATTGTTCCCCGTGGTCCTATACTAAAAGCGTAATTCTCGCACGAATGTTATTTGAAGACCATCGCGTCTGGCGAATTGAAATTCCGGCTTCCCTGTGGGTATGATGATGCAGGTACCGAGTTCGATAACGATTTGCACTACGGAAATCACTCCGGTGTCGGCATGACCATTGTCTTTAGCTTAGTTGGCTTCTTTGCCGGTATGGCGGCTCTCAAGGAATTCTCTCTAAAACGCCGTTTGTCCCTTTTCCTGATCGCTGTCGCGCTATTCCCCTGCGTTTCCTCTGCAGACGATCTAATTCAGTTACAGAGTCTGGCGTTCAACGTCGATCCGGACGACGATGCGCTTGCACCGACGCACGGCCAAACGGACGATACGCCGGAATCTCTTTTGGACCGTCAGCTTCAAGAGTCGGAAAACCTGCAGTTGTCCGTTATCTACGACGTGATTCCCGTCCTTTGCTTCTGCTCATTTGTCGTCTTGCCGTTTGTCTCCAGAGATCTTCAATACCTGCCTTCCCATAGTGGACGCTCTCCTCCGCAAGTCCCGGTAAGCGCTCGCTGACACTTTAAAAGTCCATCCACCTATTAACGGACCAGGCATGAGCGGCAGCCGTCGAAAAGCCGCTGCGCATCTTGTTCCTGGAATTTTTCATGAGTTCGACGGTCTTCCGAGTTTTCTCGCTCTCTTTGTTATTCTTGATCGGTTTGGCGGCCGCGGCATTGTTCGGGCAGGAAGAACTGAACCTGGCGGGCAGTTACGAGGACGTCCGATCGCTCGTCGACAACAATACGGCCGACACGAACCAGTTCGTGTTTACGCGTCTGATCTACAACGGCCGCATTCCCTATTACTACAAGAACTGGTACACGGATTATCCCCGGGCCGATCATCACCTGATCGAAGTCATCCATAGGCTCACGAACATCGACATCGCGATGAAGGAGCGCGCCATTCCAATCAACGATCCGGACCTCTTCAAGTATCCCTTCGTGTATTCCAGCGAGGAAGGCCAGATGGTCCTTTCAGACGCGGATGCTGCTCAGTTGCGTGCGTATCTTTTGCGGGGAGGCTTTTGGGTGATCGATGACTTTTGGGGAAGCTTCGAGTGGGCTAACTTTGAACGCCAGATGAAGAAGATTTTCCCGGAGCGCGAGATCAAGGACATCCCGATCGATCATCCAATTTTTCACCTGTTTTACAGCATCGATCATTTAATCCAGGTGCCGAGCCTTGCTTACGTCTTCAATGGCGGAATCACCTGGGAAACGGACGGTTTCGTGCCCGAGTGTAAAGGAATCTGGGATGACGAGGGCCGTCTCATGGTCGTCATCAATCACAACACGGACTTGGGCGATGCCTATGAATGGTCGGATGATCCAAGCTATCCGAATCGCTTTTCAGGTTACGCCTATCGCATGGCGGTGAATTTTCTGATGTACGCGATGACACATTGATGAAGGAGTAACACATTCAATGCCCGGTAGACAAATAAGAAGGCTTCTGGCGATCCTGGTTTTTCTGGCGGTGCTTGCGGGCCGTGCCGTGCCGGATGCGCCCCCCAAGGATTCGGAATTCGTTTTCGCCAGGGTTCAATTTACGGAAAGGGAATATAGAATGTACTGGCTTGAGGAACCCTGGCACCACGATTATCCCTTTTCAGATACATTCTTCCTCAGCATGCTGCACGAAGCGACAGGCATCCATGTGACGCCCGACTCCTACAAGATCGTTCAGCTCGCCAGTCCGGAAATCTTCAAATATCCCTTCCTCTATATTTCCGAACCTGGATTCATGGAATTGACGACTAAGGAGATTGCAAACCTGGGAGAGTACATCCGGCGGGGTGGATTCATCATGGCCGACGATTTCCGAACGGCTGGTTATTTGCGAGGCCCTGAAGAATTGAACATCCTGCGTTACTACCTGAAGAGAGCCGTCCCCGAACGCGAACTGGTGAGGCTTGACATCAGCCATCCGATTTTCAATTCGTTCTACAAGATCGACACCCTGAAGATGAAGCCACCGTATGGCGACTTTACGCCGGAGTTCTGGGGACTCTCGGATGAACACGGCAACTTACAGTTGATCGCGAATTACAACAATGACCTTGGTGAATTCTGGGAGTGGGTCGACAAAGGCGAAATGCCTTTCCATCCCGCCGTGAGGTCTGTTCAATTGGGTATCAACTATCTGATCTACGCCATGAGCCATTGACGGAATCCTCCCGAAATTCAAACTGACCCACTGCGAAATTCTCGCTAAGACGCGTATTGCTCGTCGACAGTTGCCGCGAAGACGAGTGTGCCAGCGATTCCGATGATTCCGGCAACGATGAACGGAACCCCAGGTGTTACTTTCCAAAGCAATGCGCCGATCAGTCCGGCGGGAGTAATCGAGAGGCTGCGTACGAGATAGTAGAAGCCGACGGTCCGGCCGCGAAATTCCGGCAGTGCGAAGTCCACGATCATTGCCTTGCGTGAAGGCTCACCGATTTCGCGCAGCCCCCCGATGATGAATGCTCCCACGAGCTGCGAGAAGCCTGACGACAGAACCACCGCAACCGGGAACAAGGAAAAACAGAGGAATGTCGCAATCACGAAAGGCTTGCGGCCGATCCGATCCGCGATTCTTGCCGCAGGCAGATATATAAGGATGGATGTGACCATTTGAACCGCGACCAGCACTCCATACTGCGGCGCGGTGATGCCGATGATGTCGATGGTATACAAAACCATGAGGACATCGGCCATTCCTTCACAGGTGCGAATCAAGATGTCGGAGGCTAATAACCGGCGCAGTTGCGGCGGTATTCGCGACCACATCCGCGATTTCACGCCGGACTCGGCTAGCTTCAAAGCTGGAATCTGGATCTGAAGGGCGATGACGACGGTCAAGACAGCGCAGGCGATCGTTCCCGTCAAAGCAAAGCGCACGCCCGACGCCACACCGTAAGCCGCGATAGCGAGACCGCCCAGCCATGCTGCCACTCCGATCGGAAGGCGCCGCAGCATCGATTGCATCGTGAATCCCAGGGCGCGGCGCTGCTTGGGCAGCGCGTCACCGATGACGGCGAAGAGAGTGGGGTTCGCCATGCTGGACCATGCCATCACGAAGAACAGTCCAATGATGATGTATGGCCACGATGGGGCGAACAGATAGATGAGATAACCCACGCTGGCGAGCCCGATAAACAGGAGCAACGCCCGGCGGCGGCCGTAATGGTCGGTAATCCAGCCCCCGGGGTATTGATAGAGGCCGTCGAGGAGATCACGCGTCGTTCCGTATAAACCCACGGCGGCGATCGGCGCGCCTAACGTTTCGAGATACTTCGGTACGAACCGTTTCCAGAGTTCCTCGCCGAAGGCCATCAGGAAGGATGCGAACGAAATCGCGACTACATTGCGGTCCAAAGGATGAAGGGATACGTCCGCGAATGACGCCAATTACGCCATTCGCGTAATTCGTGTCATTTGCGGCTAATGCTATTTTTTCTTCAGATACTTTTCCGGTTCTTTTTTAAATTTTTCAGCGTCTGTCTTGGAACAGAAATAGTATGTATCGCCCTTGTGCTTGACGGAAAGGGCGGGATCCTTATCCACCATTATTCCGCAGACGACATCTCGGACTTTTTCTGGCTTCTCCGCTTTCTTGGCTTGCGCGAAAGCCGTCAAGGACGCGGTCGTGATGACGGCAATCAGCAGGATAGCCACGATACTTCGTCTCATTCTTATTACCTCCGATCACGTAAGCTTACTGAATTAACTTTAAAAATACCCTGGATTCAAGAAGAATCTCGGTGATGCGAATCGGAATACTGACAGGCGGCGGCGATTGTCCTGGCTTGAACGCTGTCATCCGTGCAGCCGTGAAGACGTCCGTTGGTTACGGCTGGGAAGTCGTTGGAATCGAAGAAGCATTCGACGGCCTCGTGCATTGTAGGACCCGGACATTGACCAACGCCAGCGTTTCCGGAATCCTCCATCTGGGCGGCACTATCCTCGGCACCACGAATGCGGCGAATTGAGTCGGCCCGCGAGATCGGTATTTCTTTCGGCGATTAACTTAGTTGGACGGACCAAAACTGATTTCGGATTTCGGGAAAAATGGTTAGCCGTGGCGCGCCATCCTGATTCTCCTTGCTGCTCGTTTCTTGTCTTTTTTTGGCTACGCTCCTGCTCTATATTGTGGAGGGTTTCGCGGCGCTATATGGGAATTCTAAAATGTAGGATCGGGCTGGTTTGGTCGCTGCTCTTGACCGTCATTCTTACAGTAATCCCCAAGTACTGGGAGCTAAAGATCGAATCGATTCCGCAGGTTACGCCGCCCGCCAACCTCCTTGCGAAAACTGAAATCGTCGAAGACACCATACAAAAGAACAGGACATTGGTCGCGACACTGGTGGATTACAACATATCGGCGACGATGGCGAATGAAGTGGCGGGCCTTATCCAGCCCGTTTTCGATGTTCGCAAGCTCCGGTTTGGAAATCCATTTCGCCTCGAAAAGGAGAGTGACGGTACACTCAAGACCTTCGAATACAAGATCGACGACGAAAGCGTATTGAAGGTCGAAAAAGAGGCGGACTCGTATGCGGCCAGAGTGGAAAAGCTCGAACTCGAAACGCGCGAGACGCCCGTCACAACTGAGATTCGGAGCTCGCTGTGGGACGCGCTTGCGAGCCAGCCCAGGGGTGAGTACCTGGTCACGGAGACCGCCGAAATCTTCCAGTGGGAAGTGGACTTCAGCACGGAAATACAGCCTGGCGACCAGATCCGCTTGATCGTGGACGAGCTGCTTCATGATGGAAAATTCGTAAAGTACGGAAAGATCCAGGCCGCCGAACTGGTGAATAACCGGCAAACCTATCGCGCATTTCGTTTCAAGGATTCTTACTACGACGAAAAGGGCGCCTCACTCAAGCGCGCAATGCTGGCGTCGCCCTTGAAGTTCACCCCGCGGATCAGTTCAGGGTTCACGCACAGGCGCATGCATCCGATTCTAGGAACCGAGCGCGCGCATCTTGCGACCGATTACGCAGCGCCTCCAGGCAGTCCGGTTGTCGCGGTGGCGAATGGTACGGTGACGTCCGCCGGCTGGAATGGCGGGTATGGCAATCTCGTGCAAATCAAGCACGCCAACGGACTGACCAGCGGCTACGCCCACCTATCTCATATCGCTGCGGGCGTGCGCGCCGGGCATCCGATCAAGCAGGGAGAACTGGTCGGCCTTGTGGGTCAAACCGGGCTGGCAACGGGTCCTCACCTTCATTTCATGATGACCAAGCAAGGCATCCCCATTAACGCCGTTCCTGCTCTGAAGAAGGGCGAGGCGGCGCCTCCGATTCAAGGAAACTTGAAGGCGGAGTTTTTGAGGGAGATCGCGTCGATACAGTTGAAGCTTGAGACGGTCGTAGCGGCGAACCACTAAAAACTATTTCGGATGGAGCTTCACGAACTGTTTGAGTGCGTGCGTCGCAATTTGCATGGCGATCGCCAGCGAAAGAGTGCCTGACCCCTCATCCGCCTCGCCAATTACGTCTGTCCCCCGGATTGGAAACTACGTATACTTAGTACTGCACTTCAGAAATTCCTTCCGTGAGGTTTTCCTTACTTCGTGGCTAAACAATCAAACCGTTTGGTGTATCTGGATTGGATGCGCGGTCTGGCCGCTGTACTGATGCTCCAGGGACATGTCATGGATGGATGGGTTCGGCCGCAAGATCGCACGGGCGAATGGTTTTGGCTCAGTCAGTTTTTGGGTGGTCTTCCGGCGCCTATTTTCCTGTTTTTAGTGGGCGTTTCTCTCGCGATGGTTTTAGACCGAATGCGGGCTCAAAGCGCTTCTTCTGTGGAACTGGCGCGGAACGTGGTTCGGCGCGGTGGTTGGATCCTGCTGCTGGCCTATGCGTTTCGGCTCGAGCAGTTTCTCGTTTGGTATCCGGCGTCAGACTGGGGTGATGTATTTCGCGTGGATACACTGAATTGCATCGCAGTCAGCACAATCGTCATCGGCCTCCTGTCGATCGCGTTCAGGACCCGCCGTGGAAATGTCACGGCGATGGGCCTCGCAACAGCAGCCTTTGTGTTCGTTACACCCTGGGTCTACCCTCTGCGCGCGAATCTACCAGCAGTCGTCCTCTCATACCTCAACAGCAACGGGCATCCATCGTATTTCAGCCTCTTTCCGTGGACAGCATTCACACTCGCCGGAATCACTTTCGGATACGCGTTGCTTCAAGCAAAGGCCCAGACCGGTGAGACGGAGTTCTTCAAGGGCGTTGCGGTCGCCGGCGTCGGCGCTTATGCGGCTGGGGCGGCAATGAGTGTTTTTCCGATTTTCGAGTATGGTTTCTTCGATTATTCACTCACGAGTCCGCAGTTCTTTCTCGTTCGTCTTGGATGGGTTTTGTTGATCCTGTATGGCGCTTACAAATGGTCAACGCGTCAGGCAAGCGGTAGTTGGAGTCCGCTTATCAGGCTTGGCCAGGCGTCCTTGCTTGTATATTGGGTCCACATCGAAATCGTTTACGGCCGGCCCCTACATGGTTTTGCTCAGGCATTGGCGCTCTGGGACGCGGCGAAGCATTTGCTGTGGGTGGTTCCACTGATGATTGGTATCGCTGTGGTTCGCGATCTCCACCGGACCTGGAACAAGCGGGAACGCAAAGCTGAACCTGTTGGTGCGCCTTTAAGGCCATGGGCTTTTCCGATCTTGCCGAGTCCGATGAATCCGATGGTTTCCATAACTAATCCACGTGGTGGAACGCGGGCAAACGTACTGTAGCCGTGGTCACTGGCCATAGCTGTCCGAAATAAGGAATCCCGCTGGAACTGTCCTTCTCCCTCTGGGAGAAGGTGGCCCGAAGGGCCGGATGAGGGCGCATCTAAAGCGAGGCTTCAGCTGCGTTCAACTGTTCCTCGAATGCCGCCGTGCCGGTGACGGGTTGTTTGCAGGCGAAATTCTCACACACGTAGGCGGTCGGCTTGTTATCGACCATTGTCCGACCACGAAGTAACGGAATGCGACCGTCACCACCGGCAGCCACAACCGTTCTCGGCGAGTACCGCTTCCGAAGCGCGGGAAGAAACGCATCCGGGCTGCCCACTATTGCGATTTCCTTTGACGGCCCGTGGTAGAAGTCGGCTGCGGCCAGCATACGGCCAAAGCCCGATGGATATTGCCGGATAAAATTGATGCATGTCAGAAAAATTTGTTCGGCCTTTTCCCGATAATCCGAGCGGTCCAACAGCGCGGCCATCCGGACGAGGACGTCGGCCGCCACGGAGTTGCCGGACGGGGTGGCGTTGTCGAAGTAATCCTTCGTTCTTGTGATTAACGATTCGTGATGCTTCGCCGTGAAATAGAAACCGCCACCTGCGCTATCCCAAAATTGCTCGATCATCCGGTCGGCAACCTGCGTCGCATGCTCGAGCCACTTGTATTCGAATGTCAGTTCATACAGCGCCAAGAGACCATCGGCGAAATTGGCGTAATCATCAAGATAGCCGTTAAACCGCGCACGGCCATCCTTGAAGCTGTGCAGCAGGCCGCCGTCGCCCCAGAGCGTTGTTAGAGTAAAGGCAGCGTTTGCTTGGGCAACAGCGCGGTAGTCGTCGCGGTCAAGGTAAGCTGCGGCTTCTGCGAATGCGCGCAGCATCAGGCCGTTCCAATCCGTAAGAACTTTCTCATCGCGTCCGGGTTTGATGCGCTTATCCCGCGCCGCATAAAGCTTCTTCTTGGCCGATTCAACTTTCGATTCTAGTTCCGCGATGGATAGGCTTTCCAACCTGCTGAACAACTCCGCAGCCCGCGGAACGTTAAGAATGTTCATCTCTTCAAAGTTTCCATGTTCAGTCACATCGAAGTATTTTGCGAGCAGGTCGGCATCCGTGCCTACGACTTGCCGAAATTCCTTCAGCGTCCAGACATAAAACTTGCCTTCAACGCCCTCGCTGTCCGCGTCCTGTGTGGAATAGAACGAACCATCCGGAGCACGCATTTCCCGAACGACGAAATCGAGCGTTTCTTCGGTAACCCGCTTGAAGAGCGCGTCGCCGGTCAGCCGGTATGCGTCGAGATATGCGCGGGCGAGAAGCGCATTGTCATAGAGCATCTTTTCGAAATGCGGGACCAGCCAGCGATCGTCGGTGGAGTACCGGTGAAAGCCGCCTCCGGCCTGGTCGTACATTCCGCCGCAGGCCATTTTCTCCAATGTGAATGTCGCCATGTGCAAAGCGTGTTCATCACCCGTGCGATGGTGGTAGCGAAGCAGGAAATCGATGCTCATACTTGGAGGAAATTTGGGCGCCCCTCCGAATCCGCCTTCTCGCGAGTCGAAGCGCGTGGCGAGCGCGCGGTAGGCTCGGTCCATCAAGTTTCGTTCGATTTCGTCGCCGTCGGATTTTTGGAACACCTGCCGGTTTAATTGCTCGAGGAAAGCCTTTGCATTCTCCGTGACCTCCTGTCGGCGGGTCTGATACGCGCTGGAAATGATTTCCAGCACCCGGCGAAAGCCCGGCCGGTTGTAGCGATCTTCAGGCGGGAAGTAGGTGCCTCCGAAAATCGGCGCTCCGCTTGGCAAAAGGAAAACCGTCAGCGGCCATCCTCCGCTGCCGGTCATCAACTGTACAGCGTTCATGTAAATCTGATCCAGATCCGGCCGTTCTTCGCGATCGACTTTGATGTTCACGAAGTTCTCGTTCATCACGTCCGCGATGGAGGGATCTTCAAATGATTCGTGCTCCATAACGTGGCACCAATGACACGCCGAGTAGCCGATGCTCAAAAGGATTGGCTTGTCTTCCCTGGCGGCGCGCTCTAATGCTTCCGTACCCCAGGCGTACCAATCGACAGGATTGTCCGCATGCTGCAACAGGTACGGACTTGTTTCATTGATGAGACGGTTGGGCATAAAAGGTTATTTCGGATTTCGGATTGCGGATTTCGGATTTAGCGAACGGCGTCCTGTGGCTGGTCCCCAAATCCGCAATCCGCAATCCGAAATCACAATCTGAGCGCATGGCTTAATGCCTCGCTAGTGATCGACCAGTGTGATGCATTCCATTCCGGTTTCCCATCTTTCACCACGATCGCCTGTGGCGATTCATGCCGTACTCCGAGTCGAGCCGCGATGGCGTTGGATATGTCACGATTTTCAATCACGAGAACGAGGCCGCATGCCAGATCGCCGGCGTTTTCGAGGAAGCGCGTAAACTCTTCGTAGGCTTGGTCACTGACCGAGCACTGCGTGCTATGCTTGAAAATCAGAACCGGATCGGTTTTTGATCTCTGAAGAAGTTGTTCGAGATCTCGATGTTGACGTAATTCTAACACCATGGTTTCAGGTTAACAGATTCCATCTCAATCGCGGAGAAGGGAATTGCCCAGCAAGGAAATCACGGATGACCTCGAATTACTCCTGCGCGTCGCGCCTCCCCATATCCGGGACTCGCTGCATCGTCAGGCCGACCTCAAGAACTTAATTGAAGTTGTCATGGACCTCGGCCGCCAGCCCGAAGGCCGCTTTCCGAGCCGAGCCATTTATCTCAGCGATCAGCCGATTTCGCGAGAGGACCTCGATTACGTGGTCCATCGCGTGGGTGCGTTTACCCTGGACAACCGCGCCGGGATTGAACGCACGCTGCACCGCATTTCGGCTATCCGAAACCGCCGGGAAGTCGTCGTCGGTCTGACATGCCGTGTGGGCCGCGCCGTGTTCGGCACGGTGGATATCCTGCGCGACGTCGTCGAATCCGGAAAAGGCCTTTTGCTGCTCGGACGGCCTGGCGTCGGCAAGACGACTCTGCTTCGGGAGAGCGCACGCGTACTTTCGACGGAATTGAACAAGCGAGTCATCATCGTCGATACTTCGAATGAGATTGCGGGTGACGGCGACATTCCGCATCCCGGCATTGGAACGAGCCGGCGGATGCAGGTTCCCAGGCCGGATCTGCAGCACGCGGTGATGATCGAAGCCGTCGAGAATCACATGCCGGAGGTCATCGTTATCGACGAGATTGGAACGGAAGCGGAGGCAATCGCAGCGCGAACCATCGCCGAGCGCGGCGTTCAGCTCATCGCCACGGCCCACGGAAATTCGCTGGACAACCTTTTGATGAATCCCACGCTATCGGACCTGCTGGGCGGAATTCACGCCGTAACGCTCAGCGATGAGGAGGCCAGACGCCGAGGCACGCAAAAAACGGTTCTCGAGCGCAAGGCGCCGCCGACTTTCGACACGCTGGTGGAGATTCGGAACCGCGATGAATTTTCCGTGTATCACGACACTTCGTCCGTCGTGGACGCTTTCCTGCGAGGGCGTTCGATTCGTCCCGAACTGCGGGTGCGAAAGGCCGAAGGCTATGAAGTTGTCGGGGAACCCGCCCCATTGCCGGTCGAGGAGCCGCGCAAACGGCGCATCAAAGAACCCGCGCCGCAGGAGCCGGCGGGACAAAAAACCATTCGTATTTTTCCCTACGGCGTCAGCAAAGATCGATTGATGCGCGCAATCAAGGACCTTCAGGTTTCTGCAACGATCGCAAAAACTCCAAAGGAAGCCGATGTCGTTCTTACCTTAAAAGCCCATGAAAAGCGGCAGCCGCGCACCCTCAAGGATCTCGAAGACCATGGGTTGGAGGTTGCCATTATCCGGAGCAACACGGTCAGCCAGATGAAAGCCTACCTGATGCAAGCGTTCGGCTTGCAAGACCAGAAGAACGAGGAGGAAGATGCGCTTAGCGAAGTAGCGGAAGCTGTGGATCGCGTGATGTCGTTCGGCAAGCCCGTGGAGCTTTCTCCCCAGTCGGCACACATCCGGCGATTGCAGCATCAGCTCATCGAGCAACACGGACTGGGCTCGGAAAGCCGCGGGGAAGTGCCTTGGCGAAGAGTGATCGTCTTGCCCACGCGAGGTTGATCAGGGGCCAGGGATCAGGGCCACAAGAAAGTTCACAAATTGGTCAAATTTTAAGGACGCAGGAATAAAGCCTGGGGAAGGATACGCATTTGATTGTTGCCAAAGTTGAGGGTTTGAAGCGAATTCCCCTCCTTGGGAAAGGAGGGGTGACGGGGTGGTTGGTTAAAAGAAAATCAAGTAAATGGTCCCGTTCCTTTGGAGGCGCGGCCGGGGTGGTTCGTGCCACTTCCGATAATCGGTGGCTTGAACCAACCACCCCGTCTGCGCCCGCTAAGGAGGCTTCGCGGCATTTTCTTAATGGGCGCAGCCACCCCTCCTTTCCCAAGGAGGGGACTTCGGCTTTCTCTTCAGTTGTTTTCAATGCCCCCGGTGTTGCCAAGGAGTATCCAGAGCTGTCCTGCTGGCCAGCGCCAAAACACACAAGAAACTGCGCCCTCGAAAACAAAGGACTTATCGGCGCAGTTCCTTGAGAGTATCCAGAGCTGTCCTGCTGGCCAGCTCCATAACAGAAAGGAAGTCGGCGGCACGAAAACAAAGAACTTATCGGCCTACTTCCTTGAGAGGGGAGTTTAGATCACCCGACGCAATCAAATCGTATGCTTCCCAGGCATAAAGCCTGCGGCTACGAATCCGCGGCAGTGGTCTCGTAGCCGTGGGCTTTACGCCCGCGTCTGGCGTCGGTCGTATGAGGTCGCTCGCTACCTCTAGCTGATCCCTGACACCTTATCTCGCGCACGTCTGAGCTCGCCCACCATCGATAGAATATGTCCCTCCTGTAATCCAGCCTGCTTTTGACGAAGCCAGAAATAGAATCAGATCCGCAATTTCCTCGGGTTCGCCTACACGGCCGAGCGGGTGGGTCGTCTTGCTGCGTTCGAGAAAACCAGCATAGGTTTCTTCAGCCATACCCGAATTACGGTGGAGGTTGGTTCTGACAACGCCGGGATTGACCGCGTTTACACGCACGCCTTTGGCCGCGAGTTCCAGTGCGGCGCATCGGGTAAGCTGATCCACGGCGGCTTTGCTGACACAGTAAGCGAAGACTCCGGGAAACGCGCGGAGTCCGGTGACGCTGGAAACATTCACAATGTTTCCTTTCCGTTCGATCATCGAGGGTAGTGCGAGCTGGGTAAGCTGGAAAACGGAACGGACGTTGATATTCATCATGAGGTCGTAATCGGCAAGCGTGCTGTTTTCGATCGTTCCGGATGCAATGATGCCCGCCGCATTGACAAGAATGTCGATACCGCCAAGATCCCGAAGGACGCTCTGGATCAGAGTTTCGGTTTCCTTTTCGCTGGTCAAATCCACCGGATACGTCCGGATGTTCGGACGATCCAGCTTGGCCAGAGCATCCTTTCGTCTGCCAACAGCAGCAACCCGCGCGCCCTCGTTGGCGAAGCGGAACGCGGTTGCCATTCCGATGCCGCTGGTCGCGCCAGTGACAATTGCAACTTTCCCTTCAAACTCCATCGTCAATTCTCCTTATAGGTTAAATCGATTGCCCACAATCCGGTTTCGCGGATGTCGATCGGAGCTAGAATGAATCGGCCGTCCGCCAGCACGTCAAATTCGGGCCACATCGGACGCTCTTTCATCATAAATAAGGTTTCGGTCGCGGTTCGAATCTGTCCGTCCAGGAAGAACGCCGGACCTTTTCGAGACCACACACCCTTCGTGGGCTCCGGAATTTCGGCGTAGATGCGGCGCGGATTTCCTCCATTAACATCGGTTGACCAAAGCGCTTGCCGGTTCCAGAAGAGTATCGATCTGCCATCGGGCGAATATCGGGGCGCGTAGCCACCGTCGTTGATCCGCAAGCGCTTTCCACCGGATGAAGGTATGGTCCAGAGAGAAATCGCACCGCCTCGAGCGGAGGCAAATGCGATGGAATGTCCATCTGGAGACCAATCGGCGGAGATATCAATTTCATCCGCATCCGTCACGCGCTCTGTACTGCCGCTTCGAATATCGATTTTCCAAATATCGCTGTTGCCATTCAGATCGGTATGCGTGTAAACGATTTCGTATCCATTCGCGGAAAACCGCGGTTCCCGTCCGACCGCTCGGAAGGCGGGATTCTCGCCATTCACTGCAGCAGTCCAGATTTCAAATCGGTTGTCCTCCGCTGCGGTGTAGGCCACCAGCTTGCCATCCGGTGAGACTGCCGGCTCCAATTCCATTTTCTCAGTTGCCACTACGGAAGTTCCATCAGAGAGAACGATGTTGGAATCGACGAAATGCCGAGGCAGCACAATGCGATCCTTCCATACACCCATTCCGATTCGACCGACCGGGATCGTGACCAGTGGCTGAGTCAGGGGAAGAATGGTGGACTGCGCAAAATCGATCTGCCAGAGCGAATAAGCGCCCGCTCGATTGGTGAGATAGGCGACATTGCGCCCGTCCACAATCCAGCCCACATCCATTGGATTTTCGGCCGCACGGTCCACAACCAAGGGGCGTGCCATGCCATTCCAGGCCTCGACAATCCAGACTTCGCCTGTGAGATTTAGTTGCGTCTTGATGAACGCAATCTGGAGAGCGTCCGGTGAAAATCGAGGTGTTCGGATCGTGATGTCCGGATTCGCATCCGCTGTGACCAGTTGCTTTTCATTCTGTCCGTTCGGATTCATGATCCACAATGCCCGATCCCGAACAAACGCGATACGGCTTGTTGATGACCACGAGAGCGATGCCGCATTCGCCAGGAATAACTTTTCTGTGTTGGTAGCGGCATCGATGACAAACGTATCGGAGCCACGCGTAAATGCAATTCCCTTGCCGTCGGGGCTCCACGCTGGGAAGGATTCCAGTTCTGGTGTGTGCGTGATTTGCTGGCGGGCGCCTGTGGAGATGTTCAAGACCCAAAGATCGCCTGAAACGATCACCGCGAATCGATTCCCGTCCGGCGCTATTGCGACTTCGGTCTCGATTCCATCGATATCGGCTAGCCGGGTGAGCCTGGGCACATCCAGCGTCCGGTGATTGGACCGTGTCGCCGTAAACAAATACACTACGGCCGAGAGCAGAGTGACGGCGATAACCAATGGAACAATCGGCAATTTCATTTTTCGGAATGTTACTACAAGCAAAGTTCGGGTATAATGCTGTTCAATAAACCTCAGACGGGCGCCGAGACTGACCACCTTTTCAATAAATCTCACTGTCTGCAGGAATGCGGGTTGCATAGCGTCAGTGCGCTAAGCAGTCCGAAATCATATATTTGCACCCGCGGCGATGTCGAAGTCTGCGGAGGAAGGCTACCCAATTAGGAGGTATTCATGCCAGTCATGACAAAGGCCGCAAAGACCGATATGGTCTACAGCCATCCGACCATGTGTCTGCATTGCCACCTGATCGTGGAGATGTTCCACGAGCGGGGCGCCGATCCCGTAAAGGGATCCTGGCAGTGCCCAAGGTGTGGCCATAAGTATCTGTTCTCCCACTGGAAAATTAAGAAACAGGTCCGTGGGAAGCCGGAAGCTGCGTAAAAAATTGCGGATTTCGGATTGCGGATTTCGGATTTAAGGTCTCGCCGGACGCGGTTCCCCAAATCCGAAATCCGCAATCCGAAATCCGAATTCCCATGGCTCGCTCCCCGAAACTCCCCCCTTCCTTCTATTCCCGTCCCACTCTCGAAGTTGCTTCTGACCTTTTAGGCAAAGTTCTGCTCCGCCGTAACGAGGGCCGCGATCTCGCGGGTAAGATCGTGGAGACGGAGGCCTATGTTGGGCCACATGATCTGGCGTGTCACGCTTCCAAAGGACACACCCCCAGAACTTCCGTCATGTTCGGCCCGCCAGGCCACGCCTACGTATACATGATTTATGGCTTCTATTTTTGCCTGAATGTGGTGACGGAACCGATGGGCTATCCTGCGGCGGTGCTCGTCCGGGCTGTCGAGCCGTTGGAAAATGTGGATTTGATGCGGCAACTCCGCAATAATCCACAGCGTGAGACAAATATCGCCAGCGGTCCAGGCAAAGTATGCATGGCGATGTCGATCGACAAGCGATTAAACGGAGAAAGTCTATTCGGCGCCACGATATGGATCGAAGACAGGAAAATCGATCCAGGGCCGATCCGCACGAGCCCTCGCGTTGGAGTCGATTACGCCGGGGAATATCGAGACAAACCCTGGCGATTTTTTGTTGAAGGCAATCCGCACGTCTCGCGAGTGCGGTTCAAGTAAGGGATGCAATTCAAGTGATGAACCTGGATTCCGAACTGTAGGCACGGTCTAGGACGCGCGTTTTCTTCAAGACCCCGCCTACAGTAACGGATTGCACCCTCAAATCACTCTCTTCTGAGGTGGAGGTTCCATGAATCGATTATCCAGAAGTGCGTCAGTCCTGGTCTTCTTATTCCTTTCGAACATTGCAGCTTTCGCAATGCCAGAGTTTCTGGAGAAATTCAGAAGCGATCCGTTTCGCAATCCGGCTGTCGACGGGTGCATCACATGCCATATGAGCCCGCAGGGCGGTGATGCCCGAAACGTTTTCGGACAGGCATTTGAACGTGGAGGTAAGGAGATCACCGCCACGCTCCGTGCCCAATTCCCGGACAGGTTTATTTATCCCACTTCGAGGGTAGATTCGCTCGTGATTCATTTCTCCGATCCCGCTAACAAGCAGATCGTGATTGAGTCCGGCGGACGGCGAATGCTGGTCGATGTGGACAAGAAAACAGTAGACGGCACTCCGGCTACCACACCGGGCGCAGCACCGGTTGGGGCGGCTCAGGCGGCGGTGGCAACTCAAGCGAGGCCGGCTGGAGACTCCGCGCCGCGCACGGACGCGTATGCGCGCGAAGGCGCATTCTTTGGTTCGAATGTCGTGAATCTTCCGAACGGAAAGCCAGCACAAGCCGGCGAAGTTGATTTCTTCATCGGACACCGATTTGCGCAGCCCGTTTGTTTACACAATTGCGGATTGCGTGGTGGGGGATTGGGAGACTTTTTCGGCTTTGACAGTCCAGCGACCATCGCATTTAGCGGGCGGGTTGGTCTGACGAATCGGCTTTCGGTCTCCGTGATGCGCAGCAATTTCTTTAAGTCCTCTCTCGACAGAACGCCCATCGAGTTCAGCTCGGCATTTCAGGTGTCGCGCCAAAAACAGTCGGTTCCGGTAACTCTCCAGATTCGGGGCGGCGTTGAAGGAAGCCGCAACTTTCACGTACTTTACCGGCCCTTTTTGCAGGTGATCGCAACGCGTACGTTTGCCGATCGTGTTTCATTTACGGCGTCGCCAACGTTCGCGTTCAACACGAGGAACGAAAGTACATTTCTTCCGCCGGAGCTGCTTTATGGAAACGAGTTCAACAATACGCAATCGCTGGGCTTGGGAGTGGGCATCCGTTTCTTACGCTCTGCATCCATTGTTGGCGAGTTCATTCCGAGACTGCATGGCTTCCGGGGAGAGCGAAAAGATTATGCCGGACTCTCAGTTGGACTTCAGAAGTCGACCTTCCGCCATACGTTTGAGCTTGTCGTCACGAGACAGGAGCCGATGACGACGGCGCAGTATGCGTTTCAGGGAATCGACACGTTCCGGATCGGATTCAATATTTTCCGCAGGATTCGATAGCGGCGAGGATCTCTTCGAAGGGCGGCGCCTCCCGTTGATTCGGGCTGACGGCGATCCGGCGAATCGTTCCTTCGCTGCCAACGACAAACAACGCGCGCCTTGCGAGATTAAACGTGTCGACGCCTAACGCCTGATAAACGCCATAGGCGCGCGTCACCTGTCTCTTTTCATCGAAGAGAACAGGGAAGGGATATGCGTGTTTGTGGATATGCTCCTTGCCCCGGAATAATCCGTCGATTTTCTGCGCTGCTATAAATACCACGCCGGCGCTGCGCTTCGTGAATTCATGATAAGCCGACTCAAACTGAGTCATCTGGCTCACACAGTTGGGTCACCAGGTTCCTCGGATAAAAACGATTACGAGAGGCGTACCGCGATAGTCCGACAGGCGGACGATTTGGTGGTCTACCGTGGGTAGTTCGAAGTCTGGCGCCGTATCGCCGGGCTTCAGGGTTTGGGAAACAGTCTCGAGCATGGAGAATTATAGCCGCGAGAGAGGAAAAATAGGGACACAGGGCTACGTCCCCATTTTTCCTCTCTCGCGGCTATAATTTTTTCAACAGCATGAATCCTACGGTTGAAGCCAAGCTCCAGCGAATTCCTCCAGGGCCGGGAGTGTATTTATACAGGGATGCTGAGGGCCAGACGATCTACGTTGGAAAAGCCAAGTCGCTACGGAACCGCGTGCGGACGTACTTCCAGCAATCCAGAAATCTGGATGAACGGAAGGACCAGATGATGGACGCCATCGAAGACCTGGAGTTCATCATGACGGACACAGAAGGGGAAGCGCTGGCTCTGGAAAACAATCTGATCAAGCAGCACAAGCCAAAGTACAACATCCTGCTGCGCGATGACAAGACCTACCCGTTCATAAAACTTTCCGTGAACGAGCCCTTTCCGCGGACCATCATTACGAGGCGCATCCGAAAAGACGGCGCATTGTACTACGGGCCATTCTTCCCGGCAGGCTTGGCCCGAAAGACTCTGAAGCTGATCGAACGATATTTCCTTATCCGCAATTGCAATATCCAGATTGACGGGAAGCGTCCCCGGCCCTGCCTGCAGTATTACATTCACCGATGCCTTGGGCCATGCGTGGAGGGCTTGACTTCCTACGAGCAATATCAGGAAGCGGTGAAGGACGTGAAGCTTCTACTCGAGGGCCGAAATGACGATCTCGTCGAGCGGCTCCAGGCGAAAATGGAGGAAGCCGCTGGCAATGAACAGTACGAAATCGCAGCGCATTATCGAGACGCGATCCAGACCATGGAAACGCTTGCCGAGCGTCAGAAGATGGCCGTCATGGGCTATGACGACATCGATATCTTTGGGTATCACCACGAAGAGAACATGGTCGCCGTATCGATCTTCCACATGCGCGGGGGCCGGGTTGTCGACAAGCGCGAGCTGTTCTGGGAGGACCAGGACCGCTTTGATACCGGTGAATTTTTTGGTTCGGTTCTCAAGCAGTACTACGTGGATGCGCCTTTCATTCCAGTCGAGATCCACGTTCCCACCGACTTTGAGGACCGCGGATTGCTTGAAGAATGGCTTTCCGGGCGGCGGGGACGAAAGGTCGAGATCCGCACGCCGCAGCGCGGCGGCAAGCGCGAGATGATTGAGCTGGTGCATCGGAATGCGCGCCTTTCATTCATGCAGCGGTTCCGGTCGGCCGTCCTGTCGCCTGCCACGATTTCCAGAGAAGTCGAAGAAGCGCTCGATCTTGAGAAACCACCGCGACGCGTCGAGTGCTTCGATATTTCGAACCTCCAGGGCAGCGACGTTGTGGCATCGATGGTCGCGTGGGAAGACGGGCGCATGAAGAAATCCGATTACCGGCGCTTTATCATTCGTTCGCTTTCCGGACTGCCCGACGATTTCCAGAGCATGCGCGAAGTTGTGACCCGCCGGTACAAGCGTATCCAGGAAGAAGGACTAAGCATGCCCGATCTCATCTTGATCGATGGCGGCATCGGTCAGCTACACGCTGCCCAGTCCGCTCTCGATGAGTTGAATATTGTCGATCAGGCGCTGGCCAGCATCGCAAAAAAGGAAGAAATCATCTACGTGGCGGGACGCGAAGACGATCCGGTCGTGCTCGATCGCCGCTCACCCGTCCTCCGCTTGATCCAGCAGATCCGGGATGAGAGCCATCGCTTTGCCATCAATTTCCATCGGGAGCGCCGCGGGCGCCGGACACTGACTTCCGAGCTTGCCGAGATTGAAGGTATCGGATTGAAAACGACTCAAAAGCTGCTCACCCATTTCGGATCCGTTGCCAAAATTCGCGAGGCCTCCGTCGAGGACCTGCAGGGGATTGTAACGCGGCCGCAGGCTGAGGCGGTGTGGCGGCATTTTCAGGCGTCAGGGATCAGAGGTCAGGGATCCGACAAAATTTCTGAGTCCTGAGCCCTGACCCCTGACCCCTTTGTGTCTTGGTGGTTAACGGCCTTCCTGTTAGTATTGGCCGAGATATTAAATAGGAGACAAGATATGAGCGAGAAGAGTAGTGGAGGCGACAAGTTCCTATACTTTCTGGCTGGCGCCGGCATTGGCGCTGTACTTGCGCTTTTATTTGCGCCGAAGACCGGCCGCGAGACACGTGATTTGCTGACGCGCAAGACAAACGAGGGCCGGGATTTTGTGTCGGGTAAAGTGACCGAGGGCCGCCAGTTTTTTGAAGAAAAGGGCCGCAAGGTCAGTGATGACTTCAACACTTTCCTCGATAAGAGCAAGGACGCTGTTCAACGGCAAAAGGAACAACTGACGGCGGCATTCGAGGCGGGCAAAACGGCCTACCGAGAAGAGAAAGGACTCTCGAACGAATAACGGTGGCTGCCCCTAGCTGGTTGGTGGGGATGGAGGATCGCTTGGAAGGTCTGTTGACGCTCTTTGTGGCATTGACGGCTATCGCTGTCATCACGCAGGCTGGCGTTCTGGTGGGCATCTACATCATGTCCAGACGCCTCACCGAACAGGTCGAGCGTTTCATGAAAGAGACGCGCGAGATGTTCGTTCCGATGAAATCGATCGTGGAAAACCTGAAGGTGGCCACGACGAACATCGTGGAAATCGGCCTGTCGGCAAAGGAGCAGTTCCGGCGCGTTGAGGCGATGGTCGCGGATACCGGCGAAGCGCTGCAGGTCCAGCTGGAGCGCTTTGACCGCGTCGGAAAGAACATCGTCGATCGCATCAATGAGACGTCCGAAATCGTTCAGGACTCCGTCATGCGTCCCGTCCGTGAAGTTGCGGCTTTGGCCAAAGGGGTCAGCCGGGGCTTCGAAACTTTTCTTTTCCGCAGAAACCGCAGCACGGTCGATCAGGCACGCCAGGACGAAGAACTCTTCATATGATTTCGGATTTCGGATTGCGGATTTCGGATTTTGGGGAGCAGCTTCAGGTGGCCGGTTTCCCAAATCCGAAATCCGAAATCCGCAATCCGAAATCGGTTTAAACCATCCTGATGGAAATCCCAATCTTCCCGCTCTCCAATCTCGTCCTATTTCCTAACATCGTCGTCCCTCTTCATATCTTCGAAGAACGTTACAAAATGATGATCAACACGTGCATCGAACACGATGAAGCATTCGGGCTCGTGTTGCTGCGCAGTGGCGCCGAAGAGGAGAACGAAGGAACGATTCATCGCGTCGGCGTGACTGTCCGAATCGTGCAGGTCGAGCGCCTCGATGACGGGCGCATGAACATCCTGGTCGAAGGGGAAAGCCGGTTCCGCATTCATCGATTCACCCAACAGACGCCGTACTGGAAGGCGTCCATCGATTTCTTCGAAGATGACGAAATCCGTCAATCGATCGAGTCTCTCTACGACGAGGCCGCCAGGCTTTACCGCAAAGTCGCCGAGCTTAGCGCCATGCTGAGCGCGTCAAAGGAATCGGAGTTGACGCTGCCTGAATCTCCGGCGGACTTTTCATTTATGGTCACATATGTTCTCGATCTCGATTCCGAAGAGAAGCAGAAACTTCTGGAAATCACTTCGACTGGCGAGCGGCTTCGCGTTCTGGTGAATCACCTGACCGATGCTATCCGAAAGCTCGAGCAGCAGATCGCATATAAAGAGCTCGTCAGCAAAGTTCGGGGGAATGGGGATTTGGGTAAGCCCAATGTAGAGAATTAGGGGCCAGGGGCCAGGGACCAGGATCGGGACCTGATCCCTGACCCCTGGCCCCTGACCCCTTATTTCTTCAGGATTCGCACTCTGGCCACAAAATGCCGTCCCGATGATTCCGAAAAGCTCATGAAGTGCGGTGAGTCCACATTCGCATCGACGTATCGAGGATTGAATCGGTTGAAGAGATTCGTCACGCCGACACGGAACGCCATTCTCTTACCGAACGGAATCGGGATTTCTTTTTCGGCATTGAAATTCGTCACGAAGTAAGCGGGCATCGTGTGGCTGTTGTATCCGCCGGCAACGCGATTCAGGTCGTCAACCGCGGTGTATGGAAACCCGGATCGCGCTTCGACCGAGAACGAGGCATCCATTTTGCCTGGAATCGGAAAGTATCCCCAAGAGACGAACCGGTGGCGCACATTCCATTCGACGGGCGCCTCTCCGGCGGTCTCCAGGGCCGGATCGGGAAAATCCAGTGACAACGAAGGCCGTCCCTTGGCATCGGAATAGGTGTAAGAGAACAGAATGCGCAGATTCGATCGTATTGGACGATCCAGGGCCAATTCCACAGCGCTGTACTCCGATTTGCCGGAATTGTCGAATACCATGTCGAATCCGTTTGGCTTGGTGATCGCGGCCAGGCGCACTTGATCGCGGCCCTTCTTCCGCACGTAATTGATCCGCGAAACCCAGCGCGGTGCCCATTCGTGTTCCCACTCGAGATTCCAATGAAGACCTGACGGGTTGCGAAGCTCGGGACTGACGCGGACCGCCGTTGGCGCAGCGGCGGCTAACGCCACGCCTGCTTCATAGATGGTCGTGTATCGGTGCTGCAGGAGAGGCAATTGCAGGCTCATCAGAGGAATGTTGTCGTAGAAAAGACCGACACCGCCGCTCAATTTCAGATGATTTGTTCCAAGCGGCAAAAACGAAAACGCCGTGCGTGGACCGAAGTTGTTGCGACCGGCGGCTCTTTCGCGATCAAAGCGCATGCCAAGCTCGACCTGCAGCTTTGGACTGAATACAATCCGGTCGAGCATAAACATGCCGTATTCGCGGTTGCGGATAGCCGCCGAATCGGAGCCCTGAAAAGAGATGCTGGACCTGAGATCGCCCGCTTCATTGAACAGAAGAAACGGACGCCTTTCCGTCTGTAAATTCGAAATGATGTGATCAAACTCTCCGCCCGCCTTCAGGCGATGCTTGAGCCTGCCGGCTGATCGTTCCCAAGCGACCGTTTGCGCCACATGCCATCGCTCGCCGCTACCGGCGCGATCGGTGAAGAAGTTTCCCCGCCAGCGATCCGGACGAACCTCGAGTGGAGCGTCGCCCTTGGCCAGGTCGCTATGGTGCGAACGGGTCCACTGGAAGATCGTTTCCAGCAGCGCGCCCGCGGCGACACGTCTGTCTGATAAGGACAAGGTTCTCCCGCGCCGCAGAGTATTCGTTGTGGTCTCCAGCGGCCGGAGAATACTGAGGCCGGTATTACCCAAGTATTCCGAATTGTGAAGAAGATTAACAGTCAAGACATGCGACTCTTTGAGGTTCCACTGCAATTTCAACAACTGGTCGGCCACCGTCTCATTCTGCAGATTCTCGTGCTTGGGCAAATCGTCAATGAAAGTGCGAACGTATCGAAGACTGCCAGAGTACATGAACCAGAGCTTCCCCTGGACCACTGGTCCCGATAACAACATGCGCGGCGAAAAGTCAGAAATGGTTCTTTCGTGAAAATTGATGCCCGGAATGAAGTCGGTGAGATTGAATCGATATTGGTCACCCACAAATTGGCTGTGGACCCGAACAATACCACCGGATCCTTTGCCGAATTCCGCAGAATAGCCTGCAAGATCGATGTCCACACTTTCGATCGAATCAATTGGGATCCTGGAGGAAATTCCTGTCCCCGAGGTATCCGTGAGATTGACGCCGTCGAGATCGTACCGGACCTGATCGGCGCGTGAACCGTGAACGTGAAGCTGTCCGCTGCTGTCGCGCAGGACACCAGGCATGAGCGTCAGGGCGTTGAGAAAATCGCGCCTGCCGGTGTATGGGATGTTCTGAATGACTTGTTCATTGACCGTGTTTTGGGAAGAAACCGAGTCGGGATTAATGGGTTCCGGACGAGCAACGACTTCAATCTCCTGTTTGAGAGCTTCCACTGGAGCCAGCGTGAATTCGATCGTTTTGCTGGTTTCAAGCCGGACTTCAATGGAATTTTCGAAGTAGCTTTCCTTTTGCACCTTCACCCGATATGTTCCAAGCGCGAGATGATCGAATCGGAATGTGCCGTCAGAAAGTGTTGTCGCTGTCCACTGTTGCCGATCCGTGGTGTGTTCGAGCATGACATGGACGTCACTCATCACTGCGGCATTCAAATCGAACACCACTCCACCTAGCGATAGTTCGTCAGTGGTGGGGAAGAAGAAAGAAAAAAGAAGCGCGGCGTAAAACAACATAGAACTGAAATCAAGCCCTCTCCCTCTGGGAAAGAGTAGGGTAAGGGTTTCAGGATTTGCGCGACGCCTGCGCCCTCACCCGGCGCTTCGCGCCACCTTCTCCCAATGGGAGAGGGTTCCTCTCACGGCTCCGGAGTATTGTCCGGAGAAGACTCCCCCGCCGGAATTTATCAGATCCATCGGGACGATGTTTTCCTTGAATGCTCTCCACGGTGATCGCTTCCGGCCGCGGTTGAAGATCTACCTCCTGTGCAGCGGATGATGTGCCCAACAAGAGAAACAAGGTAAACACACGCATTGGACTTGAAAGGCTAAGTCAAAGGCGTGTAAAAAAGCAACGGGGGGATCTCCGATGAACAGTTTTGCCCTTCTCTTCAAAGTCCTCTGGGCGCCGGGCGAAGCCATGCTTCTTATATCCAAGAACCCGAGAGTGCTCGCGCCTTTGATCGTGTTGACCGCGGTATCCCTCGCCGTATCCATGGTGACGTTCACGAAGATCGATGCCGGGGAACTGGCGCTTCGCCAGTTGGAGCGATCCGGCCGAGCCCAGCAGATGACGGAGGAGCAGAAGGAGAGAGTACTGGCGCAGTCGCGAAAGTTGACGCCGGTATTTATCGCGACGGCGGCAATCGGCCCAGTGATCATCATTACTTTCGCAACCGCGATCTATTTTGCGATATTCACCATCATCGGGCGTGAAGGGACCTTTAAGACGTTCTATGCCGTTACGGCATTCGCTTACCTTCCATTAGTTGTGCGCCAACTCGCGGCAATGATCCAGGTTTCCGTGGTCCCGCCTTCATCGATCGTGCCTCAGGAACTTGGAAGCCTGAGTCTCGCCGTTTTTCTTGATCCAACTTCAGTTTCGCGGCTCGTCTATGCGATCGCATTGGCGCTCGATATCACTTCGATCTGGATCATGACCCTGTTGATCATCGGTTTCAAATTCCTAGCCCGCCGCAGTGTGAGCACGGCGTTGCGGGTAACGGGAGTGGCGGCCGTATTTGTGGTTTTCTCGGCGATTGGCGTTGGTCTGCAGATGCTGCAGGGTTAGGCTTCAAAGAGATGGACAGACTTCGTCCGTGACGCCTAAAGGACCGGGGGGAACAACGGTCGCCCTTACCAAGGGAAGGACGCGAAATTGTTTGCCTCTGCCAGGCGCTTGTGGCAGAACGGTGACGGTAAATTCTCAGGAGTCACATCAGGAGTCACAGGAGAAATGGATTGGAAATGAACCTTTCCGGTGCCGCTACAACCGTATGTACGGAATGCCGCGTGGTCTTCCCGGTGGACGACATGATCCGCCACGGGAACGTCTATGTGTGTGCAGACTGCAAGCCCGTGTTCATGCAAAAGCTTGTCGAAGGCGCCGAGATCCGCACAGGCAAAATGCGCTACGCCGGATTCTGGCTTCGGCTCGGGGCGATTTTCTTAGACAGCATCATCCTCGCGGTGGGGAATTCCGGCCTGGCATTGATAGCGGGACTGTCCATGGGCCAGGCTTTAGGGACTGAGCAACGCGGTCTGAGCCTTACGGTAGTTTTAATGGCCATCCAACTCGGAACCGGCATTTCTTACGAAACCATCCTTATTGGAAAATATGGCGCGACTTTGGGTAAGATGGCGTGCAAGATCTATGTCGTTACTGCTGAGGGGGGACGGGTTTCCTACTTACGGGCGTGTGGGCGGTATTTCGCTAGAGTCCTTAGTGCCTTTACTCTTCTAATTGGCTATATCATGGCCGCATTTGATCCAGAGAAGCGCACCTTACACGATCGCATTTGCAATACTCGGGTGGTTCTCGAATAGCCGATGGCTACATTTTCTGTTCTAGGATTGAATTCGCTTGCCGGTCGCAGGCAGATTCATTCTCTTCCTTCATGTCCCAAGTGCGGAGCGGCGCTCGTCGAGGGCGTGCTCAATCAGTCCGGCCTGGAGCCATGTCCTGGATGCCAAAGCCTGTTGCAAGTCGAAGTTTTCCCCGCTTTGTTTCGCCGGACTGCTCCGGCCGGGAGCGGCGAAATCGTATTGGTCGAGGGCGAATCGACTTGTTTTTACCATGCCAGCAAAAAAGCTGTGCTCCCGTGCCAAGGTTGCGGCCGTTTTGTGTGCGCTTTGTGCGACTGTGAACTGAATGGGGAACATTTCTGTCCGCCATGTCTCGAGACAGGGAAGGCGAAGGGCAAAATCAAGAGCCTGGAAAATCGGCGAACGCTGTACGATAGCATTGCGCTGTCGCTTGCCGTTTTGCCGCTCGTTATTTTTATTTTCTGGTTTTTCACCATTGTCACCGCGCCGATGGCTCTGTTCATGGCCATCCGTTATTGGAACGCGCCGGGCAGCATTGTTCGCCACACAAGGATTCGTTACGTCGTGGCCATGATCTTTGCAACGCTTCAGATAGCGGGTTGGGGAATCGGCATTTATTTTTTGATTGAGAATCTTCATGGCTGACCGAGGGTACCGGCGTCTGACCCGATCGCGCCTGCGCCGTAAAGGCTTCTTAGGCTTCTTTACGATCGTGGCGAGCACTCGATCAAGTCTTTGGCTGGGCAAGGATCACGTGCTGAGCATCGACTCGAGACGCTACACGGAGGAGTACAAGAGGTTTTACTTTCGTGATATTCAGGCGATCACGATTCGTCAAACCAAACGGCGCGCAATCTGGAACTTTGCGCTGATGCTTTTGCTGCTTTTCTGGCTGGGAATGCTGGTCAGTATGGTTTCCGGGTTTGAGTCAGACTCGGCAACTGTCGCCTTACTGTGTACATGGTTCTTGATTCTTGCTGGGCCTTTATTGGCGAACAACATCCTCGGTCCAACCTGCGCCGTTTATCTTCGAACCGCGGTTCAAATTGAGGAATTGCCATCGCTCAACCGCGTGCGGCGCGCGCACAGGGCACTGGCCCGCATTCGCCCGCTGATTTCAGCCGCGCAAGGGCAGCTCGCGCCGGAAGAAATTTCCGTCCGAATCCGGGAAATGAACCAGTCATCCGAAGCTTCTGTGATGGCAGACGATAGCCAGGACGCGCGGTCAGAGAGCGCGCCCACAGTCGAGGACGCGCCGTCTCGGATCGTAGTTGAACCGCAGTGAGCTATGCATAATCTCGCTCAGCAGCGTTGCTTCAACCACGCCGCGCGCGAGGCGGCGGCGCGTTGTCCCGAGTGCAAACGGTTCTTCTGCCGCGAGTGCATTACCGAACACGAAGACCGGGTCCTCTGCGCCGCGTGCCTCAAGACGCTCGCGATAGCGCCGTTCACGAAACGGCATGTATTCGCAGGTCTGGCGCGTTTTGCTCAATGTGCCGTTGGGATCCTGATCGCCTGGTTCTTCTTTTTCCTGATTGGCGAAAGCCTGTCACGGCTGCCGGATTCGTTCCATGAAGGGGCGTTCTGGAAAGTTCCATGGACTGAACAGCAATGAAACGCGCGCGCAGTCGACAGCCAGGCAAAGGCGGACTCGATCTCATCGACGAAGCGGCGCATCTGCTGCGTGGCGCCTCCGCCGCGACGCTGGCAACTTACTACCTTGGAGCGATTCCGTTTGTCCTGGGGTTTCTCTACTTCTGGACCGACATGAGCCGCAGCCCTTTTGCCAATCAGCATCTGGCTGAAGCGGCGCTCGCCACCACCGCGTTATTTATTTGGATGAAGTTCTGTCAGGCGTCGTTCGCCCGACGCATCCGCGCGCAGCTCGCGGCCGAACCGATGCCGCGCTGGAGCTTTCGCCAGACCATTCGGGTTCTTCTCACGCAAGCCGTCATTCAACCCTCGGGGCTTTTTTTAATTCCGCTGTCGCTCGTCCTTACGCTGCCCTTCGCGTGGGTTTATGCGTTTTACCAGAGTGTTACCGCTATGGCAGACGCCGATTCAAGCGAAAGCTCCAAGCTGGTAAAAAGGGCCTGGAAACAGACGGCACTCTGGACGTGGCAGAATCACATCGGTCTCATCATCGCGCTTGTCTTCGGAGTCTGCGTCTTTCTGAATTGGGCTATGGTTGCTTTCTCGGTTCCCAGCCTGCTCAAAATGCTATTCGGCGTCGAGAGTAGCTTCAGCAAAAGTCCTGCCGCCATGCTGAACACAACTTTTTTGGCGACGATTTTCGGGTTGACCTATCTGTGCGTGGATCCGATTCTGAAAACAGTTTATGCGTTGCGCTGTTTCTACGGAGAGTCGCTGCAGTCCGGCGAAGATTTGAAAGCGGATTTGAAACGGTTCACGGTGACGCCACAGCATCTCGCTGCCGCGCTCGTGATTTCGATCTCGCTCTCTTGTGGCTTTGCAGCTGGAGCCGCGCAGTCCACCTCAGTCACCGGTCCACAATCCGGCGCGCAGGTTTCGGCCCTGGAGTTGAATCGCCGGATCGACGAGGTGATTCATCAAAGTAAATACACGTGGCGAATGCCCCGTGTGGAAGTTGTGGAAGAAGATTCGGAAAAGGGAGTCATTACCAGATTCGTGGAGAGAATCGGAGACCTCGCGCGAAATGTGGTGAGAACAGTTCTAGGTTGGATCGAGGATTTGGTCCGAAACGTTTTCAGGTCCGAACGAACAAACCAAGCCAGCGGCTCGAGTTTCAGCTGGATGACATCCCGGCTTTTGCTGTTCGTGTTGCTGGCGGCCGTACTTTCGGCTCTCGCTGTCTTTCTTCTCCGCGTCTGGCGTGGAAAACGCCTCGCCACCGGCGTGAGAGCCGAGGAGACTCGAAGCGCGCCGGACGTCGCTGACGACAGTGTCCGGGCGGACCAGTTGCCGGAGGACGGCTGGACGAGGCTCGCGCGCGAACTGCTCGAACAAGGCGAATTCCGGCTTGCGATGCGCGCCTTTTATCTGGCGAGTCTGGCGCATCTCGCACAGCGCAATTTGATCGGCATCGCCCGTTTCAAATCGAATCGAGATTACGAAGACGAGCTGGGGCGCCGCGGGCATGCGATTCCGAACCTGCTGCCGGTTTTTAGAGAGAATCTTTCGATGTTTGAACGCATCTGGTACGGCGTGCACGAGGTCAATCGTGAACTGGTCCAGCATTTCGCGGCGAACGTGGACAAGATCAAGGCCGGCACATGAAACGCTACTTTCCCATCATTCTCCTGCTTGCCCTCGGGGCGGCCCTTACGTTTGGGATCGTTCAACTTTTCGAGCTTCGCTTCGAGGTGGGTGATGTTTATCCGGAATACTCTTCGCTGCGTTCCGACGCACTCGGCACGATGGCTTTTTACGAGAGCCTCGATAGATTGTCGGGACTTTCCGTCCGGCGGGATTTTTCCACGTCGAACCGTTTGCCCAACGGAAACGAGACCGCATACTTTCACCTCGCCACGTCGATTGACGCGTGGCGGCGGCTTTCCCAAGGAACGGTCGGCGAGATCGAGCAATTCGTAAATGGCGGCGGCCGCTTCGTGATCACGATGTTTCCGGAGTCTTCGAACTTTTTACCGCCGCTTGATCAAAAAAAAGCGGAGACCGGCTCGGTGGACGAAAAGGTGAAGGTCACGTCCCTCGGAGATCGTTGGGGCGTCGATTTCCAGATCATCGATCTGAGGCAAGCGGACGGCGCGGTTTACGCACCGGCGCGTGTCCAAAATGAAAGCGCTTTGCCGCTCCCGGAAACGCTCGACTGGCACAGCGGCATCGTGTTCGCGAATTTAGATCATGCCTGGAAACGAATTTACACGCGCGGAACCAATGCGGTGATGATCGAACGCGCCTTCGGACGAGGCGCTGTCGTGATCGCGACCGATTCCTATTTCCTGAGCAACGAAGCAATGCGGAAGGATCGGCACGCCGACTTGCTGGCGTGGCTCATCGGTTCGAGCCGGAACGTGATTTTCGACGAAGCGCACCTTGGCGTTGCGGAGGCTCCCGGCGTGGCTACATTAATTCGCAAGTACCGTCTGCAGTGGTTTATCGCAGGTCTGATTCTGTTAGCCGGACTTTTTATCTGGAAGAACACGGTGAGTCTAGTTCCACCTCACGCGGAGAACAATGCTCAGGATTATGTCCCCGGCAAGGACTCGGCCTCGGGTTTCGACAATCTTTTGCGTCGCAGCATTCCAACACGTGATTTACTGGCCGTTTGTTTCAGCGAGTGGAAAAAATCGGCTGCTCAAACCGGCAAATACTCCCCTGTCCGGATCCAGCAGGCCGAGGCGGCGTTCCACGCGGAAAACCGTCTGGTGGAGAAGGATCGCGACCCGGTTAGAGCGTATCAAACCATCTCTAGGAGCCTCCAAACGAACCTGCGTGGGGGGACCGGCCGATGGTAAGAAGGCCACGAAGCGGTGTACCAAGGCAATTCGGCCGGTGGGCCCGACGCTAAGAAATGCGTGGGGGGACCGGCCGGCCATCAAGGAATTTCCGCCAGTAGCCGGCCGGTGGGCCCGACGCTAAGAAATGCGTGGGGGGACCGGCCGGCCATCAAGGAATTTCCGCCAGTAGCCGGCCGGTGGGCCCGACGCTAAGAAAGATCAAATGAAAATCGAACAAGGGATCGAACGAATCAAGGGAGTTCTCGCGGAAGCGCAGCATGAAACCGGCAAGGTCATCATCGGCCAGCGCGATGTGGTCGAAAAGGCGTTGATTGCGATCTTTACCGGAAGCCATGCGCTCATCGAAGGGGTGCCGGGGGTCGCCAAGACACTGCTCGTACGCACCCTCGCGCACGTGCTCGGCTGCGAGTTCGCGCGCATTCAGTTCACGCCCGACCTCATGCCGGCGGACATCACCGGAACAAACGTTTTTAATCTCCAGCGCAACGAGTTCTCGCTGATCAAGGGGCCGATCTTTACGTCGTTTCTACTGGCGGACGAAATCAATCGCGCTCCGGCCAAAACGCAGTCGGCGCTGTTGCAGGCAATGCAGGAACGTGTTGTGACGATCGACCGCGACACCTATCCGTTGCCGCCCAACTTCACCGTCTTCGCGACGCAAAACCCGATTGAATACGAAGGTACCTATCCGCTCCCGGAAGCGCAGAAAGACCGCTTCATGCTAAAGATCACGATGAAAGCGCCTGATCGCGCCGAGGAACTTTCGCTCGCCCAACGGACGATGACCAAGGAAGCGCCAGAAACGTTGCTGGCCGGTGGGGTCGTCCGCCGGGTGATCCAACCCGAAGACTTCGCCACGTTGCGCGACGGCCTGGCCCTTATTGTGATTCGCAATGAATTGGCCGGTTATCTCGTAGATATCGTTCGTGCCACGCGCCAACACGAAAGCGTCTTGGTCGGCGCCGGGCCGCGAGCGACGCAATCGCTTATCATGGCTTCGCGCGCCAACGCCGCAATTTCCGGACGGGACTTCGTTACGCCCGACGACATCAAAGCCATGGCGTTACCCGTGCTCGAGCACCGTCTGATTCTGCGTCCCGAGTTCGAAATCGAGGGGCTGGCCGTGACCGAAGTGATCGAGCAGATTTTGCATGAGATCGCCGTGCCGAGATGATTTACGGGCGCGGGGACCCGGCCGGAAGTAAAGAGGAAGCGATTTACCGAAGGGAACCGGCCGGTGGGCCCGACGCTAAGGGCTCGCGCAAAAATAACTTGGCAGAATGCAGGCTCGGGAGGATCTGACCAATGTTCAATTCCCAATTCTCAATTCTCATCCGAAAGGAGAAGCCGCCGCATGTGTGGGATCCGGCCTGCAAAACTAATTGGTCCGACAGTGCGATCTTGTCTTGCATCGGTGGAACATTTCGCAATCCGACATCCACTTCGGATGAGAATTGAGCATTGGGAATTGAGCATTGGTCAGATCCCCGGTCGGATTCAGGGCAGCCATGATTGTCCCACGCTCCAAACTATTATTTTGGGTGGCGGCAGTGGTGCTGCCGTTTGCGCTGCTGGCGGCGGCCGTGCCGGGCGCGGCGCCGGTTTGTATTTTGTTCGTTGGAGGGCTTGGACTGGCTGCATTCGCGGATGCTTTGGGCAGCCGGCGAAGTTTCGGGGGAATTCGAATTGAGCTTGCGCCGGTCGTTCGTATGTCCAAAGACCGCGAGGGAAAACTGGAAGTTCGCATTCGAAACGAACCGCCGCGTCAAATATCTCTGCGTGTGGCTCTAGGTTTGCCGCGAGAAATTCCTGCCGTCTCCGAAGAACTGGACATCGTTTTGCCTGCCGAATCGCAATGGTCACGGCTGGTGTGGACTTGCGTTCCAATCCAGCGCGGCAACTACCGCATCGAGTCAGCTTACGTGGAAGGGACCTCGTTTCTCGGCCTTTGGTCGGTGCGCAAAGCGGTCCCAGTGCAATCCGAGATCCGGGTTTATCCGAATCTGCTGATGGAGCGGAGGAACCTCGCCGCGCTATTCCTCAATCGCGGCGGTTTCGGATTTCATCTGCAGCGGCAGGTGGGCAAAGGGCGGGATTTTGAAAAGCTCCGTGAGTATGTTCCCGGCGACAGCTTCGACGAGATCTATTGGAAGGCTACGGCCCGGCGCGCCAAACCGATCACGAAAGTGTTTCAGATCGAGCGGACGCAGGAGATTTACGTGGTCGTCGATGCGTCGCGGCTTTCCGCGAGGGAGACGGTGTCCCGCGCCGCCGGCGCTTCGATCCTCGAACGTCTCGTCACCGCCGCTCTGGTCCTCGGTCTCGCGGCCGGGCAACAACACGATCTGTTCGGTTTGTTGGCGTTTACGAACAAGGTGGAAACCTTCGTTCGCGCCCGAAACGGCAAGGCGCATTACAGCGCCTGCCGTGACGCGCTGTACACATTGCAGCCGCGCACCGTCACTCCGGATTTCGACGAACTTTGCACGTTCATTCGCCTTCGGTTGCGCCGGCGGGCTTTGATTGTCTTCCTGACTTCGCTAGACGACCCGGCGATCGCGGAGGATTTTGTCCGCAACGTGGATTTAATTCGGCGGCAGCATCTGGTAATGGTCAACATGATCCGGCCACCGGGAACCACGCTGATGTTTACCGATCCGGTTGCGTCGGTGGACGACTTATATCGGCAGGTCGGAGGTCATTTGCGGTGGCAGAAGCTGCGGCAGTTAGAAAAAACCTTAAGACGGCGCGGTGTCCTTTTTTCGTTGATTGAGAACGAGCGCTTGAGCGCCGATCTGGTCTCACAATACCTGAGCGTCAAACAGAGGCAGTTGATATGAAGACCGGGGATCTGACCAATGCTCAATTCCCAATGCTCAATTCTCATCCGAAGTGGACACTGCCGAATCGCTTCGGCTTCAATTAAAACGGCTCGCACACATGCGGCCGCTTCTATCGGATGAGAATTGAGAATTGGGAATTGAACATTGGTTAGTCCTAAGACGGTAAAATGATCATCGACCTCCAACGTTTTATTACGAGCGAGCGGTCTTGCTGGAACGAACTCGACAAAATGCTAGGCCGCCTGGAAGCCGAGCCGAATGCCCGCATGAAGCTCGAAGAGTTGCAACGCTTCCATGAACTTTCCCAACGCACGGCGGCTAGCCTGGCGAAGCTGACGACGTTTTCATCCGAGCCGGAAACTCGGCGGTATTTGGAGAGTCTCATTGCCAGGGCGTACGGAGAGATTCACGAGACGCGAGAGAAGCGGCGGCGGATTCTTCCGTTAAGATGGTTTTTCCAAACCCTGCCGCAAACGTTTCGGCGTCATATCCGCGCCTTTTCTCTTTCGTTAGCCATTACGCTGGCAGGCTGCGTGTTTGGCGGGTTTGCGACTGCTTTCGATCCTGACTCGCGTCACGTCACAATGCCATTCGGTCACGATCAATTGCGACCGAGCGAACGGGTGCAGCAGGAGGAAAGCCGGGCCGAAGATCGCTTGGCCGGCCAGAAGACATCGTTCTCGGCCTTTCTAATGACTCACAATATCCAGGTTTCGATTTTTACTTTTGCGCTCGGGATGACTTGGGGGGTGGGCACGATCCTCATGCTCTTCTACAATGGCATCGGCTTGGGCGCCATCTCGGTCGATTATGCCGCGGACGGACAAACGAGGTTTCTGTTGGGCTGGCTGATGCCGCACGGCGTCATTGAGATTCCGGCAATTCTTATTGCCGGTCAGGCGGGACTGGCGCTCGCTCTGGGACTCATCGGCTGGGGCAAACGCGCTCCGATGGGAACCCGGTTGCGCGAAGTGTCCCAGGATGTCGTCACCTTAAGCTTTGGCTTCGGGCTACTGCTGGTCTGGGCTGGGTTTGTGGAAGCATTCCTCTCGCAATATCACGAACCGATTGTTCCGTATGATGCAAAGATTGCTTTCGGCGCTATTGAATTGGTTTTGCTTTGTTTGTATCTGGCAAAATCCGGACGATGAAAACCAACTCCCTCGTGATCAAAACGCCAGAAGGCATCGTGTTCTCGCAAGCACTTGCCGGTCCGGTGACGCGCTTTCTTGCGTGGTTCATCGATCTCCTGAGCATCGCCGTTCTTGTCTCCGCGCTTGAAACGGTTCTGGGATTGCTTGGCTTCCTCAGTCCCAACCTCGTTGGGGCGGCGTTCACGTTGGGCTATTTCATCATCAGCATCGGGTATGGAATTTTTCTGGAATGGGTGTGGCGAGGCCAGACAATTGGGAAAAAGCTCCTTCACTTGCGGGTCGTGGATGCGGAAGGTATGCGGCTGCAGTTCGACCAGATCGTGACACGCAATCTGCTGCGGTTTGTGGATATGTTGCCCGCGTTTTACTTTGTGGGAGGAGTGTCATGCTGGCTGAATCGAAAATGCCAGCGGTTGGGAGACGTCGCGGCGAACACCATTGTTATCCGGACGCCCAGCATCGCCGAACCCGATCTGGATCAATTGCTGGCGGGAAAATTCAATTCACTTTCCCAGTATCCGCATCTTGCCGCTCGGTTGCGTCAGTTGGTATCCCCCGGCGAGGCCTCAACGGCTCTCCAGGCATTGATCCGCCGCGATGAATTCGAACCAGCCGCCCGCGTCGAATTGTTCGAACAACTTGCCCGGCATTTCCAGGCTAAAGTGGATTTTCCGCCGGAAGCCGCCGATGGCGTCGCCCACGAACAGTATGTCCGCAATGTGGTGGACGTGATCTATCGCACGTCCTACATGGGACATCGGCGCTGATACCACGCTCCTGCGCCCCTCGTGCCTCAAAACTCAAACGCCAAGGGCTGCGCCCCATAAGCGTTAACTTAGCGAGCTGTGAGCGAATTGGAACTCCCGGACGGTGTGTGTGAGCGACCCCCTGCCGCTTCGCGGCCGTCCCCCTTTGCAAGGGACATTACATTCTCCCCCTTGCAACTGACCATTACCCACAAGTCGTCCGCTGGACACGGGCGTCTGGGACAACCGGCGGGAAAGGCGAAGTCCCCTCCTTGGCAAAGGAGGGGTGGCTGCGCCATCAAATAAATGGTCCCGTTCCTTTGGAGGCGCGGCGCGAAGCGTGAGCCCGGTAGGGCGAAACATCAAGAACGGGGTGGTTCGTTCAACTTCCGATAATCGGTGGCTTGAACCAACCACCCCGTCTGCGCCCGCTAAGGAGGCTTCGCGGCATTTTCTTAATGG
>WNGK01000383.1_pt1 | contig 44762 bp, 38 predicted proteins | sample 5400601 | NCBI WGS metagenome assembly WNGK01 (sample SAMN13153376, study PRJNA577476) | soil metagenome | isolation source: 60 cm soil or saprolite under Garry oak tree replicate 1 | place: USA:California | collected 2016-06-15 | reverse complement strand
TGCGGCGGAGCCAATTCCGGCGCGGACGGCGCTGGTGCGCGTGGCGGATCTGGACGTGGGCGAGGAGCAGGAGGTTGAGCTGGCGGATCGCAAGGCGGTGCGGGTCAAACTGCTCAGCGTGGACGAAACGCGTGATGGGATGCGGGACGCGGTGCGCCGGGCGCTGGTTAAAGTCGAGATCAACGGCCAATCGCTGGTCTTGACCTCGGCGACTTACCATTTGCCGCTGAGCTTCGCCGGGGTCCAAATAGATTGTCCGGTTACCAAAGGTTGCGTCGGGAATAGCAGCGAGGGGAACGCCTGGGGCTTGTTGAAGGACGCGCGGCTCCGGCTTTGGCCGGCGGGTTCGCCCTGGATCGAACGCGGCACGTTTGTTTATCCGCTCAAGCAACGCTGGTTCGCCAGCCACACGCAAATGGCGAACGAGCCGACGTTCGTCGATGGCGGCGAATCGCCGAGCGCGAAAAAGATTTATTATCATTACGGTCTCGATTCCGGCGGCGCCGAGGGAATGGTCGAGGTGGTGGCGGCGGCGGCCGGACGCGTGATTGCCGCGGGGAAAGAGATTCTGCCCGGCTACGACGATAGCCCGGTGCAAGCGCGCTACGACGTGGTTTATCTGCTCGATGAGCGTGGGTGGTATCATCGTTACAGTCATCTGCAGATCATCGATCCGGCGGTGCGGCCCGGCGCGCCGGTCGGGTTGGGACAAAAGGTCGGCGTGCTGGGCAAGGAAGGCGGGAGCGGCGGCTGGTCGCATTTGCACTACGATATCACTAGCCGCCAGCCGTCGGGGCTGTGGGGCATTCAGGAGGGATATGCGTTCCTCTGGGAGGCGTATCAACGGCAATACGCGCCCAAGATCATGGCAGTGGCCCGGCCACACCACTTTGTTGCCACGGGGGAAAAAGTCCTTCTCGACGGATCGAAATCGTGGAGTGCCGAGGGCAAATTCGCCCGTTACGACTGGACGTTCACCGACGGAACCACGGCCAGCGGTCCGACAGTGGAACGCAGCTACTCTGAGTCCGGCGAGTACAGCGAAATCGTAAAAGTGACCGACGCGCGGGGCGAGGTGGGTTACGACTTCGCCGTGGTGGTGGTAGTTGACAAGGCCGCCCCGGACCGGTTGCCGCCCACGATCCATCCGGCTTTTGCCCCAACGATGAACGTTCGGGCCGGCGATCCGGTGACCTTCAAGGTGCGGACTTTCCGGACCACCGCCGGCGATGAAACCTGGGATTTCGGCGATGGGAGCGCAAAGGTGACCGTGAAATCGGACGGCAACGTGAATTCGCTGGCCAAGGATGGCTATGCGGTAACCCAGCATCGGTTTGCCAAGCCGGGCCATTACCTGGTGCACGTAGAGCGAACCAATGAGCATGGGCAGAAGGCGATCGGTCATCTGCACGTGCCGGTCGAGCCGGAAGGCAGTGGCGCTGGCAAGTGAATATCCAAGCGCCCCGCCAAAGACATTCGAAATGGAGCCACGGATGAAACACGCCAGGTAATAGGAGAAACTGGAGCAGTGCAGGGGCCGCTGGGGTGGAAACGGTCGTGCTGTCGGTGTTGGGCAGGCTTGTTTTCCGCCGGGTCCGCTCTATTTTTTCGCCGCATGGATTTAGCCGCCAATTTCAGCGCCGTTCGGCAACGCATCGACGCCGCGTGCGCGCGCGCGGGTCGCGATCCGTCGTCGGTCGGAGTGTTAGCGGTAACCAAAGGCTGGCCGCCGGAAGTGGTGCGGGCCGCCGCCGACCTGGGCCAGACGTTGTTTGGGGAGAACAAAGTGCAGGAGGCCAAGGCGAAGATTCCGTTGTGCCCGAGCCGGTTGCGCTGGCAGATGATCGGGCATCTCCAGACCAACAAGTGCCGGGATGCAGTGCATTGGTTTGAAATGATTGAAAGCGTCGATAGTCTGGCGCTGGCGCGGGAAATCGCCAAATGGGCGGTGAAATCGGCGAAGACCATGCCGATTTTGCTGGAGGTCAACCTTGCCGGCGAGGCGAGCAAATTTGGGTATCGTCCGGAGCAATTGTTGGCCGAGTTGGAAGCGATCAACGCGCTGGCGCGGGTGGAAATTCACGGTCTGATGATGATCGCTCCCTGGTCGCCCGAGCCGGAGAAAGTCCGTCCGATTTTCCGCCAGTTGCGGGAGTTGAAGCAACGCTGTGAGGACCGGCTCGGCGCGCCGCTGCCGGCTTTGAGTATGGGCATGAGCGGGGATTTTGAGGTGGCGATCGAAGAGGGCGCCACCATTGTCCGCCTGGGCACCGCGTTGTTCGGGCCGCGACCGAAGGCCCGCACCACAGCCAAAACGGAGGAGGCCGGTTAAGAATGGAGCGGGCCGAAACCACGCGCCCGGGCGAGGCCGGCGTCCAGCGGTCCGGCTCAAAAGCGGGTCAGGCGCTCCAATTCGTTGACGCGCTTTTCGATGTCCGCGCGTTTGATCTTGCTGGTGCGAGTGAGGCCAAAGCCTTCGCAGCAGAAGGAGGCGACGACGCTGCCGTAGATCATTGCGCGGCGGATCTTTGCTTCGATGGGTCCCCGGGCGTTGGCCAGGTAACCCATCAGGCCGCCGACGAACGAATCGCCCGCGCCGGTCGGATCGACCACCCGGCGCAACGGATAGGCGGGCGAGAGGAACAGGCCGTCCGGGGCGGAGAGGAGCGCGCCGTTGTGGCCTTTCTTGATGATCACATATTTGGGGCCTAGCTTGTGCAAGGCGCGCAGGGCGTGGAGCATGTTCGTGCACTCGGTCAGTTGATGCGCCTCGCTTTCGTTGAGGACGAAACCATCCACCCGCTTGAGCAAGGCCAGCAAATCGTTGAGGGCGATGTTGAGCCACAAGTCCATGGTGTCGGCGACGACGAATTTGGGCTTCGACATCTGATCGAGGACGTGGGCCTGGAGCGAAGGGGCGATGTTGGCCAGCAGGACGAACGGCGAAGTCTTGTGGGCGGCGGCCAAATGCGGCGTAAAGTTCTCGAAGACTCCCAGCTCGGTCAGGAGCGTGCGGCGGTTGTCCATGTTCGCTTCGTATTCGCCGGACCAGTGAAAAGTCTTTCCCGATTTGATCTGGAGTCCCTCGACATCAATCTTGCGCCGGCGGTAGAGCTGGATGTAGCGCCGGGGGAAATCGGCGCCGACGACGCCGACGAGCCGGACCGGACCGAAGAAGCTGGCGGCAATCGCGGCGTAGCTGGCCGAACCGCCCAGCAGACGCGGGCGGGAAGCGGTGGGAGTTTTGATCGAATCCAGGGCGGTGGAACCGACCACCAGAACGCTCATGATGTTTTCGAGCTCAGGGTTGCGGGCGTTGGGCAGGCACCGCGACTGGCCAGCAAGCGGTCTTTGAATTGGCGGCAAGCGCCGGCAACGTCCGGCGCGTTGAGGATGGCGGAGACCACGCAAACGCAGCGCGCGCCGGCGGCCAGGACTTCGTCCAGGTTTTGCAGGGTGATGCCACCGATGGCGAACCAGGGAATGCTCACGCGCGCGGCGGCCCAGCGGACCAATTCGAGGGTCACGGGACGCGCCGCCGGCTTCGTCGGTGTAGCGTGAACGGGTCCGATCGCGAGGTAGTCGGCCCCGGCAGCAAGGGCGCGCTCGCCTTGCGCGACCGCGTGGGTGCTCAAACCGATTTGGAGCTTGGAGTCCAGCGGCCGGAGTTCCGAAGTGTGCGTGTGGCCGGCAGCGAAGAAATCCTCCTGCCCAAGATGACAGAGCGGCGCGCCGATTTCGCGGGCGATCCGCGGATGATCGTTGATCACCAGGCCGATGCCGGCGCGTTCGGTAACCGGCAGGAGCCGTTCAGCCAGACAACGAATTGCGTCGGCCGAGGAACCTTTGGCGCGGAGCTGGATTAAGTCGCTGCCACCGTCGCAAAGTGGCCGCGCAAGCTCTTCTGGCGAGCGGCCGCGCAGATAGGCGGTGTCCACGAAGGTGTAGAGGCGGCAGTCGCTCAGGGACTTCACAGGGTGTTGGATTAGATGCGAGATTGCCTAGGCCTTCTCTTCGATCAATTCGCGCCGCGCGCCCCCCAGCAGGTGATCCAGGAAATTGGTCGAATAGACGCCGCGGCGGAAGTTCGGGTCCTGGAGGATCGCCTGTTCGAAGGGAATGGTCGTTTTGATGCCGGTAATCATGTATTCACCGAGCGCGCGGCTCATTTTGTCCATCGCCTCGCGCCGATCCCGGCCGTGGGTGATGAGCTTGCCGATCATCGAGTCATAATGCGGCGGGATCGTGTAGCCGGCATAGACGTGGCTGTCGATGCGCACGCCGCGTCCGCCCGGGGCATAGTACATCTCGATGCGGCCGGGGCAGGGGCGGAAATCATCGAAGGGATCCTCGGCATTGATGCGGCATTCGATGGCATGGCCTTTGAAATGAATGTCCTTTTCGGAAAGGTGGAGCGGCTCGCCCATCGCGATGAGGATCTGCTGCTTGACCAGATCGATCCCGGTGACCTCTTCGGTGATGGTATGCTCGACCTGGATGCGCTTGTTGACCTCGAGGAAATAGAAATTGCCGCCGTCATCGACCAGGAACTCCACCGTGCCGGCATTGGTGTAATGGGCGACCTCGGCGATCCGCACGGCCGCTTTGCCCATGCGCTTGCGCAGGTCCTTGTGCTTGTGTTCGATGAGCGGCGAGGGGGTTTCCTCGACGACTTTCTGGTTGCGCCGCTGGATGGAGCAATCCCGTTCGCCCAGATGGATGATGTTGCCGCGGGTGTCGGCCAGGATTTGGAATTCGATGTGGTGCGGGTGCTCGATGAACTTTTCAATGTAAACGCCGGAGTTGCCGAAGGTTTTTTCGGCTTCCGAGCGCGCCGTATGGTAACCCTTGACCAGGGAAATGTCGTTGTGGGCCGCGCGCATTCCGCGTCCCCCGCCGCCGGCGACGGCTTTGATCATGACCGGATAGCCGATCTTTTTCGCGCAAGTCAGGGCTTCCTGCTCATTTTCGATCAGTCCGTCCGAGCCTGGCGGCGTCGGCACGCCGGCCTTTTTTGCCAGGGCGCGGCTGACGGCCTTGTCTTCCAGGGCGGTCATTGCCCGGGAGTTCGGCCCGATGAAACGGATGTTGCAGCTCTCGCAGACGTCGGCGAAGTGGGGGTTCTCCGACAGAAAGCCATAGCCGGGATGAATGGCATCGACATCGGTGATTTCGGCGGCGCTGATGATGCGGTCAATGCGCAGGTAACTCTCGCTGCTGGGGGCTTTACCGATGCAAATCGCTTCGTCGGCCATCTGGACGTGCATCGAGTTGGCGTCCGCCTCGGAATAGACCGCGACAGTCCGAACGTTCAACTCCTTACAGGCGCGAATGATGCGGACGGCGATCTCGCCGCGATTGGCCACCAGAATCTTCTCAAACATGGTTTCAGCAGCGCCGCGTTCCGGGGATGGTTCTTGGCGCGGGCGGCGGTGTCCGCGCGGGACCTCGATCGCGCGATCGTTCTAAATTGGGCGGATTTTGAAAATCGGTTGGCCGAACTCGACTGGTTTGGCGTTTTCGACGAGGATTTGGGTTACGATGCCTTTGACCTCGGCTTTGATTTCGTTCATGACCTTCATCGCCTCGATCAGACAAACCACGCTGTCCGGGCCCACTTCCGTGCCGATTTCAACGTAATTGGCCGCCTCGGGCGATGGCGCGCGGTAAAAGGTGCCGATCATGGGCGACTTGATCTCCGCTTCGCCGTTGGTTGACGCGACGGGCAGGGCGATGAGGTTGGCTCCGGCGGAACCGGCGGCAATTTGGCTGGCGGCGCTTGGGGCGGAGACCTCTTCGGACTGGGCGACCGTTCCGACTCCGCGCTTCAACTTGATCTTAAAATCCTGCCGTTCCAGCTCGAACTCCGAGATGGAGTTCTTTTTCATCAAGTCGATGATCGCTTTTATGTCTTTCAAATCCACAGGGAGACTCCTGGTGGAATTTCGACGCAACGGACTTCAATGCCGCATAGTTTCATTTAGCAAAAAAGCAGTAGCCGGGTCACGACACTGCTTATCGATATTCTTAACTGCCGGCGCCAAGTTAAAGAGACAGGAATCCCCCGTCAAGCTGCAAAGTGCGCTTATTGAAGCCCCAGAGAAATCGCTGTAGAGGCCAAAAAAACGTGCAAATCGATGAAATTTTGTCATCCGTTAAGGTTAACGGCCGCTTCGAGAGCCAAAATGTAGGAATGCGGCCCAAAGCCTAGGATCTGTCCCAGGCAAACCGGGGCAATCATCGATTTGTGCCTGATTTCTTCGCGGGCATGGATGTTGGAAAGGTGGACTTCGATGGTCGGAATACCGACGGCGGAAACAGCGTCCCGCAAGGCCAGGCTGGTGTGGGTGTAAGCGGCGGCATTCAAAACGATCGCGCTGAACTTGCCTTTGGCCTGCTGAATCCAATCTACCAGTTCGCCTTCCAGGTTGGACTGGCGGAAGTCGATTTCGGCGCCGAGCTTCGCCGCCTTCGCCCGGACTGCTTGCTCGATGTCGGCCAGCGACTGGCGGCCATAAATCTCCGGCTCCCGTTGTCCGACGAGGTTCAGGTTAGGTCCGTTGAGAAAGAGGATCTTCATCGTGCCGGTCGAGGCTACTTAGGCCTGGGGAGTGTGTCGAATCGAATTCGGGCCGTGATCCTGGCCCCACAACCAGCCCAGCAACAAAAAGAATGGCCAAGCCAGGGCCGGGATGTAGAGGCCGAACTCAACGAGGCTTTGCAACGCCAAGCCAAGAATTCCCGTCCAGACCGCAAACGCGATCGAACCGACTTTGCCCCGGTTTCGACGATAAAGAATCCAAACGGAGCCGAAAACGAAGGCCGTATAGGCGCCGAATCCGACGAGTCCCGAATCCGACCCTTGTTGGAGGTAATCGTTATGGGCGAGTTTAGCCATCTCCGAGGCCGGTGTTTTCAGCCGCTTGTAACCGACTTTGAAGGTTCCCGGTCCGGAACCCAGGATGGGGTTCTCCTTCATCAGTTGAAGCGCGGCCCGCCAGTAATCAAACCTCGCTAAAGCGCTGGGAGCGCCGCGCGCAAGATACTCCGAATACTTTAGCGTGAAGCCGGCCAACCCAACTGCCAGCACCAGCAGGACCACTACCCCCTTGGTTCGCTGCTTGATGGGTGAACTGACGAAGGTGATCACGCCCATTCCCACCATGATCAGCCAGCCCGCTTTGGATCCCGACCAAAACAGGCAGCCCAATCCGCCCATCGCCAGGGCGGTCACCGGCAGCACCCGAATCGTAGGCGGCAGTCGCTGGCCGAATTGCCAGAGGACACGCAGGCCCGGCGGAAGCAGCAGGAGGATCGCTCCGGCCAGCGCGTTGGGATAGACGAAGGTCGAGAAGATGCGGTCGCTGGCCAGTTTTTTTCGGAACTCCGGAGTATCGATTCGATCCCGCAATTCGGCGGGAAACTGCAGTCGGTCGCTCGCCTCGAAGGCGCGACGGGTTCGCTCCAGTCCCCCGAAGTGCTGGTCGAGCCCAAAATAGCAGATCAGAGCCAGGCCACACAATAAACCGAGCCAGAACGGGGAAAGCTCCCGGATCGGGCCGAGCGCGAACAGGCCGAGATAAAAGCAGATCAGACATGCCGCGAAGTGAGCCAGCGTTGGCTGCGTCAAGCCAGGGTCAACGGTTTGGAGCGCGCTGGCCAGTTGCCAGCAGAGCCAGAACAGCGGCAGGGCGATGATCCATTTTGGCGCCGTGCTTTTCCGAGGTTGGACCAGAACCGCAAGCGGCAGGATGGCCGCGAGGAAGACGTACCCCCAGGCGACCGGCCACGAGTCGAGGAGAAACTCCCACCCATTCCCCGGAGGGGCGATGGGGAAAATGATCGGATTGCCCAGCTTGACGAGCACCGCGGCCAGCCAGATTCCCACCGAGCAACTGAAGACCGCCGGCCACGGAGCGCGGTCCCTGGTTTCCAGAGTCGGTTTGTCGCTCATGCCCGCCATTGGTTCCCGAAGTTAGCTACCCGGCAAGCCCGCCCTCAGAGCGTGAGCCTGAGCAGTCCGACCTCCAAGGTCAGTGCTTCCTGGATGTTTCCCGAAAGCAGTCGTTGCGTCTCGTCCAGCACGCGCAGATTCTCCATCCCCTGCTCCGGCGTCATCCGGCCCGCCACGGTCCGCGCGGCGCCGGTCAGTTGCGGGTAAGTGAACAACTCCTCGCCCAGCCGCATCGTTTCCAGCCAGACGTCGCGGAGCCACCATTGCAAACCGATCAACCAATCGGCCCGTTGCCGTCGATATTCCGCTTCGATGGCCGCGGCCAGCTCGGCCTCCCATTTCTCCCGCAATTCGGGATCGATCTCCTCGAAGCGTTCCAGCGGCGAGCGCTTCGTCAACGTCTCCGTGATGACCGTTTTCAGCTCATTGAACTTATTGAGGATAACGGACAAGAGTCGATACCGGCTCAACAGGCTGCGCGGAGCGCCCGCGGCGGCTTCGCTGAAATTCTTAAGCCACGCCACCATGGCCGCGTCGCCCTCGCGTCCGGCCTCGCCCGCGAAATTCAACCGCAAACAGCGTGACCGAATGGTTTCCAGGACGCGCTGAGGCTCGGTGGACAGGAGAATCAGGATCGAATCCGCCGGCGGCTCTTCGAGGGTCTTTAAAAAGGCGTTCGCCGCCTGCGGTGTCAGACGATCGGCCCCGGCGAGGATCGCCACTTTATAGCGGGCGCTGGCCGGTTTCAGATTCACGGTTTGCAACAGCTCCCGCACCTGATCAATCGAGATGAGCCGCAACTTCGATTCGGGCCGCAGCCAGGCGATGTCCGGATGGGCGTCCGCAGCGATCCTCCGGCAACTCTCGCACCGATCGCAGCAATCCAGCGGCAGGCCGTTCGGAGCGCGGCGAGGCGGCTGCGCGCAATTCAACGTTTTCGCCAGCGTCCGCGCCGCCGCCTCCAACTCGCCCAGCCTGGCCCCGGCGAACAGGTAGGCGTGCGCCAGCCGGCCCCGTTCCAGACTCCGCTGCAAAAACCGGACCGCGTCGGGTTGTTCCAAGAGATCGGTGAAGGCCATGGGCGTTCGATGGGTTAGGAACTCTGCTCAGGGGTGCTTGGCCGGCATCTGCTTAACCAGCAGGGGAATGCTCCCTTCCTGGCGGCCGTCCATCGCGATATCGATCGAGTAAAGCCCCGGCTTTTCAAACTTCAACTGCTGAATATTGACGACGAAATTGCGGGAGATGAAAATCGTGTCCTCCGGCAGGACTACTTCAATCGGGATGTCGATGTTCGGCATCACCGGTTTTCCGTCCTCGTCTCCGAAGCTGAGTCTGACCTTGTGCTGGCCCTCTTCGCCTTTACTGAAGGTCATGCGCAGCGCGATGGAGCATTGCGGGTGCGTTGCGGGCAACTGCGCGCTGTAGATCGTGTCGAACGTGCCCAGGATGTTCAGTTTCCCGTTGTTGTCGGTGGCCGCGTCGCACAGGATCGCAATTTGGATGTCCATAGTTTCGGTCGGCCTCGATGACCACGGCCGGCTTTGCCCGCAGATTACACCGACTTACGGCTCCGGCTAGAGTCCACCAGGCCGATTCCTCTCAGGACTTCCCGGAGAGTTTCTGAAACGCCTCCTCGTCGCCTTTGAATTTTTTGGCCTTCTCCCCACTCCGCAGAATTTTAATGGTCTTGATGGTGTCTCCCCGCGCGATGCTGTTCACCACGTCCTGGCCTTCCACCACGTGGCCGAAGACTGTGTGATGATCGTCGAGCCAGGGCGTGGCCTTGTGGGTGATGAAGAACTGGCTGCCGTTGCTTCCGGGTCCGGCGTTGGCCATCGAGAGGATGCCCGGGCCGGTGTGCCGCAAGCTCGGATCGAACTCATCGCGGAACTTGTAGCCCGGCCCGCCGGTGCCGTTGCCCAATGGATCGCCGCCTTGCATCATGAAGTCCGGGATCACGCGGTGAAAGGTCAGACCATCATAAAATGGTTTGTCCTGTTTCTTGGGCGCTTCGCCCGCGCTCTTGGCATAATGCTTCGTGCCTTCGGCCAGGCCGACAAAGTTGGCGACGGTCAACGGCGTCTTTTCGAATTCCAGTTGCAACCGTATTTTGCCTTTGGACGTTTCCATCTCGGCATAGAGGCCGTCGGCCAGCGCCTGGTCCGCTGCCAGGCCGCGCGACGGGCCGAGAGCCAGGAAGAGCGCAAGGGCGAAACCCACCCAGGGCAATACGGAGGGCAGAATATTTTTAAGCATGGCTTCCCTATACAACCGAATTCCCGTGGCGAAAAGTTTTTTTTGTCCCCGACGGCCGCCCTGGTGGCGCGCCCGTTTTCGGGCGGGAATTTTGCCTGTTGCCTCTCGCCCCCCGCCTGATGCCTAATGGGCCGATGCGCAAAGAGTCCCTCCAGTTTCTTCAGAAGCTCCTGAACACACCCAGTCCTTCCGGTCACGAGGCCCGCGGGCAGCGCGTCTGGCTCGATTACGTTTCCCGCTTCGCGGCCAAAACCCGCACTGACGCCTACGGCAACGCAGTCGCGGTGTTCAATAAAGGCGGTTCCCCGCGGCTGATGCTGGCCGCCCACGCGGATGAAATCGCGATGACCGTCAATTACTTCGACGATACCGGCTACCTCTACGTCCGCAAACTCGGCGGCATCGACGCCGCCATCACCAAAGCCCAGCGCGTCACCATCCACACCCGGAATGGCCCGGTCAAGGGCGTCGTCGGCAGCGTCGCGCCGCATCTGACCAAGCAGGACGAAGGCGAGCGCAAGCCGCCGAAAATTCACGAACTCTTCATCGACATCGGTGTGAGCAGCCGCCAGGAAGCGGAGCAACTGGTGCGCATCGGCGACACGATCACGCTTAACGCCGAATTCGACGTCCTCCGCGGCGACGTCGCCGTGGCGCGCGCGTTCGACAATCGCATCGGCACGTTCGCCGTGGCCGAAACCTTGCGGCTTTTGTCCGAGGCGGCCGGAAAACCCAAGGCGGAGATCTCCGCCGTGTCGAACATCATGGAGGAAGTCGGCTGCCTGGGGGCGCGCCAGATCGCCTACTCGCTCAAGCCGGACTTGGCCCTCGTGGTGGACGTCACCCACGCCACCGATTACCCCACCGTCAGCAAGTCCCAACACGGGGACGTCAAGATGGGCGGCGGTCCGACCCTCACCCACGGCGGCTGCAACCATCCGGCGCTGGTCGAGCGCCTGGAGCGGGTGGCGAAGGCGGAAAAAATCCACCTCCAGCACGAAGCCATGTCCGCCACCAGCGGCACCGATACGGACGTGATTTTCTGGACGCGCGGCGGCATTCCCTCCGCGCTGATCAGTCTGCCGAATCGCTACATGCACTCGCCGGTGGAATTGATCAACTTGAAGGACCTGGAAAAAATCCCGCGATTAATGGCCGCCTTTGCCAGTTCGCTCAGGAAGAACGAACAATTCAAAGTGAAGATTTAGCCACCCGGCCGGCCCGCGTCCGGCCTCTCAACGCCTCCCAATTCCGTGTAACCTAAACCGAATGGCGAATGTCATTCCTCACGTAGTTATGCCACCAACCAGGCAATCCAGTTGGATTAAATGGCTGCTGATTCTGCTGGTCCTGGGTGGGGCCATCGTGGGCGGGTTCGCCTACCTGAGGCGATCCAAAGACACGCCTGTGGACTTTAAGAGCGCCACGATCCCGCGCGGCGACCTCACCCAGGCCGTGACCGCCAATGGCCAGCTTAGCCCGGTGATCAACGTGCAAGTCGGCAGCCAAATCTCCGGCATCATCAATGAAATCAAGGTCGATTTTAACTCCAAGGTCAAGCAAGGCGACGTGATCGCGCAAATTGATCCGGCGACTTATGAGTCGAGTGTCACCCAGGCGGAGGCGGACTTGTTGAGCGCCAAAGCCGCCCTCGAACTGGCCCAGATCAATAACCGCCGCGCTCTCGAACTCCGCAAGAGCGATCTCATCGCCGCGTCCGAAGCGGACAAAACCCTCGCCGATCTCCACCAGGCCGAGGCCATGGTCAAGATGCGCGAAGCGGCGCTGCAGAAGGCCAAAGTGGACTTGGCCCGCACTACCATTTACGCGCCGATCAACGGCGTGGTAATCTCGCGCAACGTCGATGTCGGGCAGACCGTCGCCGCCAGCTTCAGCACGCCCACCTTGTTTCTGATTGCCAATGACCTGGCGAAAATGCAAATTGAAGCCATGGTTTCCGAGGCCGACGTCGGCGGGGTTGAGGTCGGGCAGCGCGTCCATTTCACGGTCGATGCTTATCCTACGCAGCAATTCCACGGCGAGGTGACGCAGGTGCGTTACGCGCCCGTTACCAACCAGAATGTCGTTACTTACACCACCGTCGTCGGCGTCAATAATGACGACCTGAAGCTGCGGCCAGGCATGACCGCCAACGTCTCGATCATTACCGCGCAACGGCGGGGCATCCTCAAAATCCCCAATGCCGCGTTGCGTTTTCGTCCGCCAGAGACCGCCATCCTGAAGACTCCGACCAATGCGCCGGTCGCCGCGCTGGCTTCAACCCACGATAGCGGCGCCAGCAACGCCCTTGCCGGCGCGGACGGATCGGCCGATTCGCCGTCCGGCGCGGAGGACATGCGCCGCCGTTTCGAGAGCATGTCGCCCGAACAGCGGGCGGCCTGGCGCGAAAAGATGCGCGCCCGTTTTGGCGAAGGCGGGCCGCCGGGCTCCGGCAACTCCGGCGGCGCTCCGCGCAGCAAGCCGCAGGAGGGACCGGCCACCCGCACCGTTTACCTCCTGGTCAGGAGCAAATCGGCGACCGGCAAGGAACAACAAATGGCCCGCCCCGTGACCGTCAAAACCGGCATCACGGATGGCTCGTCCACCGAAGTGCTGGATGGTTTGCAGGAGAACGACGTCATCATCACCGGCGTGAATCTGCCGGCCACGGCCGCCGCGGGCCTCACTCAGCCCGGAGGCAGCAGCCCGTTTGGCGGCCCGCCCGGAGGCGGCTTCCGGCCGCGTTAGGACCCGAACCCTCCTCAGCATGCCTGCGGTCATCCAGTTGGAAGATTTCTCGAAGACGTACCACCAGGGCGATGTCGAGGTGCACGCCGTTCGGCACGTCTCTTTGGAAATTCAACCCGGCGAATTCATCGCGATCATGGGCGCCAGCGGCTCCGGCAAATCGACGATGATGAACGCGCTGGGCTGCCTGGATCGGCCCAGTTCCGGCCGTTACCGGCTCGACGGTGTCGATGTGGGGAAGCTCAATCGCGATGAGCTGGCCGACCTGCGCAACCAAAAAATCGGGTTTGTCTTCCAGGGCTTCAACTTGCTCTCGCGCACCTCGGCGATCGAGAACATCGAATTGCCGATGCTTTATTCGCGGCCGGGCCTCCGCGGCCGAGAGCAGCACACGCGCGCGGGCCAGGCGCTGGAGTTGGTGGGATTGGCCGACCGGGCGCACCATCATCCCAACCAACTTTCCGGCGGCCAGCAACAGCGCGTGGCCATTGCCCGCGCGCTGGTCAATCAGCCCAAACTGCTGCTGGCCGACGAACCGACCGGCAACCTCGACAGCCAGACCAGCATCGAGATCATGGGCATTTTCCAGAATCTCAACCGGCGGGGCATGACCGTCGTGATGGTTACTCACGAATTGGACATCGCCCGCTACAGCATGCGCACCGTCATCATGCGCGACGGCCGCATCGTGGCCGACAAACCGGTTGCCGACCGGCTCGACGCCGCAGCGGAGCTTAAGAAACTCCAACAGGAACAACAGGCCGTCCAGCTCGCGCCATGATTGTTCTTGCCACCTTGCGAATCGCGGTGCGGGCGCTGCGCCGCAACACGCTGCGGACCCTGCTGACCATGCTCGGCATCATCATCGGGGTGGCCGCGGTCATCGCCACGGTGAGCATCGGCAACGGCGCCAAGTCGCAGGTCGAGGCCCAGATCGCCAGCTTGGGCCAGAACGTGATCCTCATCATGTCGGGCAACGTGTCGCGCGGCGGCTTTCGGATGGGGTTCGGCTCCGCCGGGACATTGACCCGAGACGACTACGACGCGATGCGCCGCGAAATCCCGGCCCTCAACGGCCTCAGCCCCGAAGTGAACGCCTTTGCGCAGGTCGCCGCCGGCAACCAGAACAACTACGTCCAAATCAAGGGCGTGGGCGCCGAGTACCTCACCGTCCGCTCGTGGGATTTGACCTTCGGCCAGAATTTCTCCGAGCAGGACGTGCGAACCGCGAACAAAGTCGCGCTGATCGGCAAGACCACGGCCAACACCCTCTTCGGCGATGCCGACCCGGTCGGCCAGATCATCCGAATCAAGAGCGCTCCCTTCACGATTGTTGGCGCGCTGGCCAGCAAGGGAAGTTCGATGATGGGCAGCGACCAGGACGACGTCGTGCTCGTGCCGTATACCAGCGCCATGAAGCGGCTGACCGGCGCCACAACGTTCCGCTCGATCTATGCGCAGGTCGCCGACGCCAGATCACTGGCCGCCGCGTACTCCCAAATCACCGACCTGCTCCACCAGCGACACCGGATCGGCGAAGGCCGCGATGACGACTTCTTTATCCAGACTCAACAGGAAATCGCCGACCGGGTCACCGCCGTTTCGAGCACTATGACAGTGCTGCTGGGGTCCGTCGCGGGCGTGTCGCTGCTGGTGGGCGGCATCGGCATCATGAACATCATGCTCGTGAGCGTGACGGAGCGCACTCGCGAGATTGGCGTCCGTCTGGCCGTTGGCGCGCGGGGCCGCGATATTTTGCTGCAATTCCTGATCGAAGCGGTCACGCTCAGCGTGGTGGGCGGAACGCTGGGCATCCTGTCGGGCATCGTCGGATCGCGGGTGATTTCGGCGAAGTTGAGCTGGCCGACCTTGATCTCGGCCGACTCGATTGTGGTCGCCTTTGTCGTCAGCGCGGTGATCGGCATCTTTTTCGGATTCTACCCGGCGCACAAAGCTGCGGAGCTCGATCCGATCGATGCGCTGCGCTACGAATGATGTTCGCCCGCACATACCGCTTAACTATCCGCGTGCCCCGCAAAACTTAAAACCGCCCGAAATCAGCCATGCAAAATTTGCGCTTGTTCCCTCTGGTCCTGGTTTTGCTCCACCCGCCGGCATCCTCGGCGGCGGAGCAAACCAATGCGGCGCCCGCGCGCACCATCACGCTCCAGGAATGTTTCGATCTGGCGCTCAAATACAACCTCGATCTCCAAATCGAACGCATCAACCCAGGTCTCAAGCTCATGGACCTGGAGATCGCCCGGGCCGGCTACGATCCCGCGTTCATCGCGTCTTCGGTGCATGGCAACAGTTTGGGCGGTGGCGGGATCGACCCGAAGACTCTATTGCCGACACCTGGCTCTAAGTTGGAATCCGACACGTTCACTTCTGGCATCACCGGCCTGGCGCCACTTGGCTTAGGCTATACTTTGTCGGGCAATGCCGGGGAAACCTACGGCACCATTGGTGGCAGCCCCACCGACCAGACTCGAGGTTCCGTTGGCCTCTCACTCACGCAGCCGTTGCTCAAGAACTTCCTAATCGACCCCACTCGTTACAACATCCTGGTCGCCAAGAACCGGGTCAAATACTCCGACCTGCACCTGCGCCAGCAGATTATGAGCATCCTCAACGCGGTGGAGCAGGCTTACTACGAGCTGATTTTCGACTTTGAAAACGTGAAGGTGCAGGAGAAAGGACTGCAACTGGCGGAGCGGCTCTTTGCCGAGAATAAGAAGCGCGTGGAAATTGGCACCCTTGCCCGCCTGGATGAAAAGCAGGCCGAGTCCCAGGTCGCGGCCCGCCAGACCGATTTGATCACGGCAATAGCCACGCTCAACACCCAGGAGAATGTGTTGAAGACGCTCATCACGGCCCGGTACCGCCTCCTGCACGACACCCGGCTGGAACCCAGCGAACCGCTCATCGCGCTCCCGACAACCCTGGATTTGCAGGAAAGCTGGGGCAAGGGCCTGAACCAGCGACCTGACCTGCTGGAAAGCCGCCTCGACCTCGAGAAGACGGGCATCGATGTCAAGTATTACAAAAACCAGCGGCTGCCCGAACTGGATTTGACCGGCACCTACGCGCACAACGCCAACGGGTCCGGCATCCGGGAATTCAGCGATGCCTTCAACGACTTCCGCACCGGTGATAAGCCGTCTTATTCTTTCGGCGCCATCGTTACCGTTCCCCTGGACAACCTTGCTGGCCGGAGCCGTTACCGGCAGGGCAAGCTGGCGGCCGATCAAGCCCTGCTCACGTTGAAAAAACTGGAGGAAACCATCCTGTCGCAAATCGACAACGACGTGGGCCAGGTTCGCACCAGCTTCAGCAGCGTGGACTCAAGCCGCCGGGCGCGAATCTACGCGGAAGAAGCGCTGGAGGCCGAACAAAAGAAGCTCGAAAACGGCGCCAGCACCAGTTTCGTGGTGCTCCAACTTCAGCGCGATCTGACGACCGCGCGCTCGGCGGAAATCCGGGCCTTGGCCGACTACAATAAGGCGTTGGCCACCCTCGCCCTCGATGAGGGCGCCACGCTCGAGCGCCACAAGATGAACGTGGAGATGAAATGAGCCACGCTCGACTACGGCTTGCGGAACGGCTCCAGAAATAGATCCCGACCTTGGCCCTTGAGCTTGCCGCGGCCGTGGTAGTACTCCTGCAGGAACAGCCGAAAGGCTAGCGAGCCAAGCCAGTTTCGCAAATCGTCTTCGGTCCGAAGGTCCGTCGCGCGCTCGTCGCGCAGGTCCAGGACGATTTGCTGGTTGTTGGCGGGTTGTTGCAGATCGCTATAGGTGAGCTTGCCCAGGGTAAGGCTCAATTTATCGATGCCGCCATAGACGAACCGCAGCTTCCACTCGTCATGCTTCTCCGGCTCGCGCGTGAGGGCCTCCTCGAGCTTCTTCAAATTCACCCCACCATCTTTCCCTTTGATCACATTGAGCTCGGTTAAATTCAGGCGCAGATTGCGGAAATGGACCTTCCCTTCCGCTAATTGGGCGGCGTCCAGCTCCATGAACAAGTCGGGAATGTCGAACACCGCAAGCCCGCCGAATTCCGGCGGATTGAACAGTTGGAAGTCCTTCACCGCCACTTTCACCGACCCGAAGCCGGCCTTGAGCTGGCCGATGCGGGCCGTGAACCCGGTCCGTTGGCGGATCCGCCGTTCGGCAATCGACTTGACGATCGCGTCCTTGCACAAGAGGCAAGTCAGCAGCAGCGTGAGCAGAAAACCGGCGACGCCCAGCGTCCAGCCAAGGATTTTCTTCCGGCGCGAGGTCCATTTCCGGGTCCCGGCTTCCGAGGCCGGAGTCGGCGCGGCGGCGGCATTCATCGGCAGCGGGAGCTTGAGGTTCGAGGCCGGCGTATCATAAGGAGACGTCCTCGGGTCGCACCTCCAGGCATTCGTCCTGGTCCTCCCAGACGAGCGCGGGGTAGTGCTCCAGGAGTTTCGGCGCGATTTTTGTCCCCGCCGTCCACAGCAACTGCTCCGCTTTTTCCGCGGCCTCCTCGAACCTGCCGTTGTAGTCGCCCGCCCGTTTGCGTTGCACGTCATCCCAGTGCGCGACGGCGTGCACCGGCGCATAGCTCTCCGCCCAGGCGCGGATTTCCGGCTGGAGTTCCGCGGGAATTTCCTCGAACGGCACGCACGTCTCGGCGCAATGCTGGCAGATCAGGCCCGTCTCGACCACGTCGCGGGTGAAGAGCGGCAGCAGCGGGGCGCGGCAACAGGGCGATTCGCGATAAGCCGCCGGCGGCGTCGCCAGCCGCTTGAGCCAGACCTGGCGGTCATGCGCCAGTTGCGCCGCCAGCCGGCACGCGCCCAGCAGTGGATGCGACAAGCGCCAGGCGCGGCCCTCGAGTTGGCCGAGCGTCTGCGCCAGCCAGCGCGCCAGCGTGAGGTCATCGAAGTCGCGGAAGACTTCGCTGTATTCCTGCCACAGCCGGTCCAGCGGTGAATCGGAGGAACTTGACATTGCGACCCAACATAATATCCAACCCACCGAGTCCAAAGTCCAAAGTTTTTCCCCTGGCCGCGGTCAGCCGACTTTGCCCTTTGGACTTGGGGCCGGGGACTCGCTATAACGCTCCCATGCCGGCCACGCTCTCCGCTTCGCTGGCCGCGCCGTTGGAAGCCCTGCGCGGCGTGGGCCGCGAACGGGCCGCGCAACTGGCGCGTCTGGCGCTCTTCACGGTGGGCGATCTCCTGCTCCATCGCCCGCGCCGCCATGAAGACCGGCGGCAGGTCATCACCATCGCGCAGATGCGCCTGGGCCAAGCGGCCACCGTCCGCGGGCGAGTGGTGGCGCTCGGGCTGAAGCGTTACCGCAAAGGAACCAAATCGGTCTTTGAATTAATCATCGATGATGGCAGCGCGCGGTTGCACTGCCGCTGGTGGAACCTGCCGTTCATGGAAAAATACTTTCGGACCGGCGACGACGTTTTTGTCTTCGGCAAGCCGGACTGCCTCAAACCGCGCACCATCGAGCATCCGGAAACCGAAGTCGTCGAATCGAGCGAGGATGCTTCCCTCCACATGAACCGCATCGTGCCGGTCTATCCGCTCACCGAAGGACTGCCGCAACGCTGGCTCCGCGGCCTGATCTGGCGAACGCTGGCCGGCTGCGGATCGCAAATCGCCGAGCCGTGGTGGACGGCCGTCTCTCCGCCACCGCGCGCGGCGCGCGGGCAGCCGCTCCCTCCCGCCGCCGCGAAGCTGCCCGAACTGCCTTCGCGCGCCAACGCCATCCACATGCTCCACTTTCCGGCCGAGCTGGCGGACGTGGAAATTGCACGGCAGCGGCTTGCCCTCGATGAATTCATGGAACTGCAACTGGGGATCCAGGGCCGGCGCAAAAAACTTCAGGCCGGCGCCCGCGGCCTGCCCTGCACGGGCGACAACCGCTTGATCAAGCCGTTTCTTCACCAGCTGGGCTTCCAGCTTACGGCGGCGCAGACGCGCGTCTTGCGCGAATTGCGAAGGGACATGGCGCGGACCGTTCCGATGCGGCGGCTGCTCCAGGGCGACGTCGGTTCGGGCAAAACGGCCGTGGCCGCGTGCTGCGCGTTGATGGCGCTGGAGAGCGGCTTCAACGTCGCGCTCATGGCCCCAACCGAGATCCTGGCCGAACAACATCGCCAAACATTTCGGCGCTGGTTCGCGCCGCTCGGCATCGCGGTGGAATTGCAGACGGGAGCCCACAAAACCAGGCGGGAACTCTCGAAGTTGGGAGTGGAAAGCGGGAGGCTGGCGCCGCCCTCCGCGCTTCCGCCCGAACCCCTCACTCTATTCATCGGCACGCATGCTTTGATCGAGGCCGCGTTCGAGATGCGAAACTTGGGACTGGTGATCATCGACGAGCAGCACAAATTCGGCGTGGCGCAGCGTGAGAAATTCCTTCGCAAGGGCCGTTATCCGCACCTGCTCGTGATGACGGCCACGCCGATCCCGCGCACGCTCGGCCTCACCCGCTATGGCGATCTCGACATTTCGGCGATCGATCATCCACCGGCCGGGCGCGGACGCGTCCGCACCTTCGTGCGCGGCGCCGAACAACTGGAGAAAGTCCATGCCTTCATCCGCCAGAAGATCTCCGAAGGAAGGCAGTGCTACGTGGTCTGCCCGCGCATCGAGGAATCCGACTTGCGGACCGGGCTCAAAGCGGTCCAGCGGGAATTCGAGCAGGCGGAGAAGATTTTTGCGCCGCACCGCGTCGGCTTGCTGCACGGCCGGATGCGCCCGGAGGACAAGGGAAGGATCATGGCGGCGTTTCGCGCGAATCAGGTCCAGGTGCTGCTGGCGACATCCGTCATCGAAGTGGGGCTTGACGTCCCCAACGCGACGGTGATGCTGATCGAAAACGCCGAGCAGTTCGGGCTGGCGCAACTGCACCAGCTTCGTGGCCGCATCGGCCGCGGCGCGCACGAATCGTATTGCATTTTGGTGGCTTCCGCCAAAACCGAGGAAGCCATGGACCGGCTGAAAACTCTGGCGGGGACCAACGATGGCTTCCGAATTGCCGAGGCCGACTTGAAGCTGCGCGGTCCGGGCGAACTGCTCGGGCAGCAGCAAAGCGGCCTGCCGCCGTTGCGATTTGGAGACTTGTCCGGCGACACCACCCTAATCGAACGGGCGCGAGACTGGGCCGCCGGGGTCTTGCGCGCGGCTTCGCCATCGCCTGCCCGCGTCGGGGACCGAAAAGACTGAGGCTGGCTTCGCGGCGGGCACGAGCCATGCCCACCTCAAGGAGGCTCTGGCGGCCAGTGGCCGAAGGCGGCGAAAAATTGGTTTTCCCGGCCGTCAAGGTTGATGTAGATTTTCTGCATGGCGACCGATAATCTGCTTTCCCGCATCACGGTGGACCCGAACATTTGCCACGGTAAACCGTGCGTACGCGGCCTGCGTTATCCGGTGGAATTCCTTCTCGAACTGCTCAGTGGCGGGATGACCCTCGAGCAGGTTCTCGCCGACTATCCCGACCTCGAAGCGGATGACTTGCGCGCCGCCTTCGCCTACGGCGCGCGCCTCAGCCGAGTCAAGCGCGTCGAACCCGTGGCGACATGAGGTTCATCGTGGACGCGCAATTGCCGCGTCGCCTGGCCCACGAATTGGCTGCATCCGGACACGATGTAAGGCATACTCTCGACCTTCCGCAGGAGAACCGTACGCCGGATGGTGACATTACCGCACTCGCAGCCACGGAAGACCGCGTGGTGGTGACGGCGGGACTGCTTTTAAGCCAACTTCATGACAAAACCGCCTTCGACAACCTCAAGTGATTTATGAATGCAACCCACATCGCAAAAGACAACATTACTATCTCATTTGGTCCTGACGAATTGGCCTTTCTTTCCAATACAATTAACGAGGCGATGGAAGCAGTTGAAGATTGGGAATTCCAGACACGAACCGGCGAGACGCCTGAGCGGGCAAGGGAAATTCAAGCTCAACTGGGAAAGTTCCTGGAGGAGTCACAACAAGCTGGCGACTGAAACCATCAAGAAGTGAAATGGTTCATTCCTTGATGACCTGTCTGCTGGCGCCGCTCTTTTCTCTGAACGGTACGGCATCGACGGAAAATATCGACATTTGGCGTTCCAAACTTGCCGCAGCGGTGGAGTGCTACGGAATGCAAACTACGCTCAACGGACTTTCAGCCAGCCTTTCAGTTCCGACGGGACGCTTGCGGGTTAGTCAGTTGAGGACGTAGCAGCCGCTCTCCGGTCAGGGACACTCAGCCCCGCTGATGTCCCAATTCAATACGCCGGCTTGACGAGCCGCGGGCGGCCAAGACATTCTACTCAGCTTGAACACTGCTCAGGACCAACGTCGCTTAAAGCCGCGAATTCGAACGCAAACTATGCCCGCCGCTTTCCCAAAGATTTCCCGGATCGAATATGAAGGTCCGCGGTCAAAGAACCCGCTGGCGTTCAGACATTACAACCCGGAGGAAAGCGTCGAAGGCAAAACGATGAAGGAGCATCTGCGTTTTTCAGTGACCTATTGGCATACCTTCCGCGGCATGGGCGCGGACATGTTCGGCGTCGGCGCCGCCATCAGGCCTTGGGAGGACGGCACCAACTCCGTCGCCATGGCCCAAAAGCGGGCGCGGGTGGCTTTCGAGTTCATGGAGAAACTCGGCGCGCCGTTTTATGCCTTCCATGATCGCGACGTGGCGCCCGAAGGCGCCACGCTGCGGCAAACCAACGAGAATCTCGACGCCGTGGTGAAAGTGTTGAAGGAGGAACAACAGCGGACCGGCATCAAGCTGCTCTGGGGGACTGCCTGTCTGTTCGCCCATCCTCGCTACGTCCACGGCGCGGCCACCAGTTGCAACGCCGACGTGTTTGCGTTCGCCGCCGCGCAGGTCAAGAAGGCGCTCGAGGTCACCCACGAGCTTGGGGGCGAAGGATACGTGTTCTGGGGAGGCCGTGAAGGTTATTCGACGCTGCTGAATACGAACCTGAAGCGTGAGATGGACCATTTGGCGAGATTCCTGCGCCTGGCGGTGGACTACAAACGCGAGCTTGGCTTCAAGGGCGCGCTCTACATCGAGCCAAAACCGAAGGAACCGACCAAGCACCAGTACGATTCGGACGCCGCGGCTTGTTTGAATTTTCTCCGCGAGCACGATCTGCTCGAACACTTGAAACTGAACCTCGAGACCAACCACGCCACCCTCGCCGGCCATACCATGCAGCACGAACTCGAAGTGGCCGCCGCTGCCGGCGCGCTCGGCTCGATCGACGCCAACATGGGTGATCTGCTCCTGGGCTGGGACACCGACCAATTCCCGACCGACGTTTACCTGACGACCCAATGCATGCTCACGATTTTGAAAATGGGCGGATTCACCACCGGTGGCACCAATTTCGACGCGAAAGTCCGCCGCGAGAGTTTTGAACCGATCGATTTGTTCTACGCGCACATTGCCGGGATGGACGCTTTCGCGCGCGGGCTCAAAATCGCCGCCGCGATCCGGCGCGATGGCCGGCTGGCCGAATTCGTCCGACACCGCTACAGTTCCTGGGATACCGGTCTCGGCAAAAAAATCGAGCAGGGCAAAGCCGGCTTCAAGGAACTCGAAGCCTATATGCTGGAGAAGGGGGACATCCAACCCAACACGAGCGGCCGCCAGGAATTCCTTGAGAACTTGATCAACGAATTCATCTAAGCTCCGCTCCCTATGACTCTGGCCTGGATTTGTGAATGGCCGCTGCCTCAGCGCCTGGCCGGATGCCGCGGCTGGCGAGCCGGTTGGCCAGCCAGGCCGTACCGAGGGTGATGGCGGTGCCCAGGAGGGTGTACCATGGCCAGAAAATGTCCAGCCGCGCCGCTTGCACAAGCAGCTCCTTCCATCTTGAGGCCGGAAGATTCTCGAATGCAGGCAGGACCCATCCCAGCCACGGCTCGTACCAGGGTGTTTTTGGAAAAAACTGGAGCGTGGTCATAAACATCAAGGAAACCAGCATGCCGGCGACCACCGGCAGCGTTCGCCCCTTTTTCCAGAAGAGCGCCAGCGCCAATCCACCCAGGAGGGCGCCGCTGGTCAGCCCGCGCAGGGAGAAGGCTGCGTTCAAGACGAAGGCAACTTCGCGGCTGAGGTACGCGACCGCGATCAGCGCCGCTGCCCAGATTACGGTCGAATATTTGCTGAAGCGCAAAAAGAAATCCTCGCTCCGCTGATGGCCCACCAGGGGTTTGACGAAATCCATTGTGGAGACCGAGGCGAGCGACGTGAGGGCGGAACTGACGGAGGACATTGCGGCGGAGAGGATGGCGACGATGAGAAATCCTTTCAGCCAGTGGGGCACCGCCGTCAGCATGAAGATCGGGAAAATGAAATCGTAGGCCTTGATGCCCGCGCCCGGTTTGGTTTCGGGAATCGGGATGGCCATCGGAAAATGTCGGTAATACACCCACAGCATCACGCCGCAGAGCAGGAAAATCAGAAAGAGCGGGAAGATGACCACCGCGCTGAGGACCAGGGCTTTTCGCCCATCGCCGGTGGATTTGCAGGCGAGCACCCGTTGCACGATCAGTTGCTCCGCGCCGTGGGAGGAGAGGGTGACAAACGTTCCGCCGAGGAGGCCCATCCAGATATTGAACGGCGCGGCGAGCGAAATGTTTCCATTCCACCAGACCAATTTGCGGGCCTGGGCGGCTTCGGCGAACACGCCGGCGAAGCCTCCATCCAACTGAGCGGGTATGTAACCGAGCGTGAACAGCCCGCCGGCAAGGAACAACCCGAATTGCGCCGCATCGGTCCAGATCACCGCCTTGACCCCGCCGACGTAGGTGTAGAACAGCGACAGGCCGACGAACAGGACGATGGCGGGCAGCACTTGAATGCCCAGCATGAGCTGGATCGGAATGCACGCCACGTAAACCCGGACGCCCGCGGCGAGCGTTTCACTGATGAGGAAAAAACCGCCCGCCGTTTGGCGGGCCGCCGGGCCGAAGGCGTTGGAGAACAATTGGTACGGCGAATAAATCTCCCCCTTGAAATAATGCGGCACCATGATAATCGCCAGCAGAATGCGGGCGATCACGTAGCCGAGGACCATTTGCAGGAACGTCATATCGCCGCCCCAGGCCAGGCCGGGCACGCCGATGATCGTCAGCGCGCTGGTCTCGGCGGCCACGATCGACAGGCCGATGCCCCACCACGGAATGTTTTTGCTGCCGAGAAAATAATCACGCGTCGTGCGCTGGTCCTTGCCGAACCAGACCCCCAACGCGCAGATGCCCAGCAAATAGAGGACGATGACCGACCAATCGGCGGGGGAAAGATAATTCATGCGGGCCGACACATTCGCGCCCTATTTCTGAAGGGCCGCGCCGGAGTTGGCCAGCGAAAAGTGGTGAAGCGGGAAAACGGCGCGCCGGCAGGCAATCGGCCGGTGATCAGGGCTTCCGCGAGGAGGAGCCGCTGGCTGCCGCAGCCTGGTTTTCGACGCTCAAGCCAACTACCTTCGGCTAACGGTCAACCGCGCCGGCCTCCGCCTCCTCGGCGACCGTCGCAGGCAGATTGTCGGGCAGATCGGCGCATAACTCTTCGGCCACGCCGCGGCAATCCTTTTCCGAAAGCCGCAAAGACTGGGCGGCGGCGTGCAGGAAGCCGAGCAGCGTCTGCCGCTCATAGCTTGCCAGCCCTTGAATCAAGGGCAGCGAATAGACCGAGAGAGTGATCCCGTAAACCAGCGTGTGCCAGCCGTGCGCCCGGCCTTCCCCGACCGCCTTGAGATACCGCTGCACCAGCCGATGATCGCGCAGGGAGCGGAACCGTTTGAGCTGACTTTGCCCGACGCGGCGGCTGGCGGCGGCGAAAGCGCGCAAGGCCCGTTCATTGCCGATGTGGGAGTCCAAGGCGATCAATTCGCGGGTTTCATTGCGGCACGCATGGCGGAAGGCGCGCTGAATGGCCGGCAGTTCAAAGGGAATCAGGATTTGCGATTGATAGGCCTCCAGAAACCGCAGGAGCGATTCCTGGCTTTTGACCGCTGGCAGATTCAGCGAACCGGCCGCCGAACCCAGCGGGGCCAGACCTTCCACCAAGCCAAGCTGTTGGAGCAGGGGATGAAACTCCCCCAGCATCTCGATCTCGTCGCGAGACGCCACACTGCTTTGGCTTGACGTCGGTTTCATTGCCGGCCGCGGCCGATTTGCGAATCAGCGCGGCCTAGATGCTATATCGGCAATTTTTTGAGAGCCAAGAGCAAAACTTTTTTAGCCGCTAAAATAAGCACGCTTAGGACTTGCCCGGAAAATCGGTCTGGTATAATTTTCGCTTACAGCAACCTGAAAAGCTCAGGCGGCTCGGCTCGGGGCCAGTGGTTTTGACGGGTCGGGCCGGGGGCTTGGGACGGCGGCAGGCTTCAAGACATGACTAAAGTTGATTTCGCAGTCGGGATTGGCGGTGAAAACGGGCAGGGGATCGCCAGCACGGGCGACATTCTCGCGCGCATCTTCGCGCGCCGCGGCCTGCACCTCAATGCCTACAACGCTTACCAATCCATCATTCGCGGCGGGCACACCTTCCTGACCATCCGCGCGGGTGACGCGCCGGTGCGGAGCATGGGCGACAAGCTCGACGTGTTAATTCCACTGAACCAGGATTCCATGGACCGCCATCTTCGCTTGATGGGCGGCGGTTCCTGCGTGATTTATGACGGCGACAAACTCAAGCCCGGCGCCGCCGCGGCGGGCGTGCAGCTCTGTCCGATGCCGATGAAACAGCTTTGCGGGGCCAACAAGCTGGCCGCCAATACCGCCGCGCTGGGCGCGGCCCTCCAACTGCTTGGCATCGAGTCCGAACCGCTCGAATCCTCCATTGCCCGACAATTCAAAAAGAAGGGCGACGCCGTCGTGAACGAAAACGTCGGCATTGCGCGGGCGGGCTACGATCACGCGGCCCGGAATTTCAAGCCCTTTCCCTTCCAGGCGCCCAAGTCCAGCAAGGCTTTGGCGATCGTCACCGGCAATCAGGCCACCGCGATGGGCGGGGCGGCCGCCGGCGTGAAATTCTATGCCGCCTATCCGATGAGCCCCTCAACCGGGGTTTTGATGTGGATGGCGCAACATGCCCGCCAGTTGGGCATCATGGTCCGCCAGGTGGAAGACGAAATTGGCGTGATGAATATGGTCATCGGGGCGGCCCATACTGGCTGCCGCGCGATGTGCGCCACGTCGGGCGGCGGATTCGCGCTCATGACCGAGGCCGTTGGCATGGCCGGCATGCTGGAAACCCCGATCGTTTGTGTCGATGTCCAGCGCGCGGGTCCGGCCACGGGTGTGCCGACCAAGACCGAACAGGGCGATCTCTGGCAGGTCCTTGGCGCCGGCCAGGGAGATTATCCCCGCATTATCGTGGCCCCGGCCAATCAGCTCGACCTGTTCCGGACCATTCCGGAACTGTTCAATCTGTGCGACCGATACCAATGTCCCGGACTGGTGCTGGCCGACCTGTTGATTTCCGAGGGGACCGCGAGCGTGGATCCGGCGGACCTCGACTTCAAGCCGCCGATCGAACGGGGCGAAGTCATTTTCCCCAACGGCAACGGCGAAACCGAGAACCCGTTCGGCGGTTACAACGATAACGCTTATCTGCGCTACCGCCTCACCGAGAGCGGCATCTCCCCGCGCGCGGTGCCCGGCGTGCCAGGCCATATTCACGTGGCCGCCACCGACGAACATGATGAGGACGGCACGCTCATCAGCGACGAATTCACCAATCCGCGCAAGCGCCAGCAGATGGTCGAGAAACGGGCGCGCAAATTGCAAACGGCCCTCGCCCGCATCGCTCCGCCAAAGCTCGTCGGGCCTGAAAACGCCCAAGTCACGCTCGTCGGCTGGGGCTCGACCGAAGGGGTCATTCGCGAAGCGGTCGAAAAGCTCGCTGGCGAGGAGGGCATTGTGGCGAATCAACTGCACATCAAGTGGATCGTGCCGTTCCACGCCGACGTCGTGGCGCGCATTCTTTCGCAGAGCAAGAGGGTCATCATCGCTGAAAACAATTACAGCGGCCAATTCGCCCGATACTTGCGCTCCGAGACCGGCACGGCCGCGCACGGGCACATCCGCAAATACGACGGCGAACCGTTCATGCCGCACCACATCGTCAACGCGGTGAAGGAACAGTTGGCCGGCAAACGCCAACTCTCCGTCCCGGTCCACGAAATCACCGTCTAAGAGAAAACCATGAGTACCGCAGTCGAAACCCCACCGGCCACGCAAACGGCGCCCGCCGCTCAACTCACCAAGGAAACCTACAAGAGCAAAGTCCATCCGGATTGGTGTCCGGGGTGCGGTGATTTTTCCGTCCTGGCCGCGTTGCAGGCCGCTTTGTTCGAGCTGGGGCTTAAGCCGCACCAGGTGCTGGTCGTCAGCGGCATCGGTTGTTCCTCAAACCTCCCCGGCTTCATCAACAGCTACGGCATGCACACCTTGCACGGGCGCTCCCTGGCGGTCGGCACCGGCGCCAAGCTGGGCAATCACGAGCTTAAAGTCATCTGCACCGGAGGCGACGGCGACGGCTATGGCATCGGCGGCAATCATTTCGTCCACACCATGCGCCGGAACGTGGACCTGACTTATATCGTGATGGACAACCAGATTTACGGCCTGACCACCGGCCAGATTTCCCCCACCAGCACCAAGGGGATGAAGACCAAATCAACCCCGCACGGCAGCGTCGAGAACCCCATCAATCCGATCCCCATGGCAATGGTCGGCGGGGCGACTTACGTGGCGCGCGCGTTCAGTGGCAAGCAGAAACACATGGTGGAGATTTTCAAAGGGGCCATCGCTCACCGGGGCTTCGCGCTGGTGGACGTCTTCAGCCCCTGCGTTACTTACAACAAGGACAACACCTACCAGTTCTTTAATCCGCGCGTGAAAATCCTGGAGGAAAAGAACCACGATCCGGCCGATTTCCACAAGGCGCTCGACGAAGCCTATAAATGGGGTGACGAAATCCCCATTGGCTTGTTCTGGCGGCGCGCCGACCTGCCCACGCTGGAAGACCAGGAATCGGTGTTACAGGATGGCCGAGGCCCGCTGGCCTTTCGCGAGCTTGGCATCAGCGACGAGCAGGCGCAGGCGGTGATCCAGGAACTGCTCTAAGTCCTGCGCGGCGCAAATCTGAGGTGGTTCGTTGCGCTGGTTTTGGCAAAGGCTCTGGCCGACGAGCGAATAGGTCGTGCCACTCAATCTGATGCACCCGCTTTTTGATTGACAATTCCGACCCGTCGGTTTCTGCTGCCTAAGCTCAGCTTTCCTGCATTCACGTATTCATAGTGAACGAATTGAGTTATGTGCAACTCCCCGGACCTGGACGAGCCACGCTGCCCGCCCGCAAAACGGCAAACCATCCGCGAACTGCTGTTTCGCCGCGTGGCTCCTGCTTGCGCGGTTTCGGTTCTCCTGATGGTCAGCGCGCCGCCGGCGCAAGCCGCCGCCGACCTCTATATCAAGGACACCCCCGCAGACACCGGCGCCGAGCCGAACCCCGACCCCGGCCCGATGTGGGTGAGCGAAGACATTTGGGTCCGGCAAAATCCGTTCCCCGGCCACCAGCCGTATCCGTTCACAGTTGATCCCGCCTGGCTGACCGCCATCGTCCCGCTGCACCAGAACCCGGAGTACCGCGATCCTAAATACAGCAAGCCCAACTACGTCTATGTTCGCGTGCGTAACCGGGGCGACGCCGCTTCCACCGGCACGGAGCGGCTGCGCGTTTATTGGGCCAAAGCCTCGACGGGTCTGAGCTGGCCCAGTCAATGGGTGGATTACATCGCCGCGAATTGCGGACCGAACAAGCTCTACGGGATCGAGATCACCAAACCGCGCCGCAACGTAGCCGACCTCTCCGTGCCGCAATCGGCGGTGGACGACTACCGGGACGCCATCGTCACCATCGGCACGGTGCCGACTTACCAGTTTCCGGATGGGGTGCAGTACTGGCACAAGCAAAACGCGGTGCATTCGCACGTGGTCAACTACGGCTCCCTCAATTTTACCGCGCACGGTTCAGATGCCTTCCTCCCGTGGCACCGCGAATACGTCAACCGCTACGAAACCCTGCTGCGCGAGGCTAATCCGACGGTCACGCTGTTCTACTGGGATTGGACAACCGATCCGCGCGGTTCAGCGCGCATCACGGGGCTAATGGGGAGCTTTGCCGGGCCGATCGGCCTGCCCTTCAGCGCCCTCGCGCCGCCCAGCGTGAGCCGGGCTACGGGCACCAGTTTCTCGGCGCCCACGCCTACGGCGACTTCGGATGCCACCATCGTCGGGCAGGCAACGTTTTCCGGAACCCGCGTTCAGAACGAATCCCCCGCCCATAATCGCTCTCACGTCTTCGTCGGCGGCGACACCGGCAACATCAGTTCTCTGAGCACGGCGGCGCAAGACCCATTCTTTTTTCTGATCCATGGCGATGCCGACCGGCTCTGGGTCATGTGGCAGCGTCAGGATCCCAGTCGCTATGATCCCGCCGCGGCTTTCACCGGAACCATGGCCGACATGACGGAGCCGATGGCGCCGTGGAACGGTCTCCGCTATAATGGTAGCGCGGCCACCATCTCCAACCCCGCCAACGGCATCAGCCCGTGGACCACCGCCGACGGCTACATCATGCTCAAGCCCGCCAACGATCCCTCCGTGGTGTTCCCGCCCATCTACGACACCGCGCCGCTCACCATTCCGGCGCTGCTGCCGGGCGAGTCGGTGGTGATCGAAATCCCTTGGTATCCGCCCAATCCGGCGGACTTTTCCTGCTTCGGCCCTGATCAGGGTCACGTTTGTCTGCTGGCCCGCATCGAAACGGGCGCCAGTCCCCCCTATGGGATGACCTTCGCCGAGGGCAGTGACGTTTTCGTCAACACCAAAAACAACAACAACATCGCCTGGAAAAACCTCACCGTGGAGGACAGCCTTCCCGGTCCGCTAATTCGCGCGCCGATCTGGCTGCGGAACCTCTCGCTGCAGCTTGCCGTGGCGACGCGGCTGGACGTGAGCCTTCCGCCCGGCAACGAAAACGTCTCTAGCTTTGCCGATGTGCTTCTTGACTTGAAGCCGGAGCTCTTCGCGCGCTGGGTCCAAACCGGAGCTATAAGTCAAGGCTTCGAACGCGTCGGCGGCACTACCTTGCGACTCATCGGCACCAACGCCTTCGTGGCGAACATCCTGCTTTTTCCAAACGAGGCGCAACCAGTCGAAGTGCAGTTGCGATTGCACAAAGGCTACCCAAACCCGCAAGGCCAGGTCTTTGCGGTCGATCTGCAGCAATCCGGCGCCCCCAACAAACCCACCCAGCTCATCGGCGGCCAGCGCTTCAGATTCGATTTCAATAAGCTCTGCCTCGTGCCCGAGCGCGCCCAATGGCGATACTGGGATGCCGGCACTTTCCCCGGCCAAACCTGGCCTCAACTCACCTACGACGACTCGCAATGGAAGTACGGCCCAGCCAAGCTTGGCTTCGGCGACGGGAACGAAGCGACGGTCATCGACGGCGGCGCGCCCGGCGCGCGGCACATCACGACCTGGTTCCGCAACAGTTTCGCCCTCGAAGACCCCACGCTCTACGGCAACCTCTGGCTTCGACTCAAAGCAGACGACGGGGCGGTGGTGTATCTGAATGGCTTGGAGATCGCCCGCTTGCGCATGCCCATCGGCGTGGCCATCACCCCCGACACGTTGGCGAGCCAGCAGGTGGGTGGCCTGTTGGGCGAGCTTTACTATCCGTTTAACGTATCGCGTTTCCTCCCACTCCTGCTTGCCAGCAACAACGTGGTGGCGGTGGAAGTCCACCAAGCTTTACCGGACAGCCCCGACTTGGGCTTCGACTTGGAACTTTGCGCGAATCTCGGCACGCTCCGCTTTCCGCCCCGAGTGGCGTTTCTCGCGCCGCCCGACAGCAGCCTCCACCTCTTGGGCCAGCCGATCAAGCTTGTCGCCGAGGCGGTGTCTCCGGTCAGCACCGAGGGGTTATCTGTCACGTTCTACAGCGATGGCCAGCCGCTTGGGAGCGTGGGGCAGACGCCCTACACTCTGGTTTGGAGCAACGCGCCGCCGGGCCGCCATCAACTCACTGCGGAGGCCAGGGATTTAAACGGGCTTAAAAGCAGCGATTTCATTACCTTGCAAGTGCTCAAGCACCTGCCGCCCATCGTCACCATCACCAACCCGGTTCCCGATCAAATGTTCACCACCCCCGACCAGATTCCGTTCGACGTCGAGGCCTACGAAATTGGCGGCAGCATTCAAAGAGTCGATTTCTATCGCAAGGCTCATTTGCCGACCTTCAACGAACCCGAGGTGTTCCTGGGCACACGCACAAAGCCGCCTTACTCGCTGCCGATGTTCGGCGTGCCGGCCGGACACCAATTGCTGACCGCGGTGGCCACGGATACATTCGGGGCGGCCAGCTACTCGGTGCCCGTCCTGATCCAGGTGGTGTTCGTGCCACAACCCGTGGTTGCCATCCGTTACGCGCGACCCTCGGTGATCATCGATTGGACGCCGTCCGCTGCCATTCTTGAACAAGCTCCTGCCGTGACCGGGCCGTGGCAGCCCGTGGCGGGGACGAGTCCACCTTTGACCCTCGTACCTACCAGCCATACGATGTTCTTCCGCGCCCGCCTGCCGTGAGCTTCTCAGCGGTGGTAATCAAGCCAGCCGGAGGTTTCTGAGGATCTGCGTGGTCGAGCGGGCTTTGTTGAGCGTGTAAAAGTGCAGCCCCGGCGCCCCTTCGCGCAGCAGTTCCGCACATTGTTTGGTGGCGTACTCAATGCCGAATTCCGTCACCGCTTCGTCGTTGTCGCCGCGCTTTTCCAACTCCGCCACCAGCGCCGCCGGCAGATCGGCGCCGCAAAGGGCGACGAAACGCTTGATCTGCGAGGTGCTGAGGATCGGGATCACGCCCGGACAAAGCGGGACGATCACGGCCAGCTTTTGGGTCAGGTAATCGCGGAACTCGAAGAAGCGGGCGTTGTCGAAGAAAAGCTGGGTGAGGACGAAATCAACGCCCTGATCGATCTTTAGTTTGAGGCGGTCCCAATCGACGAACCGGCCTTCCTTGCAGGCGATGTGGCCTTCCGGGAACCCGGCCGCGCCGATGGAGAAGTCCCCGCACTGGCGGATGAACCGGACTAATTCGTAGGAGAACTCGAAGCCGCCGGCGGTCGTCTGGAACTCGCCGTTGCCGCCGGGCGGATCGCCGCGCAGAGCCAAAATGTTTTTGATTCCGAGGGTGCGCGCCTGGGCGAGCACGTCCCCGATTTGTTCCCGGGTGGCGTTGACGCAGGTCAGGTGCGCCATCGCGGTGAGACCATGCTCGCGTTGGATCCGGTCCACGATCATCAAGGTCTTCTCGCGGGTGCTGCCGCCGGCGCCATAGGTAACCGAGCAGTAGTCGGGTTTGAGCCGCATCAGGGCGGGAATCGTCTTTTCCAAAAGGTTGCGGTCGCCCTCGTCGGTCTTGGGCGGGAAAAACTCAAAGGAGATGACTGGACGCCTGGCGTCCCGCGCAGCGGCATGGATGTCGCGAATGAACTGCACCGCCGGCATTATCGCCGATGTCGGCGCTAATTCAATCGAAACGGCTGGCGGGTGAGCACGTCACCCGAGGTCCCCAGCTCAAGCGGTCAATGAGCGCTGAATTGCCAGCGCGCAAAAAGTGAGGTGCTCCCGCGGCGGACTTCCGCGCTGGCCATGCGCTGGAACTGGGGTGTTTGCCTCCTGGACGTGGGGTCTTCACCCAATTACGGCTCCAGCGCGCTTTTCATATCCTCAAACAATGACTCAATCCCAGAGTAAGGACACTGAGGAAACCTTTTAAACCTGGGACTTGAAACACGGCGATGAAGTGGAAACTCAATCGAGCGAAAGGAAAGCGGTTGATTTGAAAGCGCGCAAACAAATTCTCCACGCGGCGCGCTGGATCGCGCTGGCACTCTCGACCCACACCCTTGCCCTGGCCGCGCTGGCCCAGTCACCGCTTCCGGACTCGTTCAATCCGGGGGCAAATGAGCCGGTGTTTTCCCTGGCGGTACAGGTGGACGGTAAGATTCTGGTGGGGGGCTACTTCACTACGCTGGGCGGGCAGAGCCGGAATTACATTGGCCGGCTCAATGCCGATGGGACACTGGACCCAAGCTTCAATCCGTCGGCGGGAGGAGTGGTATATCCGTCCGTATATTCCCTGGCGTTGCAGGCGGACGGGAAGATTGTGGTGGGGGGCGTGTTCACCGGTCTGGGCGGGCAGAGCCGCAATTACATTGGCCGGCTCAATGCCGATGGGACGCTGGACACCAGCTTCAATCCGGGGGCCAGCAATTACGTGTCTTCCTTGGCGTTGCAGGCGGACGGGAGGATTCTGGTGGGGGGCGGCTTTACCACGGTGGGCGGGCAGAGCCGCAATTACATTGGCCGGCTCAATGCCGATGGGACGCTGGACACCAGCTTCAATCCGGGGGCCAGCAATTACGTGTCTTCCCTGGCGGTGCAGGCGGACGGGAGGATTCTGGTGGGGGGCGGCTTTACCACGCTGGGCGGGCAGAGCCGCACTAACATTGGCCGGCTCAACGCCGATGGGACGCTTGACACAGTCTTCAATCCGGGGGCCGACAATTCTGTGCTATCGCTGGCGGTGCAGGCGGACGGGAAGATTCTGGCGGGAGGAAACTTCACCACGCTGGGCGGGCAGAACCGCAATCACATTGGCCGGCTCAATGCCGATGGAACGCTGGACACCAGCTTCAATCCGGGGGCGGACGGTCCTGCGGTTTCGCTGGCGGTGCAAGCGGACGGGAAGATTCTGATCGGAGGCAACTTCACCACGCTGGGCGGGCAGAGCCGCACCAACGTTGGACGGCTAGACAACACCGGACCCGCCACCCAGAGCCTGACCTTCGATGGCTCGACCGTGACTTGGACGCGCGGGGGCACCAGCCCGGAAGTCTGGCGCACGACCTTTGAATACTCGCCCGACGGTACCGCGTGGACAAGTCTCGGCGCGGGCATCCGCATCCCGGGCGGCTGGCAACTGACCGGGCTGACCCTGCCAACCAGCACAAGCTTCCGCGCCCGCGGCGATACGGTGGGCGGATCGGCTGATGGCTCCAGTTGGTTTGTGGAGACAATTTTGCGTCAGTCGCTCGCCATTTCAGATACCCTCTACTCCGCCAATGGCCAATTCGAATTCAGAGCGGGGGGTCCAGCGGGCCAGGTGGTGGTCATTGAGGCCTCGACCGATCTGCGGGCCTGGGCTCCTTTGCAGACCAACACGCTGGGTGCCGCCCCGCTTTCCTTCAGCGATCCCCAGGCGACCCTCTTTCCTACCCGGTTCTATCGTCTGCGGTCGGGGCCGTAGCCCCATCCTCCCACTCCGTTACTTCCAGACAAGAATTCAGGTGCAAGAGGGAGAATCGTTCGCCGCTCTCGAATGCCTCTTCGCCATTTTGTCGTCCATCCTGCGGATTCGACAGTAAGGCGATTCGGCGGGGCGCCGGCGGGTTTGCGTTTTCTCCTCCCGTCATTCGCCGAAGAAGGGGAACAATTTTTTGATTTCGGCTTTGTCCGGGCGGCGGCCGTATTCGCAAATCTCGAAGGCTTCGGCGTACTGCACTTTGTCCGCCTGTTCTTTGCCGTAGAAGTCAGCCAGCTTGGATCGGTATCGCGAGGCGTGGTCCTTGTCCCGATTCGCGAAGCCGCGGCGGATCTGGCGGCGGCGTTCCTGTTGCTTGGCCGGGTCGCTCGGCATCAAGTCCTGCGAGCCGTTGGCGCCCCCTTCGTAGAACTGCGATTCCAACTGGTCCAGCGCGTCGAGTTTCTTTTCGATCACCGAATCGATCGCCACAGCGACGTCCGGCGAAAAGGGGTTGGGTTTCTCAAACCGGTCGGGATAATACAGGAAGATCGGGTTCTCCTTGAGGTAGGGCACGTCGGGACAGAAATGAGGCACGGTGACCATGTAGGCCGCGTCCTGGACCAGCACGCCGGTGTAACGGTGGTCGGGGTGGTAATCGTTCGGGCGGGGGCCGAACACGAGATCGGCCTTCCATTCGCGGATCAGGCGGGTGAGTGTGCGCCGGTTTTCGAGCGTTGGCAGCAGCTCCCCGTCATGGATGTCCAACACCTCGGTCGTGATCCCCAGGATTTTCGCGGCGGCCTCAACTTCCGCCGTGCGACGCCGAGCGAGCGGGCCGCCCGCCTCGCGCCAATGGCCGACATCTCCGTTTGTGACGGACACCAGCTTGACGTGATGCCCTTTGGCTGCCCAGAGGGCGGCCACACCGCCGGCCTGCAGTTCGCAATCATCCGGATGCGCGCCAAAGCAGATGATGCGCAGCTTGCCGTCGTCAACCGGCGCCCGTGCCGTTGAAGTGGACAACCAGACGCTCACCGCTGCCAGCCCGAGAACAGAAAAACGGCTCATGAAGTTCCTTTGGTTCAGTTTCGGGCGAAGAATAAAGCCTGGCCGGCAACGGGCGCAAAGATTTTTTTGACGCGCGGCGAAACCCCGACAGATGCCCGCCATCACGGTCCTAATTCACCACATTCTGCGGTTTGCCGGCGAGGAAGGCGCGGAGGTTCGCCATCGCCGTCCCCATCAGCCTGGCCCGCGCCGCGCGATTGGCCCACGCGATATGGGGTGTGACCAGGCAATTCCTGGCGCGCGGCAGCGGGTCGTCCGCCGGGGGCGGTTCCACTGCCAGAACATCCAGCGCGGCGCCGGCGATGCGGCCCGCGTTCAAGGCGTCGGCCAGCGCCCGTTCATCGACCAATCCTCCGCGGCTGGTGTTGAGGAGAAAGGCCGAAGGTTTCATCCAGGCCAGCCGCTCCGCGTTGATCAGGTGTCGGGTTTCCGGCGTCAGCGGACAGTGCAGACTCACGACGTCGCTCTCGCGGAAAAGGGTTTCCAGATTCACGAAACGCACTCCCACCGGACCCGGCTGGGGAACGCTCCGGCTGTGCGCCAGCGCCTTCATGCCGAAAGCCAGGGCGAGGGCCGCGACCGCTTGGCCGATGCGGCCGAACCCGACGATGCCGAAGGTCAGGCCATCCAACTCGATCAACGGATAGTCCCAGTAGGTGAAATCCAGGCACCGCGCCCACCGGCCGTCACGCACTGATTGGGCGTGATGCCCGACGTGCTGCGTCAGCTCGAGGAGGAGCGCGAAGGTCATTTGCGCCACCGAGTGCGTGCCGTAGGCGGGCACGTTCGTGACGGGGATGCCCCGGTCCCGGGCGGCGGCCACGTCCACAATGTCGTAGCCGGTGGCAAACACGCCGATGTATTTGACTTTCCCAAGTCGGCCGATCTGCTCGCGCGTCAGGATGGTTTTGTTGGTTAAGACGATCTCGGCCGCGTTAGCGCGGGCGACGACCTTCTCCGGCGGCGTGCGGTCATGGATCTCGCACTTCCCCAAGGATTCCAGGTCCTTCCAACTCAAATCCCCCGGATTCAACGTGAAACCGTCCAGGACGACGATGTTCATTGCGCTTCAATACTTGGCCACGCCTTTGCCGGGGGTCAAACCGAGCGCCTGCGCCGTCTCGGCCGCCTTGGCGAGCATCATGCCGGCTTCGCTGGCGACGGCGATGAATTGGAAGCCTTCGGCCAGCCGGCGGCGCGCCGCGGCGGCGTCCACCACGTGGATGCCGGGCGCCACGCCGTATTTGCGGGCGGTTTTCAGAATGTGCTTCACCGCATCCACATACTCCTTGTGCTCGCTCTCGAAGGCGGGCGGCTTGCCCATCGAATTGTGGAGGTCATTGGGGCCGATGAAAATGACATCGATTCCGGGAAGGCGCAGGATGTCGTCCGCCGCCTCGATGGCCTTGATGTGCTCGGCCATGAGCACGACCAGGATTTCCTCGTTGGCCCGGGCGTAATAAGTCGCCGGGTCCGTGTCGAAGTTCGCGGCATGGATTTGACCGCCGATCGAGCGCGTCCCCAGCGGCTGGTAACGCGCCGCCGCCACGGCGGCCTCGGCCTCGGCGCGCGAATTGACCATCGGCACAACGATGCCGTAAGCGCCGGTATCGAGCACGCGCTTGATGTTCTCCACCGTGTTGAAGGGCACGCGCGCCAGGGGGACTGGCCCGGTGGCGGCGATGACCGCGAAGCTGTTCGCGGCGGTCTCGAAATTGGTGGGGGAATGTTCGAGTTCGACGGTGAGCCAGTCGAAGCCGACTTGGGCCATGAGCCGCGCCGCCATGGTGTCGGGCAGCGTGAGCCAGGTGCCGACGCTCGGTTCGCCCCGTTTGAGCTTTGCCCGGACATGATTGGTTTTCATAAAGCAGGGAAACTGGCTGCCAGCCGGTTGCGATCAAACGAAAGACTGGCAATAAGGCTGCGTGACGCCATTGATTACAACGATGGAGTTTTAGTGGGCACAGGCCGGCTGCCGCTCCTTCAAGTTCACCCGCAACGCCGGCGATTGGCAGACCTCCGGGTTCACCACAAACTGTGGCTGGCGGCCGTTGAGCAAATCCACAATGGCCTGCGCGGCGGCAAGACTGACGCGCTCGCCGGTCTCGCGCGCGAACGAAGCCAAGTGCGGCGTCAACAGGACATTCGGGGCGCTGCGCAACGGATGGTCCGCCGGCAACGGTTCCACCACGAACGCATCGAGCGCCGCGCCCGCAATCCAATTTTCACGGAGCGCCCGTGCCAGCGCCGCTTCATCGACCAGCGCGCCGCGGGCCGTGTTGATCAGGTACGCCGTCGGTTTCATTCGGCGCAATTGCGCTTCGCCAAGGAGACCGCGGTTCTGCGGCGTGAGCGCGGCGTGGAGCGACAGGAAATCGCTTTCCGCCAGCAGCTCATCGAGGGAGACGAATTTGACGCCGAGCTTGGCGGCTTCCGGCTGCGGCGCGAGGTCGCAGCCAAGCAGGCGCAAATTGAATCCCGACGCGCGCCTGGCCACTGCCTGGCCGATGCGACCGCAGCCCAGGAGGCCGAGCGTCTTGCCGAACACGTCGTTGCCCCAGACCGGCTGCCACTGCCCGTTGCCGGCCGAGAGGTGGCAGAGGTGGATGCGGCGCGCGAGGGCCAAGAGGAGCGCGAAAGCGAAGTCGGCCACCGTTTCATTAAGCAGGCCGGGCGTGTAGGCGATGACGATCCCTTGCCGCGTGGCGGCGGCAACGTCAATGGCATCGTAACCAACGCCCCAACGGGAGATTATTTTCAAATCGGCCGCCGCGGGAGAGTGCAAGACCTTTTCGGTAAATTTGTCCGCGCTGGCAAACACGGCGTCCTTGCCTTCGAGCAACGGCAGCAGAACCTCCTCGCTCAGCGGGCCGAAGCAGGGCGGAACGACGAGATCGCATCCGGCGCCGCGCAACAACTTCTTGGCGGAAGCTCCGACCTCGTCGAAGGTCCGCGCGGTGATCAGGACTTTCCAGGACATGCGCCGGAGTGTAGCGATCCCGCCCCTTGGCGCAAGCGCGGCGTCACCGGGCCATCTGGCAAAATGCGTGTTCGGCCATCAGCGCACGACAAATTTCTTGGGGAGAACAGGCTAGATTTTTCCCGGCGAGCTTTTGTCGGCCCGGTGCCGCGTGATGGCCAGGCAGGCCATGCCCACCAGGTAGCAAGCGATACCCGCGCTCATTAACCCGAGGAGCCAGCGCGGATGAAACACATCGCCGAGCTGTTCCAGCCGGTTGCCTTCCAGAATGTTCCCGCTCAACGTCACGTTGAGATAGTTGGCATAGCCGATCACAAAGATCGCCAACGAGGCGCACAAGCAAACCAGAAAGACCCCGGCCAGCAGCGCGCCCATCATTCGCTGTCCCAGGTAAATCTGTCCGGCGCCGGGCAGAAAGAAATTCAACGCGAAGGCGCGGCGAAAGTTTTTCGGGGCGGGCGGCGGCGGCGAGCTTTTATCCATGTCCAAGAGCGTGTTTCAAAATTTTCGGCGGACGCGGCGTGAGAGCACGCGGCCGACGGGAAATGGCCAAAATCCTGAAGCCCTGCAGGCCCGGTCCCCTGACCGGGCGATTTCTAAACACGCTCTAAGGGGCGATTCCACTCTTCATCGGGCGCCGCGAGGTCGAACCTCGACTGGTCTGGCGGAGGCCACTTGGCGCCCGGCGCGGCCTGCCAGTCGGAACTGGCGCCTCATCCCTTGGACTTTGCTCCGGGGTCTGCGGCCGATTTCGCCATCGGCCAATTGGCTTGCACGAGGGCCTTGTAGCCGCCGATGAGCGAGGCGACGTTCTCATAGCCCATGCGCCGGGCGGCCTCGGCGGTGAGCACGGAGCGATAACCGCCCCCGCAATACATGATGATTTCGGTGCGCGGGTCGGGGAACATCGTTTCAAGGTCGCGTTCGAGAACGCCTTTGCCGAGGTGCACCGCCTGGGCGGCGCGACCCTTTCGCCATTCGGAATCTTCGCGCACGTCGAGCAGGACGGCTTTGGGATTTTGCGCGAGGCGCGCGCGGGCTTCGTCGAGGGTGATTTCCTTCACCTTCGGCCGCGCTTCATTAACGAGTTTGAGGAATCCGGGCGAATGATCCATCCAGCAACGATACGTCGCGGCGGATCGCGGTCAAATGATTTAATCGCGCCGCCGCGAAAGCCCCGGCCCTGCTCCCGCGAATCGGTGGCGAGGTTGTCTTGGCCTTCGATCCGCGATTTTTGAAGGCGGGGCTGGCCAGTGCTCGGCGGCGTTGTTAGAAAGAACGCGCATTATGAATGGGTTCCACTTTACCTGGGTGGGGGACTGGCTCGAAGGCCTCGGCCAGATAGCGCTGCTGGGCAAGGAAGTGGCCGCCTCCCTGTTGCGCCAGCGCATCAGCGGGCGCGAATTGCTGTACCAGCTTTATTTCATCGGCGTGAAGTCCCAGTCGGTCGTGCTGATCACCGGCGCGTTCACCGGCATGGTGATGGCCGCGCAGACCTATTTCCAATTCCACAAGGTGCAGATGGACAACGCGACGCTGGCGGTGGTGAGCGTGTCGATGTGCAGCGAGCTGGGCCCGGTGCTGACCGGGTTGATGGTCGCCGGGCGCGTGGGCGCGGCGCTGGCGGCGGAGTTGGGCACGATGCGCGTCACCGAGCAGATTGACGCGTTGCGCACGCTGGCGACGCACCCGGTCGATTACCTGGTGGTTCCGCGGCTGCTGGCGACGATTATCGCGATGCCGTTGCTGACGGCGGAGTCCATTTCGGTCGGCATCCTCGCCGGTTACGTCGTCGGGGCGACCTACCTGGACATATATCCGTCGTACGCCTGGGACAACATGGTGAAGTACACCACCCTCGACAACGCGTTGACCGGCATTATCAAGGCCTTCGTTTATGGCGGACTCATCGCGCTGATAAGCTGTTACAAGGGCATGACGTGCGGCGAAGGCGCCGAAGGCGTGGGGCGCGCCACTACCGAGGCCGTCGTCTATTCGGCGATCACGATCCTGATCAGCAATTTCTTCCTCACGCTGTTTTTGAACCGGGTGCTCGCGTCATGATCGAGGTCCGCGACCTGCACAAGAGCTTCGGCGCGCAGCGGGTGCTCGACGGGGTGAGCTTGACGATTGAAACCGGCGAATCGGTCGTGATCATTGGCCGCAGCGGCGGCGGCAAGAGCGTTCTGCTCAAGAGCCTCATCGGGCTGGTGCCGCCGGACCGGGGTCAAGTCCTGATCGATGGGGAGAACTTGTGCGGGATGAACGAGCGCCAGCTTCTTCAGGTCCGCAAGAAATTCGGGATGCTCTTCCAGGGCGCGGCGCTGTTCGATTCGCTGACGGTGGAGGAAAATGTCGCGTTCCCGCTGCGCCAGGAGCGGCGGTGGTCGGAAGCGGAAATGAGCCGGAAAGTCGGCGAGGCGCTCGACATGGTGGAACTGCCCGGGATCGAAAATAAAAAGCCGGCCGAGCTGTCCGGCGGCATGCGCAAACGGGTGGGGCTGGCCCGGGCGATCGTTTACCGGCCGCAAATCGTCCTGTACGACGAGCCGACGACGGGGTTGGACCCGATCGCGGCCGATCGGATCGACCGCTTGATCATCCGAGTCTGCCACGAGCGGTTGAAAGTCACTTCGGTGGCGGTCACGCACGACATGCGCAGCGCCGCGCGGATCGGCCAGCGCCTGCTGCTGCTCCACGAGGGCCGCATCTACGCCGAGGGCAAACCGGAGGAGATTTTCCAATCGACGGACCCGATCGTCCACCAATTTGTCACCGGCGTGGCAGAGGTGAAAGAACATGCCAGTTAAGCCCAACCAATGGCGGTGCGGCGGCGCGGCGCTGCCAGGCTGCGAAACATCCGCTCGCCGGAGGGCGCTTGCCTGGCGGTCCAGGTGAAACATAATGTGATATGAACGAATCGCGCTTCGCGGTGAAGGTTGGCCTGTTTGTGACCGGCGGCCTCATTCTGCTGGCCTTGCTGCTGCTGACCTTCAGCAAAGGCTTGAACGTCTTGATCCCGACCTATGAGTTGCGGCTCCGGGCCAATACCGTCGGCGGGTTGAAACGGCAGGGAACGGTCTTGATGTCGGGGGTGAGCGTGGGGCGCGTGGCCTTTGCGGACGTGGCGCCGGATGGCAAAGGGGTGGTGATCGGGTTGCGAATCTACAAGCGTTACCGGGTTTATGGTGACGCCCGCTTTTCCATCGAACAGCTCGGCTTCCTGGGCGACCAGTACGTGGCGATCTATCCGCAGGCCAACGCGAAACCCGAGCTGGAACCCGGCGCGGAGGTCCGCTGCGAAGACCCGCTGAATATCCAGGAAATCGTCCGCGCCGCCACCGGGCTGATCCAGCGCGTGGACCAGACGGTCAAGACGCTGCAAACCGCCGCGGATCGGCTGGACCGCACCGTGCTGAGTGAAAACTCCCTTTCGAACGTCAGTCTCACGCTGGATAATTTCCAGCTCGTCTCGGCCCGCACCCTCGGGATCGTGGAGGACGTCAACCGGCTGGTGGACACCAACGGTCCGCCCATTTTCACCACCTTGAGCAACCTGGTCAGCTTCTCCGAGGATTTGAACCAACTGGCCGGCGAGATAAAGGATACGGTAATCACCAACAAAATCGAGCTGACCAAGGCGATCAAGAACCTCGATAACACCACCCGCGCTTTGGATCGGCTGGTGGCGGAGGTCGAAGGCGGCAAAGGCCTGGCTGGCGCGCTGCTCAAAGACGAGCGGCTCAAGCGGAACATTTCGGAAGTGGCCGAGAATTTCGCGCAAGTCAGCGCCAACCTCGCCACCCTCACCAGCAACCTCAATAAATATGGCTTGCTCTATAAGCCCAAACCGCCCAAAACAACCAACACGATCGTGATGCCGTTTTATCCGGGCAAAAATCCGTTCAAGTAATTATGTCCTTTTGGTTCATCCGCGTTCTTTTCCTGCTGCTCACCACGGTGGCAGGCTACGCCTGTAGCCAGTACCGGCCGGAAGTCATCTCCGGCAGTCTCTTCGGGCTGCTCATCGGCTTTGGTCTGGGCGTGACGCTCATTGTCGTGGACCATCTGCTCAAAGGAATTTCCCTGCGCGCCTTTTCGGCGGCCACCTTCGGGTTGATCCTCGGCACAATCGTCGCCTGGCTCATCGATCGCACCGAGCTGTTCATTTGGGTCAGCAAGGAAACGCTTTGGATGATCCGGCTCGGCCTTTTCCTTTCTTTCGGCTATATCGGCATGATCCTGGCCATGCGGAGCAACAAGGACGACTTTTCGCTCATCATTCCGTACGTCCGGTTCAAGGCCCAGAACATCCCGGAGAACCTCCTGGTGCTCGATACCAGTGTGATCATCGACGGCCGGATCGCCGATCTGCTGGAGAAAAAATTTGTCGAGGGCATCATCGTCGTCCCCAAGTTTATCTTGAAGGAACTCCAGTTCATCGCCGACGCCGAGGACCCGGTCCGCCGCGCCCGGGGCCGCCGCGGCCTGGAGATGCTCAATCGCATCCAGCAAAATCCGCGGCATGAAGTGAAGATTCACGAGGCGGATTTTCCCGAAGAGAAGGAAGTGGACGCGAAGCTCCTGCGCCTCACCCGGAGCCTGGGCGCCAAGCTTTACACCAACGACTATAATCTCGGAGAGGTCGCCGAGCTGCAATCGGTTCCGCACGTCAACCTGAACAAACTGGCCGCGGCGTTGAAGCCGGTTATCCTGCCCGGCGAAGTCCTGGCGCTGCGCCTGGTGCGTGAGGGCAAGGACAAGGGACAGGCGGTCGGCTATATGCCCGATGGCACGATGGTGGTGGTCAACCAGGCCCAACCCCTCATCGGCCAGCAGGTGCAGGTCGAGGTGCAGAGCCTGTTGCAAACCGGCGCCGGCATTATTATTTTCGCCGACCTGAAAGTGGCTGCCGCGGCTTGATGCTCAAGATCGAAGCCAAGGACGAGTCGCCGGCATGAGCCGCTTCCAATCGCTGGCGCGCCTCAAAAAACTGCTCCCTGCCGGCGAGTTGCGCCTGGAGCCTGCCTTCTGCCAACAGTTCGCCGGCGATCATTGGCTGGCCTCGCATCGCCCCGAGGCCGTCGCCCTGCCCCGTAGGGCAAGCTCCGTCGCCGCGCTTTTGCGCTTCGCCCACGAACACGGAATTCCGGTGACAGCTCGCGGCGCAGGCTACGGTTACGTCGGGGGCTGCGTGCCGGTGCGCGGCGGCATTGTGCTCGGCCTGGCGCGGATGAACCGCATCCGGGAAATCAATGCCCAGGACTTTGTCGCGGTGGTCCAACCGGGTGTCCTCACCCAGACGTTGCAGGAGGCGGTGGAGCGGCGCGGGCGGTTTTATCCGCCCGACCCGGCGAGCCGCGCCGACTGCAGCCTCGGCGGCAACATCGCCACCAACGCCGGCGGGCCGCGTTGTTTGAAGTACGGCGTCACCCGCGATTACGTGCTTGGGCTGGAAGTCGCGCTGGCCGATGGATCGCTCGTCCGCCTGGGCAGCCGCACCCACAAAAACAAAACCGGTTTCGACTTGCACCGGTTGTTCGTCGGTTCGGAGGGGCTGCTGGGGATCGTCACCGAGGCCACGCTGAAGCTTCTCCCCCTGCCGCCGCACCGCGCCGCTTTGTCGGTTGGGTTTGCTTCGCTCCACGCCGCCACGCAAGCCATCCACGCCATTTTCGACGCCGGTTTCCTGCCGTGCGCCGTGGAAGTGGCCGACGCCTACACCCTTGCCGCCGCGCGCAAACGGACCGGCAGCCAGCGGCTCGCCGGCTGCCGCGCCCACTTGATCATCGAACTCGATGGCCAGGAAAAATCGGTGCGCGGCGAATTGAGGATGGTGGAGAAAATCCTGCGCCCGTTGCGTCCGGTTTTTGTCGAGCCGGCCCAGGGCGCGCAGGAGTGCGAAAAAATCTGGCAGCTCCGCCGCGAGTTCTCCTACGCCCTGCGTGACACGGGCCTCACGAAGCTCAACGAAGACATCGTCGTGCCGCGCGGGCGGCTCGAAGACCTTTTCCGGTTCGCCGAACGGCTCGAAAAGAAACACGGCTTGCCCGTGGCCTGCTTCGGTCACGCCGGCGATGGGAACATCCACGTGAACGTGATGGTGAATTTGCAGGCGGCGGGAGCTTCCGCGCGCTGCGAGGCCGCGCTGGACGACCTGTTCCAGCAAGTGCTGGCGTGGGAGGGGGTCATCACCGGCGAGCACGGCATTGGCCTGGCGAAAAAAAGGTGGTGGCCGCTGGCCGCCGCCGAGGAGGTCCGGCGGTTGCACCGGCAAGTGAAACGAGCGCTCGATCCGCGCGGGATTCTCAATCCGGGAAAATTTGTTTGAAGGGCGCGAGGTCCGCCCGCCCGCCCGCGCAACGAGTCAGGCCTCGAA
>WNGK01002209.1_pt1 | contig 44913 bp, 42 predicted proteins | sample 5400601 | NCBI WGS metagenome assembly WNGK01 (sample SAMN13153376, study PRJNA577476) | soil metagenome | isolation source: 60 cm soil or saprolite under Garry oak tree replicate 1 | place: USA:California | collected 2016-06-15 | reverse complement strand
AAACGATTCAGCGAAATAACATAGTTGCCGTGATCGCGCAGCGGCGGCGGAGTGATGGGAAACTTGAGTTTGCTTTTTTCGGTTAAGAAGTAAACCGACTCCTTCGCGACCGCAGCATCCAGCGGCGATTCTTTCTCAAAGCCCGGCAGCAGTTCGCGCATAGAACGCGGATCAAGCAGCGCGCCGGAGAGGCAGTGCTGCCCAATCTCGCGCGCCTTTTCCAGCACATAGATATTTTCTTTGCTCAGTTGTAAGCCCGGATCGCTCGCGTTGTGCTGGTCGATCAGTTGCGAGAGGCGCAGCGCACAAGCCATACCCGCCGGTCCGCCGCCGACGATGACCACATCGGCAGGCATCTGCGGACGTTCGATACCTTCGAGAGTTTTGCGAAAAGTGAGCATCTAGCACTTAGCCATAACAAGTCCTTTGCCACGGATTCACGTTTAGCGTAGCGGGTCCGGGACCGCAAGCTGTTTGCAAATTCGGATTGCCGTCGGGTTCTTCACTTCACGATGCCTCGGTACGGTGCTGGTGCGTTGTGCGGCAGGATTATGGTAAACGCTGTGGCTAGCCCCTTCGCGAAGCAGGACACAACCATGTGATTTCGGGTGGCGAATCAAGTTAATACGCTTTACGAGTCACGCCACGGGAACTGTGATCTTTTCGCGAGCAACTGTTTCCCGCGATGAGACTTGCTCGCTAACTCACGATTAGCCTCAAGCAAGAGCTCGATGGCATCGCGGAGATTTTTGCGCGCCTCTTCCAATGTGTCGCCTTCTGAAATTGCACCTGGCAACTCCTCGGTGTAGGCAACATAACCGCCGTTCGTGATCTTTGTTGATCGCAATCACCGCGCGCGCCCCTTTCATCCCCACAATGTGTTGAATCGCTCCGCTGATTCCCAGCGCCAGATAAAGCTTGGGCGCCACCGTTTGTCCCGACGATCCGATTTGGCGGTCCATGGGAAGCCAGCCGGAATCGCAAATCGGCCGCGAGGCTGCGATTTCTCCACCCAATGCGTCGGCGAGTTGCTTGGCCAGTTCGATGTTCTTCTGTTCTTTGATTCCGCGGCCCACCGAGACGATGATCTCCGCCTGCGTCAGGTCGACCGCCTGCTTAGCCTCTTTGAACATTTCCTGAGGTTTGTTGCGAACAACCGCAGCCGGAATTTCCAGATTGACGGTCTCAACCGGCACAGCACTGGCCCCGGCCTCGACCTTGTCACCGCGAAACGCCCCATTCTGGAAAGTGACAAACCATGGCGCATCGCAACTGAAGCTGACGTCTGCGGCGAACTTACCCTGAAACACCTGCCGCGTGAACATTAGCTTGTCACCGTCCTTGCGGTATCCGACGCAGTCGCTGATTACCGTTCGCCCCATTGCAGTCGCCAGCTTGGGAACAAAATCCCGCACTTGGTAAGTGTGCGGCATGAGCACCAGCTTCGGCTGATTGGACGAGAGGAACTGCTTCAGCCCCGCCGAGAAAGCATCGGGAGTGTACCGATGCAGCGCTGGCGATTCCAAGTCGTAAACCTTCGCGACTTTTTTCCCGGCAACTTCACTGGCGATGGAGCCAACGCCGCTTCCAATTACCGCCGCCTCCAAAGTCCACCCGGTCTCCGCGGCAATGGATTGCCCGGCGACCAGCGTCTCCCACGATGTGCGGTTGAGCTTGCCTTCGCGCTGCTCGACAATCACCAGAATCTTTTCAGACATTATTAGTTCCGCGAAACAAATCAGTGGGTCAGACTGCCGCGTTTGTGGTGGCCGAATCCGAGCAGGGTGCAGCCAACTGCGGCCTGCAACAGGAACCAGATGGGATAAAGATGCGAGCCGGCCTTGATGCTGCTATAGACAAAGGCCAGAAAAATCAGGTCCGTCCAGAGCAGCAACTTGCCCACTGTCATCAGAACGGCGCCTTGTTCCTCATCTCCACCGAGTTGAACTTCTTCTTCGCGAATCAGTTGATGGCCTGGCATGGTCCTCCTTCGTAGCTCTTGGCGCTTGGCGTTCAGCTTCTAGCTTCTAGCCAAGCGTTGCCTCACAGCACCCGCATCTCATTGCGCAACTTATCCACCAGTTTCTTTGCAATTTCTCCCGGCGATCCTTCCAGGTACTCCGTCTTCTTAGTCTTCTCCGGAATATACATGCGCTCGATATTCTGCAGATTTTCGCCGATGGCCTGCTGCACTTCTGCCAAGGTCACTTTGCGCAGCGGCTTGTTTTTGGCCTGCTTTATCCCAATCAGAGTCGCGTAGCGCAGCTTGTTGATGCCCGATTGAATCGTCAGCACCGCGGGCAGCGGCATCTCCACAAACTGAAAGTACCCCGCCTCAAGCTCGCGCTTCACCTTGATTCCGCCATCCGTCTTCTCGATCTGCATAATGATGGTCGCGTGCGGCCACCCCAGCAATTCCGCTAGCACCACACCAGTTTGGGCGAAACCGTAATCGTCCGATTGCAGCCCGGTGAAGATCAAATCGAACTGCTCATCTTTGATCGCCGCCGCGAATGCCCGCGCGGTGTTGGGCGCATCCAGGCCCACAAAACCAGAATCTTCAAGATGAATAGCGCGGTCGGCGCCTTTCGCCAGCGCCTCGCGAAGCACTTGCTGCGCGCGCGCAGGACCGGCGGTAATGGCGACCACTTCTCCGCCGTGCTTCTCTTTCTGGCGCAAGGCTTCCTCGAGCGCGAAGGCGTCGGGCTCATTCACTTCGTACGAAACATCCTCACGAATCCAGGTCCCCGCCTCATTCAGCTTCAGAGGCGCGTCCTTTTGCGGAACCTGCTTCATGCACACCAAAATCTTCAAGGGAGCTCCGAATGATTAGTGACTGCGATGGCGGACTGGCAAGTATAAATCAGATTTGGCTCTAGGCTCTTGGTTCTAGGTTCTTGGCAAACGCAGCGAGGAATCAAAGAGAAATGGAGGAGGTTAAGAGCCAAGAGCTAAGAGCCGAGAACCTATTCTACAAACACCACCGACTGCAGTCCCGAGATGTCAAAGCGTTTCCGGCAGCGGACGTTCTTGCATCCCATGAGGCGCGTCCGGAGAGCTGTCGCTTCTTGGTGCGCACCAGCCAGGTGACCTCGTAGTCGGCCGACTGGTGGCAGTGCGGACAGTTCAGCGTGGCCGGCTTCTTCTCCGGCCGTTCGTCAAAAAACTCGCGCTCGTCCATCGCTTCAGCTCTCTTCCCGTGGCTGAAGCAATTATGGCATAAGCCCGCACCGCGGATCAGGTTACACTTCGAGCGATGGCCAAAAAGAGAAAGCCGAAGAAGTTCTCCGCCGTGCAAGCGGTAAAAGAGCTGGCGCGGGAACGCATCGGCGCGCCTGGGACCGAGCAGGTTGTCCCTGATCGGAAGAAGAAAAAGAAGTCCTCTGAGAAGCACAAACCCACGCTGAGGCAAATGCTGCAGGACCAGTAGAGTAGAACCTAATCTCATAAATGGGCAATACACGGTTGTTGACGAAATGGCGATTTTTCGGCAGTAAGTCGCTTCGAGGCTCTCAGGGCTATGATTAGAGGACAGAAATGAAGCTACGTCTATGACAAATTTGAAAGATAGGAGTCCGACGAATATACGGCTATCCTTGTCTGTAAATGGGGCTGCTCCAATTATTGCTTCTTTGGCCGGTCCCGGCTATCTGAGCGCCCACCTGAATATGAGCGACCGCCCAAAAGAGAGTGAAAACAGTAAGAGTGTACGAATTGTTGGCACGGAGACCGGACAGAGACCGTGCGATTGAAGTGGCCGACCCATGATTGGGAAATTGGGGATGTTGTGGAGCTACGAGTTCTGCCGAACGGGAAGGCGATGCGCCCAGGAAATTCGCAGATCCTCTGAATCGCCGTACACTCTCTTCTCTAGCACTGAACTGGCGAAAGAGCTGCTGCGGACGGTTTCGGAATTCGAGCGACGCCTTACCGAGTTGCGCTACAAATCGGAGGAAATGGAACCGACTGACGAACACAAGAAATTTACTGCAGCGAATGCCACCCTGGCTTGGGAGCTCGGCCAGAATTTGTTGTATCCGGTGTACCGAAGCCATAAGGAACTAATTCCTGAGGAACTTAAGGGTGAGCTTCTGTAAATCTGACCACCCTGACTGTCGTGGTCAGGCGAGATCAGCTTACGACGCGGAGCCAGGCATTCGATATCTGGTTTGCCGCCCGGCGCAACAGCATCCGCTCGCCCCTCACGCCGCCTGCAGTTCCTCCAGCAGATCCGCCTTCAGCTCTTCCTGCTTAGTGGGCGCGAGTTTGGCACCCCCCGAAGTGAGATAGAAAACGTCAATCGCCATCTGCCCTTCAGTGTCAATCAGCGCAATCTCAATGTTGCAATTCTGATGGGAGAACCGGGAGCAGATTCGGTTCAGCAGGCCCAGGCGGTCCTGCGCGATCACCTGCACCAGAGTGCTGCTTGCGGAACACTCATCGTCGATTTCAACACGCGTCGGGACCTTCACCTTGGCAGGGTTCTTCTCGGAACGGAGGCGGTCGCGCAACATGCGGTCGAGGTCGGCTTCTCCATTAAGCACGTCGGCCACGCTGCGCTGAAAGCGTCCCCACTCCGGCAGATTGAGCTCGAGCGTGCGAAAGCGGTCGGTGAAGAAGAAAGTGTCCACCACCACTCCGGCGGCGTTCGAAAACGCGTCCGCCTTCACAATATTCATTCCCCATGCGGCCAACGATCCGGCAAGCTTCGCGAAAAGAACTGGCCGGTCTTGCGTCACCAGTGTCAGCTCAAACCAATGACGGCCGCGCTCCAAATGAAGCTGCACTGAATCCTCAGACAGCCGTCCCGCCATTTCCAAGTGCCGCAGCACTTCTTCCGGCCGATAGGTTCGCAGATAGCGTTTGGGCAATCCCTCCAAAAATGGCTTGATCTTCTTCGCCGATTTCGGAGCCAGCACCTGCAACCGCGCTATGGTTTCGTCTTTTTCAGTCGTGGTATGCAGCCGCTGGTCGGCGGTGCGGCTCATGCAATTGGCCGCAGCAATGTACAACTGCCAGACGTTTTCCGCCTTCCATGGCGTCAGAGCTTCCGGATTCACCGCTTTAATGTCGGCATAGGTGAGCAGGGATAACATCTTCAGCCGCTCCGGCGTACCCATTTTTTCGGTGAAACCTTGAATGGTCGCGGGATCGTAAATGTCGCGGCGCAACACCGAGGAAATTTCCAGATGATTGCCAATCAAAAACGAGATTACTTCCCGATCGGAGGCGTCGAGTCCCAGCCGGTCCATACATTTGTGCGCAATCTCCAAGCTGGTGACCACATGGTTCTCCCCCGGCACGCCCTTGCCCACATCATGCAACAGCAATGCGAGGTACAACAGTTCGGGCTTTTCCAATTCTTCCAGCAGCCGCCCGTATCTTTGGTCCCACTCCGACTTCGATTGCCGCGCGCGATGCAGGCATTCAATGGCGAGAAAGGAGTGCTCGTCCACGGTGAAGCGATGGTAGAAATCGCGCACCACCAACGAGTCAATCAGCTTGAGTTCGGGAAGCAGGACCGTCAGTACTCCCAGAGAATGCAGGGCGCGGAGACCCTCAGCCGCGTGCGGTTCCGTGAGCACCGACTGCAAATAGCGCCAACTCTGAGGACCACTGGGAGGCGCTTCGGCCAGCGCGGGCACCACTTGCTGCACCCGGCTTTCCGTGGACATGGCCAGTTTCAAGCCGTGGTGGGAGGCAAAGCTGAATATCCGGAAAAGCAGCTCAGGGTTGCGAATCGCAGAGGGCTGTTGCAGAAACACCAGGCCATCCACAACAGAGAAATCGGCATTCGAAAGCCGCGATCGCAGATTCTGAAAATGGCGGTAAAGCGAAGACCGGGCGGCGGGGACCGCTTCCAGTAAACGCAGGCACTCATAATGCACGGCACGCGCATGACGAAAATAGACTCTCATCCAGGCCGCGGCATCCAGACGCTTTGCGCCGTTTACCCCGATACCGCGCTCCGCCGCCTCGTCCTGGGACTCCCAGGCGAGCATATTGTCGTCCCGTCCCTGGCGGTAGTGAAGAAATACGCGCAGGGAACTGAGAAATTCAAGGGCCGGCGCGAAGCTCTTGCGCGCCGACTCCGGCAGCAGAGTTTCCGGATCAGGCCAGGCACGCTCCTTATCCATCGCCGAGAGCAGCGCCATCCAGCAGGCCACGTTGTAGTCGCGCAAACCTCCGGGCGCCTCTTTGATATTGGGCTCCAGGTGAAATACGGTGTTCCCGTATTTCGCGTGGCGGGATCGGGATACCTCCGCCAACTGCTGGATAATGTAGTTCCCTTCCCGCACAAAGAACTTGGGCAGAACTTTATTATGCAGCCGGTCAAACAGCTCACGCTCTCCGGCGACAAAACGGCAATCGAGCAGCGAGATAGTGAACTCCACGTTTTGAGCGTCGAACCGGTCACATTCGGCAAGGGTCCGGGTCGTCGGCCCAAGCTTCAGCCGCAGATCCCAGAGTTCCTGGCAGAAGGTCCGCACCGGATCGCGCAAGCGGTCTTCGGTGCCTCGGTCGGCGTTTAGAAAAAGGATGTCAATGTCAGAGTGCGGAAACAGGGCACGCCGGCCGAAGCCTCCTAGCGCGACCAAGGCAAAATCCTTGGCCTCCGTCCCCGAGGAGATGACTTCGTCCCACAGCCTCAACAGTATCTTCTCGACCAGCTCTGTGCGTTGCGATATGGCCGCTGAGCCGCTGCCTGCAGCAGCAAACTCCTGCTGAATGCGTGCAGATTCAGCCAGGTAGAGGTCGCGGAGTTCAGTGCGTAACGTGGCGGCTGTACTCATCGGGTACGGCGCTATCTGCACAATTATAGGTAACCGCTCCGAGGCGGGCCCTACGTTTACTGTACCTGCCACAGCAGCGCCACGGAGATCGAAACTATTTATGGAGGGAATCAGGTTTGGTTATTCATGGACCAGCTTTTAGCTTCTAGCTGCTAGCTTCTAGCTCTTGGCTCCTGCTTTAAACCCTCCAGTCGGCCGCTGCCCTCGAACTACCAACCGGAGTGTGATGGCTGACCTTGACTTGCTTTTTGCCAGATGCTTAGAGTCGGCATGGTTCCGTCTTAAGAAGTGCTCTTTGCCTGATGCCATCATCGCCGCTGATCCTAAGCTTGCCATTTCCCAAGCCGATTCCAATCAAATCCTCTGGCTCTTACCCTGACTCCCGGCCTCGGTCCTACCCGGTCCCGCCGGCTGGTCGAATTCTTCGGCAGCGTCGTTCGGGTGTTCAGCGCATCGCTCACCGAACTTGAGGCCGCCGGATTGCCCGTCCAATCGGCGCAAGCCTTGGGCACGGGTCGGTCGGTTGAATTAGCCAATGAGGAGCTCGCGCGCGCTGTGGCGGCCGACGTACAGCTGCTGGCTTTTGACGATCCGGCATATCCCGCACGGCTGCGCCAGATTTACGATCCGCCGCTGGTGCTCTACGTACGGGGAAACCCCGCGGCGCTGTCGCTGCCTGGTGTTGCGGTGGTGGGCACGCGTCATCCCACACCTTACGGCACCGGCATTGCGGAGCAATTGGCATGCGATCTTGCCACCCGGTCATCTTCAGCGGTCTGGCCCGCGGCGTTGACACTGCGGCTCATCGCGGTGCCATCGCAGGCAAGGGCAAGACTGTGGCCATGTTCGGCACCGGGGTTGACGTGCTGTATCCCAAAGAAAACTCCCGGCTCTCGGAACAGATTTTGTGTTTTGGCGGCGCGCTGGTTTCTGAGTTTCCTCTGGGAACCTTTGCCGCTCCTCAGAACTTCCCTATTCGCAATCGAATCATCAGCGGAATTTCGTTCGGAGTCCTCGTGGTGGAGGGCGCCGAATACAGCGGCACCCGCATCACGGCCCGCTGCGCGTTGGAGCAGAGTCGCGACGTCTATGCCGTTGCCGGGAACGTCACCAACAAGAACTCCCGGGGACCCAATACGCTGATCAAACAGGGCGCAAAGCTGGTAGCCAGCTGGGAAGACGTTTGGGAAGAACTGCCGCAGGATGTGCGACTTGCGCTCACTCTGGCCGTGGGCGCTGAATCGCAAGCCGGCCAGACCGCATCTTTATTTGAGGAACCTTCGCTCTCTCCGCACGAAAAGAAGATCTACTCTGTGCTCAAGGCCGATGAGGCCATGCACCTGGACGAGATCATCGAGGCGCTGGAGCCGAACCTATCGTCCTCCGAAATCTTCGCCGCGCTGTTCGAGCTGGAACTGGCCGGAAAAGTGAAGCAGTTGCCGGGGAAGAATTTTGTGAAAAGCTTTTAGCTGTCAGCTATCAGCGTTCAGCAGGCTGAGGAGGATGTGATGCAGAGTTTTCGGAATCTTAAGGTCTGGGAGAAGGCTCACGCGGTCACACTGGATATCCATACCACAAGCCGTTCTTTCTCTAAAGATGAACTTTACGGTCTAACCAGCCAGATGCGAAGAGCGTCTGCTTCCATCGGAGCCAATATTGCTGAAGGCTCATGCCGGAGGGGCGATATCGAATTCGGGCGGTTCTTGCAGATCGCAATGGGTTCAGCCAGCGAACTTGAATACCACCTTCTTCTCGCACACGATCTTCATATCCTGCAATGGTTGGATTACGAGCGGCTGTCTGGCGGAGTTGTCGAAGTGAAGCGCATGCTGGGCTCTCTGATGCGATCCGTCAGAGAACTGAAGGCTGAGCGCTGAGAGCTGACAGCTTTGCTCCATTCGTGCTAGCTTCAGACTCATCAACTGAGGACACATTGGCAAAAGGTTTAGTCATCGTCGAATCACCGGCTAAGGCCAAGACGATACAAAAATATCTAGGCAAAGGCTTCACTGTCGAGGCTTCGCTCGGCCACGTCAAAGATCTGCCCAAAAGCACTCTCGGGGTTGACACCGATAACGACTTCGAGACCGAGTACGTCATCATTCCCGGTAAGGAGAAGGTCGTTGCCAAGCTGAAAAAGCTGGCGATTGGCATGGACACGATCTATCTGGCGCCTGACCCGGACCGCGAAGGCGAAGCCATTGCCGCGCATCTGGCTGAAGAACTTGGCAACGGCGCGAAGTCCAAGAAGAAGAAAAAGAAGAGTGACAACGGCGCCGAGCGAATTCGCCGGGTGACATTTAACGAAATTACCCAGCGTGCCGTGCGTGAGGCCTTTGAACATCCCCGCGACATTGATCAGAACCTGGTTGACGCGCAACAGGCCCGCCGTGTGCTAGACCGGCTAGTCGGCTACCAAGTTTCGCCGTTGCTGTGGGACAAAGTCCGCCGCGGCCTCTCGGCAGGCCGCGTTCAGACCGTTGCTCTTCGGCTGATCGTCGAGCGCGAACGTGAAATCAAGGCGTTCGACAAGAAAGAATATTGGACCATCGACGCGCATCTGGCCGGCCCCAAGCCTCCCGCCTTCGACGCCCGCTTCCTCGGCAAAGGCGAAGAAAAGATCGAAGTCCCGAACGCGGAAGAGGCAGAAAAAATCCGCCAGGTGCTTGAACATGCGGACTGGATCGTCCGCACCGCCGAAAAGAAAGAGCGCCGCCGCAACGCGACGCCGCCATTTACCACCAGCAAGCTGCAACAGGATGCCTCCCGCAAACTGCGTTTCAGCGTGAAGCGGGCGATGATGATTGCCCAGCGTTTATACGAAGGCGTTGAACTCGGCGAGGAGGGGCTGGTCGGACTCATTACCTATATGCGTACCGATTCCACCCGGGTATCGAATGAAGCACTCGCTGAGGTGAGGGAGTACATCACATCGCAATACGGGCCCGACTATCTTCCGCAAACGCCGAATACTTATAAAGAAAAGAAAGAAGCGCAGGCCGCCCACGAAGCCATCCGCCCCACTTCAGCGATGCGCCATCCCGACCAGGTCAAGCAGTACTTAAAAGAAGATGAGTACAAGGTTTACAAGCTAATCTGGCAACGCTTCGTCGCTTCCCAGATCACTCCTGCTGTCTTTGACCAGACTACGGTGGACATAGACGCCAAGTCTGGATCAGACGTTTTCTGGTTCCGCGTAACCGGATCGGTGATGAAGTTCGACGGATTCCTACGAGTTTACGAGGAATCCAAAGAAGGCAAAGACGAAGAAGACGAGGAACTGAAGCACAAGCTACCGCCGCTCGAAGCAGGGCAGAAACTCACCTTGAAGGAGTTGAAGCCGGAGCAGCACTTCACCGAGCCGCCACCGCGTTACAACGAAGCTTCGCTGGTCAAAGAACTCGAAGAGCGCGGCATTGGCCGTCCGTCAACCTATTCCGCGATCCTGAGCACAATCCAGGAACGCCAGTACGTGCAAAAGGTAGGCGGTAAATTCTCTCCCACGGAAATCGGCCTGGTGGTAACCGATCTGCTGGTGGAAAATTTCCCCGACATTTTTGACATCCAGTACACCGCCCGGCTGGAAGAAGAACTCGACGAGATTGAAGAAGGCAAAGAAGGCTGGAAGCAGGCACTCGGTGATTTTTACAAGAAGTTCGAGAAGGATCTCCGCTATGCCCATAAGCACATGGAAAACATCAAGCGGATGGAAAAGCCGACTGACGAGAAGTGCGAGCGCTGCGGCTCCCCGCTGGTAATCAAGTGGGGCAAGCACGGTTCGTTCTACGCGTGCAGTTCCTACGACAAAGAAAATCCCGAGAGCTGCACCTTCACCAAAGAAAATCCGATTAACCTGCCGGATTTGGATTCGGCTGACGTGCAGGAGACAACCCAGGAAGAATATTGCGAAAACTGCGGCCGCGTGATGGTACTGAAGCGCGGGCGCTTCGGCCAGTTCATGGCCTGTACCGGATACCCGGATTGCAAGACGACCCGCCGCCTCGACCAGGGCAAGCGAGTGCCCGACATCCCGCTCGAAGAACTCTGTCCCAAGTGCGGGCGCAATCTCATGATCCGACACGGCCGCTACGGGGAGTTCACCTCCTGCAGCGGATATCCCGATTGCAAGTACGTCAAGCAGAACTTTATCGGGGTGAAGTGTCCTTTATGCAAAGAAGGTGATCTGGTCGAGAAAAAAGCCCGCAAGGGCAACACCTTTTACGGTTGCGGTAATTATCCCAATTGCAAATTTACTGCGGCAAACAAGCCAGTCGCGGAGAAGTGTCCAAGCTGCGGCAATGAGTATTTGGTTGAAAAGTTTTTGAAAGTAGGTCCGGTGATCGCCTGTCCCAACAAAGAGTGCGATTTTGAACGTCCCGGCGAACCGCCGACAACGAGCTAACCGCTCCCAAGGAGAACACCATGCCCAAAAAAACCACCGCGGAAGACGCTCAAATCATCATGCGACTCTATGACCTCCGCCGCGAGCCGGAGATGCGCAAAGCCCGCGGCTGGTTCTCCGGTTTCTGGCCGCGTAACGCCGACGACGTGGTGCAGGTGATCAATGCTGTCAATCCGCAGGAGAATGCCTGGTTCCGGCAGGTAAGCAGCTATTGGGACATGGCGGCGTCGTTTGTCCTGCGCGGCGCGCTGAACGAAGAGCTTTTCGTTGATAACAGCGGGGAGATGTTTTTTATCTTAGCCAAAGTCTATCCCTTTTTAAAGGAAGTCCGCGAGAAGACCCAGACCCCATACCTTCAGCGCGTGGAAAAGATAGCAACCCGCAGCAAAGACGCTCGCGCACGCCTACAATTGATGCTCAAGCGAGCCGAGGCACGGCGGACTGCAGCCGCCGCGAAGGCATCGTAAACTCTGAGAGTCGATGGAATAGTTAGAAGCTGACCTACGCAATGTATTCCCGGATGTACTCGTCCCTGGTTTCCCGCAAGCTCTCCAGATCGCCATCAAAAATAATGTGCCCGTCGCGCAGGATGAGGAAGAACATTGGGACCGTGGCGCGAGAATGCGGCGGCAGCGGCTTCATCTTATTTTCCGTCCGGTCGAAATAGTGCGTCCCCATGGTGAACGCGTCCTGCAGCCGGTGCGTCACCAGCAGCGAGCTGGTCTTGTAAACGTCGCGTTGCTTCACCACCAGTTCGATGATGGTGTTGGACGTGACCGGATCCAGTCCCCCGGTAGGCGAGTCGTAGAGCAACACTTCGGGATGAGTAATAATCGTCCGCGCAATTCCCACCCGCCGCCGCATTCCGCCTGACAACTCGGAAGGGTACATGTCCACCGTGTGCTCGAGTTCCACAAAACTCAATGCCTCGCGGACGCGGTCCTCAATCTCGTTTTCCGGAAGGTTTGCCTCTTCGAGCAAACGGAACGCTACGTTCTCGCGCACAGTCAGCGAGTCGAAGAGCGCGCTTTCCTGGAACACGATGCCGACCCGCTGGCGCAGCACAAACAGTTGGGCTTCACTCATCGCGGTAATCTCTTCGCCTAAAAGTCGAATTCGACCAGAGTCCGGATTCAACAAGCCCAGCGCCAGCTTTAGGATCGTGCTCTTCCCCGATCCGGCTACGCCAAAGATTGCCATGGTCTCTCCCAGCCTCAGTTGAAAAGAAATTCCGTCCAGTACTTGCCGTTCTTCAAAGGCAATTGAGACGTTCTCGAATTCAAGCGCAATCGAGGCTGGGCCCTGGGAAGGTTTGGTGGGTTGCTCGGCGACCGCTGGAGGACTGGGCATAAGAGAATCCCGGCTACTGTCCGAAAATGGTCATCGAAAGCCGGGTCACAAAAAAGTCCACCGTAATAATCAGGATCGAAGAAGCTACTACCGCCTGCGTTGTGGCGCGACCCACACCTTGTGTGCCCCCGCGCGCCGTCATCCCGTAATAGCAGCCAACCGTCGAAATAATGAAGCCAAACAGAACCGGTTTTGCCAATCCCATGAAAACATCTTGAAACACGAGGATCTGCCAGGCCGTGCTCCAGTACTGGTGGGAATCCACGCCGAACAGCACACTCGATACCCACCCCCCTCCGGCGAATCCCAGCGCATCAGAAATAATGGTGAGGAAGAACAACATAAAAACTGTGGACACCACACGCGGCGTGACCAGTTTCTTCATCGGATCAGTACCGAGAGCACGCATGGCGTCAATCTGCTCCGTTACCACCATGGAGCCAAGCTCGCTGGCCATCCCAGACGCATTCCGTCCAGCCACCATGAGTCCAGTAATTACTGGACCAAGTTCGCGGACCATGCCCAGCGAGACCAGTTGGCCGATCAAAGAAAGCGAGCCGAATCTCTGCAGCGTACTGGCGCTGTTTTGCGCCAGGGCCGCGCCGGTGAAGAATCCGGTCAGCGCAACGATGGGCAGCGATCCCACCCCGATCAAATCCGCCTGTTGGATCATGTCGCCGAAATAGCGGGGCCGCGCAAATAGATTGGCCACCGCTCGGGCCGCGATCTCCGCGTATTCCTGGACCGATTGGACCTTCTGTTTCGCGAAATCGCTGGGCGAGATCAGTTCCATGAGCGTTCACAGGAAATATAACAGACCTACTATCACCCATCAGCCGTCAGGAAATCCACTCCCTTAACTCTTGTCATTTCGAACCCGCTTGTGGGCGAAGAACCTGCTGTTGATCAGCAGCACAGCCAGCGCTGCAGGTTCGTCGACGGCTGGAGCCGTCTGGGAATGAGAGATTATTGGGTAGAGAGGCAGGCGAGAGAGTGGTTTTGCTCAAAGCTGACAGCTACTCCCTCGTCTTCTTCTTGATCTCAATATTCAAGCGCTTGATTTTCTGATTGAGCGTAGAAAGAGGAATGTGAAACCGCTCGGCGGTTTCGGTCTGGTTCCAACTGCATTTCTCGAGCATATCCACAATAAGGTGCCGCTCGCATTCTTCCATCATGTCGAACAAGGATGCGTCGGCACGGCCCTCGATCACGGGAAGCAAGGACCCGCGGCCGGCTATATGGTCAGGAAGGAGGTCCGCCCCAATCTCCGGCGCGGACGAGAGCACTACAGCCCGCTCCATCACATTTTCCAATTCCCGCACATTGCCAGCCCATGAGTAATTCAGCAAAGGACGCATTGCCTCCGGCGTCATCACCCGCAAAGGCCGCTGATTCTCCTGCGAATACTTGCGCAGGAAAAAGTGCACCAGCAGCGGAATGTCTTCCTTGCGCTGCCGCAGCGGCGGCAGATCAATCGCGATAACATTCAACCGATAGAAAAGGTCCTCGCGGAACTTGCCTTCCCGCACCAACTGCCGCAGGTCAACGTTCGTCGCCGCGATGATTCGTACGTCCACTTGAATCTCGTGTGTGCCGCCCAGGTGCATGAACTTGCGGTCTTGCAGCACGCGCAGGATTTTCGCCTGCGTCTCAATACCCATGGTGCCGATTTCATCCAGGAACAACGTGCCGCGGTCGGCGATCTCAAACAGGCCTTTCTTCGAAGCGATGGCGCTGGTAAACGCGCCCTTCACATGACCGAAGAGCGTGGACTCCAGCAGGTCCGGCGGCATGGATCCGGTGTTCACGGGAACAAACGGCCGGTCGCGCCGCGTCGAATTCAAATGCAGAGCTTTAGCGATCAGTTCCTTGCCCGTCCCGCTCTCGCCTTGCAGTAGAACGGTCGAACGGCTGGGAGCGACCTGCGCCACCAGATCGAATATCTTGAGCATGGGCTCGCTCTTGCCCACAATATTTTCGAAGTTGTAACGCTGCTTTAGGGCGCGCTTGAGCTGGACGTTCTCTTCTTCGGTGCGGCGCCGAGCCACCGCGGCGCGGACATCTGCCAGCAGTTTTTCGTTGTCCCAGGGTTTCTGCAGAAAGTTGCCGGCGCCACCTTGCATGGCACGGACGGCATCTTCTACCGTACCGTAGGCAGTGATGATAATGATCGGAAGTTGCGCATCGAGAGCGCGGATTTCCGGCAGCAGCTCGATCCCGTTACGCCCGGGCAATGCCAAGTCCAGCAACACCAGATCAAACGGTTGCTCTCCCAACTTGGAGAGGCCTTCCTCTCCATTGGCCGCCGCTTGCACTTCGTAGCCTTCGAGTTCCAGCAGGGTCTGCAGCGACTCGCGGATTTCCGCTTCATCGTCAACAATCAGAATGCATCCCTGCGCCGGCAAAGCCTCGCTCATCCGCCTCGAAATGACGGCGACTTCAGACATTCACAGCCTTCCGCATCAAAGGAAACTCCAGGTAGAAGGTTGTGCCCGCGTCCGGTGAACTCTCCACCCGAATCTTGCCTGCGTGCTCCTGAATGATCCCGTAGGTCACCGAAAGGCCCAATCCGGTGCCCCGCCTCTGATTTTCCTGTGGCGCAGTCTTGGTAGTGAAAAACGGATCGTAAATGCGCTGAATGTGCTCCTGTGCGATCCCGGTACCGGTATCGGAGATCACCACGCTTACTCCGTCACCATTGGAGGTTGCGACCCGTAAGGTTCCGCCGCCGGGCATCGCATCCTTGGCGTTAAGAAACAAATTCAGGAAAACCTGCTGCAAGCGCCCGGCATTGCCCTGGATCAACGGCAGTCGCGTCGCCAGCTCATCCTGCACCACGATCTTAGTGGTCTTGAACTGGTGTTCCAGCAAGCTCATGGTGTCGAGGATGATGCGATTCACATCCACTTCCGCGAATTCTGCCGCGCTGGTGCGGGAGAAATTCAGCAGATTGTTCACGATCTCTGACGCCCTGAATGTCTGCCGCGTGATTTTATCTAGCAGCCCACCCTTTTGTTCGTCTCCCTGAAGCTGCTTGGAAAGCATCTGCGCATACGATGAAATGACGGCCAGCGGAGTATTCACTTCGTGCGCCACTCCCGCCGCCAGCAAGCCGATGGACGATAGCTTGTCGGCCTGGGAAAGCTGGGCTTCCAGCCCCACCCGCTCCGTAATGTCGTCCATGATGATCAGCCGACCCACCACGCTGAAGTTCTTCGTCACCAGCGGCGCAATCGCGACGTTTACGATTCGGGTTTCCCCGGTCGGGGCCGCAAGCCGGAATTTGTAGAGATTATGGATGCCCGGACTTTGCCGTGTCCGATAGAACTCCTCTACGAAGTCCGCAGGAAAGATCTCGCTGAGCGGACGGGTGAGCGCCTGCCGGCGCGGAAGCGCGTACATGACTTCCATTTGCGAATTCCAGGACTCGACCCGGTCCGCCAGATCCACTGCTAAAACGCCAACGTTGATTGACTCTACGATGTTCTCGTTGAAATCCTTCAGCCGTTCGTATTGCGCGATCTTCCGCTCCAAGGAGGCATACAAGCGGGCATTCTGGATAGCGATGGCGAAATAATCCGCCAGAGTTTCGAGTAGTTCAATGTCTTCGCTGGAGAGGAAATCCCCTTCTACCGTCTTGCCGAGTCCGAGAACTGCTACCGTGCTCTTTTGCGCGCGGCATGGAATGTAATAGTTCAGGTCGAGACGCGCGACTGTTTCCTGCGCGCCGGGCGTCTCTCGCGGTACCCGGTGGGTGTTCTCGAAGAAGATGTGGCCTTCGCCTGTTTCCGGCCGGGTCGCACTCAGGAAGCCAAGGTCGAGGCCGCCCGTCCGCTGGATGCCGAACGACTTGGCCAGCACAAAATGTTCCTGCTCGCCGCTGGCCAGAAAAATTGCCAGCCGGTCAACCAGCAGCGTGCGTGAAAGCTGGTCCACAACCGCGGTGAGCATCTTATCGAGGTCGGTCTCGGCATTGAGCTCGCGCCCGAATTCAATCAGGGTGTGCCGGTAGTCGTAGCGAGTGCGATAGAAGAGACGGTCAATCCGCTCCTCAATCCACCTGCGCACCGGATCGAATAATAGGGCGGTCACCACAATCAACAGAACCAGGCCGACGCGGCCCAGGCTGGGCATTCTGGCCTGTACCACATAAGCGATCACCGCGACCATGCCGAAATATGCTCCGGCGATAGCCACCGCCGCCAGTGTGTATGCCATCCCGCGCTTAAAAATCAGGTCCACATCCATCAGCCGGTAGCGGAAGATGGCGTAACCGAAAGTCAGCGGCAGGATGCCCAGCGAGAGCACGGAAAGCTTCATAGCATCGCTGGGCATAAAGCCCATCACGTATGGGATCGCATAAATCACGGTGAATGGCGCGATCGCCAGAATGGTCCCGCGCGTGACCCACTTCAACTGCTGCCGCAGAACGGTTCGATCGGCCTGGCGGTAGCTGTGCAGCAGAACCAGCGCGGCCGCGACAAAATACACAACCAGATATCCCATCTCCATCCGGTCAATTTGCCAGCGCAGCATCTCGCTCGCCCGAGACAGCAGTTTCGAAAGCAGATGAAACGCCAGCAGCAGCAGGCCCGCAACGTAAAGCGACGGAATCGCCCAGCGATACTTTCTGGCAAAACTGTGCTCTTCCGGGAAAGTAAGCACGAAGTGCAGGAAAAGTGCGGGCTGCAGCAACCATGCGGCGACGTTGCCCCAGTAAATCGTCCAGTCAAACGGGTTCAGCTTACCACTGTAGTGGAAAGAGTAGAAAACGAATGAAACCAGACAGAAAATATAAAAATGAGTCGATCCGGGCGCGGTCCATCGGCGGAACAATACGTACAGTCCAATTCCGAGATAAACCAGCGCAACCAGGCGCAGCCAGTCGCTCGAGTTGCGCTGGGCCGGAACCAGAATCAGCGTCGAATCCAGCGTCACCGATCCGCGAACCAGCGAGTACGTAGCCTTCGCCCACACTCCGTCATGGTAAAGCTGCTGGATGACTGCACTGCTTCGGCTGACAGGGTGCCCGTCCACGGCGAGTAGGCGGTCTCCAGGTTTGATCCCAGCCCGCGTGCCCGGGCCGTCGGCGTCCACTCGATCGGCAACCAGTCCCTGCTGGCCGTGCTCGACCCACCAAACGCCGTCGTAAGGCGCCGCAAACTGGCTCCCCTTACGGAAACTGATCGCGGCCACCGTGATCGCAGCGGCGGTCAACAGGACCAGGAATACCGCGGTAAAACGAATTTGAAAGTCCCGATTCATCGGAGTCGTAAACGACTCGCGCAGTTCATATACACTCGCGCGCGGTGGTGAATGCACGTTTCCTGCCAAGTCAGTCGCTTTTTTAGACGGGCTAAGTGCCATGAGGGTAAGCGCTTCCAAGATTATAGAAGCAGTTTGGGCACAAGATTATGCTTTTTGGAATGGAATCTCTGGTATTTGGTAAGTGTCTGGCATCACGGAGTTTACGCATGTTCTTGATCGCCCCAGTTTTTTGACCGTCTGCCGTGGAAGCCGAAGCCCCACTCTTGAAGGGCGATAGAGCCTATGTCTGATGTTCTAATAGAGTCCGCACCCGGTGGAAGCCTGACGAAAATGCGAGATTCTGTTCGCGAGTTCGCACAGCCGCCCCTCAACGTAGCCGATCCGCCCGAGCAATGGATCCGGATAGATGGACTGCGAATCCGCTTTGCTCATGCCGGAGCCGGACCCGCACTGGTTCTTGTGCATGGATTGCTGGGCTATTCATTCACTTGGCGGCAGGTCATCCCAGCGTTTGCGCAACGGTTCGAGGTTTTTGCTCCCGACCTGCCGGGCGCCGGCTTTTCCGATTGCGATTCCAGCCTAGACTGCAGCCTCTCGTCCGCCGCCAATCGGCTTCTCGCTTTTCTGGACGCGGTGGACATCGGTTCCTGCGACCTCATCGGCAGTTCCTACGGAGGGACGACCGCTCTCATGCTGGCGTTGCTGGCACCCTCACGCGTACGGCGGCTTGTTCTGGTTTCTCCCGCGAACCCGTGGTCCAGGATTGGGCGTGTCAGATTGGCGCTGCTGCGAAACCGAGCAGCCGCTGCCGTCTTTCCTGGCCTGGCTCGCCCGATGCGACCTCTTCACGACTATTTCTTGCGCAGGATGTGGGGAGATCCAGGCCGCATCACTCCAGAAATCTACTGTAGATACTCTGCCCCTCTCAAACGGCACGGTACCCTGGAACACGCGGTAAAAATAGTGCGCACTTGGTGGGAGGACATGCGGGAACTCCAACCCTTACTGCCGCAGCTTTCGCACCGTCCCACCCTGCTGGTGTGGGGCAGCAGAGACCGGACCGTGGACCCGGCGTCAGCAGAGCCGCTGCGCCGAAATTTCCAGTCCGCTCAGGTCGCCATTATCGAAGGCGCAGGCCATCTTCCCTACGAAGAATGCCCCGCTGAATTCAGCCGGATTGTGACCGAGTTCCTCGGTCGGACGCAGCCGCCAGACCGGGAAGTAACGTGACAATCCATGCAGTTCATTGCTAGGCTCAGACCAGCTTGGCTGAAATGCCCCTCCAATCCGCCCCAGCCGGCAGCTTGAACCGGTTGCTGCGCGCGTTCCGCGCTGAGAATTCGGGTGCCTGGCTGCGCTTTCTACTGGCCGCGATTGGGCTAGCCCTGGCTTTTGCCGCAGCGATATTTTCCACTGCGTCACGCGACGCGGGAAACGTTCCCGCCACCGTGGTGCTCGCATCTCTGGCGCTACTCATAGCCGTCGGCGTTGGACTCGGAACGGTTCCCTACCTCGCCCGGCGAGTCGGAGCCCGCCGCATGCGCGAGGCCTTGGATTTTGAGGTCACCAGAGCCGGGGCGCTTTACGCGATTGTGGTGCTGCTAATCGGAATAGCCGCGCTGAACACTGGCAACAACCTGCTCTACATCATCGTCGCTGCCATGCTGGCGGCAATCGTAGTCTCCGGCATCGCTTCGGCACTTTGTTTGCGTGAACTGGAACTCGAGCTCAAGATTCCGGAACACATTTTCGCCGGGACGGAAGTGCCCGGAACACTGTGCATGCGCAACCCCCGCCGCTGGATACCTTCGCTTTCCATCTCCGCGACTCCGGCAGAAAAAGGGAAAGAGCGCAAGCGCTGGAGCTGGGTAGCGACAACTTTCCCGGTGCCGCCCTGGCGTCCCCCCGAGCGGCAATGGTTGCAGTTGCCCGATCGCAAACTCCGCCGGGTATCGGTGGACCCTCCCTCGGGAGTTTTCCATGAATCTGCGTACTTCCCGCTTATTCCGCCCAAGATTCAACTCCAGGCAGAGGTCAAGTTGAATTTCCGCCGCCGCGGCCGCTACCAGGAGCGTTTCGGCCTCTCCACCCGCTTCCCGTTTGCGTTTCTGGTGAAAACCCGCCGGGTCGCGCTCAGCCGCGAGGTTTTGGTCTATCCGGAACTGACAGACTCGCAGGAAGTCGGCGAACTTCTGCCCGTGCTGAGCGGCAAGTGCGAGGCTTATCTGCGAGGGCTGGGCTCCGACCTTTACCGGATCCGCGAGTATCTTCCTGAGGATTCGGCGCGGCACGTGGACTGGAAGGCCACCGCCAAGTCCGGCGCACTCAAAGTCAGGGAATATGCCCGTGAGGACGAACGCCGGTTGCGCCTGGTCTTCGACAATCCGGGGCCGGGCATCATTTCGACCCAGGCCTATGAGCGCATGGTCTCGCTGGCCGCATCGCTGACTTGGCGCCTTTCCCAGCAGAACGTCTTTCTTTCCTTCGTTGCCCAGGAATACCAGGGCGTCGGCGATTCCTACGGCTTCCTGCAGTATCTAGCTACCATCGCGGCCCAGCCAGGTCCCTCCGTCCTGAGTGCCCTCGCCGGATCGACCGATTACAGCCTGGTATTCACGGCTTGTAAGCGCGGAACCATCCCGGCGGCGCTTTGGGCCAGTTCTTACTTCCTGTTTGCGGAGTAAATAGTCGGCTCCATATTTCCGGCCTGGCAATCCAATCTCCTCATACCCAACTGAACCAATTCCCGCGGTAACCATCGCTTTGGTTACCACGGTTCATTGGCCCTTCGGGGGATAACTGGTAAGGTTCCATACCAGAAAGACCTCCGGAAAATGTCCAGCCCCCAAATCCAGCTTGCGCTCTGGGTCTTGCAGCCCGCGTTGCAGGCCGCAGTAGCTCTGGTCATATTCCGCCGCAAGCTGCACCGGCAGTTCCCGGTATTTTTTACCTTCACCCTAACCCAGATCGCATTTTTCGCAGTAGAGTTTCCCGTCTATCGATGGTTCAATTCGGCGTATTTCTACACCTTCTGGATCACCACCGCAGTAAACGTGGTCCTAGCTTTCAAAATCATCCATGAAGTCTTTCTCGACATTTTTCGGCCTTACCCAGCGCTGATGGATCTGGGAACGGCCTTGTTCAAGTGGGCGGCGCTGATCATGGTACTGGTGTCGGTGGTGGTCATTTCCGTCAGCCCTGGCTGGGATGATCCGCTCATGAAAACCATCTTGGTCGTACAGCGCTGTGTGCGCGTCATTCAGTGCGGTATGGTCCTCTTTCTGTTGGCGTTCTGTAAGCATCTTGGCGTCTCCTGGCGGCGGCAGAGTTTTGGAATCGCCTTGGGATTCGGTCTGTTCGCCGCAGTCGAATTGCTCACCACCGCCCTCTACTCCGGGTCCCACATCGGCGGGCAGACGGTGAATGCGATTAACATGACGGCTTACAATGGCGGCATGATTGTCTGGTTGCTCTATTCTGGATTGAATCGCCGCGAGTTCCCACTCCCGGTTCTGGTTCCACAGCGTTGGGACCACGCGCTCACCGATATCCATCCTCACGACGATTCCGAATCCCTCATTCCCATGTTCGAACACATGGTGGATCGCGCCTTCTCGAAAGCCCAAGACAGCCATTCCTGAGAATCTCATTCTGTCTCAAAATGATGGACCGATCGTCTAACGGCGAAGTCTGCCTTGACACCACAGATATAATCTCTCCCAACTAGGGTTTCCGCTCCCAGGGAACTCGCATGTAAGGAGAAAGTCATGAAACATGCGGTCAGGACTTTAGTCCTGGTGGTAGCCGTGGTATGTACCTGTTTGGCAACAGCCACGACGATCAGCACCAAAACACACGACGCTCCAATGCCGTTGTGTCACCGGACGATTTGCTGGTAGCAAATTATGCCGACTCCGCCTTGTGCGGAGACACACCTATGGGCCCGCGACTGCGAGAGCAATCCGGGCCCTCTTTTATTTCTTGGAAATTCTTGGTTAAGCCGCTGGTTCTTTCCCGCTGAGAAGCTGCTTCAGAAGTTCCACGCTGTGCGCCGGTGGCTTGCAGCTTCCGCCGGAACAAACCACGGCAACCGTCCTTCTCTGCTTCAGCGCCGGCAGTTGCGGAATGGTTGCAGCTAGAGACGGCGGAAGATTCGGTTCCACCGCCTGACTGAAATTCAGCTTCAGCACCGACCTGCCGAAAGATGATGCCGCTACGGCCTCATCATAAAGTTGCACCGCCGCTTCGTCTTCTCCAACAATGACGATCTGAGTGTGCGGAGCGGCGAAGTGCACCGCTGCAATCCCATAAGTCGCCGCGAACAAACCGTATTGGCCGGCAGCTCCCGCCAGAAGTTCCAACGTTTGCTCGGCTTTGTCCCGGTATCCAGCTTCGTCGGTGTAGCCATGCATTCGCAAGAGCGCAATCGCCGCCATCGGATTGCCCGCCGGAGTAGGCGAGTCCTGAAACGGCTTGCGCGCGGTGTTGAGCACGCCTAGCGGTCCCGACGCCGGCTGCGCGTCGAAAAATCCGCCGGAAACCGAATCATAGAATCGAGTAATCATCTGGTCGGTAATTTGCCGCCCGATGCGGAAATAGCTTAAGTCCGCCGTGGATTCATACGCGTCGAGACAAGCATTGGCAGTAAAAGCGTAGTCGTCCAGAAATCCGATAGTGTCGCGCCGGGCCGCGTCAGCGTCGGAGTACGCGATCACGTGCTTGAGTCCGGCGTCAGGACCCCACGCTTCCGCCAGGATACGGTCCATGGATCGCAGCGCGAACCTTCGCGCCTCATCCAAATGCAGCGCGATCGCGGCCTTCAGATAAGCCGAAACGCAAAGCGCGTTCCAGCTCACGTAAACCGTCTTGTCCACATACGGAGTCGTGCGCTGCAAACGCGCGGCATACATCTTCTGTTTCGCCGATTGCAAAATCTGGCGCACGCGCTCGGTCGAAAGCTTCAACCGCGCTCCAATTTCTTCGACTGGCGCCCGCTGATAAAGCACATTCTTCGCAGGATTGTGGTGCATCTCGCCGACTTCGTTGATGTCGTAATGCAGACACGCAACCTGCGCTTCTTCCTCGGTGAGCACGGCCTTGGCCTCGTCCAGCGTCCAGGTAAAGTAATCGCCGTCGTCCTCCAGCGAAATATCCGCATCCTGCGAGGCGTAAAACCCGCCATGCTTACGGTCACTCAGCCATTCATCCATCCAGCGGATAATGTCACGCGCGATTTCTGCAAAAAACTCGGAGCCAGTCGCCTGATAGCCTTGCACGTAATTCTTGAGCAGCTCCGAGTTGTCATAAGACATTTTCTCGAAATGCGGTACCCCCCAGCGCTCATCCACCGAGTAGCGATGAAACCCTCCCGCAAGCTGGTCGTAAACCCCACCGCGCGCCATTTTTTCGAGGGTAGTCGTGAATAGTTGCTTGATCTCGTCCGTACTTGTGTGGGGACGGACGCCCTCGTCCGTCCGCTGGAGCGCAGCTCCGCTCGTCACATACTGATCAATCAGCAAATCCAGAACCGAAGAATGCGCAAACTTCGGCGCGGTCCCAAACCCGCCATGCTCCACGTCAAACATCTTCAGCGCCGCCTGCACAATCTCATCCACGATCCGCGGCGAAACATCCCCGCCCTTCGCCGCGAATGACTCCGAATGCGCAATCGCTCCCTCCACCAGCTTTGCCTGCTCCGTGACATCGCCATTTTTTTCGTGATACGCATCCGAGATCGCCACCAGCACCCGCCGAAAACTTGGTCGCCCATAATGCTCGTCCGGAGGAAAATACGTTCCGCCAAAATACGGCTTCCCGTCAGGAGTAAGAAACGCTGTCAGCGGCCATCCGCCCTGCCCGCTAAACGCCTGCACCGCAACCTGATACCGGCTATCAATATCCGGACGCTCGTCGCGATCCACTTTGATGGCAACGAAGCGCTCGTTCACGATTTGTGCAATCTCCGGATCGTCGTACGACTCGCGATCCATCACATGACACCAGTGGCACCACACCGCCCCTATATCGAGCCAAGCCCTCCGCCGGATGCGCAAACGGCCGAGCTTGGTGATCGCCTTTTGGCAACAGGCGGAACTGTTTCCCTTGTAACTATATTATGCAATGCTCAATAGTTCCCTCGCGATCGGACGTTGGGACAACCAACCGACTCTGGCTATGCGGTGGAATGGGAGCAGGGAGAATCCGCTGGGCAATCCTCAGTCCCGCGGGCTACCGACCTGGTTCATTGTTCCTGAACAGTATTGGAATCAGATCCTAGAAACTGAGCCGTATAGATTTTCAGATGACAAGATCACTTTTGCGCGAAATTTCCTCGAATCGAAACGAGTATATTTCTTCACCCGTTGTTCGAACCCATCATGCCGGGACTATCAAAGTCTTGTCCTTTGCAGTTATCGGACGAATGAGCTTGGGGACATCCTGGAGAAGATAGACCGGGACGAATGGGATGAATTGAAGTTCTACCACATAATCTGTGACTTTTCTTGGGAACCCAGCCTGCAGGAAAAGGCTGATCTTACCGCTGTGCTGAAAGCGGCGTGGGCGAATCATCGTCTCCGTTCTAATAAACGAGGATGAGTACATAATCGCTGGAGCAGTCCGAACGCTTCACGCGACATCTAGAATTGAGAAGCGCCATAACACAATGCTTAAAATTGGTGCCACAGACGTCTTCGAACGCGAGTACACACAGAGGTTCCGGTTGTTCGCCGGCCAATTTGGCGAATTCATCGCTTACGAGCGAGACCGAGGTGCCAAGGATATCGGCTTGCACTTGACGCGAAGACTCCGTTCAGGCGAAGAACGTGTCTCGGCCGGGCTGTGTTGGTTCCAACTCAAGGGCATCACAAAAAAGAAGTTCTCCCCTGAGCAATTTGACGTTGAGTCTGTGATAAAACTCTCACTCAAGGTGAGTCATCTCCGATATTGGTATCTGCAGCCAATGCCCACTTATCTCGCGCTATTTGTGGAATGTGCCGACGTTTTCTTGGTTCTTAACCTTCAAAAGTATGTCGAAGATACGTGGGGGGCGCAAGATCTTCGCTCTTGCCCAGCACGAGGTGAGCATCGAAGTACCGGGCGGAAGTACACTCGACGAACAGGCATTTCGGATTATCATGGCCGCGAGCGACGTCGAGGAATGGGGAAGGGCCCTTGGGGACGACGACGAATCGACACGACTCTGTCGTCGTGATTACGACCTCATCTGGCGCACTGGAACAGCATCAGAGCGTAAGGTCGTCCACCGGGTCGTGATTTTCGATTGGCAGAGCAAGACCAGGGGCGAAGTCCACTTCGAGGAGTGTGCGGCCGCAGAGCCGCAGATAATGATTGGGAAACGATACGTAATCACTGGCAGTACATGCTTTCTGCTGGGGACGTGGAAGGAATGTACCCGTATCTTGAGTTCTACGTTTTAGACGAAGAAGACTCCTGGCGAGATGAGAACGACTACGTTCCAGACCTGACACTCAAAAACGGAGACGCGGTCTCAGGTTCAGATTATGCCGGAGAGTACTTTGAGTATGTCGTAGGCGTGAGGCTGAACGATCTTGGAGCGCGCCTTTTGGATTCAGTTCGAACGCTCGCCGAGATCGGTCTCCTGGAGATCACCGAGGACATGAACGAGTTCATCAGCATCGCTCCTCGGGGAGGGCCGATCGGTATAACGCCACTGGATCGGCGGATAGTATCCCGCGTCGGAGATTATGATACCCGCATGTCCGCACTCCTCAGACAGAGAACCTCACGGACATTCGTAATCCTCCTGGCCACAGTCGCGTTCCTTACCCTTCCCCTCCCCGCCCAAACCAACTACTTCACCGACTGGCCCGCCGGAACCTCCCCTGCTGAAGTCGGCAAACGCGTGGCCGAGCATTTCGTCACCAGTCCTCACGCGGATCCCAAGCACATCGTCTATCAGGAGGTCTGCACCTGGTACGGCGCCCTCACCTTCGCGCAGCTTTCCGGCGACAAGGATCTTTCCGCAAAACTGATTCAACGTTTTGATCCGCTGATGACTCCGGCTGGGGCAGACCTCATCGGCAAAGACCGCCATGTGGACTTCACCGTCTTCGGCACGGTGCCGTTGGAGTTGTACTTACAAACGAAACACCCAAAGTATCTCGACCTCGGCAAGTCGTTCCCGGACCGCCAGTGGGAAAATCCCACGCCCAATGGCCTCACCCCCGAAACCCGCTTCTGGATTGACGACATGTACATGATCACCACCGTCGAGGTGCAGGCGTTTCGCGCCACCGGCGACCCCAAATATCTCGATCGCGCCGCGCTCGAAATGGTGGCCTACTACGACAAGTTGCAGCAGCCCAACGGCCTCTTCTACCACGCGCCCGACGCGCCCTTTTTTTGGGGACGTGGCAACGGCTGGGTCGCCGCCGGCATGACCGAGTTGCTGCGCTCGTTGCCTGCCAACCATCCCCGCCGCGCTCGCATTCTCGAGTCGTATCGCGAGATGATGCACACGCTTTTGGGGTATCAGAGCAGCGACGGGATGTGGCGGCAACTGATTGATCATCCCGAGGCCTGGCCGGAAACTTCCTCCACCGGCATGCGGCTACATCGACCAGAACGCCGACGTAACCAGCGTCTGCGAAGGCACCGGCAAGAAGAATGACTACGATTACTACCTGGCCCGCGCCCGCCGTACCGGGGATTTCCACGGCCAGGCTCCGGTTCTGTGGTGCGCCTCGGCGCTGCTGCGGCGGTAGTTTCCGAGTAGCGACAATCCATCCAAGCCCTCAGTTTGGGCTCTCGAACACAATCTCTTGACTGCTGCTGCGCAGAGCACTGAAGCAACAGGCGTAAGCGTGCCATTCTCGTTGACTCCGTTTCGTGTACCACACACCATTCTCGGCCAATGACTTCGCCCTCGCAATTCGCCGGTACCACCATCTTGCATTACCGCGTCCTTGAAAAGCTCGGCGGCGGGGGGATGGGCGTGGTTTACAAAGCCGAGGACACCCGGCGACCGATTCGTGGCACTCAAGTTCCTGCCGGACGACGTAGCCCGAGACCCGCAAGCATTGAGCCGCTTCCGGCGGGAGGCGAAAGCAGCGTCCGCGCTGAGCCATCCCAACATCTGCACAATCTACGACATTGGCGAGCAGGCTGGGCACGCCTTCATCGCGATGGAATTCCTCGAAGGGATGACACTGAGGGAGCGGATCGCGGGGAAGGCGCTGGATGTTGAAACCGCGCTTTCGCTGGGAATCGAAATCGGCGATGCGCTGGATGCGGCCCACGCCGCCGGCATTGTGCACCGCGATATCAAACCGGCGAACATTTTCATCACCAAGCGCGGGCACGCAAAAATTCTGGATTTCGGGTTGGCGAAGGTTGGCTTGAGCTCGGGTTGCGGAGGCGGCGGCCGCGGGCGAAGCAACAATGAGCGAGGAACACCTGACCAATCCGGGCACTGCTCTCGGCACTGTTGCCTACATGTCCCCGGAGCAGGTGCGGGGAAGAGAGTTGGACGCCCGGACAGACTTGTTCTCGTTTGGAGTCGTACTCTGCGAGATGGTGACACGCGTATTGCCTTTTCGGGGCGAGAGCACCGGAATAATTTTTGATTCGATTCTCAACCGGGTCCCGGTAGCCCCAGTGCGCTTAAACCCTGATCTGCTGCCGGATTTGGAACGGCTAATCAATAAATGTCTGGAGAAAGATCGCGAGCTGCGCTACCAGTCTGCCACGGAGGTAAAAGCCGATCTAAAACGAGTGAAGCGGGACAGCGAATCGCAGCGCTTTCAGGTCCCCGCTTCCGAAATAATCGGACCGTCACGAGTTGGCCGACGCCGCAAGGCGATGATCTACGCATTGGCAGCATTGCTGCTGGGAGTCCTGATCGCGGCTGGCGTGCTACCTACGACTCCCTTGCTCGCTCGTCATCAGAGAACAAGATCACTACAAAGCCGTCTGTGGAAACCATTGCGGTGATTCCATTCCATGACATTTCAGAGTCAAGCAGCGACAGTTGGGCGATCGGCATTACCGACGCAATCATAAGCCGCTTAACCTCATTGCGAAATCTCGCCGTGCGGCCCACAACGTCGGTTTTGAAGTATGCGAAGGAAGCGCCAGAGCCGGTGGATGCTAGGCATTGGGCGTTGAAAGCATCCTGGAAGGGACATACCAGCGGTCCTCAGGAGTAATCCGGGTGACCGTTCAACTCATCGACGGCAACACTGGAAACACGAAGTGGTCGCAACGATACGACCTTCGCAACGCAGATATCTTGAGTTTCGAAGACGAGATTGCAGGCAAGGTCGTCTCGGGACTCCAGATAGAGATTTCCCCCACCGAGCAAAAGTCCATACAACAGATCGCGACTACCAATGTGGATGCTTATAACGACTACCTGCCGGGACGTTTTTATCTCAACCAGTATTTTGTTGATTCGAGCCTGGAAAGCATCGAAAATGGCAAGCGGGCACTGCAGCACGCGGTCTCGCTCGATCCCAACTTTGCCGACGCATACGCAGTTCTAGCGGAGCTCTACGCCTATCAGAGTGCAAATTTTATTGCGGATGCGGCGGCAAATGTGAAACGCGCTGAAGTGGCTGCCCAAAACGCGTCGCGGATCGATCGCCAATCAGCGGAAGGACTGATCGCGCTGGCGGCCGCATACGGCGAAGCGGGGAGACAGGCAGAAGCGATCCGCGCTGCCAGGCGCGCCGTTGCGCCGCCGAACAATGGGGTCGCCTGGGAAATGCTGGGGTACTCTTGTTATTATGCTGGCCTGAATGAACTTGCCGAGCAAGCTTACCACCGTCTCGGGGGATCTGAATCCCACGGCTCCTCACAGCCACTGGATGCACGCGCGCATGCTTCTGTACAACGGCAGAGCCTCAGAAGCGGAGCAGGAAATGCGACCCGTGGTGGCGAAAAACCCAGACCAATTCAAAGCCCTAGGCTGGCTGGGTGAGTTCCTCTATTACCAAGGAGGATTCGAAGAAGCCGAACCTGATCTCGACCGAGCGGTTCAGCTCGGGCGCGACTCCGAAGACGACACGGTGCGGGAATTGGCTGCAGTCCTGTATGCCTCACGTCACGAACGCGAAAAGATCGATCGCAGATTGTTTCAGTACCGCCCCGAACAAATCATCGATGGTGATGATGCTTACTTTCTCCGAGGAATCTACGCCCTTCTCGGAGAGCAAAAAACCGCTCTCGATTGGCTTAAGCGAACGGTGGCGCTTGGAAACGTGAACTATCCCTGGTTCACGCGAGACAGAACCTACGAAAGCCTGCGGGCCGATCCACAGTACCAGGCAATAATGGAAACAGTGCGACAGCGCTGGCAGGCGTATAAGAGCGAATTCGATACTGCGCCATGACCAACAGCCGGCGCACCCGTGTCGGTCGACGAAGGATATTTGCTCAAGTGCGCGAATGACGGGCGATACGGAAGGAACTGACGAAACAGGGCTTCACGCGATCTGATCCTGAGCGAATGCCGTCCTCTTATGGACTATCTCCCAGCTTCCTCGCCACCTCACAATACAGCTTGACCGCCTCATGCAACTGCTTCTTCTCCACGTACTCGCCTTCGGTATGCGCGACGTGGATTGATCCCGGGCCGACCAGCAGGGGCTGACCCCAGTTGCTGAGCGCGGGAATGTCCGTGGTGAACGCTGCGACCATCGTAGGCAGGCCTTCAAACGTGCGCAGCCGGACAAACGGAATTTCCAGCGTGAACTCTGCTTTGGCCAAGTCTCCCACGGTTGCAAGAATCTCGCGCCGCAGTTGTTCAGCGGACCCGATCAATCGGTAGAGCAACTGAGCGCGGGCATGGTCGGGAATCACGTTGGGCGCGCGGCCGCCTTCGAGAACGCCGACGTTCAATGTGCACGGACCAATCTCCGGATCGGAGGGCAGCGGCATCGCGCGCAGCCGGTGCAGCGCCTCGATCAGCTTGTCGATCGCCGACTCGCCCAGCTCCGGATAAGCCGAGTGCGCCATGCGTCCAATGGCCGTGAGCTGAACTCGTAGCGATCCTTTTGATGCAATGGCCACGCGGTTCTCCGTCGGCTCGCCGTTGATGAGAAACCTGCATCCGTTCGCCTGCTGATTGGCAACTTTCGCTCCCCGGCTGTCGCGCTCCTCGCCCACCAGGAACAGCAGGCCAACGTAAATACCTTCTTTCTTCAGCACCTCGGCGGCGGCGATTTGCGCGGCGATGATCCCCTTGGCATCACAAGATCCTCGCCCATACACGCGGCCGTTGTCGTCAGTAGTGTCCTCGGACGAAGGAATGAACGGCGGCACCGTGTCCATGTGCGTAGAGAAAACGATGGCAGGATTCGGCTCCTGCGGCGAAGTCGTGTAAACATTTGCACGTTCACCTTCCACCGCCATTCTTTGGACGTTGTAGCCGAGGCCCCGCAGCTCTTCCGCGAGCGCGTGCCCCACCGCTCTCTCGTTCCCGCTGATGGATTCGATATCCACCAGCCGCCGCGTAAGTGAGACCACGTCCATGGCAAACGAGGATAACCCAGTGCGTCATGAAGAGCGAACTCAGCTTTTGGATGGGAGAAATCACGATTGCTGCGATACCCTAGACGCAACGGTCGTCGCGCCATGCACACCGCAGCAAGCGCAATTCGTTCGCTCTTCCTGGACGGCCCCGCAGGCCGGATCGAGGCTCTTCTCAACGCCGGGTCCGAGAACGCAACTCATGCGGCACTGGTCTGCCATCCGCATCCCATGTTCGGCGGAACCATGCACAACAAAGTCGTGTTCCACGCCATGAAGGCTCTGAACAGCTTTGGATTTCCCGTACTGCGTTTCAATTTCCGCGGCACCGGCCTGAGCCAGGGCGAGCACAATCACGGAGTCGGCGAAACAGATGATGTTCGCATCGCCCTCGACTGGCTCGACCGCGAGTTCCACCTGCCCCTGATCTTCGCCGGATTCTCGTTCGGAGCGGCTATCGGTCTGCGCGCAGCCTGTCCGGATGACCGTGTGAAAGCGATGATCGGCCTCGGTCTGCCGCTAAATCCGGTTGACGAGCACAGTTACGAACTACATTTCCTAGCGTCATGCCACAAACCCAAACTCTTCGTCAGCGGCAGCCGAGACCAGTTCGGCGCCAGCGCCAAACTCCAGTCGCTCGTGAATTCCTTACCCGAACCGAGGGAGCTGGTCATCATCGAAAGCGCGGACCATTTTTTCGAAGGACGATTGCGCGAAATGCGCGAAGCGGTCGAGATCTGGATCAGAGATACGATTCAATGAAGCAAATCGCCCGCCACATCTTCGACCACGCTCTCCGCGAATCCAGCATCAGCAAAGCTTTCGCCCGCCATCTGCACTGCGAGCGCGGTGTCCTCCGCATTTGTGACGACCTCTATGACTTGAGCGCGTACAGCCGCGTGTTCGTCATTGCAATCGGCAAAGCGGCGCATACCATGCTTGTGGCGTTGCATGAATTAGCGGGCGCAAGGTTCGAAGGCATTGTCGCCAGCTCTGTCGAGCCTGAGTTCCAAATTCGCGGCTTTCGCTATTTTCTCGGCGGACATCCCTTGCCCAACGCGGAGTCCATCCGCGCGGCCGAAGCCTTGCTGAAGTCGCTCAACACCCTGAACGAGCTTTCTCTAGTGATTTATCTCGTCAGTGGCGGCGGTTCTGCAGCTGCTGAGAAGCCCCTGGACGACGAGATTTCCCTCGACGACCTTATCGCAACCTATCGCGCGCTGGTACATTCCGGCGCACCGATTGCCGAGATCAACGCCATCCGCAAGCATCTCTCGGCCATCAAGGGAGGACGTCTCGCCCAAGCCGCATATCCCGCGCACCGGGTCTCAATTCTCGTTTCCGATGTCCCCGACAACACCCCCGATGCGCTTGCGGCCGGGCCCACCATGCCCGACTCGACCACGGCTGAAGACTGCTATGCCCTAGCGGCCAAATACAAAATGCAATTCCCACCATCCGTGCAAGAGCTTTTCGAGCGGCGCGCATTGGACGAAACGCCGAAATCAGACGATCCCGCTTTCATCCGCGCCCGCTACTGGACGGTGCTCTCCAACGCGGCGTTGCTTAAGGCGGCCGCAGAAGAAGGCTGGCGTCAGGGGTTCATGGTCGAAATAGATAACACTTGCGACGATTGGGACTACGCAGAGGCTGCCGACTATCTATTGCAGCGGCTGCGCGACTTGCGCCAAAAACATCAGCGGCTGTGCCTGCTCTCCGGCGGAGAGGTCACGGTTCGCGTCGAAAACGGCGGCGCCGGCGGACGCAATCAGCAGTTCGTCCTGTATTGCGCAGAGAAGCTTTGCGCAGAAAAAATCGCCGCCGAGAACGTCTGCATCCTCAGCGCCGGATCCGACGGCATTGACGGCAACAGTCCCGCTGCAGGGGCAGTCGTGGATGAAACTACCTTAGCGAGAGCAAGAGCCCGCGGGCTCGACGCATCGAAGCACCTCGGCAGCTTCAACGCCTATCCATTCTTTGAAGCGTTGGGCGATGCCATCGTCATCGGGGCCACAGGCAATAACCTTCGCGATCTCAGAATTTTGCTGGCTGCCTAGGCCGTCTTTCTTTCCGCTGGAGGCATCGTCGCCATGGCCTCGTCCAGTGCGCGCTGCATCTCCTCCGGTGACAAGTCCTTTGTATGTGTCGCCAACGACCACTTATGTCCGAACGGATCAGCGACTATACCGTAACGGTCGCCCCAGAACTGGTCCATGAGCGGCATCTTGACTTGCGCTCCCGCTGAGACGGCGCGCTTAAACGCCTCGTCCACATTTTCGGTGTAAATGTGAATGGTCACACCTGTTCCGCCGATCGAAAGCGGAGACAGGCCGCCGTATTCCGGGAACTCCTCATTCAACATCAGCATCGAGTCACCGATGCGCAGCCCCGCATGCATTATCTTTCCGTTTGGCATCCGCACCACACCCGTGACCTCAGCTCCGAGCGCGTTCTTGTAGAACTCCAGTGCCTTGTCCGCATCGCGGACCGTCAGGTGCGGAGTAAGAGTATGAAATCCAGGCGGAACAGCTTTCACTTGTTCAGGCATAAAAAAACTCCTTAGGCGGGATATTTTAGACCAGGAGAAGGTTAAGGAAATGTCAAAAAATCCTGGTGACGCCCTCCTTCAAAACCAGCACCCGGTCTTTCACTCCAGCAGCGATAGCCTCCTGTTCCAGCAATTGCAATGGCTCGTCCATAGGCTCGTGCGAGAGGCGAAAAGTTCCGTAGTGCATGGGGACCATCCAGCGCGAGTTTAGGTCGAGGAAGGCATGGGTGGCGTCAGCGGGGCTGGCATGGACGTTGCGAAACGACGGCGGATTGTAGGCGCCGATAGGCAGCAGCGCGAGTTGGGGAGCAAGACGCGTCCCAATCTCGCGGAAGCCGGAGAAATAGGCCGTGTCTCCCGCGTGATAAACCGAATGCTTGCCGCCACGCAGCACGTAGCCTCCGTACCCGCGATGCGCGTCGCGCAGAACTCGCGCTCCCCAGTGCCGCGAGGGCACGTGGGTAATGGTCACATCGCGATGCCGGTAGCTGCTCCACCAGTTCAGCTCAACTACATCGCGAAATCCCAGGTCGGAAACCAGATCGAAAACATTCGCCGGCACTACCACGGTCGGGGCCGATCCGCGCCAGCGTTTGGTGTGTTGCACAATCGCCCGCAGCGACGGCCGGTGCAGGTGATCGAAGTGCGCATGCGTGATCAGCACCAGATCAATCGGCGGGAGATCTCTGATTTTCATTCCCGGCTGGCGCAGCCGCTTCAGCACAAACAGCCAGCGCGCAAAATTCGGATCGATGACTACATTTTCACCGCCCACCTGCACAAAAAAGCTGGCGTGCCCAATGAAGGTCACACCCATCTCGCCATTCGAAACCAGTTTCGGTTTATGCGATTCCCCGGTGCGCGGCGTGACCGCGGAATGCCGCACCAGCTTCCCAAACTGCCGGGCGCGCTTGCGCAAGGCCGGATTTTTGAGCGCTTGGTTGAGCATGCAGTGCAGCTCTTAGCTGTTAGCCATCGCCTCTTAGCTCGGGTGAAACGGTTCAAGCTAACGGCTAAAGGCTAACAGCAAAAACCCAAAAGTTGCCTCTATTTTATCAAGCCGCAATCATTTGCTTGACCCTTGTGACCGCGTCGGTTCTAATTCTTGTGGTTTCATAAATTCAGGAGCCCGCCATGCGAGTCGCATTCTTAGGATTGGGAATCATGGGCCAGGCGATGGCCACGAACCTTGTAAGGGCCGGACACGAAGTCGCGGTTTGGAATCGCACTCCGGGCAAGCAACCCGAAGGAGCAAGAGTAGCTGCCTCTCCTGCAGAAGCCGCGCTAGGCGCCGAAGCTGTCTGGATGGCAGTTTCCGACACTGCCGCCGTTGAAAGCGTGCTCTTCGGGCCGGACGGAGTCGAACCGTCGCTGACCGACGGCATGATCGTCGTGGATTCCAGCACCATTTCTCCATCCGCAACTCGCAAATTTGCGGAGAGAGTCGCGCGAAAAGGCGCGCATTACGTTGACTCGCCCATGACCGGCTCCAAAGTCGCTGCCGAGAGTGGCACATTGCTCTTCATTGTCGGAGGCGAAGAGCAGACCATCGAGCGACTGAAACCTCTCTATGCCGCCATGGGCAAGAAAATCTTTCGGATGGGCGAGGTCGGCAAAGGTCAATCCGCCAAGCTAGTGATGAATCTGCAAATCGCGCTGATCTATGAGGGTTTCGCCGAGGCCCTCACTCTGGCCGCAAAGCTCGGAGTGGATGCGGAAACCCTGATGCCGCTGGTGCAGGCTTCGATGGTGAAGTCAGGCGTGGTCGAATACAAAGCCCCATTTGTGCTGGGCCGCGATTTTTCCGCCAACTTTCCGCTTCGCCTGATGCGCAAAGACATCCGCCTCGCCCTCGACGCCGCCAAAGAAGTTCGCGTAAAACTCCCCGGCCTCGAAACCGTCGAAGAGATCTACGAAATGGCCATCGAAGACGGTCACGCCGACCTCGACTACGCCGCCACGCTCTTATTACTGGAAAAATGGGCGGGCGTGGAAGTGAAGGGTCAGGCGGCATGACCAAAGAATCCACCCGCGGAAAACTGAGGGCTTTGCTTGCCGAACGTGCACTTATTCTTGGCTCCATCACTCTCAGCAGCGGAAAGCTGTCCAACCACTACTTCGATTGCCGAAGGGTCACGCTCAACTCAGAGGGCGCTGAGCTAGTTGGCGACGCCGTACTCGATGTAATTCAACAATTGCCCGAAAAGCCGCTCGCCATCGGGGGATTAACCCACGGTGCCGACCCGATCATCGTTGCGGTGATGATGAAAGCGCGACAGCGCGGCCTGGTCATGGACGGTTTCTTCGTCCGCAAAGAAGCCAAGGCTCACGGCACCAAAAACCTGATTGAGAATGCTCCCCTGCCCGGCACCAAGGTTGTGATCGTGGATGACGTTGTGACCGCAGGCGGCTCGGTGCTCAAGGCCATAGAGGACGCCGAGCAGGCAGGCTGCGAAGTGGTAGCCGCAATCACCATCGTTGACCGCAAAGAAGGCGGCGGCGACAAGATCTGCGCCAAAATCGCACGCTACACTCCGCTGTTTACCCTGGACGATTTCCGCGCCGAACTCAGCCTCGCTGGTTGAGAACCCACCCACCGCCACCCACCGTGCGTTCGTTGACACTAATCCTCGCAAACTGCTAAATTTATTGGTTCCTGAGCATTCGAAAGAGACCTTTCGGCCGGTCACCACCTAGCAGACAAAATGGATGAAACTTTCCGACAAATAAGCGAATTACTGCTTGGTTCCATCCCAACCATTATTTTTTTTCTTTTGCTGTATGGGCTGTACACAGTACTTGTCCATAAGCCGTTGATGCGAGTTTTGGCCGAGCGGCACGCCCGCACCGAGGGCGCAATCCAAAAGGCCCGCGCAGACATTGCCCTGGCCGAGCAGCGGACGGCCGAGTATGAACAAAAGTTGCGGGACGCGCGAATCGCGATTTTGAAAGCCCAGGAAGCACGCCGGACTCTGGCTGTGAAGGTCCGCGAGGCCGCGCTCGCCGAAGCCCGGGCTCAGTCTCAGGCACAGGTGCAGCACGACCGAGCGGCCATCGAACAAGCTAAGCTGGCCGCGAAGACTACGCTGGAAGCCGAAGCCGGCCGTCTGGCGTCGGAAATCATCCGCATCGTTCTCCAGCCGGCGTTGGCGCAGGCGGGTGGCTGATAAACAGAAGATGACAAGCTTCGCCAAATTCAGAGAGCCGAAACTCGGGAAGCTCGGATTGCTGCTGGCCGCGGCCATGCTGCTCCCGATATTTGCGTTTGCGCAGGCGCCGGAATCACAGTCCGCAAACTCGTCGGACCAGAAGACCACCGCTTCGACTTCCAGCGAATCTACTTCCGGCCAGTCCAAGGAAACCGCCGGCGACGATGAAACCACCCCCTTCAAGCATTCCGCCTCGGTGAAGCTCCTTTCGAAGATCACCGGATTGAGCATCGACGGCGCATACTGGCTGGCCGTGGTGCTGAATTTTGCCATCGTCGCAGGCGTGGTGTTTTGGTTCTCGAAGAAAAACTTGCCGGCGATGTTCCGCAGTCGCACCGCCACCATTCAGAAATCCCTAGCCGAAGCACGCGCCGCCAGCGACGACGCCAATCGTCGGCTTGGGGAAATCGAATCGCGCCTCGGCCGTCTAGGCGAAGAAATCGGCCAGATGCAGGCCACCGCGGAAACCAGCGCTGCAGCGGAAGAAGCAAGAATCAAAGCTGCCGCCGAAGAAGACGCGCGCCGCATCGTCGAATCGGCGCAACAGGAGATTGCCGCTGCGGCCCGAGCGGCCCGGCGCGAGTTGACCGCGCATGCCGCCGATCTGGCAGTCACGCTGGCCAGCCAGCAGATTCGCGTCGACGCACCGACCGACGAGGCACTGGTACGCAGGTTCGCAAAAGACCTTGCCCACGATGGGGCGGCGGGGAAGAAAGCCTGATCTTCTGATCTATTGATCTATGGCCACGGTCACTAACACGTACGCACGGGCTTTTGCTGATGTAGTGATGTCAATGCGCCTCGACCCGGCGGCGACCCTGGCCGAGGCGCAGCAGATGGCGGCAATGGCGCGCGAGAACAAAGGCCTCCGCGAAGTCTGGGACGCGCCCGCGATATCCGCCGATCAAAAACGCGCCGTGCTCGACAGCATCGTGCAGCGTGCCGGAATCTCGCGCCCGGTGCGGAATTTTGTCGCTGTGCTGATTGACCATCGCCGTACGCGATTCCTCAGCGAGATCGTGTCGCAGTTCGCGCAAGAGCTCAATCAGCGCCTGGGATTCGCCGAAGCCGACGTCACGACCGCGCGGGAGCTGAACACTGAGGAACGCACCCAGCTTGAGCAAGACCTAGCAAAGGTGACCAGCAAGCGAATTCGCGCAAGATATTCAAAGGACCCGGCAATCCTCGGTGGCGCCATCGCCCGCGTCGGCAGCACGGTTTACGACGGTTCGGTCAAGGGACAGTTGGAGAGAATGAGGCAGGCAATAGCTGCTAGCTCATAGCTGTTTGCCGGGATACACCAACTGAGAAGCATTTAACCGCAAAGATCGCAAAGAAACACCGCGAGGAGAAAAACAAGCTAAGAGCCAAAAGCTGACAGCTAAGAGCTGAATTTATGCAAATCAAGGCAGACGAAATTACGCAACTAATCCGGCAGCAGATTGAAAATTACGAAGTCAAGATCGCGGTGGATGAAGTCGGCACCGTGCTCACGCTCGGCGACGGCATTGCCCGCGTGCATGGCCTGGACAAAGTCATGGCCGGCGAGCTGCTCTCATTTCCATACGGCCTTGCCGGCATCGCCATGAACCTGGAGGAAGACCAGGTCGGCGTAGTGCTGCTGGGCGAATATACCGAGATCAAGGAAGGCGACGAGGTCAAACGCACTGGCCGCATCATGAGTGTTCCCGTCGGTGACGCCATGATCGGCCGCGTGGTGAATGCGCTCGGCCAGCCCATCGACGACAAGGGCCCCATCTCAACCGACAAGTTCATTGCTCTGGAGCGCCTTGCTCCTGGCGTCATTGACCGCCAGCCCGTGCGGGAACCCATGGCGACCGGGATCAAAGCGATTGACAGCATGATTCCTGTCGGCCGCGGCCAGCGCGAACTGATCATCGGCGACCGCCAGACCGGGAAGACTGCGATCGCCATCGATACCATCATCAACAACAAAGGCAATGACCTGATTTGCATTTACTGCGCGGTCGGGCAGAAGCGATCGTCCATTGCCCAGGTGGTAAAGATTCTCTCTGACTACGGCGCAATGGATTACACCATCGTGCTCGCGGCGTCGGCTTCGGAACCCGCCCCCATGCAGTACATCGCTCCCTACGCGGCGTGCGCCATGGGCGAGTACTTCCGCGATAGCAAGCGCCACGCACTCGTCATCTATGACGATCTTTCGAAGCACGCCGCGTCGTATCGCGAGATTTCGCTGCTATTGCGGCGGCCTCCCGGCCGCGAAGCCTATCCCGGAGACGTTTTCTATCTTCACTCGCGCCTGCTCGAGCGCGCGGCCAAATTAAGCGACAAGAACGGCGGCGGTTCTCTTACTGCGCTGCCGATCATCGAAACTCAGGCGGGTGACGTTTCGGCATACATTCCCACGAACGTCATCTCCATCACTGACGGACAGATTTATCTTGAGACCGACTTGTTCAACCAGGGCGTGCGACCCGCGGTGAACGTCGGATTGTCCGTCAGCCGCGTCGGCGGCAGCGCCCAAATCAAGGCGATGCGCCAGGTTGCCGGCAGCCTGAAACTCGAACTGGCGCAATACCGCGAGCTGGCAGCATTCGCGCAGTTCGGCAGCGATCTCGACAAAGCCACGCAGTCACAACTCAATCGCGGACAACGGCTAGTCGAAGCCTTGAAACAAAAGCAATTCTCGCCTCTGCCGTTTTCGAAGCAGATCCTGATGATCTTCGCTGGGACCGGCGGCGTCCTCGACGACTTGCCGGTCGAGCAAATAGGCGATTTTGAATCCGAACTGTACCGCTACGTAGACTCAGCGAATCCAGTCCTGCTGCGCACCATCATGGAGAAAAAGATTCTGGATGACGGCCTACAGGCAGAAATGAAAAAGCTAATCAAGGAATGCAAAGAAACATTTGTGGCGGAGAAGCAGGCGATAGCAGCTACTAGCCGCTAGCCTCTAGCTGCTAGCGACCGTTCGGCATTAGGTTTAGTTGGGGACGCAAGTTTGCGGTCGTGTCAGGCAATACGTATGGCGTGATGAGTCTGAGCTAGAAGCTAGGAGCTAATAGCTAGAAGCTTCTTTAATGGCAAACATTCTCGATATTCGGCGGCGCATTCGCAGCGTGATCAACACCCGGCAGATCACGCGCGCCATGAAAATGATTTCCGCGGCCCGGCTGCGGCGCGCCCAGGAGCGCGCATTGGCGGCACGGCCTTATGCGCAAATGCTCACCAACGTTCTGAAATCGCTGGTTTCGCGGGCTGACATTTTCGATTCGGAGACGGGAGAAATTTTGCATCCGCTTCTGGTCAAGCGGCCCGAGCAGAACGTGCTTCTGATCGTAGTCACCGGGGACATGGGTAAGGCCGGCGGCTTCAATTCAAATATCCTCAAGGCTGCCACCCATTTTTTGGATTCCAAGTCCGGCAAGAACATCGAGCTTGAGACCATTGGCCGAAAAGGCCGTGACTTTCTGCGCCGCAGGTTCAAAGCCGCCGAACCCAGGAAAGCGGATTCGACCGAAGCTGCTCAGATCACACTGGTCGGTGAACAGATTGGAGTCCTGAAAAAGTTCGACTACTCGCTGGCTTCCGAGATGGCCGAGCGTCTGATCGAGCGCTATACCCGCGCGGAGATTGATTCGGTTTACATCGTGTACAACGAGTTCAAATCCGTGATTGCGCAGCGCTTGGTGGTGGAGCAGTTATTGCCCATCGAGCACATTGGCGCTCCTGAAATCGCCCAGGCAGACGAAATGGAATTCAAGGACAAGAAGCGCGCGCTCGAAGCTGCCAGGGGTGCAGGCGTCTCCATCCGGGCGGCGGATACCAGCGAAATGGACGCCCGTGCTGCCGCCTTCGCCGTCGCTCCGGTGGACTACATTTATGAGCAACCCCCGCAGCAGCTGTTTCGTTCGCTGCTGCCGAAATATGTTGGCACCCAGATTTTCCATGCCTTGTTGGAGTCGGTGGCCGCCGAACATGCCGCCCGCATGACGGCGATGGAATCGGCCACCAAGAACGCAAGTGAGATGATTGATTCGCTGACGCTGGTCATGAACCGGGCCCGTCAGGCAAAGATCACCAAAGAAATCATTGAGATTGTAAGTGGAGCGGCAGCATCGTGAAAAAGAGGCTTCCAGCTTAGTTACTAGCTTCTAGCAAAGCAAAGCGAAACTGTAGGCACTCATTGCATGGGAAAAATTGAATAGAACAAATCGCCGTGATCAAACGGCCACAGCACGCTAGAAGCTAGCGCCAGGAGCCAGAAGCTTTTTATGGCAGACAATATCGGAAACGTCATCCAAATTACCGGTCCCGCCGTGGACGTACAGTTCACGCAGGCGGCCATGCCGCCGATTTACCAGGCGCTTCGCATCGTCAGCGATGGCTTTACCGTGCCTAAAGAAATCAACGTGGTGGTGGAAGTGCAGCAGCATCTGGGCGAAGGCCGCGTGCGCTGCATCGCCATGGAAGCCACTGACGGCATGGTCCGCGGCATGAAAGCCATTGATCAGGGCGGCCCGATTTCCGTTCCCGTCGGACACGGGACCCTCGGCCGTGTCATGAACGTGATTGGTGAACCGGTGGACAATCTCGGCCCGATCACCTTTAAAGAACGGCATCCCATCCATCGCACTGCGCCTTTGTTCGAGGACCAAGCCACCAGCGCGGAGATGTTCGAGACCGGAGTAAAGGTCGTCGATCTGATTCAGCCATTTCTAAAAGGCGGAAAGATCGGTCTGTTCGGCGGCGCCGGCGTAGGCAAGACCGTCGTCATAATGGAGCTCATCAATAACGTCGCCAAGCAGCACGGCGGATTTTCCGTGTTTGCCGGCGTCGGCGAACGCACCCGCGAAGGCAACGATCTGTGGCTGGAAATGACGGAGTCCGGCGTCATCAAACCCGGAGACCCCGAGCACTCCAAGGCTGCCCTGATCTATGGCCAGATGACCGAGCCGCCCGGTGCCCGTCTGCGCGTGGCACTCACCGGGCTGACCGTCGCCGAATACTTCCGCGACGTCGAAGGCGCAGACACGCTGCTCTTCATCGACAATATTTTCCGCTTCACCCAGGCCGGTTCCGAGGTCTCGGCGTTGCTTGGCCGCATGCCCAGCGCCGTCGGATATCAGCCCAACCTGGCAACGGAAATGGGCGAGTTGCAGGAACGGATCACCTCCACCAAAAAAGGGTCCGTCACTTCGGTGCAGGCGATTTACGTCCCCGCGGACGACCTCACCGACCCCGCGCCTGCAACTACGTTCGCTCACTTGGACGCGACCACGGTTCTCTCCCGCGCCTTGACCGAAATCGGAATCTATCCCGCGGTTGATCCCCTGGCTTCGACTTCGCGCATTCTTGATCCCCGCATCGTCGGCCAGGAACACTATGACGTCGCTCAATCGGTGAAAAGAACCCTGCAGACTTACAAAGACTTGCAGGACATCATCGCCATTCTCGGCATGGACGAATTGAGCGAAGATCAAAAACTTACCGTCACGCGCGCTCGCAAGATCCAACGCTTCCTGTCGCAACCTTTCCATGTTGCAGAGCAATTCACCGGAGCGCCCGGCCGCTACGTAAAAGTCGCCGACACCGTGAAAGGCTTCAAGGAAATTGTCGAAGGCAAGCACGACGAGATCCCCGAGAAGGCGTTTTATATGAAGGGCCCGATTGACGAAGTGCTGGAAGCCGCCGAGAAATCGAAAGCGGCAGCGTAAGAAGTTCTTAGCCATTAGCTTTTAGCCTTTAGCCAAACCGGTGTGGGCTAGAACAAAGAGCCAAGAGCTGCTTTTTATGGCTGATTCTTTCCAACTCGAAATCGTAACTCCCGAAAAGATGGTCGTCCGCGACAACGCGGAGTCTATCCAGATTCCCGGGCTGAACGGATACCTCGGCGTTCTTCCCGGACATGCGCCGCTGATTACTGAACTTGGCGCTGGCGAGATTGCATACCGCGCCAATGGCCAGTCGCACCGTTATGCAGTTGCCTGGGGATTTGCGGAAGTCCTTCAGGATCGCGTGACCGTGCTCGCAGAAACTGTCGAACGCGCCGACGAGATCGATGTCGCCAGAGCGCAGCGGGACCTCGCGAGTGCCGAGGAGTTCTTGAGATCAGCGCAGACGGAAGATGATTTCGCCCACGCCAGCGGCAAGATTCGGGTGGCGCAGGCCCGGATCGAAGTCGCCCAGAAAAAAGACAGTCCGGCGTAACCCGTTTCAGTCTCAGAAAGGTGCGGTATCCATTTCCCGCGGGGCTGAAGCCATTCGCATTCGCAATGACGAGGCGGAGACAATGCGTTGTGAAGTTCTCTTCGCGAGCCCACTGGAAACAAACAGTTTGCTAGAACCTAGCAGCTAGAAGCCAGCAGCCGATTCAAAATGTCACGCCTTCGCATCTCGGCAATCTCTTACCTGAACACCGCGCCCCTGATGTGGGACTTCGACCACGGAAGTGTCGGTGCAGCTTTCGACATTAGTTACACTCTGCCCGCGCAGTGCGCCGCGGAACTGCAACGCGGGACTGCGGACGTCGGAATCATCCCCTCCGCAGCCTACGCAACAATCCCCAATCTTTCCATTCTGCCGGGAGTCTGCATCGCCTCACAAAAAGCCGTCCGCTCCATCTTGCTGGTTAGCCACAAGTCGCTTGACGCAATCAATACCGTCGCGCTCGACAGCTCTTCCCTCACCTCCGTGGCTCTGACTCGCGTCTTATTTGAAAAATGCTGGGGCGGCGGCCGCCAGTTCAGCTCCCTTCCTCCCGATCTGAATACCATGCTGGCCACGCACGATGCGGCTATGCTCATTGGCGATCCCGCTCTCAAAGTGGATCGCTCGCAGTACGAGACTTGGGATTTGGCCGAAGAGTGGAACCGCTTCACCGGCAAGCCGTTCGTGTTCGCATTCTGGGCCGTCACTCAAACTGCAACCAAAGAATCTCGCTTGGATCTCGTTGCCATTTTTCAGGAATCCCGCGACCACGGCCTGTTTCCCGCCAACCTTTCCGAGATCACCAGGATTTGGGCGCCCAAACTCGGCCTAAGCGAAGAGGCCGTACGCCATTACCTCACCAGCAACATTCATTATTGTTTGGATGAAGCCTGCCTCGACGGCCTGCGCCTCTTCTATGGTTACGCATATGAATGCGGCGTGCTGCCCCGCGCCCCCGAATTGCATTTTGCCGGTGCCAAGCCGGCTTTGATCTGAGCACTAACAAAGTCTGTCATTCCGAATGGCCGCAGGCCGAGAGGAACCTGCTTTCTTTGGCAGCGCCAGCGCTGTATGCGAACAGCAGGTTCCTCGTCGCTGGAAGTCGTGCGCAATGACAAGTCACGGAAAATGACAGATGATGAAGTAAAATAAAGTTACCTGCATGTCTCTGACCAAACAGCAAGCCCTCGATCTCTACGCCTCCGACGACCTCATCGGAGTCGGCATGGAAGCCGACGCCGTGCGCCGCAAGCGGCATCCCGAAGGTGTCGCCACTTACATCATCGATCGCAACATCAACTACACCAACTTCTGCACCGAGTACTGCACCTTCTGCGCGTTTTACCGTCCGCTGAAAGGTCCGCAGGCGAAAGAGGGATACATTCTCGAGTTCGAGACGATTTACGAAAAGATTCGCGAGACTGTCGAACTCGGCGGCACCGGCGTTCTGATGCAGGGCGGTCTGCATCCTGACCTGAAGATTGACTGGCACGAGCGTATGTTGCGCGGGATCAAAGAGCGCTTTCCTAAAATTCATCTGCACTGCTATTCCGCATCGGAGATCATCGCCATCGCCGAATACAGCAGCCTCACCATTCGCGACACAATTTCCAAGCTGCGCGACGCCGGCCTCGATTCCATTCCCGGCGGCGGCGCTGAAATTCTCGACGACGAAGTCCGCCACCGCATTGCCCGGCTGAAGTGCCTCACCGCCGACTGGCTCAACGTGCACCGCACCGCGCACCAGCTCGGAATGCGCACCACGGCAACCATGATGTTCGGCGTCGGCGAAAAACACGAGCACCGCGTCAACCATCTGCAGGCGATTTACGATCTGCAGGAAGAAACCGGCGGCTTCACCGCGTTCATCCCCTGGACATTCCAGCCACAAAACACCGCGCTCGGCGGCCGCAAGTGGGCCGAAGCCACCGCTGTCGAATACCTGAAAAACCTGGCCATCTCGCGGCTGTTCCTCTCGAACTTCCAGAATGTGCAGTCAAGCTGGGTCACCCAAGGACTGAAAGTCTGCCAGCTCGGCCTGCGCTTCGGCGGCAACGACGTCGGCTCCGTGATGCTGGAAGAAAACGTAGTCCGCGCCGCCGGCGTGACCAACTGCACCACCGAAGAAGAGCTCCGCCACATCATCCGTGACGCCGGCTTCAAGCCCGTGCAGAGGGATACTCTCTACAGGACGTATTTTTTGAACTGAGCTCAGCGGGAGTCTCCAACATTCAGATGTCAGCGACGATGGGCAACTCGATCACCATGGATATCTCCTGAAATCGGGCCGCTTTCTCCTTGCTCTCTCCCTGATGGCCTTCGGCGTCCAATACCTGATTTATGGAAAGCTTGTCGGCGGGCTTCCTCCCGTTCCAGAGTGGACTCCGGGAGGCCGCGTTGGCGCGTATTTGGTCGGGACCTTCCTGATCGCTGCCGGTACCTGTGTTGCGACCAGTTGGAAGGCTCGCATATCTGCCGCTCTGGTCGGCATCTTCTTCATCTTGTGCGTCATATTTCTCCACACCATCCGATTTTCCGAGATCGTGCACAGCGGAGTCGGCCGGACCCGCGCCTTGAACCGCTGGCAATCGGCGCCGCCGCGCTGGTCCTAGCCCGACTTTCGCAGTTGCGGTC
>WNGK01002368.1_pt1 | contig 45003 bp, 45 predicted proteins | sample 5400601 | NCBI WGS metagenome assembly WNGK01 (sample SAMN13153376, study PRJNA577476) | soil metagenome | isolation source: 60 cm soil or saprolite under Garry oak tree replicate 1 | place: USA:California | collected 2016-06-15 | reverse complement strand
CGCTGTGCTCGCTGTCGACCGGAATGATTCGCGCCCCAGTGCCGGCAGCCGTTTTTCGGAGTAATTCACCGGCAATGACCATGGCTTCTTTATTTGCAAGCGCCACCGTTTTGCCTGAAGCGACAGCCGTGTACGTCGGTTGTATCCCCGCGGCACCTACGGCAGCCGAGACGACAATATCGACATCAGGGGCTGAAGTAATTTTTCGCAGGCCCGACTCGCCGGTGACGATCTCCGGTATCGAGACCTTCAACTCGCGGCAACGCTGCTGAAACTCGTCGACCCGCCCGGCGTCGCCGATTGCGACAACGGCTGGATGAAATTGGGCCGCCTGCTCCGCGAGCTGTCTGGCCGCAGAGTTGGCGGCTAAAGCGAAGATCTGGAAACGATGCGAGAGATGCTCGACGACACGAAGGGTGTTTTGGCCGATGGAGCCCGTCGAGCCGATGAGTGTCAGACGTTTCATGGAACCAGCAACCAGTAGAAAACGGGAGCCGCAAAAAAAAGACTGTCCAGGCGGTCCAGTATGCCCCCATGCCCGGGAAGAACAGAAGAAGAATCCTTAACCCCGGCGCTTCTCTTGAGCATCGATTCCGCCAGATCTCCGCATTGGCCGGCGACTGCTGTCACAGCCGAAATCCATATCAAATCCAGCCGCATCCCTCCCAACAGCCATCTTCCTCCGATGACACCTGCCACAACGGATCCGATGAAACCTGCAATCGCCCCTTCAACAGTCTTCTTTGGACTGACGGTAGGTGCTAACGGGCGCCTACCGAGAGCGCGGCCAGCATAGTAGGCCGCGCTGTCTCCAATCCAGATGATCGCAAAGAGTAACAGCACTTCTCTTCGGGGCATGAAAATCGTGAAACCAAGCGTGAGCGGGCAATAAAGGATACTACCCAACCCCATAGCCACACGGACCAGTGCGTCCTCCGCTGATGCAGTCAGCATTTCGATGGTCATCAGCGTAATCGCGGCAAAGACAGCAGCACCCAACACCCAAACCGGACCGCCGAGAAAAGACATGGATACGCCGCCGACTGCGGCCAGAAACCATCGCCCCGGCCTACCTATACCCCTCTTTACACCCAGGGAAAAAAATTCTTCAGCGGCCAGTATCGAGACGACGCCAATGATTGCCGCAAAAATCACGTTCGCGGCAAAAATTGTGATGAGGACGACCAGGGGAACACCAACACCAGCGGTGAGTACCCTCTCCCTCTGGGAGACGGTAGGGTGAGGGTCGCCGGACTTCGTCAATCCCGAGACCCTCACTCTACCCTCACCGCTCCAAATGACGATTGAACATTGAACAGTGAACAATGAACATTTCTTCCAATTTCATTGCTCACTACTCAACGTTCAATTGTCATTTGGGCGGGCTCCAGTCCGCCATAACGGCGTTCCCGCTTCTGGTAGGCGATGATGGCTTCGTAAAGATGCCGCTTTTCAAAGTCCGGCCACAAGGTCTCGGTCACCCAAATCTCGGCATAAGCGATCTGCCACAAGAGAAAATTACTGACTCGTAATTCGCCGCTGGTTCGAATCAACAGATCGGGATCCGGCTGGCCGGCAGTGTAAAGATACTGAGCGAAATGCTCTTCGGTGATGCCGCCGTGATCGGCTGCGGCCTTTCCGCCATTGCGCAGGAGACGATTAACGGCATCGACAATTTCGGCGCGGCCGCCATAATTCAGAGCAACATTGAAAATCATTCCGCTATTGCGGCTCGTTTTGGTAATGGCCTTGTCCAGTTCGGCCTGAACCGAAACATCAAGTTCGTCGGTCCGTCCGATCGTGCGAAATCGGATATTGTTTTGATGAATGTTTTCGAGCTCCTTGTTCAGGTATTCCTTCAGGAGTTGCATCAGCGTCGAAACTTCGCTGCGGGGACGCTTCCAGTTTTCGACTGAAAATGCGTAAAGAGTCAGGACAGGTATGCCGAGTTCAGCCGAACCTTCGACCACCTCGCGAACAGCGCTGATACCGGCACGATGCCCGGCAACGCGCGGCAAGCCGCGCTTGCGAGCCCAGCGGCCGTTGCCATCCATAATAATCGCGACATGCGCCGGTAAAGCGCTTCGATCGATCTGAGGAAGAAGATCAGATGCGTTCGTCGCCATATAACTTTTCATCTTATCACGCGGCGATTAGCAATTTGCAATACAAAGTGCTTTAATATTCAACCCTCATCAGGTGCAAACCATGCGCAGGCAACGAAGGCCCGGCCAACCGCCGGTCGCGAGCCGCGAAGAGTTCTGGCATCTGTTCTGCACGCCTGCGGCCCTGCCCGATTTCCAACAGGGTTCCGGCAATCGTGCGGACCATGTATTGAAGAAAGCCGCTGCCACGAATCCGGAAGATCCATTCTGTCCCGGACCGGTCCCAGCATGCCTCATAGATGGTCCGGATTCGGTCCTCGATCTCCGTCGCCGCCGCACAAAAAGAAGTGAAATCATGATCCCCCAGAAAATAGCCTGTACCGCGGTCCAGTGTGTCTTCGCATAGTGGATAGCGGAATGGGTAAACATACCGGCATAGAAACGGGCTCACAACAGTACCGCGCCAGAGCCGATATTCGTACGTCTTCGAACGCGCCGATCGCCGCGCATGAAATTCCAGGCCGACTTCCTCCACGGTGAGGACGCGAATTTCACACGGCAGCAACGCATTTGCGCCCCGCAAGACCGCGGTTGTGTCCATTGTTCGAATTGTTTCGACATTTGCGACTTGGCCGTGCGCATGAACACCCGCGTCAGTACGGCCTGAACCTGTGACGGTGACCTCGTGATTGAAAAGCGTCTGGAGGGCTTGCTCGAGCTCGCCCTGAATCGTGCGCAGCTCCGGCTGAATCTGCCAACCGTGAAAGTCCGTTCCGTCATAAGCAAGCGTCAACTTGAGGTTTCGCATTCGATCGGTTATAGCATGTGCTTGGGCTTGGGAGCCATGCCGGCGATCAGCGCAACAATCATCACTTTTAACGAAGCAGACCGCATTGCGGAAGCTATCGGCAGTCTGTCCTGTTGCGATGAGATCATAGTGGTGGATTCCGGAAGCACCGATCAGACTCGAGAGATTGCGCTTGCGCGCGGAGCTCGGGTCATCGAGTGTCCATGGAAGGGATATTCCAGACAGAAAAATTTCGCAGCAGAACAGGCGCAGAGTGATTGGATCTTGAGCATCGACGCCGATGAAAGGCTGAGCATGGAACTGGCGGATGAGATTGTTTACTGGAAGAAAAGCGCGGCTGAAGGTTCAGGATTTGAAAAGGCCTGTGACCCTCACCCGGCGCGCCAGCCCCGCGAAGCGCGAGCCCGCGCGAAGCGCAAGCGCGATAGCGCGCAGCTTCAAGAATTGGGCGAAGCCTCAAGAAACGACTGTCGCGCCGCCCTCTCCCAGGGCGAGAAGGCCGTCTCCATGCCTCGGCGGGTCTTCTATCTCGGCCGCTGGATTAAGCATTCGGGATGGTATCCGGATCGCAAAATTCGCTTGTACGACCGGCGCGTTTGCCGCTGGGAAGGCGACTTCGTCCACGAATGGTTGAAGGTTGATGGTGCGGTGAGCGCCTTCAAAGGGGACCTTCTCCACTTCCCTTACCGGGACTGGAACGATCACGCCGCCCGCATCGCCCGCTATAGCGAGCTTGCCGCGCGTGCCGCGCGTTCAAGCGGACGGCGAGGAAATATTGGCAGACTTCTGCTGGCACCTCCTCTCGTATTTCTCAAAGCCTTTTTGCTTCGGGCAGGCTTTCTTGACGGGTGGCGCGGTCTGGCAATCGCCTACATGGGCGCCCGCTATGTTTTCCAAAAGGAGTTCCGTATACTGCGCTGATGGCTTTAGCGATCGCCGTGGTTTTCGGAGTCGTCATTGGCAGCTTTTTAAATGTTGTTATTCGTCGCCTTCCGGAGGGCAACTCGATCATCAGGCCGCGGTCCCATTGTCCGAATTGTAAGCGGCTCATCCGCTGGTATGACAACGTGCCGATTCTGAGTTACTTTCTACTGGGAGGCCGCTGCCGGCATTGCAACAGAAAGATTTCCATAAGATATCCTCTCGTTGAGGCACTCAGCGGCATCGTCGGTCTCTTGATGTATGACAAGTTCGGATTAGGCATCGAATGGGTCATCTTTTTCTCGTTCTCTGCGGCATTGATTGTGCTCGCTTTCATCGATCTCGATCATCGGATTCTACCGGATCCGATTACACTGAATGGGATCTGGGTCGGCATTCTCGCCGGTGTTTATCTCGCGCAACCTAGTTCTCTGGCGGTGCGCCTGTTACGTACTATCGGCCTCGAGACGACGAACTCCCGTGTAATGGCGCTGACGGCAAGTCTTCTCGGCGTCTTTATTGGCGGAGGGTTGCTGTGGGGAGTAGCCGAAGCATACTTCCGCCTGCGCGGCATCGAAGGAATGGGATTTGGTGACGTCAAGATGATGGCCATGGTGGGTGCCTTCTTGGGCGCCCCCCTAGCACTTTTAACGATCCTGATTGGATCGCTCCTTGGAGTCGTTATCGGGCTGCTCTACATTCGCTTTGCAGGTAAAAGTCGCCAATATGAGCTGCCGTTCGGAACCTTCCTCGCAGCAGCAGGAATCGTCGTGGTCCTCTATGGCGACGAATTCATTAATTGGTACATGGACCGCATCATTCAGCCGAGCCTATGAATCCAATACTGAGCGAGCGCGTCACGGACAAAATGCCGAGTGGTCTAATTGTGGTCGATCGCCAAGGCAGGATCGTTGCACACAACCCGGCGAGCGAACGGATTTTCGAAGGCACATTGACCCGCAACTCCCGTTTGCGGGACTTGGTCCGAGAGGCTGAAACACTCGAGGGCTTGCTCCGGCGCTGTCTCGAATATGGGGAAGCATTTACGCGAGTCGAATTTAATGTGCCGAACCAGGCCGGTATCGACAAATTGATCGGAATCAACCTGTCGCCCATTACCGATTCGGACGGAATGGCCGAGGGCGCCATCTGCCTCTTATCGGACCTTACCGAAATCGTTGAACTCCAAAACCAAATCAAGCTTAAGGAAAATTTCGCCGCCCTCGGTGAAATGTCGGCCGGCATCGCTCATGAATTCAAGAACTCTCTGGCAACGATCTTGGGATACGCCCAACTGTCGACCGAGGAGACGAATGTCGTCACACTCCACAACTATGCACTGGAGATTCATAAGGAGTCACAGGCTCTTTCGCGCATGGTGACAGACTTCTTGAACTTCGCGCATCCGGTGTATACATCGATGCATGATGTCGATCTGACCGATTTGTTGGCAAATGCCATTGCCGATGTTCGAAACCTGCGTCCCGGCCCTTATGAGGTGCGGTTCGCGGGCGGCAGCAAAGCGGTGACTGCCTGCGATCCGATTTTGATGCGTCAATCCTTCCTCAATCTGCTGATCAACGCGGTCGAAGCATTGAATGATTCCAAGGGCGCGATATCGGTATCCGTCGTAAAGGAGCGAGGTTACATTCGGATCTTGATCGAAGACGATGGACGAGGCATCCCCCACAATGTGATCTCGAAGATATTTCTGCCCTTCTTTACGACCAAAACGCACGGCACGGGCCTCGGCTTATCGTTGGTACAAAAGATCGTGCTGGCACATAACGGCCGAATCGAGGTTCAAAGCGCCGAAGGCGAAGGTACGCGCTTCACGATAACTCTCCCAAAGCTAATAACTGCTCTGTGAAAGGCGTAGGTCTCAACTGTAGCGGCGGTCTATGACGTCTATGACCACCGGCTATGTCGAAATGCTGGACCGTCGGCGCTCATTGGGTGCCGCTACAGTTACGGTGTTGATTTCACCATGACACCGTTTTAATGTTTCGCTTGCCCGCCCCTTTTCCAGCCCCAACCGGATTACCCGTTGTCAAATCGTGGATTCACACTGATTGAAGTAGTGATCACTTCCGCCGTTGTGGCGTGTGGATTGGCTGCCGTCGCCTCGATGTTTTCCCTCGCCGTCCGGGCCGATATAGCCAATCGGCAGGCAGCAGTGGCGGCTGCTTTGCTGTACGACAAGATGGAGCAGTTTCGATCGACGCCATTAAATGATCCGCTCTGGGCCGATGGAGCGGATGATATTACCTACGATGCGAAATACATGCGCGTCTGGCAGGTACGCGGCGGCCCGCTGAGAACTGTCACCATTACGATATATGCCGAAAATGCATCAAATCGCAAACAGAGCGAGTTGATCCGAGCCACCACTCTTGTAAGCGGCACGTTCTGATGATTAATCGGTCGCGCGCTTTCTCCCTAATTGAATTGCTGTTGGCGCTGGCAACGACTCTTGCCCTCAGCGCGATGATGTTTCATCTTTTTCAGCACAACGAACGTGTCGTCCGAGATCGGACTCTCGTTATGGACATGCAGCAGACTGCGCGAGTCGTGGCTTCGCAGATTGCCGACGAGATCCGGATGGCTGGCCAGGGAGTACCCGTGCACAGTTCGAAGTTTGATACCACGATGGTGGAATCAATGGCTGTCGTTCTCCCGGCGTCGACGAACAGCCGCATCGACTTCCGCGCGGGACTCTCTGACGCTGAGAGCGCGGTGACCGGCGTGCCGCCGCTTGATGTGACCCTGAACCTGCAAAGCACTGTTTCCGTCAATGACGGATCGGCCTTCTCGGCGGCTTTGGGTACCACATTGCCCTCCGGCAAGTTCATCTATCTCTGGGGCGCGGCTTCTAACTCCACCTGGACCTGGGTGCGGGCGGAACTAAATGCCGTCACCTCCGCAAGCTTGACTATAACCCCGCGGCAAACTTCGAACACGAACAACACAATCCGTTTCATCCGCTTTCCGACGGTCACGCTCGAGGAAGCTGTATCGATTTATCTGAGCGGCAACAGTGTCCGTCGCGCAACCGCCGCCGACATGAGCAACCCAGCAAGCCCTCAGTGGTCCGCTGCAAACGAGATCGGGAAGAACTTCACTGCTCTGAACTTCACTTACTTCGACTCATCCGGCAACGTTGTCGCCCCGACTTCACTGGCGAATCGTATTTCAATCGCACGGGTCGATGTTCAATTGACGGTTCAAACAGCCGACAGACTCAGCACCGGCAGACAGCCGACGCATTCATTAAAGCTGAGGACAATTCCCAGAAATCTGCAGCTACGCTCAGCAAACTGATATTATCCGTGTGTGAAAATTCTCCTTGTGGAAGACAAGGACAGCTTGCGACAGATGCTGTCCACGGCAATAAAACGGGCGGGTTATCAAGTGGATGAAGCGGCGGACGGCAACATCGCGGCCGAAAAAATCCGCAAACAGCCGTACCAGCTTGTGATCACCGATCTGCGGCTGCCCACACTCTCGGGTCTGGAGATTCTCAAAATACAAAAAGAGACCGACGCGACAATTCCCGTCCTGCTCATGACTGCGTTCGGAACCATCGAAGAAGCAGTCGAAGCCATGAAACAGGGCGCCTTCGATTTTGTGCCGAAGCCCATCGATATTTCGCACCTTCTCCTGTTGATCAATCGTGCCGTTGAGCAGCGCCGGCTGATGCTGGAAAACATCCTATTGAGAGAAGAATTCCAACGAGCATACGGCATTCCCAAGATCATAGGGGACAGCGCCGCCATACAAACAGTCAGTCAATCCATTCAACGGGTGGCCCCGACCGATGCTACCGTTCTGCTCACCGGTGAGAGCGGTACCGGCAAGGAAGTATTTTCGCGTGCGATTCATCAGCTTAGCCCAAGGCGAGACAAGCCCTTCGTAACCGTGAATTGTGCTGCCATTCCTCACACCTTGATCGAGAACGAGCTGTTTGGGCATGAAAAGGGATCCTATACGGGCGCCTTCAGCCGCAAAGCGGGAAAATTCGAGCTCGCCGATCTCGGAACTATTTTTCTCGATGAGATCGGTGAGCTTCACCTGTCGGTGCAGGCCAAGGTGCTTCGGGTCATCGAGGAACAGTCGTTCGAGCGGATTGGCGGTCTAGAGACAATTCGCGTTGCTACACGCGTGGTGGCGGCTACGAACCGGAACCTTCAAGATCTCGTGGCCAAGAAGGAATTCCGCGAGGATTTATTCTTTCGTCTCTCGGTGTTTCCGATTCACATTCCCCCGTTGCGCGAGCGGATTTCGGATGTCCGGCTGCTCGCCCAATTTTTCGTCGAAAAGTTTTCCAAGGACCTTCACCGCCAGTCGCTGCAGCTCAGTCCCGAGGCCGCAGCAGCCTTGGAACAATATTCATGGCCTGGAAACGTTCGCGAGCTTCAAAATACAATCGAACGCGCAGTCATTCTCTCAGACGGCAAGATCATCCGGCCGGAAGATTTGAATTTCGCTTTTCACGGCCGAAAGCGTTCGGAAGACTTTGTTCATTTTCTCGATCTTTCCGGATCCTTGTCCGATGTTTCCAACCGCGCAGCCTGCGTTGCAGAAAAGGCCAAGATCAAACAGGTACTGGATCTCAGCAATTGGAATAAAACCCAGGCGGCCGAGATGTTGAACGTCTCCTACAAGACGCTCCTGAATAAGGTCAAAGAATACGAACTGGAGTGAAGCCGGGAATGGTTAGGCTCACTCCCCTCCTAACTTAGGAGGGGACTTATGGGCAAAGCCCCAATGCAGGGCCGCGATTCCGCCGCTGAGATTCTTGTAACCCGTTTCCGCAAATTCCGCTCTCCGCAGCAATTCCAAAACATGTTCCTGATCGGGGAACCTTCGGACCGAATCCGGTAAGTACTGATAGGCGGTACTGTCGCCCGAAATCACTCCCCCGAGGCATGGCAGAATGGCTCTGAAGTAGAAGTCGAAGATCTGGTCGAATACCGGTAGGACGGGTTTGGAAAACTCGAGAATCACCGCGACCCCGTGCGGCTTGAGAACACGGTTAATTTCGCATAAACCCCGACAAGGATCCTCCAGGTTCCGCAGCCCAAATGCCATCGTTACCGCGTCGAACGAGGTATTTGGAAAGGGCAAATCAAGCGCATCAGCTTCAACAACGCGAATGGCGCTTCTGCCGAACTTTCCTCTTGCGCGCGTCAGCATCGGATGGCAAAAGTCGGACGCGATAATCTGAGTTTGCAAATGCTGTTGTAATGCAATGGCCAGGTCCCCTGTACCGCTGCATAGGTCGAGGCACGTTGGAGGTGTGGGACCGGCCAAATCGCGGACTTTTCGAGCAGCTGCGTTTCGCCAGCGACGATCGACAGAGAGGGAAAGAAAATGATTGAGGAAATCGTAGCGATGGGCGATTCCAGCAAACATCTGCTGGACACGACGGCTATCCGGGCCCGAATAATCTCTTTCCGTCATTCAGGATTCCCTTTACCACGTCGCGCACAATTTCAAAAGGCACCTCGGGTGTGATTTCCACACTTCCAATCGTGCGCGGCAGGACAAAATGAATCGCGCCATTGCGGACCTTCTTGTCATGCTGTATAGCACCGAGCACGTCTTTGCTGCTGACTCCGTCTAACGCCGGTAACCGGCCGATCGAAGCAATCGCGTTTTCGATCCGATGAACATCCCAGTCGTTGATCTTTTCAAGCGCGCGGCCGATACGAGCAGCGGCCACCATTCCATAACCGACGGCCTCCCCGTGTTTAATTCGCCGGTACAGGGCCGCTGCTTCCAGCGCGTGGCCAACAGTGTGGCCAAAATTGAGAATCCGTCGCAGGTCGCTCTCTTTCTCGTCCGACATGACCACTTCTGCTTTAATGGCCGCACATCGTGCGACAAGACGCTCGACAGCCTCCGGATCGCGCTTCTTCAGCATCGATGTGTTCCGTTCGAACTCCTCGAACAACGCGGGGTCTCCAATGACGCCGTACTTCAGTGCCTCATACAGACCGCTGGCGTATTCCCGTTCCGGCAGCATTTGCAGAATGAGAGGATCAGAAAGCACAAGTCGCGGCTGGTAAAACGTTCCGATGAGATTCTTCGCAACACGATGATTGACGCCCGTCTTGCCTCCGATGCTGGAATCGACTTGTGCTAAAAGCGTCGTTGGAATCTGGACAACCGCAATTCCGCGCATGTAAATCGAAGCGACAAACCCCGCGACATCCCCAACAACGCCTCCCCCAAAGGCGATCACGGTGGATTGCCGCGTCAGCTTTAGCTGGACCATCCGATCGAGCAGGCGGGAAACGGTCGTCAAACTCTTCGCACTCTCACCATCGGGAATGGACACGACTGGAAATCGCTTCTTCAGACTTTTCCCAACGGCTTTGAGGATACGAGGTTGTGAAATAACGAGGAACGGTTCACAAAGGCCGGCCCGGCTGAGATGTTTTTCAAGATCATCCGACACGCCAGTCCCGACGAGAATATCGTAGGAACTGCGATTCAACCGGACTGGAATGCACTGCATGGTTGGAAACCCTCTCCCTTTGGGAGAGGTCGGCGCGACAGCCAACGGGCTGGCGCACCGGGTGAGGGTTGCAGGTCTCGGTCAAATCTTGAGACCCTCACCCTTTCTTGAGGCTTCGCCCTATCAGGCTTGCGCTTCGCGCCCTCTCCCAGAGGGAGAGGGAGTCGCACCTAATTCATCGCTTCTCTGCAACCTGCCGCCGCGCTTTGCTGGCCAAATCCTTGGCTTCAGGAATCAAATCGATCGCCTTCAGCACCTGTGGATCATCTTCAAGCAAAACCTTCGCCGCGTCGGAGACGCCGAATTTGTTGTAGAAGATTTCGTATTTGATCGACCGTCTGATGAAATCCCTGTTGTCGTCGAAATCCTTATCGTTGAACTGAACTCCGCGCTTTTGGACGTGCTGTTTGAACTGGTCAATCATTGCGTCGGAAACCTGGAAAGACCGATCAACTGGGGGATTCTTCGCCAGGAAATCTCGCACAAACGTATAGAAGGCGAACTTGCTCACCAGCATTGTCTGGAACTCGTTCACCTTCGGTTCTTCAACGACGTAGTCGGGTGTTATGCCGCCCCCTCCATAAACAATCCGGCCGATGTCGGAATGCTTGATATCGTCCTTTTTCGGCGGGACGGTTTCACGGTGGTTATAGTAGTCAAATTGCGAAATTTGAGAGTAGTCGCGCTGGATCAAACGGCCGCTCGGCGTGTACCACTTCTGTGTCGTGAGTGCGAGGCCCGCGTTCTTACTGAGCGGATAAACCGACTGTACCAGCCCCTTCCCAAAACTGGTTTGGCCGACGATAAGCGCGCGATCATGGTCCTGGATGGCACCTGCCACAATTTCGGAAGCGCTTGCGCTCTGTGGATTGATCAACACGACCAGAGGAAACAAATTTTCCGTATTTAGCTTCTGGGACGCGTAGGGCCGATTGGATCCTCGCGTCCGTCCGCGTGTTTCGACGATTAACTGTCCCTTCTGCAGAAAGGTTTCGCACACTTCGATTGCTTCCTGAAGAAGACCACCCGGATTATTACGAAGATCGAACACGAGGCCGTCCATATTCTTCACATCAAGCTTCCGGAGCGCGTCGCGCAGTTCCTGGCCTGTCGTCTCGGCAAAGCTCTCGAGTTTGATGTACCCAACACGGGGCCGGATCATGTACGAATTATTGATCGTGAACTTGGCGATTTCGTCGCGAATGGGGCTCATCTCGATCGGTTCCTCAACCCCGGGACGCACAACGCGGATCTTCACCGGAGTGCCGCGAGGACCTTTCAGCTTGGAGACGACCTCATTCAAGTCCATACCCTGTGTCGGTTCACCGTTGACGTGGCTGATGACGTCGCCTACACGAAGTCCAACCTTTTCGGCCGGTGACCCGAGGAACGGCGGCGAAACGACCGTAACCTTTCCAAACCGCGTCGTAACCGTAATACCCAAACCGTAGTACTTGCCGCGCTGGTCTTCTCTCAAGGAATTGAATGCCTTGGGATCGAAAAACTTGGAGTGAGGATCCAGCGTGCGCAGCATCCCGTCAATGGCCCCGTACACCGCTTTATCGGCATCGACGTCCGTCGCGAAGTTTTCCTCGACAAGGCCCAACAATGCTGAGAAATGCTTAACAGCTGCATCCACATCGTCTTCGCCTTTCGTCGTGGCTCGAACCTGGCCACCAAGTACGCCGCCAAGAACGGCAGAGATCACCAGCATCAGGACCAGGCAAAAAATCGCGCGCGACGGTCGAAATCTCATTGAGTCATCTCCCTTGTAAAAAACAGTCAAAGCATTATAGCAGAAGCGCCTGTGAACTGTAGCGGTCTGCGAAGGTGGATTAAATTGAAGATTGCGGAAGATCCACCCTCTCCCTCTTGGGAGAGGGCACGGTGAGGGTCTCCAAATTCGAATAGACTTCTCATCGCCCTACAGTATCAGACGGCCCGAGGGCGCCAACGTCGGCAATAAAGTAACCCCCGCCGCTTTCGACTGATGCTATCATTATCGCGATTGCAGGAGGTTCCATGGGTCAGCTTGGTTTTTCTGAGATGTTGTTGATTTTCATTGTTGCCCTTTTGGTCTTCGGACCGAAGAAGCTGCCTGAACTCGGAAAATCTCTGGGAAAGGGTATCCGGGAGTTCAAAAAGGCGACAGAGGAGCTCAAATCGAGTTGGGAAGATCAGGTCAAGGACATCGCAACGCCCCTGAATGAAGTCAAGAACGACATTCACAACATGGGACAGGACATGAAATCCGACTTCTACAAGTCGGTCGAGACAGCAGCCGAAAAACCGCAAGAACCTGCGCATTCCACGGCCGTAGCCTCCCACCCGAGTGAACCCGCGGTTTCGAAAGAACACGCGTAATGCCCGTCGACACAGATCGTCAGCGAGAAGAAGAACAAGAAGAATTACATGGCCAGATGTCGTTCCTCGATCACCTCGAGGAACTGCGCAAACGCATCATTCACAGCCTGATTTCAGTTGGTGTTGCCCTGGGCGTTTGCTGGACGTTCGCCGACGCGTTGTTTCGTACTGTCGCCCGGCCGATTTACAAAGCCGGCGTCAGCTCTCTGGTCGTTTCCTCGCCGACGGAAGGCTTCAACCTCGAACTGAAATTGGCACTGATGGCAGCCGTGTTTCTGGCATCGCCATTTGTGCTGGGCCAGGTATGGCTTTTTATCGCGCCGGGCCTGTATAAACACGAGCGCAAGTACGCGTTACCCTTCATCTTCTTTTCATCGCTGCTGTTCATCGTGGGTGGTCTCTTCGGTTATTTCGTGGCCTTCCCGTTCGCTCTCCAGTTCCTGCTCGAGTGGGAAAAGAACATGGGAGTGACGGCGCTGATCAATGCCAGCCAGTATTTCGACCTGTTCATCATGGTTGAGCTTGGCTTGGCGGTGATTTTCGAAATACCGGCCCTTATTTTTGTCCTGGCGCGCATTGGCCTTGTCAGTGGTCCCTTTCTGCTTCGCAATACACGATACGCGATCTTGATCGCCTTCGTTGTCGCCGCGATAATTACCCCCACTACCGATATTCCAAACATGATGATGATGGCCATACCAATGGTTGCGCTATACCTGTTGGGAGTTGGTGTGGCCTATGTCTTCGGTAAGAAGCGGGCGAAAGAACCGGGCGACTAACGGTTGGCGCTCTGACTCACACGCCGGTCGATCTCGGGAAGGCTGAAATATACAACGTCTCCGACGATCTTCAAGCTGTGGGCACTTACCTTGTCGAGCGTGTCGCAAGCCTCATGCCAGCACGGATAGTCGAAATCAATGAGGTCGGCGGAAGGAATTGCAGCCTTCAAATACGGCACGTGATCGTCGGAGACTTCGATCTGCTCGTTGGGAAATTCCTTCGTGTAGCCCATCGAATGCGCCGTATCCCAAATTAAGTTTTTCAACCAGCTTGTCGATTGACTCTCCTGGCGGATATTGAGGTTTTTGTCGCCAATCATATCGACAAGAATCATCGCCTTCAGATCATTCAACTTCCGTTCACGGTAGCGGCGGTCGACGTCGTGGCGGCTGCCGTAAACGCTGTCCTCATCGGTCCATTCGACAACGGCTTCTTCGCCATCAAAGAAAACAAATTCGAGAGTATTTTCGAGCTTCAGCCGCTCTGTCGCGCGTGCAAACTCCAGCAACCACGCCGCGCTCGAGCCTCCGTCATTGGCTCCGGTGAAAAAAAATCGGTCGAAGACTTTCGTATCATAGTGGCCCGTGAGTGCGATGATTGTGGGTTTCAATCCGGGACGCATAGCCCGGATGTTCACCATGTGGCGGAATCCCTTTGGTGTACGGGCGTCGAATTCATCCAATTGAGGTTTGAGTCCCGCCTTGGACAGTTCCGAAACGATATAGCTTCGCGCTTTTGCCAGGGCCTCGCTTCCCGCGGGCCGCGGTCCAAAGCCGACAATCGTTCGAAGATCCGTGTCCGCCCTTTGTTCGCTGAACGGCGAGCTTTTCGGAGCTGAAGGCGGTGTACGCTGGAATCCGTAGACCGCTACAACCAAAAGCAGTAATGCAACGCTTGCTTTCATTGTGCGTCAAATTCTCGCACACATTCGACTTAGTGCTATGCTGATTTTGACTCCATTGGAGGTAAATTGCATGAGAGGATTTTCAAAAACCCAGGTAATCGGATTCTTTTTGACCGGAGCGGCTGTGGGCACGGCGGTTGCGCTGCTATATGCGCCCAAGTCCGGCGTTGAAACCCGCAAGCAGATTCGGCGGTTCTCGAAGAAAGCAGTCCATCAGCTCGATGACTTGCAAAATGACCTTCGGGAGCAGATCAGCGATGGGTACCAACAGGTGATGGAAGTCTTCGGTGACGCAAAGGAATACGTCCAGGAAGGCAGAAACAAGTTGCAGAAGATGATCCGGACGGCGTAAGGGCTGATGGACGGTAAGGGATTCGAACCCTCGGCCTCGGCGTTGCGAACGCCGCGCTCTCCCAGCTGAGCTAACCGCCCCTGCTAAATTCTCGATTAGAGCATCAGGGTGGCTGAGGTGTCAATGCACCCTCCCCTAGCTCATTCCCCTCCTCTGCGAGGAGGGGAATGTTGTACATTCCGTCCGAACTTGATTGACGGTCACCACTCCTGTACGTTTTAGTTATGAATGGATCCGTCGCAGCGATCCTGGGTTTGGGCTTCGCATTAGGTCTGAAGCACGCCACAGAGGCGGATCATCTCGCGGCAATTTCCTCTATTGTTTCGGAGAGGCATTCGGTCTGGCAGTCGGCATCCGTTGGGTTATTGTGGGGTGTGGGACACACAGCCGCGCTCGTTGTTGCCGGCTTCTTCGTGATTGCTGTTGGCATTGCAATTCCCGAGCACGTCGCAAACCTCCTCGAACTGGTCGTCGCGCTGATGATCATCTTTCTGGGAACGCGCCTCCTATACCTGATGCTTCGCAACCGCCCGGATATTCACGTCCACGCACATACACACAATGGAAAGTCTCATATTCATCTTCATTTCCATGACCACTCTCAAACGCACAACGCTGAAACGACACACAACCACGAGCATAGCGGCCTCTCGGGCTGGCGCCCGGTGCTGGTCGGCGTCGTTCATGGATTAGCCGGCTCGGCCGCCCTAACGCTTCTAGTGCTTTCAGAAGTTGTCCGAAACGGCACGCCAGCGTTCGGTTTGGTGTATTTACTCGTGTTCGGGTTTGGTTCCATCGGCGGAATGCTGATCATGACCAGCTTAATTGGTCTGCCCATCAGCCTCGGCGCGCGTTTTTTCCAGGGCGCGCTGCTGCCGATGCGCGCGTTCGCCGGCGTGTTGAGTACAATCTTTGGTTTGTTTTACGCGTTCAAAGTTATAGAGAAACTGTCTGCGTTCTGATCGGGCCTCTTGATTCTGTTTTGAACTGGCCTTCCCACCGGGCGATCACGACGGATGCGAGACAATTTCCCAACACGTTCACCGATGTTCGCGCCATGTCCATCAGTTCGTCGATTCCGAGGATGATGAACACAGGCTCGGCGGGAAGATGAAAGGATGCGACGGTACCCAGCAGGATGACGAGCGCTGCTCGGGGCACGCCGGCAACGCCCTTGCTTGTCAGCATCAGTGTGAACACCATCAGAAGCTGCTGGCCGAGACTCATCTGAATGCCCGCAACCTGCGCGACAAAGATGGAAGCGAGTGAGAGGTATAGGGACGAACCATCGAGATTGAAGCTATAGCCGGTCGGAATGACGAAGGCGACGATTTGCCGCGGGACTCCGATACGTTCCATTTGCTCCATGGCGCGAGGAAGAGCGGCCTCCGAGCTCGTCGTTGCGAATGCAATCGATACCGGCTCGACAATCGCTTTCGCAAACTCCCGAATCGGCACTCTCGCAATAACCGCGACAGGAACGAGAACGCAACCGATGAAGATCAGCAAGGCCGCATAGAGCGTGGCCAGCAGTTTGAAAAGGTTCACCAGAACGCCCAGCCCCATATGTGCCACTGTGTAGGCTATTGCGGCACCCACTCCGACTGGTGCAAACATCATAACGATGTTCGTGAACTTGAACATCGTTTCCGACAAACTTTCGCAGAAGGAAAGAACAGGCTGGCGTTTGCTTTCCTTCACCAAAGCTAGCGCGATCCCGAAGAGAATGCTGAAAACGACGATCTGCAGGACCTGACCCTCCGCAACCGACTTTGCGATATTCTCCGGAAATATGTGGAGGATGATGTCGGATGCGCTTTGCGGGGCCGGCGCAGTTATTTGCGGCGCCGCTGGGGCCGCAGGCAGAGTCACACCAACACCGGCTTTGCTGAAGTTGATCGCCACAACCCCAATCAAGAGTGCGAGTGTTGTGACGACTTCGAAATAGACCAGCGCCTTTATCCCCATTCGTCCGACTTGCCGCAGGCTGGCGTGTCCGGCAATTCCCACAACCAGAGTGGCGAACAACAGCGGCGCAATGATCGTCCTGATGAGATTCAAAAAGATCAGACTCAGCAGCCTGAGGTTGAGAGCAACGCCGGGCCAATCATTGCCGACCTCGGCCCCGACGATCATGGCGGCGAGAATCCAGGTTGTCAGCGATTTTCGGCGCCAGGCATAACCGACAAATACAAAGATGACGATCCAGCGAATGACGGTCATGATCTGATGCTTGTGTTGTCTGCAGGCACGTTTTTGAGGTGACGCCAAACCCACCAAACAGCGGCAAGAATTGCGATGATCCCGATTACGAAGTCAAAACTATGAAACCACGTCTTCAGAGTATCGTTCTTATCCCACTGTTCGCCCAGGACCTGTCCCACATAAGCCAGGCCGAGGCACCATGGAAGTGAGCCCAGAAAGGTATAGACAACGAATCGAGTCATATTCATCTTTGCGACACCGGCTGGAAAGGCGATAAAAGTCCTGATCACCGGCAACAACCGGCTGCCGAAGACGATCATCTCACCATATCGCGCGAACCACCGATCCGCGAGATCCAGATCGTGCTGCGAAATTAAAACATAACGGCCGTATTTTTCGATCACCGGGCGTCCGCCGTACATGCCGACTCCGTACGCGACGACAGATCCAACAACGCATCCGACAGCGCCCGCAGCCGAAACCGCCCACAAATTGAATCGCCCCGTGTAAACCAGATAGCCGGAGAACGGCATGATGATTTCTGAAGGCAGAGGGATACATGCCGACTCGATCCCCATCAGCAGTATCACGCCGGGATAACCCAGCGCAGAAATCGTGCCGACGATCAGACCTGACAGTATTTCTATTATCCGCGCGACCAACGTTTCCTCCGTACTGGCGTCGAATTAGTATCCCGGATTTTGGAATGGCGCAAGCATAAGAAACTACGGCGTGTGACAATCTGTTCGAAAACTCTTCAAAAAAGTAGTGCGGACCTGTAGACCTTCGGCTACAATTCGCGCGGATTATTGCTTGTAATGAGAGTAAAGACACTTATCGTTATTTATGTTCTGATCGCTTCTGTTCTGTGGGCACAAGAGGAAAGCATTTTCAAGCTGAATGTGAACGTGGATCTCACCGAAGTCCACGTGAATGTCACTGATGAGAAGGATCGTCCCGTCGGGAATCTAAATAAGGAAAACTTCCGCGTTTTCGAGAATCAGACGGAACAACAGCTTTCTGTATTCAAACACGAAGATCTTCCAATCAGCCTTGGCCTGGTCATTGACAACAGCCGCAGCATGGAGCCCCGCAAACAGCGGCTCGATGCGGCAGCTCTGTCGTTCGTGCGCATGAGTAACCCAGAGGACGAAACGTTCATTGTCCATTTCGATGACGCGGCACGCCTCGATCGGGATTTCACCAACAGCATTCCTGTTCTTGAAGAGACGCTGGCCGCCGTCAAACCTTACGGCCAAACCGCAATCTACGATGCATTGATCCTGGCGCTCGATCACATGCATTATGCGACACGTTCAAAGAAAGCCGTGCTGCTGATGACCGACGGAGTCGACAATTCCAGCAAACACACGTTGAACGAAGCAATCGAAGCAACTCAATACGCTCACGTCGCCGTGTATACAGTGGGACTACTCAGCGAATCCGGCGGACAAAAGGCCGAAGACTCTCTTGTGCGAATTTCAGAGGCCAGCGGCGGCCGGGCATTCTTTCCCTTAACCGTCGAAGAAGCACGCGCCGATATGGAGCGCGTGGCGCGAGACCTGCGCGAGCAATACACTCTAGGTTACATCCCGTCCAATCCGTCACGATCAGGCCAATGGCGTTCAGTGCGCGTCGACGTCATTCCGCCCCGAGGGACGCCCCGGACCACGAAGCTTTACGCGACCTATCGTCACGGATACTACGGACCAGCCAATTAAATTTTGGTCAGAATTTCGGGACCGTTTGGCGTAACAGCAACGGTGTGCTCAAAATGAGCGGAGGGTTTTCCATCGGCGGTCACAACGGTCCAACCGTCTTCGAGGACTTTCACCTTGTCGGTTCCCAAATTGATCATCGGCTCGATAGCAAGGACAAACCCCGGTCTGATTTTTGGGCCTTTGCCGTTCTGGACGTAATTCAGAACCGGCGGATCTTCGTGAAGCGAGCGGCCGATGCCGTGGCCGCAAAATTCACGAACGATTCCATAGTTGTTCGCATCCGCAAGCCTTTGAACTGCGGCTGAAATATCGGAGATGAAATTTCCCGGCCGGGCCTGTTCGATTGCACGGTAGAGACACTGCTCCGTGATTTTGACGAGACGCTCGACTTCGGGAGGAATTTCGCCGATGGCAACGGTCATGGCGGAATCACCGTAATAACCATCGTAGATGACGCCGAAATCAAGCCCGACAATGTCACCCTTCTTCAACAAACGTTTCGGCGAAGGAATGCCGTGGACGACTTGATCGTTGACGGAAATGCAAAGGCTTGCGGGAAAGCCCCGATAGCCCTTAAAGGCCGGCTTGGCCCTCTTTTTCAGAGTTAGGTCTTCCGCGATTTTGTCGATGTCGGCCGTTGTAGCTCCGTCACGAATGTTCTCGCGGAGCTCCAACAAAATTTCCGCGACAATCTTGCTGGCACCCCTCATGGTTTCGATTTCTTTAGGACTCTTCAAATGAATCATCGTAAACATTCTAACAGGTACACGCTATAATGCCGCGAGAAGTGGGGGAATCGGCGGGGTGGGCCCCACGTCAACCAACATGAAGCTGGACGGAAAAAAAATTCTTATTGTGATTCCTCCCACTCAGTTCAGAGACGAAGAATTTTTCGAACCGAAGAAGATTCTCCAAGATGCAGGGGCGACCATTGTCGTTGCCTCCACCACAGCACGGATATGCCGCGGGATGAAGGGCGGCTCGGCCGAGGCCGATATCTCAATCGCCGATGCAAAGGCCGACGACTATGCGGGTCTGGTGCTCTGCGGCGGCTCGTCAGTACCTGAATTTTTATGGAACGACAAAAAACTTCAGGAACTCGTCACGGCCATCGCGGCTGCCGGCAAGGTCGTCGCCGCGATTTGCCTCGCGACGGTTGTGCTCGCCAAGGCGAAACTCCTCGTCAGCCGCGAAGCGACCGTTTATTTTCTTCCGGAAGCGATCCAGGAATTGGAAGACGCCGGTGCGAAGTACGTCAAGGAAACACTTCTCATCCACAATAACATCATCGTTGCCGAAGGACCGCCGGATTCCCAACGCTTCGGCCAAGCAATCCGCGCCGCTCTGGCGGGATAGACCTGTTGCATACGTAGCGGCGGTCTATTGATTGAGGCTGCGCGCTATCGCGCTTGCGCTTCGCGTGATTGAGGCTGCGCGCTATCGCGCTTGCGCTTCGCGACCGCCGGCGATCTCAAATTGAACGAATGCCGGCGGTCGGTAGACCGCCGCTACAGTGTTTGGAGGGTCCCAATGTTTACATTTATGAAAGCGCTTCTGGCTTTGCATCTGTTAATTGCCGCAAGCTATCTGCCTACACGCTCAGCGTCCGCCGGAGCTGGATGCGACAGGCGCCGCATACCTCCGCGTGAATATCAATCCCACGGATATTCCGCCGATGGTGAACATCAATCCATATGAAACGGTACCGAAAGTCGAGATAACGCGTCTGCCCGAGATTCATGTGCCGGCATCGGGCTGTCAGAGCCGCCAGAATTTTGAGACGGGAATCGGCAGGTCGATCTCAGGTCCGCTGATGATCACATATCTACATCTTCCGCAGCAAACCGTAGTGACCTTGGCTGCAGAAACCGACAGTCACAGTATGAATTTGGGCGCGGCGGGCCAGATAACAACCGCAATTTATCTTCGATCGAACCAGAGATTGGATTTCGATTCCGAGATCATGTACTCCGGCTGCCGGCCCGATTAAAGAGCAGCTGCGAATAGCTCGCGCGAACGGTCGGTCACGGCCTGCTGAAGATTGTTTCCGTGACTGTCGATCGTGACCACGGCAGGAAAGTTCTCAACCTGAAGCTCCCAGACGGCTTCCGGACTGCCGAACTGCTCCAGACGCACGCTTAACACGCGTTGAACGCATTGTGCATAGATTTGAGCCGCGCCGCCAATCGCATGAAGATAGACGCAACCGTTTTCCTGACAGGCCTTCTGCGTCTTTGCTCCCATGCCCCCTTTTCCGATGACTGCCTTCAGGCCGAATCGCTTGATGATGTCGGCTTGATAAGGTTCTTCACGTATCGAGGTCGTCGGTCCGGCCGCAAGAACGCGGTATTGCCCATTTTCTGTCAAAACCACGGGACCGCAATGGTAAATGACACCGTGTCGTATGACGTCGAGATCTCCTCCGTCGTGCAGATATTTATGCACCGCATCGCGGCCGGTAAAAACGATCCCATCCAGGAGTACGACATCGCCGATTTTCAGCTTACGAATATCGGCTTCGCTCAGAGGCGTGCTCAATCGCACCACGTCCGCTGCAGGTAACGTGAGATCCGGCAGTTCCTCCTGATGCTGGAATTCGTGCGGTGCCTGGTACAGCCATTCAACAACACTTCCATTCACATCCAGGACGACTCCGCGCCGGCGATACGCCCAGCACATGTATGCCACGGAGACAAAGAATGAAGCGGGCAAGCGGTTGAGCTTGCCGATTTTGCAACAGCCGATCGTAAACTTGCCTGAAAATCCCATGGGGCCAATATCCAGGGTATTCGCCTCCTTCATGATTCGCGCTTCCAACTCGGCCAAAGCAGGATCCGGGCTGGAGTCGTCAACGTTCCTCAAGAGCTGGCGCTTCGCGAATTCGTAACCCGACGCGCGGTCGCCGCCGATCGCGATGCCGATGAACCCCGGACCGCAACCCTTCCCCTGAGCCCTCCAAATCGCGTCGAGAATACACACACGAACGCCTTCGAGATTTCTGTCGACGCGTTTGCCTTGTATTTCAGCGGGAAGGCTATATTGCGCGCTCATGTTCTCGCAACCTCCCCCTTTAAGGATCAGACGAACATGAATATTGGAATCGCGTGTTTGCTCCCAATGAAAGACGGGGCTGCCCGGACCGAGATTATCGCCGGTGTTTTTGCCATCAACGCTGTCCACCGAGTTTTGACGCAAATATCCTCGTAATGTGGCTTCCCTGACGGCATCGCAACAAAGCTCTTCAAGCTTGAGTTGATCCACCCCGCGCGGAGTTTCGAAGTAAAAATTGATCGTCCCGGTATCCTGGCAAATCGGCAGCGAACGGGCTTTCGCCAGGCCGATGTTCTGCGCGACCAACTCCAACGCAAAGTTGGCCTTAGACCCGGACGCTTCGAGCTTCCGTTGAAGGTTAATGACATTCTCGACGTCTGGTGGAAGAAACGCTGACGTCCGGCGAATAAGTTCCAGAATGTTGTCATGGAAAAATTTGCGATTCATACACGCTCCAAAACGACACTCTATCATTAGCCCGGCTGCTGAAACCCATTCGAAACGACAAATAAATGCGCACAAGAACTGACCGTCGCTACAGTTCCCCAGCCGCCGTATTCGCAGCAGAGGTATGGTTCGGTGTAAGATAGCGCGATTCGGCAAGACAAATGGCAATCCTGCGCAATTGTACCGGATTCCGTTACGGTTAATTTCCGAGAGGAGGTTCACTACATGAAACGTTCTTCAGTACTGTTTTATTTGCTCGTCTTTTGCGTCGCGATAGGCGCGGGGGCATTGTGGGTCCAGGGTCAAGGCCGCGGGCTCAGCCCGGAAGCCCAGGCGAGGCAGAAGCAACAACTTGATCTCGAGGCAGCCACTCCGAAGTTACAGGTCACGGAAGAAGTACTGCCGCTCGTCATTCCCGGCCATACGATCGGCGAAACCGAAGGGGTCTCGAAAAACTCGAAAGGACACCTGTTTGTATATTCGCGCACGGGTACGGGCGGCAGCTCGCGTGGCGGGACGGCCGCAGAGCTCTCCGAGTTCGACGAAAAACTGAAGTTCGTCAAGCTTTGGGGGCCCGGCAACTATGCCGCTTCCTTCGCGCACGCCGTACGCGTCGATAAGTACGACAACGTTTGGATGGTGGATGAAGGCTCGAACATGATCGTCAAGTTCGATCCCAACGGCGTGGTCAAGATGGTCCTCGGCCGCAAGCCTGAAGCCATCGATTATCTTGAAAAATATCTTGAACGGGGTGAGAAGGACATCGAGCACTTTCCAGTTGGTAACGTAGGCACATTCAACCGGCAAACCGACGTCGCCTGGGACGCGCAGGACAACATCTACGTGGCCGATGGTTATAACAATTCCCGAGTTGTCAAGCTCGGCAAGGACGGCACCTGGATAAAGTCGGTGGGCACACGCGGCAACGGCCCGAATCAGTTCAACACCGTGCACGCTATCGCGGTCGATGCGCAGCAGGGCCTCGTGTATGTCGCCGACCGGGGCAACTTCCGAATTCAGGTGTATGACACCGATCTGAATTTCAAGAAGACCATCACCGGCATCGGCGCGCCATGGACGATTCAGGTCACCTCAAAGTACCTTTACAGCGGTGACGGAACCGGCAAAATCTATCAGCTGGATAGGAACAGCGGAAAACTACTCGGCTGGGCGCAGACCAGTCTGGGCCGCGGCCAGACCGGCTGCCTCATCCACTCGATGCATGCGGAGTCCGATAACGTCCTGTATAAGGGATCCTGCTCTCTATGGGACATAGAGAAGATCACGATTAAGTAAGACCGGATTCCCCTCTCCCTCTGGGAGAGGGCGGCGCGACAGCCAGCGGGCTGGCGCGCCGGGTGAGGGTCTCAAGTTTCGTCGAATCTTGAAACCCTCACCCTTTTCTTAAGGCTTCGCCCTATCGGGCTCGCGCTTCGCGCCCTCTCCCAGAGGGAGAGGGGGCATCTCCCGCAATTTTTCCACGTTGTGAATGCAGGAGTACTGAACCTCGTCGAGGAGCAAGTCGTGCGCGCTGCGCTAGGATCGCGGCGCCGGTCCTCGGCTGAGATCTTGCGCGAAATTCAGGATCTCGTCTGCGCTTCCGGTCAGGCCCCCGCCTTGAGCCAGGTTAGGTCGTCCGCCTCCGCGTCCTCCGAATCGTCCGAGAGTTTTTTTGAGGAGTGCCGCTACATCGACGGTAGCGTCGGCGGAGCGTGCAAAAACGACGCGAAGCTGATCGCCTTCATCGGCAAGAAGAGCGACGCTGCCGGGCCGCGTGCATATTTTCACGGCGAGCATCTTCAGTTTCTCAATGCCACGGCCTTTGAAGGTGGCCGTCGCAATGCCGTCAGTGAGGGGAAACCTCGCTGCTTCGTAATCCAATAACTCCGATTCCAGTTCTTCGATACGTTTGCGGGCTTTCTGATATTCGTCCCAGAGCGCCCGAACAGCCCGTGCCGTCTCGAAAGGGGCGGCTGAAATCGTTTGGCTGATCGATTCCAGAGTCGAGTTGGCCCTCCGTGCGTATTGCAGTACGCGGTCTCCGCAAATAAATTCGACGCGGATTTGCTTTTTCGCGCGTTCAATGCCTGTGATCAAAATAGGACCGATTTCCCCAGTTATCCGTACGTGCGTCCCGCCGCATGCGGAACGGTCGTAGCCGGCAATATCGATCACGCGGATGTCGCCGCTCCGCTCTGTTGGTTTCCGCAATGCGGCCTCGGCGACGTTTTCATGCGCAATATATCGAACCACGACACTTCGATTTTCCCGGACGATCCGGTTGGCGAGATCTTCGGCGGCTTCCGCCTGTTCTCGCGAGACTGAATCCGCCGGCAAGTCGATCGTGCACGATACTGTGCCGAGGTGAAAGCTGACGGTCGGCCAATTGAAAAGCTCCACAAAGGCCTGCGACAAAACGTGCTGGCCGGAATGCTGCTGCATATGATCCGCACGTCGAGCCGGATCGATTCGCCCGTGAACCGACGAGCCGGTAATAATTCCCTCGATGACATGGATGATGTTCCCACTGGCTTCATCTTCCAAACAATCGACGAGCGGCAAACCGTTAATAGTTCCAAGATCGTTTGGCTGGCCGCCGGAAGTCGGGTAAAACGCCGTCTTGTCGAGAATGATGCCGAGCCGGTCGCCGACGGGCCTGGTCTCTATGATGTTCGCGTCGAACTCAAGCAGGTACGGATCGTTGTAGTAAAGCCGCTCGGTTTCCATTCAGGTTTAATTCACGCTCGCAGGCGGCGCCGGTACATGGTGCACATACAAGGGCCGCTCAGCCGCGATATTCCCGTCAATATAGATCTGGACGATATGCGTTCCCGAACGGTCGAAACTTACATTTGTGAAGAAGGTCACGTTATCCGCATAGCCATTGTTTTCGATGGCAAATTTCGAAGGCACCGAGACCACGATCTCTTTGCGATCGGGCGCCAGGATCTTCACGTGCGTCTCGAACTGCCCGTCGCCGATCCAATGGTTCACGATCGCGAACTTCAACAACGCCGACGGGAAGGCCTGAAAGAAGATGTTCTCGAACAGTCCCATCAATGAAAGCTTGTTTCCCATCTCCAGGCGGACATCGTCACAGATGATGGAATAGACGAGCTGGGCAGTCTTCACGGTCTTCATCGACGCAGCCGCTCCAAAAGCTTGACATGAATGTTATCGAAGCCTCCGTTGGACATGATCACCACCTGATCGCCGGGGCGGGCTTCGCTTGCGACGAAACTGACGATCTCCTCGGTTGACGCGAAAGTAAATGCTCTTTTTCCTCGAGCACGGATGCCTTCGGCCACACGATCGGGGGACAATGTTTCGGCTGGAGCCAGATGCGATGCTCCGTAAACGCGCGCGATGAGGATCACATCGGCTGGGTCGAAAGATTGTATAAAAGCCGGCTCAAATATTTTGCGCCGGCACGTTTGAGAGCGGGGCTCGAAAACGGCCCAGACACGCGCGTGAGGATGGCGCTCGCGGACGGCACGCAGTGTTTCTTGAACGGCGGTCGGATGATGCGCAAAGTCGTCGTACACGACGATTCCATTCACTTCACCGCGAATCTCGAGCCTGCGCTTGACGCTTTTAAACGTGGAAAGCGCGCGGCGAATGACTTCATCCGGGATTCCCAAATCTCTGGCAACGATAATCGCACCGAGCGCGTTCTGCACATTAAATGTGCCGGGCAATGGAATCGCGAACGAGCCGGTGTTTGAGTCCGATCGCAGTATCTCGAAATCCATTCCGTCCGCTGTTGTTTTGATATTCACTGCCTGCCACTCCCCGGTGCCAAGTCCCGCTGTGGCGACTCTCGAAAATGCCGCGGGAATGAGTTCCGTCACAACGGGACTGTCGATGCCTGCCACAATCAGGCCGGATCGCGGAACGATATTGATCAGCCGGCGGAATGCCGTCTTGATTGCTTCCAGATCTGCGTAAATATCGGCGTGATCGAACTCGATGTTCTTCAGCAGGGCGATTCTCGGCAAGTAGTGAAGAAACTTCGGTCCTTTATCGAAAAAGGCCGTGTCGTACTCGTCGCCCTCGATTACGAAATCGGGACCGTCCCGGAGCTGAAAACTGCTTCCGAAATTTTCGGCGATACCGCCGACAAGGAATGACGGTTTGCGGCCGGCAACTTCGAGAATCCACGCCAGCATGGCGGTCGTGGTCGTTTTTCCGTGCGTGCCCGCGACAACAATGGACTGCCTGCCGCGGATGAACAGCTCCTTCACCGTCTCGGCCATCGAAGCGTATCGAAGGCCGGAATCGAGAACGTATTCGATTTCGACGTTGCCGCGCGATAAGGCATTCCCGATGACGACAAGATCCGGTTTGGTCTTTTGAATATTTTCGGCGTTGAAGCCCTTGAATACGGGGATCTCGAGCCGGGCGAGAAAATCCGACATCGGAGGGTATACATCCGAGTCGGAGCCGCTAACCGCATAGCCCTTCTCGCGCAGCATGCCGGCGAGTGATGCCATGGCTGTCCCACAAATACCGATCAGATAAATTTTCTGGCGATCCGTCATTCGCTGCTAAGCCACTGCGGATTCCAGGAGCTCGAAAAGAGGCGTATTTGAAGTGAGGTCCAGACGCGCGCGCACACCAAAGGGCACGATAACATTCGGCCGAGAAGTGTGTCCAGTGGGGAAGCCGTAAAGTATCGGAAACGTATATTCACGGAGTAGATCCAGCAGGACGTCTTCCAGCGTGTAGCCCTGATCCGGGTGCTGAATACAATGCAACATTTCACCGAACACGACCCCTCGAACGCCTTCGAATTTCCCCGCCTGTTTGAGGTGAGTGATCATGCGATCGATCCGGTAAGGCTTCTCGTCCTGATCTTCCAGGATGAGTATCGATTCACCCGTGTCGATTTCATTCGGTGTTCCGAGAGTCGCCACGACTACAGAAAGACAACCGCCGATGAGCCGGCCCTCGCCGCTTCCGCTCCGCAATACCTTCGTCGAAGCTGTGGGAAACTTCACGGCGTGTTTGCCTTGAAGCAAATCGAGAAGCAACGCGCGATCATAGCCCTCGGTTCCCTGCCTTATCGCTGTTGCGACCATCGGGCCATGAAATGCGACAACGCCCGCGCGCTCCACCCAATTCAAGAGAAGCGTAATATCGCTCGAACCGTTGATGATCTTTGCGTTCTCCCGGATCAAATCCGCATCGACATCCGGAATCAATTGCCCGCTGCCATACCCGCCCCGAGCGCAAAATATCGCATGGATATCGGGGCTCCGCAGCATCTCCAGAAATTCGCCCAGGCGTCGCTGGCGCGTCCCGGAGAAGTAACGATACGAACTCGTGATATCGGGACGATAGTAGGTTTTAAAGCCGAGGGCTTCGAGCTCTCGACACCCCTCATCCAGTAGATCCTGTTTGATATTACTTGCTGGCGCTACGATGCCGATCCGGTGGCCCGCTCGCAGAGCAGCCGGCTTGATGAGGTTCATTTTCTTGACTGCAGGGGCGGTCTATGACCGCCCACAATGTCGAAGTTGAGAGATCGCGGGCGGTCATAGACCGCCCCTCGAGAGCGTCCGCTCATTTACGCCGCTTGTCCCAGACCTCCGGATTAACCAGATTCGGTGGGCGTTCTCCTTTAAGGGCGGCAATGAGATTGTCGGCTGCCATCATGCACATCCTGAGCCTCGTCTCATGCGAAGCACTGGCAATGTGTGGAGCAAGGATGACGTTTTCCATCGCGAACAATTCCGGTTCGATCTCCGGTTCCCTTTCGAACACATCCAGCCCCGCGCCCGCAATTTTCCCGTCTCTCACAGCGCTCACAAGAGCCTTCTCATCCACAACAGGTCCGCGCGAGGTGTTGATGACGATGCAGGTTGGTTTCATCAGCGCAAACGTATGGTCGTTGAGCAGGCGGTGAGTCTCCGGAAACAACGGCACATGGAGTGAAATGAAATCGGAAACGCGCAGCAGTTCATCGAATGGAAGACGCGTTACGCCAAGTTCTTTGATGATCCGGTCGGGAATCGATTCCGGGTCGTGGAAAACGACGCGCATGTTAAAACCGGCCGCCCGCCGGGCTACAGCCTGTCCGATGCGCCCGAGACCGACTAAACCCAACGTCTTGCCATAGATGTCATACCCCAAAAACATCTTGGGGCCCCACGCCTTGAATTTGCCCGCACGCGCGAACTTGTCGGCTTCAACGACGCGGCGCGCGGCTGCCATCAAGAGGGTCCACGCAAAATCTGCCGTAGTTTCGGTCAAGACGCCCGGCGTATTGGTGACGGCGACGCCGAGTTGTGTTGCCGAATCGACGGCAACGTTATTGAATCCAACAGCAAAATTAGCGACGACCTTCAGTCGCGGCGTGGACTGGAGCAGTTCCAAATCGATGGCATCGGTCAGAAGGGTAAGCGCTCCGTCCTTGTCGCGGAGATGTGCGGTCAGCTCCTGTTTCGTCAGAATGCGGTCTTCGGTGTTGAGCTCGACTTCAAATTCCCGGCGCAGCCTATCGATGGCCCCGTCAAAGACGGGGCGCGTTACGTAGACCTTCATTATTTTTCGGTAATCTGAATCACCGCCGAATTATTTGCAGGCTCTACGCAGAGCGTCTCGGCCTTGTTCGAGGCGGGATGCTGCCGTTGCCAGCAATTCCCTGCGGCGCTCCACTTGTAGGCCGGCAGCGCTTTCGAGTAGAACTCACGCAAGTCAGCCGCGCTGGCCCTCATCGCGACGGTGATGCGATCCGGCGGACCTGCTTTGATGTCGGCTTTCGAGCCTTTCGGAGTGGGCACGGCCATCGACCGGACAGTAGCGGCAGGACCAAGTACGAACTTGCCGTAGTGCGTTAGCTTCGCTTCCTGCCGTAATCTCTCCGCCTCAGCTTCGGCCTTGGCGTCGGCGTCTCGATCGCGTTCTGTGATCTTGGGAACGTTAATTGTGATGTTCTGAATCATGGACGATCGCTCCACCTCAGCGCCTTTCAAGTAGAGGGAGCCGACGTCTTTGATATTCGTCATTTTGTCCAGAGGACTATTGGGCATAGCCAGAAAGTCGGCCACTTTGCCAACAGCGATGACCCCATGATCGTTGTCACCCAAGAAGGCCGCCGGTACCGACGTGGCCGCCTTGATGACGTCCATCGGTTGCATGCCCGCTTCAACCATACTGATCATTTCGCGCACTTCAAAATATCCAGGATACGTATCCGGCGATCCGCTGTTGGTACCGAGGACAATCCGCACGCCGCCATCGGCCATCTTCTTCAGATTTTTCATTGCCGTGGCATATTGTTGTCGAAGAGCGCCGAGCTCCGGGTTCCGTTTGAATTTGTTCATCGTGACCGGATCGGCAAGATAGGCCGAGAGCTGAGCCGGATAAACTTCACGCATCGTTTGTTCGCCAAGCCAGCTTGGCTTATCTGCATATTCGAACTTGGCTTCGGCAGTGGTCAAAGCGGGAGCCAGAAAAACATTCTTTTCCTTCATTGCCGAGACCAACTGGTCGTCGACGTCGCGGTCACGGATGCTGCTGACGAATCCATCAATCCCTGCCTTGACCAAATCTTTTGCGTCGGCCAGCTCGAAAACTTCCGCAACAATCTTTAAATTCCGCTTGTGTGCTTCGTCGATGGCGGCGCCATAAACGTCGGACTTGAGCTTTGCCCCTTTCCCGTTGTCGTCATCGATCCAGAGCTTGATGGCATCAACCTTCTTCGCCGCCAGCTCCGACACGGCTTTCCGAGCGTCTCCGGCAGTGGCAACGGAAATGGGAATATTGCCGAGTCCGGCGGGTCCGCCGCCTCTGGCCACAATTCCTCTTCCAGACGTGTACAGGCGCGCGCCATTGACTTTACCCTGGCGTTGCTCGTCTCGAATTTGCATGGCAAGATCACCGTCATCAGTTCCGCCCGTCAGAACGCCCCTGATGCCGTAATACGCGTAGCGATCGAGATCGGCTATCACAGACTCGCGGCCGTAATTTTTCGGGCCATACGACGGTCCGTTGCTGAGGCCCGGTTGTGCCTGAAGATTGAAGAAAACAGGAGTTAACGTACGGCCGGTAAGGTCGATGCGCCCGGAGCCCTTCGGCGGCGTCACCTCACCCTTCTTGCCGACGGCGGTGAACTTTCCGTTGGAGACGATGAACGTCGCATCCTCGATGACCGGACTGCCGTCGCCCGGGATCACACGAGCGCCGAAATAAAACGTGACATCCGACGTGGCTTGCTTTTTCTTACCATTCTTGCTCTCATCCCCGGATTCTGAGGAACAAGCCGCCGCCAGAAGGCTCACCAGTATTCCCGCGATCAACGATTTCGTATCCAGTTTCATCGAAGAAACTCCTAATAGGAAGTAAGGACCGTCAGCGGGCGCATTTTAACACAGGCACGTGCGTTTGACAGGAGGGGGCGTACTGTACAGCGGTTTATTAGTTAAGGCTGCGCGCTATCGCGCTTGCGCTTCGCGGACCGCCGGCGATCTCTAAAACGCCGACTGCCGGCGCTCATAGACCGCCGCTACAGTCGTAAAGCTGGTCGATAGCGGCGCGGTACTTGCGTTCGATGGTGAAGCGGCGGATTTTCAGAGTCGGCGTGAGTTCTCCCCCGTCGACGCTGAATTCGCTGTCCAGGAAGGCCAATTTCTTAATTTTTTCGAATTCCGACAAGTCTTGAGTGTGCCGCTGGATCTCGTTCATCGCAAGATCGTAGATCTCCGGCTTCTGAATCAATTCGGCCTGCGTTTTGAATGCGATCCCATGCTGGCGCGCGTACGCGGCCAGGGCGGCATAATTGGGAGCAATGAGCGCGGCGATGAATTTCCGGCGGTCGCCGACTAAGACGACGTTTTCGAAATATGGAATCAGTTTCAGCCGATTTTCGATCGGCTGCGGAGCGACGTTCTTCCCGCTGGAGGTCACAATGAGATCTTTTTTGCGATCGGTAATCCGGAGGAATCCATCCGGATCAATCTCACCAATGTCTCCAGTGTGAAACCATCCACCCTCGAGCGCCTCTGCGGTTTCCTCCGGCATCTTGTAGTACCCCTTCATAACGTTCGGGCCACGAACGAGAATCTCGCCGTCTTCCGCAATCTGCAGTTCCTGGTCACCGACAACACGCCCAACGGAGCCGATGCGCGCGGCGGCCGGCCCGTTCAGCGTAACAACGGGCGAGGTTTCCGTCAGCCCGTAACCCTCGTAAACCGGCAGTCCGACCGCCCAAAAGAATTCTGCGACCTCCCTGTCGAGTGCGGCGCCACCGGAGATGAAGAATCGTAAGCGTCCGCCAAGCCGATCACGGATCGCGTTAAACACCATACGATCCGCAACACAGTACGCGAGAGTCTTTTTGCCGGTCCTCACATAGGCGCGCGCGATCCGCATCGCTTTGTTGAAAATGGCGCGCCGGATAGCAGGACCCCGCGATATTTGCGAGAAAACACGGGCGTACATCTTCTCAAAGAACCGTGGAACGCCTGCAGCGAACGTCGGCCGCACGGCGGCCATGTCTTCAACGACCGAGCCGATACTCTCGGCATAGGCAATAGTGCTACCCGCATAGAATGAGGCGTAGTCGACGTGACGCTGGAAGATGTGCGACAAGGGCAGAAAAGACAGGTTCACGTCTGAGGGCAGGAGGGGCAATCTCTGGCTGGTGGCAAGCACGTTCGAAATCAAGTTGCGGTGGGTGAGCATCGCACCTTTTGGAACACCCGTGGTACCGGAGGTGTAAATGATCGTCGCGACGTCATCGCAACCCACTGCGCATGCCTTCCGTTGGAACTCGCCCGGGCAGTGCTCCATCGACTGCTGGCCCATCTCGTAAAGAGTGTCGAGCGTCATGACTTCAGCATTACCGGCATTCGGTTCAAATGCCACAAGGTAACGTGTGGATAGACGATGACGGATCGAAAGAAGCTTTCCCAACAGCTCTGCGGTGGACACAAAAATCAGTTCCGGCTCGGAATCGAGAATCAGCACCTCGACCTGCGGCGGAGACAGTGTGGAATAAATTGGAACTGTGATCGCGCCGACCGACAGCACCGCGTAATCGGCGATGGCCCATTCCAAGCGGTTTTCCGAGATGATGGCTATACGATCACCCGGCTTTACACCCAGGCCCATCAGTGCAAGTGACAGTTCCTCGACGCGCAAGAGGAATTCCTCTGTCGATACATTGACCCACTCGCCTCGTTTCACTTTGAAGGCGTCAGGCTTTCGACACTTCTCGGCAACACGCAGCAGCATGCGCGGAACTGTGGAGACGTTGGCGGAAACATCTGGCTCAGCAGTTTTTATCAGAATTCCGCCGTCTTCATTTAACATGGTGATACCGATGTTGTAGATGCGTCAGTGGAGGTACGAGTCATTGTCCGCCTCTAAACGAACTGCGCTTTTCGCTATGCACAAGGCCTTGGGTGCACGCCTGATTCCATTTAGTGGATGGGAAATGCCTGTCGAATACAGCGGCATTGCGAAGGAGCACACTGCCGTGCGGACCGCAGCCGGTCTGTTCGACGTCAGCCACATGGGGGAGTTTGAGATCCGTGGCCGAGAAGCGCTCAACCTGATTCAGTTTGTTACGACCAATGACGCTCGGAGACTAATCGATGGACAGGCTCAATATTCGGCGATGGCGTACCCTCACGGCACCGTTGTCGACGACCTGCTGATCTACCGCCAGAGGGCCGACCACTTTATGCTGGTCGTCAATGCCGCCAACATCCGTAAAGATTTCGAGTGGATCGCTTCACATAATCGTTATGATGCGACAATCGATGACATCAGTGACGACCTGACACTCCTGGCCCTGCAGGGGCCGAAAGCGATTGAGATTTTGCAAACGCTGACGAACGTGCGGCTCAGCGAAATCGAGTATTATCATTTCGTCGCGGGCAAAGTTCTCGACGTGGATGCAATCCTATCTCGCACCGGCTACACTGGTGAGGACGGCTTTGAATTGTACTTCTCGCAAAAACACTCCGAACCCGTTTGGAATGGCATACTGCAAGCCGGAAGCCCATACGGATTGCTTCCCGCTGGGCTTGGCGCGCGCAACACATTGCGGCTCGAAGCGAGAATGCTTCTTTACGGCAACGATATGGACGGGACCACGACGTTACTCGAGGCGGGCCTGGGTTCTATTGTGAAGTTCGAAAAGGAAGAGTTCATCGGCCGCGATGCCTTGCTGAAACAAAGACAGGAGGGCGTGAAACGCCGGCTGGTCGGCTTTGAAATGGTGGGACGCGAGATTGCACGCGATCACTATCCCGTTTTCGTCGATGGACAGGAAGCCGGGCACGTCACCAGCGGAGCGCCCTCGATTACGTTAAAGAAGAACATCGGCCTGGCATACCTGCCCGCCCAGCGTGCCGCGATCGGGATCAGGTTTCATGTCCTGGTGCGCAGCAAGATGTCAGAAGCAAAAGCCGTGCGAACGCCATTCTATAAACGTACGAGAGGATCACTCTAGGGGCGGTTATGACCGCCCCTGACGCCCGAAACAAGAACAACCGGTGGCCAAAAGCCGCCGCGCCGTGGAAGAGACCAAATGAGTCCAGATGATTTGCTCTATACCAAAGAGCACGAGTGGCTGCGGATTGCGGATGACGGCGGAACCGTCGGCATTACCGATCACGCACAGAAAGAACTTGGCGATATCGTCTACGTCGAATTGCCTAAGAGGGGAACAAAATTCAATTCCGGCGAGACATTCGGCAGCGTGGAATCGGTCAAAGCCGTTTCGGAACTATACATCCCGGTATCCGGCGAGGTCATCGAGGTGAACGAAGATCTCGGTTCAGCACCTGAGAATATCAACGAAGATCCTTACGGAACCGGATGGATGATCCGCATTCGGCTGCTCAACAAAAGCGAGACGGAACACCTCATGTCCGCTGAGGAATACGACGAGTACACCAGCGAAGGAAAATAGTACCGCCCCATAAATGAGATACATCCCGAACTCGCAAGCCGACCGCCAACAGATGCTGGCCGAGATTGGCGTCGATTCGACGGAACAGCTTTTCGCAGGTATTCCGGAAAAATTGCGGCTTCGCCGGTTTCTGGACCTCCCGAAAGCCCTCAGCGAGTCGGAACTGCTGGAATACGCGTTTATTGGAGCCGGCATTTATCGCCATTACATCCCGATCGTCATCGACGCGTTGATATCGCGATCGGAGTTCTATACCGCCTACACGCCGTATCAGGCCGAAATCGCGCAGGGCACCTTGCAGGCGATCTTCGAGTTTCAAACTTATATCGCGCAGTTGACGGGAATGGAAGTTGCGAATGCGTCGCTCTATGACGGCAGTACTGGCCTGGCCGAAGCCATACTGATGGCCCAGCGTATCACTCGAAAAAACAAGTTCCTCGTGGCTCGGAGCGTGCATCCCGAGTATCGAGCTGTCGTCGATACTTACGCTAAAAATCTCGGCATCCAAATCGAGCTTATCGGTTACGCGCCTGACGGACGAATGAACTTGGAACAACTCGCTAGCAAATTGGATTCGAACACGGCCGCCGTAGTCGTGCAATCGCCCAATTTCTTTGGAACAATCGAGCGAACCCACGACGTCGCGGAGATGGCGCACAAGCATGATGCAATGTCTATCACGAATGTCTGCGAGGCAATCTCTCTCGGCATACTCAAGCCGGCTGGTGAGGACCAATCGGAGAAGCGAAGGGCCGATATCGTCGTCGGAGAGGCGCAATCTTTCGGCATTCCACCCAGCTTTGGCGGGCCGCATGTGGGTTTTCTCGCCACTCGTGAGAAGTATGTCCGGCAAATGCCTGGACGCCTGGTGGGTATGGGAAAAGATTTTTCCGGACGCCGCGGCTTTGTGCTGACACTATCTACTCGCGAGCAACATATTCGGCGCGAGAAGGCAACGTCGAATATCTGTACGAATCAATCTCTCTGCGCACTGATGGCGACGATCTATCTCGCCGTCGTTGGCCCGAAAGGCTTGCGCGAGATCTGCGAACACAATGTTCTCAAAACCGATTACGCGGTAACTCAGATTCGAGAACGCACGAAATTTCGTGTGCTCTTCTCCGCTCCGCGATTCAACGAGTTTGTGATTCAAAACCCTCTCCCTTTGGGAGAGGGCCGGCGCGCCCGCGAAGCGCGAGCCCGGCAGGGCGAAGCCTCAACAAATGGTTCGCCGGGTGAGGGTCTCAGTTCTCCCGGCCTGCCCCTCTGGCGCTTCTACCCGGAGCTCGGCAACGCCCGTCTTCTCTGTGTGACAGAGATCAACTCCCGTGAGCAAATCGATCGCATGGTCCAAGGACTCGCTTCATGAGCAAGCAAGAGCGCGCCGCAGGGCATTTCTCAATAAATGAGTCGCTGCTCTTCGAGGAGGGATCGCCCGGGCGCCGTGCGTTCGATCTTTCTCCGTTGGACGTGCCCCTTAAGCAGATGGGCGATCTGATGGACCCAGAGCTTTTGCGCGGCGAGATCGACGGCATGCCGGAGCTGAGTGAAGTGGATGTGATCCGACATTTCACCCGGCTCTCGACCTGGAACTACCACATCGACCTGGGTCTGTATCCGCTTGGCTCGTGCACGATGAAATACAACCCCAAGATCAACGAGAGAGTGGCACGCCTGGAAGGTTTCGCATTTGCGCATCCGTATTTACCGGCCCAGATGATTCAGGGCGCATTGGAGGTGCAAAAGACCCTCGAAGATTGTTTGGCGGAGATTAGCGGCATGGATGCGGTCACTCTACAGCCTGCGGCTGGAGCGCACGGAGAGTTGACCGGCATACTGATGGTTCGCGCTTACCACGAGTCCCGCGGAAATCCGCGAAGGAGCATCCTCATCCCGGATTCGGCTCACGGAACCAACCCCGCAAGCGCAGCGATCGCGGGTTACGTTGTCGAAAGCGTTCCTTCAAACAAACGCGGCACTATTGACATCGGCGCACTACAAAAAATCGTAAACCACGAAGTGGCGGCGATCATGATCACGAATCCGAATACTCTTGGAATTTTTGAAAGCGAGATCGCCGAGATTAAGGAGCTCCTTCATCAGCATGGCGCGCTCGTCTATATGGATGGCGCGAATCTGAATGCGCTGATGGGAATGACGCGGCCGGGGGACTTCGGGATCGACGTGCTTCATATCAACCTGCACAAGACCTTTACCACGCCGCACGGAGGAGGAGGCCCGGGTGCCGGGCCGGTGGCGGTAAAGAAGGTTCTCGAGCCGTTTTTGCCGTATCCGGTTATCGAAAGCAAAACCGACGGCACTTACAGTTTCAATTACGACCGTCCGCATTCGATCGGCAGGATCAAGGCCTACAACGGGCAGTTTGGGATGCACGTACGCGCGCTATGTTACATCCTTGCGAACGGAGCCGAAGGGTTGAAAGAAGTCTCGGAAGTGGCGGTCCTCAACGCAAACTATATCCGCTCCAAATTAAAGTCGGCGTACGCCCTGGCGTATGATTCGGCATCGCTTCACGAGGTTGTTTTTTCAGATCGTCTTCAAGCCCGAAAGGATGTGCACGTTTGGGATATTGCGAAGCGTCTCATGGACTACGGCTTCCATCCGCCGACGGTCTCATTTCCGCTCATTGTTCCTGGCGCGATCATGATCGAGCCCACAGAATCCGAAAGTAGACAAGAGTTGGACGCGTTTGTTCAGGCCATGCTGGCCATCGATACAGAAGCCGAGCAGAATCCAGAGATCGTCAAATCTGCGCCACATACGACTCGCGTCGGCCGCATCGACGAGGCCGCCGCTGCTCGAAAGCCGATCCTCCGCTGGCGCGCGGGCTGAACGGCATCGGCGCAAAAAGCACAAAAAATCAAAAGATTTTCATGTGAATCTTGTGCCTTTTTGTGGCTATTCTTTACTGCCCTTCGATCCAGATCTCGCCGTCTTCAAAGAATTCTTTTTTCCAGATCGGAACGATCTTTTTGAGTTTATCAATCGCGTAATGGCAGGCATCGAAGGCGGCACGGCGGTGGGCGGATGTGACGATCACAGCCACACTAGTCTCTCCGATATTGAGATGGCCGAGGCGGTGAATCATAGCGATGGAGTCGATGTCCCAGGCCTGCCGGACGAAAATTCCAATCTCTTCCAACTTTTTCAGAGCCATCGTTTCATACGCCTCGTAGACGAGATGCAGCGTCCGTTTTCCCTTCGAATTGTTGCGCACCACACCTTCGAATACACAAACCGCGCCGTCCTCGCCTCGCAGAAGCGGTCTCGAGATATTTTGTGTATCGATGACGTGTCGTGTGATCTGATAGAGTTCCCCCCGCCGGCTAATAACGGTGGGGACGGAGTCCACCTCTCCGCCGCTAACCGGCGGGAAAATGGCCACCTCGTCGCCATCGTGAATCGGCGTCCGTTGATCGACGTATTCTTCGTTGATGGCTGTAAGTACCACCGGCCGATAATCTCGAATACGAGGGTAACTGGCCTCGAGCCGTGCCAGGACGTCCTCAATCGTCGCGCCATGCGGCAGGTCGAGTAGCAATTGCCGCGAGCCGACAATGTCTTTCAAAGAAGCGAAAAACAGGAGTTTGACCTGCATTTTGTTGGATGTTAACACAGATGGTAAACTGTAGCGGTGGGCTTCACGGGCCGCCGCTACAGAAGATGAAACACGTTCTCTTGCTCGGCTGTCTCGTCCTCTGCGCCTGCACCTCAGCACGTCTTTCCCATGATGAAGCGCGAAAGAAGATCGCCGAGATCGGACGGTCGGATCTGGTTCCCGACGCCATCGAAATCCGGCGTATTGTTTCTCAAACCGATACGCAAGCTATCGCTGAAGCCACAATTACTTTGGCGTTTCAGTTCAAACGCGACGCCCCTAACGCGGAATGGCGGATTCAAGCCGTCCGGCTCGGGGATCGCGACTGGATCAGTCTGGACGAAATCCTCGCCGGCATCAACGAAGGCCGCCGCCGTACGACCACGGATGCGATGCGGAAACTGGCGGAGGCCGTCGACAAGTACCGGAGCAGTAACGGTTCGCTTCCCAACGCAACCGACATTGTCGGTCTGACGGATATTTTGCACCCGAAATACATGAGTGATCTCGTCCGGGAAGACGGATGGGGTAACCCGATCATTTATGAGGTCACTGGCCCCTCCGCTTTCCGCCTCATTTCGCACGGGGCTGTTCCGCCTCATTTCGCACGGGGCTGATGCCCTACCTGGGACGCGCGACGACATCGTCGTGACCTCAGGCTCAACAGCCGGTCAGTGATATAATTACCGCCTGATGAAAACTACCAAGGTCGCGGAAACCAGCCTTCCAACGCCGTTGGGCACGTTCCGGCTATTCGGTTTTCAATCCGAACCGAAGACGGAAAACGTACTTGCTCTGGTAATGGGTAAGCCCAACCCGGACGAAGCAGCACTCGTACGCATTCACTCGCAATGCCTGACCGGCGACGTCTTTGGATCCGAGCGGTGCGATTGCGGTGACCAACTTCATTTCGCGCTCACCACGATCGCCGAGAGTGGCAGTGGTTTGTTGATTTATCAGTTGCAGGAAGGCCGCGGCATCGGCCTCATGAACAAACTGCTGGCCTATGAGCTTCAAGATTCCGGCCACGATACGGTGGAGGCGAACGAACACCTGGGATTCGAAGCCGACCACCGGAATTACGATTTATGTGCCGGTGTTCTCCGTCATTTCGGAATCACCCGCGTCCGTCTGATGACGAACAATCCGCAGAAATTCGATGCACTGGAAGCGGCCGGTATCCACGTTGTCGAACGCGTTCCAATTGAGATCCCGCCATCCGACGGCACAAAAGAGTATCTCAAAACCAAGAAAGCCAAGTTGGGACACCTGCTCTCGAACGTTTAGAACTGTAGCGGCGGTCCGCGAAGCGCAAGCGCGACAGCGCGCAGCCTTAAGTAATAGACCGCCGCTTCTACAGTACTCAAGCACTACTTTTTGTGCAAACCCATCAACCGCTCCGCGATCGCCGCACATTCTTCAATCAGATCCTTTGAATCCACCCTCATCTCCCGCCCGCCGATGAACGTGGCGCGAACATTATGCCGCGATGCGGAATAGACCATTGCGGTAATCGGGTCGTACACCGGCTGTACGGCGGGATCAGTCAGATCGATCACGACGAAGTCAGCACGCTTTCCAGGATCGAGGCTCCCCAATAATTTCGATAATCCCAGACACTCTGCACCTCCAAGAGTGGCCATCCGAAGTGCGGACTCCGCATTGCCAGCGTCGAGCTGCTTGGTCCGGGCGCGCTGTTGGAAAATCGCGGCACGCATCTCTTCGAACATGTCGACAACGTTATTGCTGGCAACACTGTCTGTACCCAGTCCAATTGTGATTCCGGTATCGCGAATCTCGGGCACGCGCGCGACGCCGTGCGCGAGCTTTGCATTCGATTTTGGACAATGTACAAGGGCGGGTTGTTTGCTTCGAAGAAGGTCGAAATCCGTGTCTTCGAGATTGATCGCATGAACAAGAAGCATTTCGGGCCGCAGCAACCCCAAGCCATCGAGGTAGGCAAGCGGGCTACAACCTGCGGGAACCAATGCAATGCCTCGCTCCGCCCATCTCTTCGCAAATACGCCAGCGCTCCACCTCACAAACATTCCCTCATCCTCGGATTCCGCGATATGCGTGGTCATGCGGAGACTCTCTTGCTCGGCAAACCGGTTCACGGCCTGAAAAAGCTTTGGAGAAACCGTGTAGGGAGCGTGCGGGGACACGCCAACGCGCAGAGTGTCCGTTTGAGCCGGACGATAAGCGTCGATTTTTTTCTGCAAATCGGCGATCGCCTCGTCGGCCTGACTTTCTGCGGGACCGAAGACTTCCTGATAGGCAATGCCCTGCAAGCCAAACTGCCGCATTGCTTGCCACGCTGTGCCGAGGTCCATCACTTCGCCGAGGCATGTGACTCCAGCGCGAATCATTTCGACGCAGCCGAGACTCGCCGATGCCAGCAGTTCGTCGCGAGTGAGGTGCTGATACTTAGTCCTGGTGAGCTTGGGGATCCAATCGGTGAAGGAAAGATCCTCGAGAAAGCCTTCCTCGAGAAAGCCTCGAAGAATAGTGAGTTCGAGGTGCGAATGGGCAATGACGAAGCCGGGAATGATAGCGCAGCCGGGAAACCTGACGGTTGCGGAATTGAGACCCTCACCCGGCGCGCTTCGAGCGCGCCCGCCCTCTCCCAGAGGAAGAGGGATGATTTTGCCGTTATCGACAGCAAGCTTCCCATTGCGGATCGGATAAGAGGATATGGGACAGACCCAATCCGCTTCGTAAATTGTCATGCGGTGAAGACCTGGGAACGGACAGTCAGGCGTTCGATGAGATCCTCTTTGATCGAATATCCAATGCCGGGACGGCCGCTCTGGCTAATCTGTCCATCCGCAGAGACTTCGACAGGAGGATCGATGATGTCCTCCGGCCAATAACGCTTACTCGCCGAGACATCGCCCGGCAATGCAAAATTCACGAGACTGGAAAGAGCGACGTTATGTGCGCGCCCGATGCCCGATTCCAGCATGCCGCCACACCAGACCGGAATTCCGTGATCGCGGCAAACGTCATGCACGGCCCGGGCCTCCCCGTACCCGCCAACGCGGCCGAGCTTGATGTTGATGATTTTGCAAGCACCGATCTTTATCGCTTTGCGGGCATCCTCGGCGGAATGGATCGATTCATCGAGGCAGATCGGCGTCTCGATATGTTTCTGAAGCTCGGCATGATCGATGATGTCTTCGTGATGCAAAGGTTGCTCGAACATCATCACGTTGTAGCGGTCCATTTTTTTGAAGATCTCAATGTCCGCCAGCGTGTAGGCCGAATTCGCATCGCCCATCAGCCGAATATCGGGAAATGCGGCTCGCACTTCGCGGAGGACCTCCACGTCCCAGCCGGGTTTGATCTTAATCTTGATCCGGCGATAACCGGCCTTCAACTCTGTATCGATCTTCGCCAGCAACGTGTCGATCGATTGATGAATGCCAATTGAAACACCGCACTCGATCCGCTGGCGTGATCCGCCAAGCCTTTTCCACAGCGGAACGTTTTTTATTTTCGCTTCAAGATCCCATACGGCCGTTTCCAGGCCGGCTCTTGCCATATTGTGTCCGCGTATGCCGCGCACCAGCGAGGCGAAATCGGTGGGCTCTTCGAACTCCTTTCCGACTACTCGCGGCGAAATGAAATCGCGCAGAAGGTGCCAGGCTGTCTCCCAAGTTTCGTAGCTATAGAAAGGCCCCTCGGCGGCTGTGACTTCGCCCCAGCCGGCTTCTTTCCCATCCCTCACCTTGACGACAATGACATGGCGGTCTTGTGTGGATCCAAAGCTGGTTTCGAAAGGATGGAGCAGCCGCATCCGCAACTCGCGCATCTCAATTTGTTTGATAAACACGCGATGCTCCAGGCATAAAGAGATATTCACTCCACTCGTCCTTCCGCTCGAAGCCGGCAACGAAGTGGTCTTCCGCAAAATTCTTGAGGAACTGTTCGCGCACACGCTGTTGCACATCCTGGGCCGATTTGAGGCTTTGTTTCTTGAGGGCTTGAAGATCGGCCGGAATGAAGACACGACGAATGTCACCCGCGACCTTTAGCCGCGGCTTATCGAGCCACCATTCGGCAATGACGCGATCACTGTCGATCCCTTTTTGTAAGGCTGAAGTCGTTCGACCGTACAGGTTGACGTAGTAACGGCGGACTATGGCGCCCAATTTTCGAATGTTGAGATGCGCGTTCTTCGACTCGAGCGGATCGTACGTCCACTCGATGAGGTGAATTCCCCGCTCGAGGGCGTGCTCGCGTTGAGTGAGCTTGAGTTCGGCGCCAATCCCGGAATTCCAATAATCGCGAGAGATGGCCAACATGTGCGAGCGCCAATACACCATTCCATTTCGCAGCGCCGGTGTCGCATTCACAAACCCGACGAACCGGTCGCCATCGAACGCACCAAGCACCAGTCCACCGATGTGGGTGCTTGTCACGAAGTAACGCGCGGGCATGATGTCGATATCCGCCGATCCCCAGGTCTCGCGCTGCAGTTCCACACAGGCCTGGAATTCGGCGATCTCGCTAAGCGGGCGGATAGTCATGTGGGAATCGCTTCGGATTTGGACTTTTGCCACAGTGCTTCCATCTCTTCCAGAGACGCCTGCTCCAGAGTCCTTCCTTGTTTTGCCAATTCGCTTTCCATGTATCGAAATCGGGACTTGAACTTTCGATTCGAACGCTTGAGAGCAGCCTCCGAATCGATTTTCAAATAGCGCGCGATATTGACGATGACGAAAAGCATGTCCCCGATTTCGTCCTCGAGACGTTCGCGGCGACCGGCGTCGTCACCGGTGGAAATCACCTCTTTGAGTTCCGCGACTTCCTCTTGAAGCTTATCGAAAATGCCTTCGACGTCGGGCCAATCAAAACCGACGCGAGCGGCGCGAGAAGAAATCTGGTGTGCCTCATGGATGGCGGGCAGCTTACTCGGAATGCCTTCCAGGAGCGACCGCTGGTCCGGCGTGCGGCTTTTGAGTTTTTGCGCTTTTTCCTGCGCTTTGATGGCTTCCCAATTCTTGATCACCTCATCGGCCGTAGAAGCCGATTCCTCGCCAAAGACGTGCGGATGACGGCGGACCAGTTTCTCCGAGATTTTGTCGATCACCGTATTGATATCGAAGTGTCCGGCTTCCTTTCCAAGGTAGGCGTGGAACACAATGTGGAGGAGAAGGTCACCAAGTTCCTCGGACATGCCTTCAAAATCGCTGTTTTCGACGGCCTCCAGCACCTCATAGACTTCCTCAACCAGCATCGGCTTCAGCGAGTTAAAGTCTTGCTGCTTGTCCCACGGGCAGCCATTCGGACCGCGCAGTGTATCCATGATCTCAACGAGCCGCTCAAATTTTTCACCGGTGCTATTGGGTAGGGGCGCCATAGCCCGATTATATCGTGTTAAATTCATAGCCTGATGAAAGTCGCGACCTCACTGTCCGATGCCGATATCTCGCATCCTACAATCGTCAGCATCGGCAACTTTGATGGCCTTCACCTCGGCCATCAGGAAATCCTGAAAATGGTCCTCAAGCGGTCTAAAGAACTCGGCTTGCAATCGCTCGCCATGACATTTTCGCCGCATCCGATCCGGGTTCTCGCGCCGGACCGCCCGCTGCGCCTGATCAGCACGCTTGAGCAAAAGCTCCGTTTAATCGAAAAGGCCGGCATCGATATGATATTCGTCGCGCAGTTTGACCTGGCTTTTTCCCGGTTGTCGCCTGAAGAGTTCATTCAGAAGTATCTGATTCAGACGTTCAAGGCGCACTCGGTGTGCGTTGGCGGAAACTTCAATTTTGGGTATCGCGGGAGCGGGACAATCAGCACGCTTCGAGAGTTTCGCCGGTATTTTGAAATTATCGAAGTCCCGCCCGTTCGCGTGCGGGGGACGCTCGTCAGTAGCTCCGCTATTCGGCAACTGGTATCGGATGGCGCTGTATCGCGAGCTTGTCGTCTTTTGGGACGATGGACCGAAGTTGAAGGAAGAATCGTTGCCGGGGCTGGACGTGGCCGAACGATGCGGGTACCGACGCTGAACCTGGAACCCGAAAACGAGCTGATTTCGAAGATCGGCGTTTACGTTTCCCGCATTTCGCTGGATGGGAGTCCGTTCATGGATTCCGTGACAAACATTGGCGTTCGCCCCACATTCAACGAATCGAATCTCACAATCGAAACTTTCCTTCTCAACGCGGCCCCACCCGCTGCCGGCCGGGCGCGCCTGCAACTGTTACACCGGCTCAGAGACGAAATGAAGTTCCCCTCGCCCGAGGCGCTCCGGGAGCAAATCGTCCTAGATGTCACCCGCGCCCAACGATTCTTCCGAATCCTCGCCTCTCCCCCTGCGGGAGGCCCGCCGCCCGCGAAGCGCGAGCCCGATAGGGCGCAGCCTCGAGAAAAGCCGGTGGGGTGAGGGTCTCAATGCCGGACAATCCCATCCAAATTGAAATTTATTCCCGTCCCAACTGCCACCTCTGCCACCAAGCCGAGGGAGTCATCGAACGGGTGCGCCAGCGTGTCCCCTTCTCCGTTCAGATCGTCAATATTGAAACCGATCCCGAGCTTGAGAAAACTTACGGTGAGCAGATCCCCGTCGTTTTCATCAATGGAAAGAAGGCATTCAAGTACCATGTGGATGAAGCTGAACTCGAGAAAAAGGTGAGGAAGCTATGGAATCCATCGACATCCTGACGATCGCCGCGCATCCGGATGACATCGAACTGACGTGCTCCGGCACCCTAATGAAAATGCTCGATAGGGGGTACTCCTTAGGAATTCTCGACCTCACCCAGGGTGAGATGGGTACACGAGGCACTCAGGAAATCCGTGCTCAGGAGGCCGAAGCGGCGCGGGCCGTTATCGGCGCACGCTTTCGGGAACGTCTCAACTTGGGCGATTCGCGTCTGACTGCCTCGATTGAGAATCGGTTTGCGCTAGCCGAAAAAATCCGGCTGGCCCGGCCGAAAACCGTCATTCTTCCGTATTGGGAAGGGCGCCACCCGGATCACTACACGGCCGCAACGCTTGGCTATGAAGCCTGTTATGCGGCCGGGCTCAAGCGGTTGCCTATTGCGGGGGGGGAGCCGCACCGTCCCCAAAAAATTCTTTACGCTTCGATGTATTGGGAAGTCCGGCCGTCGTTTCTTATCGACATCAGTCCCTACTTTGCGCGCAAGATACAGGCAATCAACTGTTTTGCCTCACAATTTGCGGGCGATCTACGTGATGTTACAGAACTTTACCCGGCCTGGGGAAAGCTGATCGACCGGATCACAACCCAGTGCAAGTACTTCGGC
>WNGK01000404.1_pt1 | contig 45009 bp, 48 predicted proteins | sample 5400601 | NCBI WGS metagenome assembly WNGK01 (sample SAMN13153376, study PRJNA577476) | soil metagenome | isolation source: 60 cm soil or saprolite under Garry oak tree replicate 1 | place: USA:California | collected 2016-06-15 | reverse complement strand
TACGTTTCCCCCCTATTCGAGCCGTTGGCTGAAGCTGGATTCGCGTGGTTTTCAATTGATTACCGGCTCACGCCCTACGTACACATTCCCGAGCAACTTGAAGACGTTCGCGCCGCCATCCGATATGTTCGCGCGCATGCAGATCGTTTTCATATTGACCCGAATCGCATTGCCCTGCTGGGTGAATCCGCCAGCGGGCAATTGGTGGCGCAAGTCGCTTCTGAACCGTGTGCCGGCTGTGAGGTGCAGGCAGTAGTTTCGTTCTACGGTGTGTATGACTTCACGAAGTGGCCCGAAGGTTCGGACTGGGAGAAAGCGGCCGTAAGTCGGCTCTTCGGTGACTGGAAGCGGGAGACGCTGCAGCGCTATTCCCCCCTGTTTAACTCACGACCCGACCAACCCCCGATGCTTCTCATCCAAGGAACCGAGGATGAACTCTACAGAGGCACGATGGAATACGCCCGGAAACTCAAAGAAGTCGGCGCCCCATTCAAACTGATCTTGCTTGAAAGCGCGCCCCACGGGATGGAGAACTGGGAAGGCCATGCGGAGTGGGCGTTCTACAAGCAGAAGTTTGTGGAGTGGCTTCGTGCGACGCTGAGAGTACAGGAGTTCGCAGCCTCAACCTCCGCTGGCCTTAAGTAAACGTCCCTTTCATGAACGCGAATCCGACGCGCAAGCCGACGTGTAAGTCGGCATCCGGGACAAATGGCTCCCCGACCTTGCGGTCCACGAACGGCGTTTGGGAAATAGCTCCTCATTAGTCGCGAAGTGTAGAGCTATGTTGTAAGGATTTCCCCACCATCAGGTACAGTAATCCACAGCACATACTGGGTGCGCTGAAAGCCATACGCAAGCAAACGGGCAAAGAGCCCGGCGATACGATTGAAGTCGTGCTTTGGAGAGACGAAGAAGCAAGAACCGTCGAAGTGCCCGCTCAATTTGAAACGTTGATGAAGAAGAAGGAGCTGCTTCCATTTTTCGAAAAACGCCGCAAGGAGTACTGCCGCTGGATTACCGGAGCTAAGGAAGAAACACGATTGAAGAGATCAGGGAAAGCCATTGAGATGCTCGAGAAAGGATCAAGGACTCCGAGATAGAGCGAACTCATTCGCTTTCGCCTGCGGACTCTGCTGCTAGCACCTCCCGGGATTATGCCTGAGTCACGGGCTAGCCTTCCATAATCTCCTGTCGGGTCATGCGATGTTTTGGCCCGAGTCTTTATGCCAACTGGCACTGTAAACGTGCACCACGTTTGGTACCGACCGACGTCAATGCGGGCTTTCTTGACACTTCTGAAAAGTGCTTCCGTGCGGGCTTGGTGATGGGTAAGCTGTTGATGTCAAAATGAGTTGAGAAGAAATCTTGGTCTGAGCCTTACTGATCGGCCGTCAGTGCGCTATCCATCGCCCCCTGCGACTGGTTGCGTGAATCCATTGCACGACCGAGTCAGAGTGCCAGAAAGATAAGATGCCGATTATACGAACGTCACAGGCACGGCCGCAAGGGCTTGGAACTCGTCGACTACGTCACTCACCTCCTTCAATGACCCGCACCGCATTCGCTCAGCTTCGCGCAATTCTTTATAATGGCAAGTTTCAACGTCGTAGTGTGGGAATCTGTAAGGGGGAGCAATGGCGGGTTCTTATAACGGTCTGGCGGTGCCAGCCGATGGGAAGAAAATCGGTTATGGGAGCGGGCGGTATCAGGTGCCGGATACTCCGGTGATCCCTTTCATCGAGGGAGATGGCACCGGTCGCGACATCTGGAAGTCATCGGTACGTGTGTTCAACGCGGCCGTAGAGAAGGCGTATAAGGGCAAGCGGCATGTAGCTTGGTACGAAGTATTCGCCGGAGAGAAAGCTAAGGCAAAGTTTGATAACTGGCTGCCGGAGGACACGGTCGAAGCGATCCGGGAATTTCGCGTGGCCATCAAGGGGCCTCTGACAACGCCTGTCGGCGGCGGCATCCGGTCACTCAATGTGGCCCTGCGCCAAATTCTCGATCTCTACTCGTGCGTGCGGCCGGTGAAATATTACCGCGGTGTGCCGTCGCCGGTGAAGCACCCCGAGCGCATGGACGTGGTCATCTATCGTGAGAACACCGAGGATGTCTATGCCGGGATCGAGTGGGAGCAGGGCACTGCGGAATGCGCGAAGCTCATCGAATTTCTGAATCAAGACATGCTCAAGGGTGGCAAGAAACAAATCCGGCTCGACTCGGGGGTGGGCATCAAGCCGATCTCCGTAACCGGCACGAAGCGCCTGGTTCGGATGGCGATTCAGTTTGCGCTGTCCGAGGGCCGCAAGACTGTGACCCTCGTTCACAAGGGGAATATCCAGAAATTTACCGAAGGGGCATTCCGCAAGTGGGGATACGAATTGGCCACCGAAGAGTTTCGCGATCAGGTGGTGACTGAGCGCGAGAGCTGGATGCTCGACAACAAGGATAAGAATCCGGACCTCAGCGTCGAGCAGAATGCGGAGATGATTGAGCCGGGCATGGAGTTCGCGCCTCCTTCATTCCGAGAGTCGGTGAACCGCGAAGTGAAGGCCGTTCTCGAGGCCATCTATGCCACCCATGGCAATGGGGCCTGGAAGAAGAAGGTGATGATCAACGATCGCATCGCCGATTCTATCTTTCAGCAGGTGGTGACGCGCGCGGATGAGTATTCGGTGCTGGCTACGCCTAACTTGAACGGTGACTACATTTCCGACGCCTGCGCCGCCCAGGTGGGTGGGCTGGGGATTGCTCCTGGCGCCAACATCGGCGATGGCTATGCGATCTTCGAGGCAACGCACGGTACGGCACCGAAATACGCGGACAAAGATGTGATTAACCCGGGATCGGTAATCCTGTCAGGCGTAATGATGTTTCGCTTCCTGGGCTGGAACCAAGCAGCCGACCTCATCGAGCAAAGCATGGAACGTACCATCGAGCAGAAAAAAGTTACCTACGACTTTGAGCGGCTCATGGAAGGTGCGACCAAGGTGAAGACCAGCGAATTCGCCGCACACATCATTGAGAACATGGGCGCGGCGGTGCTGGTGTGAAGCAGCATTCAGCAGTCGGCACTCAGCATTCAGTCACGCACAGTTGGTCATCCCGAACGAAGGGTCATTCCGAGCGAAGCCAGGAATCTGTTTTTCGACTGCAGCCGCAACCTGTGGCAGGGCTGAATGCTGATTGCTGAGCGCTGGTTACGAAAGGACATTCATGCGCAAGAAGGTCACGATTGTGGGTTCGGGCAATGTGGGCGCCACGGCGGCCCATTGGATTGCGGCGAAGGAACTCGCCGATGTGGTGCTCATCGACATTATCGAAGGCGTTCCGCAGGGTAAGGGGCTTGATCTGCTCGAGGCCATGCCGATCGAGAAGCGCGACTCCTCCATCACTGGCACGAACGATTACAAAGACACGGCAAATTCGGACATCGTCGTGGTTACGGCGGGCATTCCTCGCAAACCTGGGATGAGCCGCGACGATCTGCTCAATACCAACCTCGGCATCATGAAGGCCGTCATCGGCGAGGCGGTGAAGTACTCGCCGAATTGCATTTTGATTATCGTCTCCAATCCGCTGGACGCCATGGCGCAAGCGGCTTACAAAATGAGCGGCTTCCCACGCGAGCGCGTGATTGGCATGGCCGGGGTGCTCGATTCTGCACGCTTCCGCGCGTTTATCGCCGCTGAGTTGAAGGTCAGCGTGGAGAACGTAACCGCCTTCGTGCTCGGCGGCCATGGCGACACCATGGTTCCGCTGCCGCGCTATTCGACCGTAGCCGGCATCCCGATCACGGAATGGATGGACAAGGCCACAGTCGATCGACTGGTGCAGCGCACTCGCGATGGCGGCGCAGAGATCGTCAAGTATCTGAAGACTGGGTCGGCATACTACGCACCGTCGGCCGCCGTGGCCGAGATGGTCGAGGCGATTCTCAAAGATAAGAAGAAGATTCTGCCCTGCGCCGCATATTTGCAGGGTGAGTATGGGATCAACGGGCTCTACGTGGGTGTGCCCGTGAAACTAGGCGCGAAAGGAATCGAACAAATCATCGAGATCAAGCTGACCGCGGAAGAGAAAGCGGGGCTGGATAAGAGCGCGGCAGCGGTAAAGGAACTCGTAGGCGTGATCGGAGTGTAGGAAACGACTCTTCTCCGCGGATATCTAACCCACCATGAAGGAGAGCCTATGACTCGCGAAGCCAGGATGTTTAGGGGGGTCATTCTTATCACCGTGCCGACGATTCAATACGGTGGATATTTCCTGTTAACCTCGCTCATGGATAAGACGAGCGGATATATGGATAATCCGCTGCGACAGTCTTCTTTCGGGCCGGGCATGCGCACGCAGGAGTGATTGTCATTCTTTCGCTCTTGTGCCAGGTATTGGCTGATGCCGCCACGCTTCCGGCTTGGTTGGTGTGGATCGCTCGAATTGCGGTCCCTCTGGCAGCGATCTTGATTCCCGCAGGATTTTTTCTCTCCATGTTGCGGCCGACTGCTGCGCAGCCTAGTGCAGCAGTGGGACTCATCTACGCGGGAGCCCTGGTTCTCGCGGCGGGAGTATTGCTGCTCGGAATCGGCTGATTAGGTCCGCATACCCCCGATGACCGGTTTCGACTCAGTGTACCTGCTGAATCGAGCGAGCAATTTACACTTGGTCGATCTACTTCCATACGTCGGTGATGGCTTTCGCGCCAGCGCTGCTGCCCAAGTGTGCCAGCCCGTACATGTCCTCGATGGTGCGCAGGATGTTGTGGTGATTGATGATTTCGCTGTATTTTCCCGGTTTCACCATGGGGCCGACAAAGATCGTCGCGATGTGGTTGTACCCTTGGTCCTCGTCCCACTGCACGATCAGAAGGCTGTTGTTGTTCTTCGCCCACGTCGCGTACGCCATCAGATGCGTTTGTAGCCAGCTGTCTGCCTGCTGGATGGTTCCGTCGTGCATGTCATCATCCAGATTTGGAATTACTCACGCAACCGTCGGCAATTTTGCAAAGCTCGTAGGGAAGCTGGGGAAGGGCTGATTGTCACTGCTATAGTCCTTGGAGAGGTCCGTCCACGCAGCGTGCTTTCGCACGTATAACCCTGATGCACAGACGGTTGAACCAACCGCGGGCAGCCCCTCGGAATAGCCCACGAAGGTCTTGCCGGCACCGATCAGTTCGCTTTCGAGAGACTGCGCGGAGAATGTATGCGGACCTGAATCGTCAGTGATCCCCTGCGTCGAGCCCGAGAAAAGACCCAGGTAGTTTGGCTGGCTGGGATGGGTGAGGGCATACGATTTGATGAACAAGGCCCCCTGCGTTGCCAGGGTGTTGATATAAGGGGCCTCGGACGAACCAATGATCTGCGAATAGCCGTGATTCTCCTCAATTATGAGAACGACGTGTGCTGGCGTGGGAACCTGGGCAAGCGCCGTCTGGGCAAGGATGGCAAAGAAAAAAGATGGAACCGCAAACATGCAAAAAAGGGAAACCCTGCGAATTGGGGGATGCACGGGGAACTCCTGGGAAGATTTGGCTGAAATCAGAAATTCTGGGATAACTTGTTTCCAAATACTACGGGGGGCTACCGCCCTTGAGTCAAGCCCCGGCAGGTCTAAAACCGTTCCTGTGCTGATCGTGGGTAGGGCATTGGGCACTCAGGTCGTGCTGAAGGAGAGGTCCAGAATTCCAGAATGTTGGCAAGCTCTCGGGATCAAGATCGTTCGATCGTCACCTTCTTTACCACTACGTCCTTCGCCGGCCGGTCTTGGCGATTGCGTGGGACCGCAGTGATTTTGTTCACTACATCTTGCCCCTCCACGACTTCACCGAATATCGTATGCTTGCCTGTTAGCCAGTCCGTGGCTCCCACGGTGATGAAAAACTGCGAGCCGTTGGTATTCGGGCCGGCATTGGCCATGGCAAGTTTGCCGGGCTTATCGAACTTGTGCGGCGACCCCTTGGTTTCGTCCTCGAAGTGGTAGCCGGGTCCGCCCATGCCTGTTCCCTGGGGATCCCCACCTTGAATCATGAAGTCGGGGATAACGCGGTGCAAAATCGTCCCGTCATAGAGTCGGCCTTTGCTCTTCTTTCGGGTGGCGGGATGCGTCCACTCACGCTTGCCTTCGGCAAGTTCGGTGAAGTTGGCGACAGTCTTGGGCGCATCTTTTTCGAACAAGCGGCATGTAATGTTTCCCTCGCTTGTTTCAAAGATGGCATAGAGTCCGGGCTGGCGAGTCATAGAAATCCTTTCGAAATGTAATCAGTTGTCGAAAATATCTGGGCTGTAAGGTGGCAACTCTGCTTGTCGGAACATCCTGGCTATTTCGGGTTAGCGGGCGTCTTCGTGGTGGCATTCGCTGGCTTTTTCACACTCCCTCCGGTCTTGGCAGCAGCAGCGGCACCGCCACGGACGATGCTGACATGGGTGATCTTCACTGGACGGAAAGGCTTGTCATCGCCGGGGTCGCGAGCCATGCGGGCAATCTGCTTCACCAACATCACCGTCGCTTCATCGCACTGTCCAAAGATAGTGTAATTACCGTTCAGATGCGGCACCGCTACTTCCGTGATGAAAAATTGTGATCCGTTGGTATCGGGGCCGGAGTTCGCATAAGCCATGCGTCCCGGCTTATCGAACAGCAGGTCGGACGAGACTTCATTCTTGAACTTGTAACCCGGATCACCCGTTCCGTTGCCGGCAGGATCGCCACCCTGAATCATGAAATTAGGAATCACACGGTGAAAGATGGTGCCATCGTAGAGCGGCGTTCCGTGCTTGGTAACATGGCTGACCGGATTCTTCCAATCCTTGGTGCCGGTGGCCAAGCCAATGAAGTTGGCCACCCCGATCGGTGCTTTGTCGGGAAACAGTGTACAGGTCATTTTGCCAACGGTGGTGTCGATGACCGCGGTGGTTTGTCCAGTTGCAGCATGGTGAACGGCCATTTTGGATCCCGCCGCGGGCTTGGCGGTGGGCGTCTTCTGGGTTGAGGCTGCCTGAGCCCAGGCGCCGAGCGAATAGAGGGAAAGCAAGGTCAGATGTGCGAGTGTCTTAGGCATGAGATCTCCTTCAAATGAGTGCTTGTGATGAGTGGAAATGGCAACTTCGCATTGTACGACAGCGCGCGTGCCGCATGGCCTCCGCCAAGGGTCGCGGAGGTGGTGCACCAAGCACTCGACCTCGGACATCGCTGAGCCGTGAACCATTGTCGAACACCCGAGCCGATGACTTGAGGCGTTCAGCACGCGGATCATTGGGCCGCATTCTTTGTATTCCGCTGCGCGGCGTGCATCTCGTGGCTCACTTTTTCCACCTCACGAAAAACACGAAGAGTGTTGGCTCCGAGAATCTTTTTGATGTCGGCCGCGCTATAGCCGCGGTCGAGCAGCGCTGCGGTGATGTTGGGTAGGTCGGCGGCAGAGTCAATCCCCTGAGGAGTGGCGCCGCTAACGCCGTCAAAGTCAGAGCCCAGGCCCACATGGTCTATACCAGCGACTTTAGCAATGTGATCGATGTGGTCGATCAGAGCTTTGAGCGGCGGACGGGGAATCTTGGCCATCCACTCTCGTTCGATGCGGTTAATTTCAATGTAGTTGACCGGTTTGCCTTCTGCTTTTAGCCGATCAACGTATTTCTGCACAGCGGCAGCTTGGTCCTTGGCTTGTGCCTCCATTGCTGCGCGGAAATTGTCATCGACGAAGCCTGAATAGAAATTCACCTGCACGACACCGCCGTTTTTGGCAACGGCGCGGAGCATATCGTCGGTCATGTTGCGGGGATGATTGGTGAGCGCGCGGGCGGAGGAGTGCGAGGCCATGACCGGCGCTTTGGTGGTGGCAATCGTGTCCCAGAAAGTCTTGTCCGCGACGTGCGAGATATCCACCAACATGCCAAGGCGGTTCATCTCTAACACGACTTGCTTGCCGAAGTCGGTCAAGCCGTTGTGATGCTGAACTTTCGGGTCGTTGATATCGCCGGAAGAGTCGGCCCATTCGTTGGTGTTGGACCAGGAGAGCGTCATGTAGCGCACGCCGAGACGATAATAGTCGCGCAGCAAGCGGATATCGTTCTCAATGGAATGCCCGCCCTCGATGCCCATAAGCGCCGCGAGTTTGTGCTGTTGGTGGGCACGTTCAATATCGGCGACTGAGAAAGCCATCATCATGCGCTCGGGATGCCGGGCCGCCTGCTCATAGACGGAATCGATCAGGTCGAAAGTGTGCTGCGCGAAATGGCCCTGATTGGTTTCTGGCTCAACCCAGATGGAAAAAAATTCGGCACCCAGGTTACCGCCGCGAGCTTTATCGAGACTGATATGCCCGACGTCATGAGGATCGGTTGAGCCGATGTCGAAGTTCTCATCGAGAAAGCGTTGCGGGGTGTCGGCGTGGGTGTCCACGACGATGGCGGAGTCGTGGATGGCCCGGGCGTGCGGGGTGATGGTTGCGGAATCTGACGGCGCGGGAGACTTAGCGGTGTGATCTTGGCCTACGGCGAATGCCGCCGCAGCCAGCACTGAAAGAAGAAGAAAGATAAGCCTGAAAGCAATCATAGATTTGTCTACTTGCGGGGATTTGTCTCCTTGCGAGATCCTCATGGCAAGCCACTGATTCTACACGGAACCATTCGCTCAGTAAGCCTGATCCTAATCAACGCAAAGCACGCAAAGCGGCCAGAGCTTGGCGCACGCAGACTTCAAGGGGCTGATCGGTGTCGATCACCGTTTTCGGCATAGTGATCGCTTCGAAACGGGCCCTTAGCTCGAGGTAAAGCTTGTAATCGCGATTGCCGGCGCGGTGCACACTGGAGGCGGACTCTGTCTCCAGACGCTGTTTTGCAGTTCCCTCCGAGCACACACACTCAAGAATGCGCCACGGCTGATGCAACTGGTTGGCTGCAGTAAGCACATTTTCGATTTGATAACGGCGGGAGAATGGGCGGCCGTCGAGAAAGATCATGCGCGACGAGTCTTGCCGCAACGAATAGGCCGCGGTTTCCAGCATGACTCGAACGCAGAAGTCGTCCTGGCGCGATGAGTATTCGATCTCCTGCGGTAGAAACAGCGCATGGCGAATCTCGTCTTTGCTTAACACGCGCCCGTCAGTGCGGCTGGTAAGTTCACGGGCGAGCGTGGACTTGCCGCTCCCCGGAAGTCCGGCGAGAAGAATGATCATGGGTGAGAACAAAGTTTACAGGGTTTGTTCGGAGACCTGAAGGCTACTTATTGAGGCTTATTAAAGCCGTGACCGGAGCATCAGGTTGCTCCATCGGAACCAGGTCTTGCGTCAGGCGCCATTCTGCATACCGACCCGAAACCATGATGTGGAAGACCCACTGATGGCGCTCTTCTTCGGGTTCCACCAGACCAATGGCCTTCATGTAGAAGAGGTAGTGTTCCATCCAGCGAATCTGTTCCTTGCTCATTCCACGGCGCTGCAGGTCGACAGTTACGCCGGCTAGATGTGAGGAAGCCGTGTCGCCGTCGCACGGAGCGGCGTTCCGATTGTGGCGCCGAAGTTTTTTCTGAACCTTCACCGTGCGGACCGCTGAATTCACCTGAATCTGCTGGTGGAAGCGATGGTAGTACGCCTGGCCTAGGTCTTCGGTAAAATCACGCGTCCACGGGCGGGAAAAGCGGCGCGAAGGATCGAGACGGGGGTCAAAGCGCAACGATTCGCTGGCTCGAATGGGCAGAAGCGCCTGGCTTGCCTTCAGAGCTTCCAATTCGTCGTCATCTTGAATGCGAGGCAGTTCAAGCCGATCAATTTCCGCGTTTTGCAGGATCAGAGATTCGTGCGAAGGCCTGAACATCGGGCGCCAGTGTAACCAGGAAAGAAAATGAAAACGGCGCTTGTGACGCAAAGGCCGGGAGATCGCCGTGGTGGTCACGCCCAGGAGCGGGATGCACAGGCAGGCCAGTAGGGGAAGCAGGAGGAATTCGCGCTGTATTTTTCGCTTCACGAAGTGGCTCACTTCTTTCCCGTACGGCCTACACACAACTGGCGGTGATTCTACGCTACGACTGTGATCTGTCAAATGAGATGTCGCAGCCACCGACGTTACCAAAGACCGGCACCAAATCTTGGTTACCGCTGGTTACTCAGCCAGTCTCGAACCGCACGCAATTGTTCTATGGCACGTAGGAGGCCACTTCGTCCGCCGGGTTGCAGGCGGCTCATGTGCGACGCCAGCAACAACTTGGCGAGGGTTAGATACAGAACAGTGTGGCGCGTTGTAGCGAAGTGACAAAAATCAGCGTCGGAAAAGGTCACTGATGGCTTGCTTCATGACCTCGCCACCAACTTCAGAGATAGAGCGGGTGAGAGGAATATCCTTGGGGCAGACCTCGACGCAGTTCTGAGCGTAGCCGCATTCTTGGATGCCGCCGTCGCCCATCAACGCCGCCAGGCGCTCACGCTTAAGGGATTGGCCGGTGGGATGGGTGTTGAAAAGCCGGACTTGCGCGATAGTAGCCGCGCCCACGAATCCCGTATCTTCATTGAATTGCGGACAAGCCTCCATACAGCAGCAGCACGAGATGCAGCGGGAGAGGGGGTAAGCCACTTCCTGATCTTGCTGGGTCAGACGCGGGCCGGGGCCAAGATCGTAGGAGCCGTCAATCGGCACCCACGCTTTAACCGCTTTCAGATTCTCAAAGAGCACATTGCGGTCCACGGCAAGATCGCGGACCACGGGAAACTTTTTGAAAGGCTCCACTCTGACAGGCTGCTGGAGATTATCGATCAGGGCCGAGCAGGCCATGCGGGCGCGTCCATTGATGAGCATGGCGCACGAGCCGCAGACCTCTTCGAGACAATTGGAGTCGTAGGTAATGGGCGTTGTCGGCTTGCCCTCGCGGGTGACGGGGTTAGTGGCGATCTCCATGAGGGAGGAGATCACGTTCATGCCCGGATGCCAGGCCAGTTCGAACTCTTCCCAGTAGGAAGCGGAAGTGGGAGTGTCCTGGCGCTTGATTGTGATGACGACGGACTTATGTTCAGCCATTTTAACTCGTAGCCTTCAGCCCTTTGCCCAAAAGCTTGTCATTAGTCAAACCGTCATTCTGAGCGGAGCGAACAACCTATGTACTCCACTGGCGCGGGCAAATTGCATAGATCCCGCGCTTCGCTCAGGATGACAAACCAGCTTAGATTCACTTTGCCGCATCGTACTTCCTCGGCCGTGGCGGAATCAGCGACGTATCCACGGGCTCGAACTCGAATTTCGGCTCATCCGCATCTGGCGCGAAGTACGCTTTCGTAGTCTTGAGGAAATTCTTGTCATCTCGCTCAGGAAACTCTGGCTTGTAGTGCGCGCCCCGCGATTCATCGCGCATCCGCGCTCCCTGAGCCACGACCCGCGACAACTGCAGCATGTTATAAAGCTGGCGCGTGAAAACCACACTGGTGTTCGCCCACTGCGTGCGGTCGCTCAAATTGACGTTACGGAAGCGCTCGAGCATTTCCATCAACTTAGCGTCGGTCTGCTGCAAATTCTTGTTGTACCGGATGACCGTACAGTCTTTCGTCATCAGCTCGCCGAGTTCGCGCCAAAGCCTGAACGGATTCTCCGTACCATCATTCTTCATCAGCAAAGCGTTGTTTTCTTCCTGCTTCTTGCGCTCAGCCCGGAAGCCGCCGTTGCCTTCCGGAAGCGCCTGCAAACCGCGTGCATACTTCACCGCGTTTGGTCCCGCCACACCTCCGCCGAAAATGCAAGACACAAGCGAATTCGCACCCAAACGGTTCGCACCGTGATACTGATATTCACACTCGCCCGCAGCGTAAATCCCAGGAATGTTCGTGGCCTGCTGGAAGTCCACCCACAACCCGCCCATGGTGTAATGCATCCCGGGAAAAATCTTCATGGGCGTGTCGCGCGGATCGTCGCCCACAAACTTTTCATAAATTTCGAGAATGCCTTCCAGTTTGCGATCCAGAATCTTGCGGTCGATGTGGGTCAGGTCAAGGTAGACCATCGGCTTGCCATCAATGCCGAGATGGTACTCGTACACGACCTTGAAGATGGCGCGAGTAGCTACGTCGCGCGGCACCAGATTCCCGTACTTTGGATACCACTCTTCGAGGAAATACCAGCGCTCAGTTGCCGGGATGCTTTTGGGATCGCGCTTGTCACCCGGCTTTTTCGGGACCCAGACGCGTCCGCCCTCGCCACGCGCTGATTCAGACATCAATCGAAGTTTGTCCTCGCCGGGGATCGAAGTCGGATGAACCTGAATGAACTCGCCGTTGGCGTAATAGCAGCCCTGCTGATACAGAGCCGACTGCGCCGACCCGGTGCAGACCACGGAGTTCGTCGACTTCCCGAAGATCGCTCCAATGCCGCCGGTGGCGACGACGATCGCGTCGGAGGGGAAGGTGCGGACTTCCATGGAGCGCAGGTCCATGGCGCAAATGCCGCGACAGACGCGGTTTCCGTCGAGCACGGCGGAGAGAAACTCCCAGTGCTCGTACTTCTTCACCTTGCCTTCGGACTCGTAACGGCGGACCTGTTCGTCCAGCGCATACAGAAGTTGCTGGCCGGTGGTGGCGCCGGAGAATGCCGTACGGTTGTAGAGCGTCCCCCCGAAGCGGCGAAAATCGAGTAAACCTTCGGGCGTGCGGTTGAAGGGAACACCCATTCGGTCGAGCAGGTCGATGATGCCCGGAGCGGCATCGCACATCTCATTTACCGGCGGTTGGTTGGCAAGAAAATCGCCGCCGTAGATGGTGTCGTCAAAATGCTGCCAGGTGGAATCGCCTTCGCCTTTCAAATTCTTCGCAGCATTGATGCCGCCCTGAGCGCAGACCGAGTGCGAACGCTTCACCGGTACTATCGAGAAAAGATCGACCGTACCGCCCATCTCTGCGATCTTTATTGCTGCGGAAAGACCTGCGAGGCCGCCGCCTACGACGATAATTCTGGGAGCTGCCATTGTTCTCCTATTGAATCTGATGTCGCGGCGCGAATCGAAAGTGCTACCGCATCACGATGGCGTCTGTTGGACTGACGACAGTATCTGTGGGCTGCAGGGGCCAATCGAGGAACGAGCGCACCGTGACCATGCCCACGACGATGAACAGTGCTGCAATCGCGAAGCAGACATAGGCGAAGCGCCGGCGCGCCTTGTCGCCCGTCGTAATGCCCCACTTTGCAGCAAAGAGCCACAGTCCGTAAGCGAAGTGCCACGAAGCACAAACAATGCCTACCACGTAAAAAGCAACCGCCCAGGGATGCTGAAATTCGCCTTGCACTTTGCCAAAAGCCGCATTGGGATGCGCTAGCAGGTGGACGCCGCTGAAACGCAGATGCCAGGTATGCCAGACCATGTAGGCGAATGCGATGGCTCCGGTCCAACGCTGAGAGGAGTACATCCAGTTGCCGGCCCAGGGATAATCGGCTAGATTGCTCTCGCCGCGATACCAGATATAAAACCCGTAGAGGGCGTGGTAGAGGATGGGCAACCAGATGCCGAACAGTTCCAGTCCGACGACGAATGGAAAGCTGGAAAGAAACTCAACCTGCTTGGCGTAGGCGGCAGGTCCACGCGTGGCGAATGCGTTGGAGATGAAATGCTCGACCAAAAAAGCGCCGATGGGAACAATGCCCGATAAAGAATGCAGGCGGCGCAAGAGAAATGAAGTCCCCTGTCCAGCGCGCAGGGGAGCCACACCTCGTTTGATCATCGGAGGTGCGGGACTGGCAGTTGCCGCCACGGAGACACTCCTTGTGAGTTCCAATGTGAGACGAGAACTTTTTATTATCTTGTCGCCAGGGAAGGGAAGTCAAGAAAGGGAGAACGCAAGAGCATCAGGGAAAAACAAAGAAAGGCGAATCCCAGGCTTGCTGGTGAAGCCGTCTACGAAAGACATACCTCAGCATTTGATTAAGGAATTCACTAGGTCCCAATGGTCTGGTCTCGGACGGGGCTGGCGGAAATCCACTGCAGGAACTGCCGAAATGCCGCGCCACGATGACTGTAGCTGGCCTTCTCTTCTGCCGTCAATTCGGCGAAGGTTTTCTGAATTTGCGGAAAAAAGAAAAGCGGATCATAGCCAAAGCCATTCACGCCGCGAGGCACCTCTAAAATTGCCCCCTCGGCTTTGCCTTCAAACACAGCCAGCGTCTGGCCATCTCGCGCGGCAGCAATAACACACACAAAGCGCCCGCTGCGCCGCCCGGGCGGAACATTTCTGAGCTCGCGGATCAAGCGCGCATTATTGGCTTCATCCTCCGTGTTGTTGTGCACAAGATGAGGAGCTTCAGCCGCGTAGCGAGCGGAGTGCACACCGGGAGCGCCATTCAGGGCATCGACTTCGAGTCCAGAGTCATCGGAAAGCACAATCTCACCTGGTGCGTAGCGGCTGTAGGTCTCAGCCTTCTTGCGCGCGTTGGCTTCGAACGTATCACCGTCTTCTACGACGGCGGGTAGCGACAACAGTTCAGGAAGAGCCGCGACTTCAACGTCGTAACCAGCCGCCGCTCCCCCGAAGTCGCGTAACTTGCCCTGGTTGGAAGTCGCGATGAAGATTCGTTTCATGAGCGTTGCCGCCGAGGATAGCCCTCGAACTCAACCGTAGCCGGGAAGGATACTAAGGTTCACGCCGGACTCTCAGGTTCCGCAGGCGAACGCTCGCGGATTGGCGTATATCGAGAAACCTCCACAGAATGAGAACAAACATACTGAGCACGGAAATCCACGCTCCCGCAGTGTGGTCCCATGTCCGCATGAACTTGATCTCCACGCGATTCGCTCCGCGGCCGACCGGAACCAGCATCTGGCCAGTGCCTTCCCGCGCTGTGGCTTGCACCGGTTGTCCATTTACTTCTGCTCGCCACGCCGGATAGTGAAATAGATGCAAAGCCAGATTCGCGGGAGCAGACATCTTCGCGGTAAAAAGCTTGGACTCGGGTCCCCACTCGAAAACGTGAATAGCGGCATTTGCCGGACCATCGACGGTGACCAGGCGCGCACCCTTGTCGACATTGGAGACGTCAGCGCCCGCTGGCGTGTATTCGTCCGTTCCTTCGTAGCCGGAGCCGCTTGCCATGTTGTCCTCGATCTCGCGCAGGTCGGCGGGACCGTCCCACCATGGCGGCTGAATGTGTTGCCATCCGAACGCAATCACCAGAAGCGTTGCCATATAGACGGCAAGACGCAGGGTCCATCGCTGGATTGCCAGCGTAAGGAAAATGGAGAAGGCTACGCCTAGACATAACATCCAGCGCCAGGGAAACTGCATGAAGCGCAGCTTGGGCAGAAAGTTCCACAGCAATGCGCTAATCGGTGACATCAACAGAACAGTGGCAAGGGCCCAAACCAGACTGACATGCCATAATTTCCGACGTGGGCTGCGCCAGCAGCGCCGCGCCATCCAGGCCGCCACGAACGTCAACAAAATTTCTGCCAGCGCAACCCATGAAACAAGGTGATTGAAGGCGTCGTGATCGCGGTCGCTGGTCGTGCTGAACAGAAAGTTGTCCTGGGGACGCGAACCCGGCGAGATCGCCTCGGCGATGTTTACCCACTTCTCCTCATATACCGCTGGCACCAGATAGAAACTCGCCAAACCCGTACCTAAAAGCACGGCGGCTGCTCCCGTCAAAATCAAACGCGGCGAGCGCCCCAGCCACGCCATCACCACGATCAGCAGCGCAAATGAATAGTGAACCATCACCGCCGCCGGCGCGTTCATAAGCCAGGACGCTGCCAACACCGCGCCCAGAGGAACAATTGCGCGACGTCCCTCACTTTCGGCCGCACGCAAGACCAACAGCAGTAATAGCGGCAGCAGGGAACTGGCGAGCAGCTCCGCAAACGCGCTCCGCCAGTAAACGATCACAAAATGGTAAGGATTGGCGGCATAGAGCGCAGCCGCAAAGACAGCATCCCGACGATCGAGCCATGTCCGCGCCAACATGAACATCGAGACACCAGCAGCCACCAACGCAAGCCAGATGTAGACACCCGAAATGATTGTCCAGGGCAACAGCGCACTGAGGGCTGCTCCGACGGTCCAGGAAGCAGGTGGGTAGAACACAAAGCGGGGTTCGCCGTATGCCCAATGCGCCATTGATGCCCAGCGCGGGTAGACGATGCCCCGCTTCCATTGCGCCAACACTTCAAGCCATGAATAGAGATGAAATTCGAGGTCGTGTCCGGAAGGAGTGCCTAAAAACAATGAAGGGGCCTCGACCGCGAAAGAGGTAGCGGCGATCGCGAGAAAAGGTCCCCAAAGCAGAGAACGCTTCGAAGCAGCAACGGAGTCAAAAGACGAAGTGGGCGTAGACTCCCCTTGGGTCGTCAACTCTTTTCCTTCGCTAACCGCCAGCCGCCGCAGAGTTTCCCGTTTAGTCACAGTCTATATTTAACTGAGTTTTAATGTTTCTGAAATCATCCGGGTCATGCCGGCTGGTTAACATGTTCATACGGAGTGGGACAAATCGTGGAGATTTGCTGGACCCGAGCCAAAACCGGTGCTGGGTTTTCAAATCTCCGCCAAGAAGTCGCCGCCCAAGCCTCCCGTTTTCCTGCGGCGTCTCCGCCGTTGTTGCCCTTCTCCGGTGCCCTGAATGCGCCCACTCTCGATCGAAAGGGAGGCTCTTAATGTCACACGTTCACACTGGGACGGCAATGTGTAACCGCCGGCAGCAGGTTCGCAAAAGTAGTCAGAGCTCAATCTTCTTGGATGTTGCTGGGGGTGAGGTTACGCGCCCGGGATTCGGAAGGATCAGGCGAGGGCGTTCTCGGAGCTGCGCTGGTGGCGAAGTTCGGCAATGAAGTCGTCTTCCTGAAGCTTTGTTCCGCGTCGCAGCAGTTCTAGAAGGAGATCTTCCATCTCCTCTTTGGACCCTTCCCGATCGGCTTCAGAGGGCTCAAATTGGCTGAGATCAGCCGTCAGCGCGCGAGGAGATATGAATAGTTCCAGCGTGGTTTCAGGACACCCGCGCAGGAAGCGAATCAAATTCTCCACCTGCGCACGCTGCTGTTCGGTCCGTGACGGGAACTCTACGCCCATGCCACGGCCTGGATGCACTACCCGGACCATCGCTTCGGTGTGGATCTCTATGCCTTCTGTCTTGAGGCACAGATCAATCAGCGAGCGCTCAGGGAACGGCGAAGTGGTTTCCACATAGCACCCGCCAAGGCTCAGGTCGGTGAGCTTGCCGTGAGGGACGCTCTCATGGGGACTCACCGCGGCGCTCACTGCGGCGGCTCGCAGCCAAGCTTTGAGTTCAGCCGCCGCGACTTCGGTCAAATCCAGGAAATGCACTCCGGTTTGTCCATTGGGGTTTGCCCAGGCCACCTGCCCGTGAGCGTCCATCTCAAAAGAACTATCGGGCAACTGAAAACGGAAACCGATAAGCAACCCAGCCGGCTGCGGCTCTGCGGTGAGCACATCCATGCCGGTTTCGCTCAGGTCAAGAAGGATTCCTTCTATCTTCCGCTGGTTGGGCAGCACCAGTGCCACCGGTGCCTGTACTGGCACACGGAAGGCGCGCCGCCGTTCCCTGCTCAACAGGGCGGTGACCGCGCACAAGCCAGCCCTGGCTTTCTCCTCGGTCAGGGGCTTATGCAGCACGAAGTGTGCGCCCGCGCTCAGAATCTCGCGAATCGCCGCGGAATCCGCCACCAGGGCAACTATTACGGGAGGACTTGTTGAACCTAAGAGCCGGGCTTCCCGGATAACATCCCGAGCCGCTTCCGAGTCGTCAAAGTCTACCACCAGAGCGTCGAACTTCTGCTGCTGTAGTCGGTTGATGGCAGTGGAAGGATCACTCCAACGTTCCACGGCGACACCGTAGGTGGGCAGGGTGCGGCCGAGTATTTCCGAAGCTGAATCGTCTCTGCTGACCAGCAGCGCCTGAACAGTCATAGCTAGAGTCCCTTGCCCAAGCGGTGGGATTATGGCCAGCGTGGTGCAGTGGACCGCCCGGCTTTGGAGGCGCCCGATGATCCTGCGGCTGCTGCGCCCGCTTTTGCGGCAGCATCCGAGTGAGCCGAGCCCTCATCCACTTCCACTAAAACCGAGTTATCCTCGTCGTCGTTCTCTGCCAGTAAGGGAGCCACTTCGCGTAGTTTTTCCGCGGCCTGTTGCAGCAGCTCGATCTGCTTGCCCAGTTGCGCGTACTTGGACTGCTTTTGCCGCAAGACCTCGTGAATATCCTTCATGCTACCCCCTGCCTCCGAATTTAAGGAGGTCCGGCGGTGGCGTCAATGTAATCCAAGCTCAAGGGGTTACGTGGGTAATAGGAGGAATCGGTCGCGGCTTTTGAGGTAAGGGAAAGCGGAAGAGCCTCGCCAACAAAGCGAGGCTCTTAAGGTTCGTGGAGTGATCGATTTAGCTTTTAAACTTGCGGTGCATGGCGCCAGCAATTCCTACCAGGCCGGTTCCCAACAGACCCAACGTTCCCGGTTCGGGAACACTGGTTACGATGTTGGTATCGCCGCTCGAAATACTGGTCGTCCCGTTGAAGAAGCCTCGACCGGTGTTAATCGTCAACTGCGTCGTGGCGCCAAATACGGCACTTCCGTTGTACCAGGTGCCGTTCACGGCACCGCTCAGAGTGTAATTGTGCGTTCCATTGGCGAGAGTCACCAGAGTCCAAGTAGCAGGGCCGCTGAAGGTACCCGAGAAGACTGCGCCATTCGGGATGCCATTGGTACCGTTACCGGTAATTACGAAAGAACCGCCCGCCGCAAATGTACCGCCCATCTGCAGCGACCCGCCGGCCATCGCCGCCGTGCTGAAGCTGACGCTCCCCAGATCCCCCGTGACGAGCCCTAACCCGTTTAACCCGTTAACTGCAATGAGTTCCGAGCCAGTTAGAGTCAACCCGGCACTACTTCCTGTCAACGTACCGCCTGAATTGGTTGTGTCTATCGAGTCAGCGAATGCAGCGAGAGGTAAAGCTAAAGCCAAAAGAGTCAACAATGCAACACGCTTCATAGATTGTATCCTCCTGAACCTGTAACCGCCGTCTTCAAGTCTGTGGGGCTTTAAACCCCTGCCTTGCTCGTGACGCGAACTAGACCACCTACACTAGAGCATCTAGACTGCCAAATAAGCATCAAATGTAAGCTGCTGATTTTACATGGTTTACACCGTTTCCGTTACGATGAGTTCAAAATGGAACCGCAAATCCCTGCATACTAGATACAGAGCCTTGCGTTCACTTCGTTATTTCTCTCTGCGCGAAGCAACGGGGGACACGCGCAAGCGCGGTTCTAATGCTGTCACAAAGCGTTCCTGCCGGATGCGGCCGTGTGCAAAGGGTTCGGCGCTTTGGCCACCTCGGTGCCATGTCATGGCACGGAAGTGTACTTCCCAAGCGCGAAGCCGGTGAGTAGTGTGATCCGTGAGCAGTTCTGGGGGAGGGCTGTTCGGGCGTCCCGCGACTCGCAAGAGTCCGGGGCGCTCTTAATTTTGTGGCAACCAGGTTGCTCCTATCCCACGGATTGACCCCAACACGACAGACGGGCTCGCTGAAGCAGAAAAAATCATGCCCCGGCTGAGGTCTGCGACGCGCTGGAGAGCGAACCGGGGTCAAGGTGATCAACCGCTCAGACCTTTCGCAATAACGTCTCTCAAACGACGGGACAAGTTGGTCGCCAATGAACGGTAGAAGCGCGAACCGAGGTGCGGGAAAAGCTCAAACAAGTGTTCAAGAGTGGGCTGATCGACCAGATAGGCCTCTACGGGTGCGTCAGCGACAACGTTGGCGCTTGCCGGCGCATCCTCTAAGAACGACATCTCCCCGCAGATTTCTCCTGGACCCAAGTCACGGAACGTATTCTGCGAGGGAATTTGTACGTTGGCGGTTCCCTTAAGCAGCAAGTAAACACCATTCGGCCGTTTGCCCATCTGAATGATGCTTTGGCCTTTGCCGAAGCGCACTCGAATCGCCTTGTCTACAATCAACGCCCAATCGTTGGGCGTAAGATACGCCAGGCCGTGCTCAGCTGAAGATAGCGTGGAGAGATCTTCTTCGATAGGTTTGGACATGGCTCGAATCTCAGCTCCGATCCGAACGGAGCAACCCACGGTCACCAGAAGACGGGGCTGGACAGAGACTACCAGAAGACCAGTCGGCCGAGAGTTGACCAAGTAGCGTCATTCAGAGTTTGTTCATTCAACGAATTGCGAATTAGGTCCCCGGGAAATGATGCGAAGCCTATTTTAAATTCCCGGAAAGACACGCCTCATAACACAGCTTCGACAAGACGAGGACCGATGGCGACCCCGGAGGGAGTCGAACCCCCAACCCTCAGATCCGAAGTCTGATGCTCTATCCAGTTGAGCTACGGGGCCGTGTTTTATTCCAATTGAAAATTCCGCTTGCAGTATTAACCGACGGCCATTGTGCGCCCGCCGAGTCCCAAATCCGCCTCGTGGGAAATCAGCAAATATGGTGGGCCCGGAGAGATTCGAACTCCCGACCTAACGGTTCGTAGCCGTTCGCTCTATCCAACTGAGCTACGGGCCCCGAAAATTATTTTACTACAAGGACTTCGGAAATCCTTGTGCCCAGCGTCCTCGACGTCCTCGACCTCGTATGGAGATTCGTCTTTTGGAATGGCGTTCATTCCCTAGTGGATAGAAAACACATCGGCCTTCGGCCTCGTACTATTTTTCTTACCCGACGATCGACGATCATCTCGATTGTTCCCCTGGGAAGCGGATCGTTCACCGGATACGTTGGCATTTGCCATCTCTTCGCCACGTATATGGGGCGAACTCGGCGCGAAAGGAAAAAAGAACTTGATGAGCACCCCAAAGATCTCTAAAAAATGACCCCTTGCATGAATTTCACAGGCGTCTGGCCTATATTTTGCGTTGTACTGACAGACGTAAATCTTGCTCGCCCCAGAGCAAATCCTACAGAGTAACCACGTGTAGACCATTGTATTTTCAATAGCTTGCCAAAGGCATGGCATGTGCTCTAGCAATCTCAGACGAAGTGGCGCGCAACGGGGCGCTCCAGAGAATAACTTCGGCCAGAGGTTTTCTTGAGCGCCCCTTGCATATTTTTTAAGATTCCTCGCCGCGTTCGAGGTTCCTCCCGCAGCGTAATTTCGGCAACATTCAAGCCAGCATCAGCTTTTCCTTCACAGCGATACCTGCTTGGCGCAAGAGTCGAGCGACGCCGTCTGGCTTAAGCCGCGAGGCGTCAAACCCCACCCGCACCGTACGATTCTTTTCATCGAATTCAACTCCGCGAATGCCGTAAACCTCGCGCATGCCATCGATGGCCCGCAATTCATTTTCGCTGGGCGCGGCACCGTAACTGAAAGCAACGTCCAAGTAGGTCATCAGTTTGGAAATCCTTTATTGATATTGATATCGATATTGATCGGTTCGAGACTCCCCCAAATGCGTAAGGGGTGAATCTAATATAGAGCACAGACAATCAAACAGCACGAGGCCGGGCGAGCAGGCATCGTGACTGGCTCGAGGTTCATGTCCACCAAACCCTCCAGTACAGCAACCGAAGCGCAGCGCGACCCGGTCTGCGGGATGAGCGTAAATCCTGCCACAGCAACCCATTCACACTGGCACGCTGGCAAGGACTTCTTTTTTTGTTGCGCTCGCTGCGCCGATAAATTCAGGGCGGATCCGGAAAAGTACCTGGGCCACTCCGCGCCCATCCAATCCTCAGGCCCGGTAATGCCCAGTGCGGTCGGATCTAGTCCTCGCATCAGCTCGTCGCCAGCCGTGAATGACTCCACCAGTTTTCCACAATGGGTTGAGCGGCCAGTCCACGGGCCGGTGCAAGGGAAAGATCACGCAACATCTGGTTTCGCTGCCTACGTGTGTCCGATGTGTCCAGAAGTTCGCCAAGACAAACCGGGGGCCTGCCCATCCTGCGGAATGTCACTTGAGCCGGAATCGCTCGCGGTTCGGCGCACTGAATACATCTGCCCCATGCATCCGGAGATTGTGCGTAACGGGCCGGGTTCTTGTCCAATTTGCGGAATGGCGCTGGAGCCGCGCACGGTCACGGCAGTCGAAGAAGACAACCCAGAATTGCGCGATATGAGCCGCCGGTTTTGGGTAAGCCTGATGCTGACCCTGCCACTGCTGGCCCTCGCCATGGCATCGATGATTCGAGAGATGCCGTTGAGGCGGATTCTGCCTGGAGCGTCTCTGCCCTGGGCCGAGTTCCTGCTGGCCACGCCAGTAGTGCTATGGGCCGGCTGGCCCTTCCTTCAGCGATTCTGGAGCTCGCTGGTAAATCGCAGCCCCAACATGTTCACGCTCATTGGCATGGGCACGGGTGTGGGCTTCGCCTACAGCGTGATTGCGACCGTCGCACCTCAACTGTTTCCGCCATCGCTGCGCAGCATGGATGGCTATCCCGACGTGTACTTCGAGGCCGCCGCCGCCATTACTACTCTGGTTTTGCTGGGGCAGGTAATGGAGCTGCGCGCCCGCAGCCGCACCAGCGGCGCGATTCGAGCCTTGCTGGATTTGAGCCCCAAAATGGCGCGCCGTTTGAATCCCGACGGCAGCGAAAAAGATGTTCCCCTCGAACATGTGAAACCAGGAGACCGATTGCGGGTTCGGCCCGGAGAAAAAGTCCCGGTGGATGGCGTGATTCTCGAAGGCAGCAGCTCGATCGACGAGTCGATGATCAGCGGCGAGTCCATAGCGGTCGAGAAGACTGTCGGCGGCAACGTTATTGGCGCCACCATCAACCGAACGGGATCATTCGTCATGGGTGCAGAACGCGTCGGTGATGAGACATTATTGGCGCGAATTGTGCAGTTGGTAAGTCGGGCTCAACGCAGCCGCGCGCCAATCCAGCGGTTAGCTGACCGTGTATCTGCATGGTTCGTACCGCTCGTGATTGCGGTGGCGATCGTCACATTTGTCATCTGGTTCCGGGTTGGGCCGCAACCGCGGCTCGCCCATGCGTTGGTGAACGCCGTAGCCGTTTTGATCATTGCCTGTCCCTGTGCACTGGGACTGGCCACGCCTATGGCGATCATGGTGGGCACCGGTCGCGCCGCCCATGCTGGGGTGTTGATTAAAAACGCGGAAGCGCTGGAAACTTTAGAAAAAGTCGATACCCTGGTCGTTGACAAGACGGGAACACTCACGGAAGGGAAGCCGCGAGTGGTATCCGTGGTTACGCTGGCTCGCGAGTCTCAGCCCGCGCAACCCCCATTCGTACCGGGCCGCCGGTCGTTCAACGAAAACGAACTCTTGCAGCTCGCCGCCAGCCTGGAGCGCGCCAGCGAGCACCCCTTGGCATCAGCCATCGTTGCCGCCGCCGAGGAGCGGGGTCTTCGGTTGTCGGAGATGACTGGCTTCAACTCGCTGACTGGCCGCGGTGTAAGCGCCATGTTAGACGGCCAAGTTATCGCTGCGGGAAACGAGCGATTCCTCGAAGACCTGGGCACCGCTCACGGCGACGTTCTGCCCAAGGCGGAGGAGTTGCGCAGTCAGGGGCAAACGGTCATCTTCGTTTTGGTCGACGGCAAAGTCGCGGGTCTGATCGGGGTCGCCGATCCCATCAAAGCCTCCACGTCGAACGCAGTCCGCAACTTGCGCGATCAGGGTATCGACGTGGTGATGATTACCGGCGACCACCGGCTCACCGCACAGGCAGTGGCAAAGCAACTCGGAATCGATAAATTCGAAGCCGAAGTGTTGCCCGAGGGAAAGCTGGATGTAGTACGCAGGCTGCAAGGGCAGGGAAGAGTCGTTGCCATGGCGGGCGATGGAATCAATGACGCCCCCGCGCTTGCCCAAGCGAATATTGGCATCGCCATGGGCACCGGCACCGACGTCGCCATGGAAAGCGGCGGCGTCACGCTGGTTAAGGGCGATTTGCGGGGCATCGTGCGGGCTCGTAAGGTGAGCCAAGCCACGATGCGAAACATCCGGCAGAACTTGTTCTTTGCTTTTATTTATAACGCGCTGGGTGTACCGATCGCTGCCGGCGTGCTCTATCCATTCTTCGGACTGCTGTTGAGCCCGATCTTGGCAGCGGCCGCGATGAGCTTCAGCTCCGTTTCAGTGATTACGAACGCCTTGCGCTTGCGAACGGTGAAGCTGTGAGCCGACGGCATCGGATTATAAGGATTTTCACCGTGTCTCTGTGGTGGAGTCACAGCTTGCTCAGAAAATCCGTGATCTCAGGTTCGGTCCAATCCACAGCGCCGATGAACTTGCGGCGCATCACCCCGTTGCGGTCGATGATGTAGGTCTCGGGAAATTTGAAGGTCCCGTAAAGACCGGGAGTCTTCTGATCAGGGTCGCGGACCGTAAGCAGGTTCGTGGTGTGATCTCGCACGAACTGGTGATAGCTGTCAGGGTCTACATCAACACTCACCGCCAGCACCGTGACGCCCTTCGATTTCATCCGCTGCTGCATCTGGACTAATGAAGGCACTTCTTCTACGCAGGGCGCGCACCATGTGGCCCAAAAATTCAGCACCACAATCTGCCCGTGAAGCTGGCTGAGGGTGACCTTGCGGTCAGAGTCCTGCACACTGAAATCCGGGGCATTTGATCCGATGCGAGGCGGGCGCGTGCCGCTGTAGCACGCCGAGAGCCCAAGCCAAGCTGCCAGAATGAAAGCGGAGCGGGAGGAATCGAGAAAGCGTCGCACCCGACTATAATAATAGATTCGGCCTATGGTGTCGGCAGACAGAGTCCCGGGGCGACCTGCGGTGTCGGTAATTGTTCCGGCTCGTAACGAAGAAACCTGCCTGGGCGCATGCCTCGAATCGCTGGTCGCACAGACCGGTGTGGCCTTCGAGATGATTGTGGTCGACGATCACTCCACGGATCGCACTCGCGAAATCGCGCAATCGTTTCCCGGCGTGCGAGTCATGGAAGCCGGTCCTTTACCCGAGGGATGGATAGGCAAGAACAACGCTGTGACGGCGGGGGCACGCGAAGCCCGGGGTCAGTGGCTCTTGTTCACCGATGCCGACACCCTACATCTTCCCGGATCGCTAGCACGGGCGTTGGCCGAAGCCAGAGCGCGGCAGGTTGATCTGCTTTCTTATTCCCCCGAGCAAATCGTCGAGAGTTTTTGGGAAAAGGCTGTGATGCCGGTGATCTTCGCAGAATTAGCGTCCGCCTACCGGCCATCGGAGGTTAGCGATCCTAAGTCCTCTGCCGCCGCAGCCAACGGACAATACCTTCTGATCAAGCGCGTGACCTACGACGCCATCGGTGGCCACGCTGCCATCGCGAGCAGTCTGCTGGAAGATGTAGCTTTGGCGCTCGCTGTGAAGCGGTCCGGTAAAAGGATATTTTTTCGCTATGGCGGCGACCAGGTCCGCACCCGCATGTATCGCAGCTTCGATCAACTCCGGGAGGGCTGGACCAAGAACCTCGCACTGCTATTTCCATCTCCAGGACGGCTCGCGCTGCGGCGAGGGTTGGAATTTGTCCTGATCGTACTCACTGTGGCCATCAGCCTTCGGAATATTGTGCGCGATCTGTGGCAGCCGGCGGCAGCATGCGGCCTACTCGCCTTAGGGTTGTGCGGGATTTTCTACAAGCGAATCCGCCGTGCCCACTTCAGTGGGGACGCAACCGTTCTCGCGCTTCTCGGCCTGCCGCTTTTCTCAGGTTTACTGTTACGCTCGAAATTATTTCACGACCACGGCAAGGTCTCGTGGAAGGGGCGGAGCTATTCCGGCCGACCAGCGGTTAAGCCGCTCCCGGATACGCAGGAGAAACATGGTCTATCTCACGCGCAAAGCTGAGTTTTCCGCGTCGCACTACTATCACAATCCGGAGTTCACTCCGGAGGAGAACCGCCGCGTTTTCGGCAAATGCAACAATCCCAATGGGCACGGGCATAACTACACCCTCGAAGTCACCGTAAAAGGCGATGTCGACGCCCGCTCCGGCTTCGTTGTCGATCTGAAGCAACTCAAAGAAATCATGAATCGCGAAGTGCTGGATGCCATGGACCACCGTTTCCTCAACAAGGAAGTTCCGGAGTTCTTTACGCACATTCCAACCACCGAGAATCTCTCCATCGCGATCTGGCAGCGTCTGGCCACCAAGCTGGAGAAGGCGCACCTGCACCGCGTGCGGGTCTACGAGACGCCCGATCTGTTCGTCGATTTCTACGGGGAACAATGAAAGCTTACCTCACCCGGCGCTACCTTTTTTCGGCCTCCCACCGCTTGCACAGCGACCGCATGTCGGCAGAAGAAAACCGCGCCACCTACGGCAAGTGCAACAATCCCCACGGCCACGGCCACAACTACACCCTGGAGATCACGGTCAGCGGGCCCGTCGACCAAGGCACCGGCATGGTTTGCAATCTGGTGCATCTAGATGGCTTTGTCGAACGTGAGCTTCTCGCTCGCTACGACCGCGAAAATTTGAATGTCCTCCCGGAATTCATGGCCACAGTCCCTACGACGGAAAACCTTTGCGTCGAACTCTTCAAAAAAGTGCAGCGTGGCTTCCATCACGCGCATCTTGAAAGAGTGCGGTTGGAAGAGACTATGTTGAATTCGTTCGAGTACCGGGGCGGGAACGAGGACCACCGGATTTGGTGAACGCCCTTTTCCGAATCATGAAATGCAGCAACTGAAACCGTCACCATGAAACCAACGACAGAGCCAAGCACCGTGACCAGCGCCGGCTTTGAAGATCTCGTTCGTGAAATGCTCGTGCGTCTCGGCGAAGATCCAAATCGCGAAGGTCTCACCCGCACGCCCGAGCGAGTGCGCAAGGCCCTGCAGTTTCTTACCAAAGGTTACAGCGAAGATCCGGAGAGCCTGCTCAAAGGCGCGCTGTTCACGGTCGGCTACGATGAAATGGTCATCGTCAAAGACGTTGAAATGTTCAGCCTCTGCGAACACCACCTGCTTCCGTTCTTTGGCAAGGTGCACGTCGCTTATGTGCCCAAGGGTAAAGTGATGGGCCTCAGCAAAATTCCCCGCCTTATCGAGCTCTTTTCTCGCCGGCTGCAAATTCAAGAACGGCTTACCACCCAGATCGCCGAGACCATTCAGAATGTCATCGAACCCCAGGGTGTCGGAGTGGTCATCGAAGCCAGGCACTTGTGCATGATGATGAGGGGCGTCGAAAAGCAGCATTCTGCCGCAGTCACGTCAGCCATGTTCGGCTGCTTCCGCACCGAGGAAGAAACCCGGTCAGAGTTCTTGTCGCTGATTCGAAATCGCCCCAACGGCATGTAGAGGTACTCACAAGATTGCGATTCGTATCAGGGCCTGACTTTCGTCGTGCCGTGCCAGCAACCGGGTCAGACGGCTTCAGCCACAGGGGTCGTCCACCGGAGATCCGTGGGCCTGGTTCACAACCATGGCCACGCAACCACCGCAACGCGATAAGATTACGCCTCAGATGTCCGGGATCCCCAATGCCACGACAACCTTCAAGTAACACATTAACATCAGTCGGCAGGGAAAACTCATTGCGCGGGCAGATCGCGCTCATTACCGGCGCCACGCGAGGCATCGGACTGGCAATAGCCCAAGCCCTGGCCACTGAAGGCTGCGACTTGATTCTCACTGGCCGCGGCCCGTCGGCCCTGGCTCGTATTCGCAGGGAACTTAGCCGTGGCCAACGACGAATCCTGGCTGAGCCATGTGACGTCCGCGATCCTGGCTCTGTCGAGACTCTATTCCGGGCCACCCGCAAACAATTCGGCCGACTCGATATTCTGATCAACAACGCCGGCATCGCCCATCCCCATCTGCCCATCGATCAACTCCCCTTTGCCCTCTGGAGAGACGTGATGGCAACGAATCTCGACGGAATGTTCCTCATCACCCAGGCCGCTCTGCCGGTAATGAAGCGGGGAGGCACCATCGTGAACAATCTCTCCATCGCCGCCACGCGCGTCTTCGCGGGTTCAGCTGCCTACAATGTCATCCAAGCACGGAGCACTGGGCTTTACCAACACGCTGCGCGAGGAATTGCGGCCAAAAGGAGTCAGGGTCATCGGCCTCCTGCCGGGAGCCACCGACACCGACATTTGGAAAACGCTATGGCCGCAGGCGCCGCGCCCCAAAATGATGTCGCCTAAAACTGTGGCGGAAGCGGTCGTCTACGCGATTACGCTGGCCTCCCACGCGACCGTGGAAACACTCGAAATCCTCCCTACCTCGGGAACGTTGTAGCGTCCGACCCATGGTTTGTCCGACCCATGGTTTGTCCGACCCATGGTTTGTCCAACCCATGGTTTGTCCAACCCATGGTTTTGCCGACCCAGCATATTCCGGATAAAATGACGACCGGTCTAAACCGACATACGACGGAGGAGGTACCCATGAAGAAAACCGGGATCTTTGCCGCAGTCTTACTCTCTGCAATTTTGACGGTCGGGGTTCCCGCCCAGGACACCGCCAAGAAACAGACGCCGGTCAAGCCCGCCGCCAGTCCCTCTCAAGCAGTGCTCGAGGCCTGGAACGACGTCGCTAGAAAGCTGATCGCCATGGCCGAAGATTTTCCGGAAGACAAGTACGACTTCAAGGCCACCCCGGCGCAGCGCAGTTTTGCCGAGAATCTTCTGCACACCTCGAATGCCAACTATTTTTTCACCAATATTGCCCGCGGAGAAAAACCTCCCGCCGAGGAAGACCCAAAGCGCGAACAATACAAGACCAAGGCTGACGTGGTGGCGTTTGTGAAGAAGGCATTTGCCGACGGCGCCGACGTTATCAAGGCGAAAGACGTGTCACAACTCGTAGTGGATCCCTTCGCCCACCAGCAGGTCCGAATTTCCGATCTTGCCTACGCGTTCATCGAGCATAACGGAGAGCACTACGGTCAACTCGTGGTCTATTACCGTCTGTCGGGTTTGGTGCCACCGGAATCCCGTCCGAAGAAGTAAAGAAGGCTACGCAACGCCGTAAGGAGAACGCCGCTGGCGCCCGGGGAATAGTTTGATCAACACAACGCCGGCGACGAATCCGCCAACGTGCGCCCAGAACGCTATTCCGCTGTCGTTGCGGCCTTCGTAAGCCAGTGCGGTCGCGGTGCCGCTCAAGAATTGCAGCACGAACCAGTAACCCAACACGACCCAGGCCGGTATGTGGATAATGAACACGAAGAACCAGGTCAACACACGCGCCCTCGGGTACAAAACGAAGTAGGCTCCCAGCACCCCTGCAATGGCTCCGCTGGCACCCAGAGTTGATACGCGTGAGTACGGATCGACCGCAATTTGGGTAGCCATGGCAATGAGCCCGCCGAGAAGATAGAACACCAGATACGGGAAGTGCCCCAGGTAGTCCTCGACGTTATCGCCAAAAATGTATATGAACCACATGTTGCCGATCACGTGCATCCATGAGCCGTGCAGGAACATTGACGCGAAGAAGGGAAGCGCGATGGCTAGCGGAGAGTAATTTGGTGATCCCGACAAGAAAGCCGTCAAATGCGCCGGAACGATGCCGAGCTGGTAAACCAAGGCTTTGAGACTGGCGGGATCGAGCGACGCCTCGAAGAGAAAGATCAGCAGATTCAGCCCAATCAAAAAGCTGTTGATGTACGGAGTCGAGTACCGCGGCTGGTCGTCTCGAATGGGAATCATGGGGGAGGTGGTAGTTTAGTAGCTGTGTAGTCCGTGATTGGTCAGCTCAGCCTTTGATCCTCGATTACAAATTTACACAATTACTAAATTACCAAAATCCCCCATGAATGGCGTACTCATCATCGATAAACCCGCGGGCCTCACGTCCCACGACGTGGTCAACCGGGTCCGGCAAATCCTGGGGCAACGGTCCGTCGGCCACTTGGGGACTTTGGATCCTCTCGCCACAGGTGTTTTGCCTCTAGTAACCGGCAGCCTGACGCGTCTGGCCCAGTTTTACACCACATCGCAAAAGACATACGAAGGCGTCGTGCGCTTTGGCTTCGCTACCGACACCTACGACGCCGACGGCGAGCCATCCTGTACGGCGCAGTCCGTCAATTTGCAGTTACGTCAGGTATCAGACTTGGCCGCGCGATTCCGGGGAGTCCTCGAGCAAATGCCACCGCCGTTCTCGGCCAAGAAAGTGCACGGCGTGCCCGCTTATAAGTTGGCGCGAAAGAAAAAAGAGGTAGAACTGAGGTCAGTTCAGGTCGAGATCAAAGAATTCGAGATCCTCAGCGTGGAAGGGGATCGAGCGAGCTTCCGCGCCCGCGTCTCATCCGGAACCTACATGCGGTCAGTGGCGCATGAGATGGGCCAGCAACTGGGTTGTGGCGCCCATTTGGAGACGCTGCGTCGTACCGCCGTCGCCGAATTCAACCTCAGTGACGCTCACTCAGTGGAGCAACTACAGCAGGCGGCACAAAGCGGAAGGCTGGAAGAAATGTTCGTGCATCCGCGACGGCTGCTTCCCGATTTCCCCGCGGTTACAGCCGATGAGGAAAACGCGGCCCGCATTCACAGTGGCCGCGCAGTGAATCTTCCCGAGCTTTCCCAGGCTCGCATCGTTAAAGTGTTTCGCGCGCAAAAAGAATTGATCGCCATCGCCACCCGTGTGGCAGGGACGCTGTTCCATCCCTCTATCGTCTTTTCCTCTGAGGTCCGCTCCGCTGCCCGCATCGGGTAGTACCTCAAGGTCTCACACGCCCTAGACAGCAACCTGTTTAACGCCCTCTCCATCTAAGAATCCCCATGTTCGACGATCAGATTCGCTGAGAGGCCCACATGAAGCCGGCTTGCCCCGTCTCGCGCCTGCGTCATTGCTTATCTGGACGGCAAAGAGGTGTATTCGGTTTCTAGCGGGACGGTTCACACCTACATCAGGGTGGCGAAAGGATCAAATCACATAACCGTTCAATAAACCAATACAAACGGGCCCAACTTGGGGCGCAATGGTGTATGTCACAACTCCATCAGAGCAGCCGTTGACATAACAGGAGGGTCGGTTGCGAAGCTATCAGTGCACAGGCGGGCCAGCGTGCCGCTCGAAATCCTAATCGACCTTGGTGGAACGCCGCCATTTCGCGTGCAACCAGATCAGAACTCCCAAGGCACAAACCTCCAGGGGACCGGGCGGAAGAATCATCATCTGCCACAGACTGGCATAATCGACTGTCGCTACATAGGTCGCCCATATCGTCCCCCCTGCGGCGAGCAGGCTTCCGAGACGCTCTTCCGTAGAAATGCTGAACGGATATCGCCGGCCACTGGGCTTGCTAGCCGGCTTAATGACGGGCGCGTACATCGGCGCTCGCGGCAAATCGAGATAGCCTTCGCGTCCAGCGTCCCAGTCGATGAACTCGCTCTTATCGTTTTTTCCCACAGCTTTTACAGTGCCACGAAAGAGGCCGCGCGCGCATGTTACAACCGTAACCTGCAGGGCTCTGATCAGGAGGGAAGGCCACAGATTGAACCCGGGCGGAAGAGCTGAGCAGGCACTTGGATGGTGGCGTGCCGAACTCTTGCGCCGGGATCCGGAGAGTTTACTGCTTCTGCGTAGGCGCGGCGCCAATCGACTGCGTCGGAGGCACGGCCGCCGCTTCGGGCTTGAAATAGCGCACGGTCACATCATCCCCGATGTAGGCAACGTCACTCGCTCCCACTCGAACCCGACGTGTCGTGGGCTTGGGTTTGGGATTGAAGTAGCGTATGGTCACATCGTCTCCGATGTAATCCACCTCATTTTCGCCAACCCGAACCCGCCGGAGCGAAGCTCTGCCAATTCCGGCCGGTTTCACCAGGACAGGCGCAGGCGGGAGCGTGGGCGTGCCGTTCGCAGATACTTGCTTCACCCGTAGAACAGGGGCCTGTGGGCCAACGACAATTGGCGCTTGGACGGCTGAAGGTCTAAAGGATGAGGCCGGTCGCCGATTATAGACAAACCAGGAAGTCAGCACGAGCAGAGCAGCAACCGCCGCGGCGGCCACGTTCCACCGGCGACCGCCCCAAGAACCGCGTTTGGCCTGCTGCAGGAGCGCCGTCGCCAGCACGGCCGTCTGCCTAAGTATTGACACCTTCCCGTCCGCCGCCGCCGTGGCTTGGCAAGGCGGCTGGATAGCACGCCTGTCGGCATCCGGAGTGGATCCAGTATGGTTGAGAACCACCGTCCTTTGATGAGGACTCTGCTGAACAATGTTTGGAAGGGCGAGGTTCGAAACGGCGAGGTTCGAAACGGCGAGGTTCGGAACGGCGGGGTTCGGGATGGCCGGGCGAGGCGCTGTGCCGGTTTTTTCCCGTTCAAGATGAGTGGATTGGGACATCGCCTCGCCGATCAGGCCGGCCATCAATCGATAGGCGCGGACCTCGCAATCCTGAAAAGCGTGCGCTTCGCCGAAGAAGACCTCCAGAACACCCGCTACCGACTGTTCGTGATAAATCAGCAAGATTAGCAGCGACTTGGCCCCGAACTGCCGGCAAATCTCCGCTTGAATCCGCGTGTCCGTTTCGACATCCTCGACACGAAGAATCTCGCGGCTCCCCGTGGTGTCCGCCGGGACACTCAGCGTTGCCATCACATGCCGCCCTACATAATCGGCGGCACTTCCGCTTCCGGCCCGATAAACCAGTTGATGTCCTTTGAACAGAGCGATCGCAACCCCAGTGGCATTGGCCACGGTTTGTGCGCGGTCGACTATCAACTGCATTGTCCCGTCTACATCGAGCTCTCTCCTGCCGATCAACCCTTGGACTTCGACGATGGCGGAGAGCCACTGCTTGTTCATCTGACTCTGCTGCACCGCGAATGCGTTGGCCAAAAGCTTCTGGAGAGCATTGCGATCGAGGCTGGAATAAATAAACATATCCGGGGTGCTGCGATTGGATGCCTGCACCTGCCGGACGGGTTGGTGGTCCGAATGAGCCAAACCAGGTTCGTTACCGGCAAACGGCAGTTTCTCATCGACCGAATGCACTGTCAATGGGAACGACACTGTACGGCCCGCTCGTGAATCCGAGCAGCCGAAAGGCGCTGCCAATCGGGCCTCGCCACAACCTGCAACTTTTGACACAACTGCAGCCCAAATCCCGCGCTGTCCTATCCCCACCTATCATTGGTTCAACCGTTACTTGGAATTTTCACGCCTCCGTCAGGGTTGTCCTAGGTTCGACCGGCTGAGGTGAACTTGCTTTGAATTCCGATAGCAATGGCAAACCTTTGTGCGAGACTCTAACCAAGTCAAGCTTCAATCCGATTGCAAAATAGACCGGGATGAAGAATCCGCACGACATTATTTCCAATCGCCTCCAGCGCATACCAGACCGGCGCATGCAAGTCCCAGCCAGTAAACAAAATTCAGAGTCGTTGCATGATGAGTCGTAGGGTCGGCAAGGGTAGCGGTCTGTCTTCCGAATACAGCAGGACCAAGGAATGATGCCAGCCAGTATTTCTCCCACGCCGTCGATTTTTCCTCATCACTTTCACCATAAACCGGGTCCAAGCCATGCTCGGGTTGAAACGATGTTTGGCAGGACGCTCGATGGAGTAGCGGCGTTGCTAAAGTCAAGAGCCTTGCATCATTCTTGACGCTAAGGGGACGGACCTTTTACTGTGACATATCCGGAACCCTAATCAGCCATATGAAGCTGTCCGTCGTCATGCCCATATACAACGAGCGGAGTACTTTACGCGAAGTCATCTCTCGTGTCCTGGCTGTGCCTTTCGACATCGAACTTGTGTGCGTGGACGACGGCTCCGCCGACGGTTCACGCGAAATCCTCGCCGAGTTGCAGGCTAGTCATCCCCAGATACGTGTGTATCTGCAACCGGCGAATATGGGAAAAGGAGCGGCCCTGCGCCGCGGCATCCGGGCCTCAACCGGCGACTTCGTGATCATTCAGGACGCGGACCTGGAATACGATCCGGCTGAGTATCCTAAGCTGCTGGAACCGCTAATTCAGGGCAGGGCTGACGTAGTATACGGTTCGCGCTTTCTCGGTGGCGGGCCGCACCGCGTGCTTTATTTTTGGCACTCGGTAGGGAACTCGATTCTCACGTTGATTTCGAACGCCCTGACCAACATGAATATGACCGACATGGAAACTTGCTACAAAGTCTTTCGCCGGGAAATCATTCAGTCCATCCCGCTTGAGGAGGACCGCTTCGGTTTCGAGCCGGAGGTTACCGTCAAGGTAGCCAAACGCCGGCTGCGCGTCTACGAAGTTGGCGTCAGTTATTCGGGCCGAACCTACGCCGAGGGAAAAAAGATCAGCTGGAAGGATGGCTTCCGCGCTTTATGGTGCCTGGCCAAATACACCCTGAAAGAACCGGTCATGCTCAGCCAGCAAGCAGCAGATGGCGCCGTTCGGCCACTGGGGAACTGAAGCGTTGCCTTTGAAGTCATGGTCTTGGCGACAAGGGTGTGCCTAGGAGCCAGGGCGTCAGCGCAATGTCCGATAATAGGTATTATGTAAACTAGCGAGGGTCGGCGGCTGTTGGACTCCGGCTTCATGCTTTCTCGAAGGCTTCATTTCTTGGGTTGGGTGGTTTGGAATCGGACCAGACGGGCCTACATCTTGTATTTCCCCAGATCCTCGTCGTTAAGTCCCTCTAGCCACTTGCGCAGCTCGTCGGTGGAGACGCGGTCCGCATTGGCAGCTAGCTTTGAGCTCTTCAGCACCATATCATCGACGAAGATGGGACAATCTACGCGCAGAGCGAGAGCCAGCGCGTCTGACGGCCGCGAATCGATGCTGATAACCTCGCCGCCCCGGTCCAGCCAGATGACGGCGTAGAACGTGTCCTCCCGCAGTTCGGTCACTACAACCTTGTGAACCTGGGTCTCCAGTCCCGTCAATACGCTCTTAATCAAGTCATGGGTCATCGGCCGCGGCGTGCTGACCTTTTCAATCTCCAGCGCAATGGCATTCGCTTCGTAAACTCCCACCCAGATAGGCAGCACGGCGTCCCCCGACACGTCCTTGAGAATCACGATCGGCATCTGGGTGACGGGATCCATCATTAGGCCTCGAATTGTCATCTCCACTTCCATCGTGACCTCCGGCGTTTCTTTGCTCCTTATATCACCATTTCTCCTAAAAGGCTGTTGGGAAAGCTGGCGGTGATACTCACGGGAACATAGCTTCCCACCTTCGGCTCAGCCCCTTCCGGGGCGCTGAAGTTGAGCGTCTTGTTTTGCGAGGTTCGGCCAATCCACTGCTTGCGCGCTTCGTTTCGTCCTTCGACCATTACTTCAGCTCGTGTTCCTATGTATTTCCTGTAGCGGATAATCTGAATCTCCTTCTGCTTCGCCATCAGAACTTCCAGGCGGCGTGACTTCTCCTGCTCAGGAATGGCGTCGTCCAAGGCCAACGATGGTGTGTTGGGACGGGGCGAATACTTGAAGGTAAAGATGCTGTCGTACCCAACTTCCGCAAGCAGGCTCAGGGTCTCAGCGAAATCAGCCTCGGTCTCGCCGGGAAATCCAACGATCACATCGGTTGTAATGCTGAGCTCCCGCTTGGCTGCCTTCATCCAGGCAATGCGCTCCAGATATTGCTCGCGCGTATAAAGGCGCTGCATCGCGTCCAGTACCCGAGTGGACCCACTCTGCACCGGCAGATGTACGTGATCGCACAACGTGGGTACCGCGTCGATTGCCTCGACAATGTCGCGTCCGAAGTCGCGGGGATGCGAGGTAGTAAAGCGAACCCGCTTGATCCCCGGAATCTCGCCGACCGCAGTCAGCAGTTCGGCGAACGATCTCTTCCCTGCCCGATCCCTGTAGGAATTTACGTTCTGGCCCAGCAATTGGATTTCTGAGTAACCGAGGTCCACCATTTGCCGTGCCTCAGCCAAAACTGATTCCGACGTCCGGCTCCGTTCTTTCCCGCGAGTGAATGGCACCACGCAATAGGCGCAGAACTTGTCGCAGCCTTCGATGATCGTGATGTATCCGCGATGAGGATTAGTGCGCGCAGTGAATTCAGTCTCGAAACATTCATCGGTCTCGCGGTCGTCGAGTCCTGTCGCGCGCTTCCCTGCCTCGATCTGTACGAGCATTTGCGGCAAGTTGCGGTAAGAGGCAGATCCGCAGACCAGCGAAACATGCGGCGCCCGCTCAAAAATCTTCTCCCCTTCTTGTTGAGCGACGCAGCCAAGCACACCGAACTTCTTGCCCTGGGCCAGGAGCTTTTTATAATCGGCCAGACGATGGAAAACTTTTTGCTCCGCTTTGTCGCGGATGGAGCAGGTGTTGTAGAGGATCAGGTCAGCCTGCTCCACCGTTTGTACCTGGCTATACCCTTCGTGCACCAGCGTGCCAATGACTTTTTCGGAGTCGTGCACGTTCATCTGGCAGCCGAAGGTTTCCACATAGAAAGTCTTTTGCGGAGCCGCGGACATAAATAAAGTATAACGCGTTGGCGGCTCAGCACTCAGCATTTAGCACCCAGCATTCATCCAGAAACCGCTTTAGTGGCGGAACCGACACAGCCTCGGAGCTAGGCTAACCTTAAGATCAGGAAGTGTTCCGGCCCGCATGGCCGTAGGCTCCGGGGAAATCCTTCTTGACTGCCCCTGCCCTCCTGATTAGCCTTCCCGAATTCTAGTAATGTCTGCGGGACGATAATCTCGGAGAAGTTGGTTGAACAGGAGGTCAGACTATTTCGCATTCCGCCGCTCCGTGAACGCAAGGAAGATATTCCATACCTGGTCAAGCACTTCATAGAAGCGTAAGCAGCGAAGACGGGCATAAAGATCCCCGAAATTAGCACGCGAACCTTACAAGTCATCTCATAAATAGGCAGACCGATCTCTGGTTGGAAAAAGAGCTACTCAAAACTGCCGTTAGAGCCGGATCCTGAAGCCAGGCTGGGCGTGGAAGGGTGCACCAGATAACCCGATCGGTTTGTGCGGCAGCCGAGGCGACAGAGCCGCTCACACCTGTCTAGTGGAACGGGCGATGGCCAGGCCAAAGCCACGAGGATTTTCCGCGAAGTCCCTTCCAAAATTCATTTCGACGACATTGGTTTGGCAGGCACGATTGGGCGGTTTATTACGAGCGAGCCACCAACGCCACTGATACACGCAAAGAAGTTCACGCAAAGAAGTTCAGCTTGACTTGCGGATCCGACAAGGGTATGGTCTTGCCTATTATTTTCGAGAGAGCCTGTCCCTGGTCGCTCGGTTAAGCCGCTTCGCGAGCCACCTCGCTCAACTCTCCCGGGCTGATGGACCCATCCGAGGGTCTGGCCAAGTTCCCGCACTCATTCTCAGCGTTTTCCGTGGGCGATTGGATTCGCGTATCGTTTGTCGGGGGTTTCCCACGCGATCTTCGCCGCGGCACTGGAGGTGTTGTGCAGCGCTCAATGTCTTTTGCACTTCCTCTGTTGGGACTCGGATTAGCGACAGTCATTGCCGGTTGTGGCGGTGGTGGCAGTCAAACACCACCACCCAACGTGACGGTCTCGGTCACGCCGAGCACAGCCGCGGTGCAGGCGGGCGCTACGGCGCTGTTGACGGCCACTGTCGCCAATGATTCAGCGAATAAGGGAGTCACCTGGACGGTGGCTTGCTCCGCGGCACCATGCGGGGCGGTTTCCCCTGCGACCACGGCGAGTGGTGTTGCTACCACCTACACGGCGCCAACTACTCCGCTCTCGGCGGCCTTGACAGTCACAATCACCGCCAGCTCTGTGGCGGACTCATCGAAGACAGCCTCCGCAACCATCACTATTCCTTCAACCGCTCTCTCTGTCTCAGTCACACCGTCGACGGCAACGGTGCTGGCAGGCGCCACGAAACAATTCACTGCAACTGTCACTAGCGATCCGGCAAGCAAAGGAGTCACCTGGACGGTGGCGTGCTCCGCAGCCCCATGTGGCACGGTTTCACCGACCGCGACGGCAAGCGGCATCGCTACGACCTACACGGCTCCGGCCGCCATTCCGGCAGGTGATTTGTCGGTCCTCGTCACCGCCACCTCCGTCGCCAACACCGCTGTGTCAAACTCCGCCAACATCACTGTCCCTGGAACAACCGTTTCGGTCGCGCCCGAGTCCCCCACCGTGCTGGCAGGCGCCACGGCACAATTCACCGCAACTGTCACTAACGATCCGGCAAGCAAAGGAGTCACCTGGACGGTGGCGTGCTCCCCAGCCCCATGTGGCACGGTTTCACCGACCGCGACGGCAAGCGGGGTCGCCACGACCTACACAGCCCCGGTCACGCCACCCGATAGCGACTTGTCGGTCACCATCACAGCCACTTCGGTGTTCAACACCTCGGTGTCAAACTCCGCGATAGCGATCGTTCCTGCGATCACAGTCGCGGCTAAGCCGCACAGCGCACTTATTCCAGCAAACGTCAAACAGCAGTTTACAGCTACGGTCGGCAACGATCTGGCCAATAAGGGCGTCACTTGGACACTCGCACAGGGCACGACCGCATGTACATCAGCATGTGGCAGCGTTGCTCCCAGCAGCACGGCTAGCGGCGCCCATACTACCTACACCGCGCCCCCCAGCGTGCCGTCCCCTCCCAAGGTGACGCTGACCGCGACTTCGGCATCCGATTCCGCCAAATCGGCCGCCGTTACTATCACAGTCTCCTCCGGCAGCGTGAAGCTCGTTCCACTCGATCTGGATTTTGGCTTTAGGCTCTTAGGCCAGCCCAGCCCGGCCCAAACCACGATCCTGACCAACACGGGGAGTTCGGCGCTCACCATTAACAGCATCACTATCACTGGGACCAACCCCGGCGACTTTTCTGTTAGTCCGACGAACCCGTGCGGCACGAGCGTCGCGGTAGGAAACACTTGTAGCATCAGTGTGATCTTTAAACCGACAAAGGCCGGTCCCCGTAGCGCCAACGTCTCTATCAGCGATAGCAGTACCGACAGTCCGCAGCGGATAAGCTTATCGGGAATAGGGATCGTGCGCTGCGGCGCGCAAATCAAGCAGACCCTGAGCGGCTCGCCGGTGCGCTCCGCTTTAGCCACAGTCGGCACGGCAGCGGCGCCAGTGCCTACGGGGCCAAATAGTGTGGGAACACGCTCGATGCGCCTGGTCGATACCAGCCGCGAAGACCCTTTCCTGGAAAATGGAACGAAACGGGAACTGATGGTCCGCTTTTGGTATCCCGCGTCTCTCGGTCAGGACTGCAAGCTGGCGGAATACACGCCGCCTGCGGTTTGGAGTTACTTTTCTCAGCTCATGAGCCTTCCCTTACCTGCTGTTACCACTAACAGTTGCCAGGATGCTCCCGTCACCGATGGCACTCATCCCGTCGTGGTCTTTTCCCACGGGTACACCGGCACGTTTACGGATTACACCTTCCTCTTCGAGGATCTCGCCAGCCGAGGTTACGTGGTTGCGTCCGTGGACCACACCTATGAGGCGACCGCCGTGCAGTTCCCCGATGGACGATTTGTTCATTCAGGGTTCGGCAGCCATCTCGGCAAAACTGTGCTCGAGGATGAGTCCTCGTTATCCTTTGCATTATCCGTGCGACTCGACGATTTGAAATTTGTTGCTAACGAACTGAATCGTCTGAACGCGTCCGTTCAGAGTCCATTCGCTGGTCGAATCGATACAAGCCGGATCGCTGTTGCCGGCCACTCCATGGGTGGATTGGCTGCAACTCTCGCTGTCGAACGCGACCTGCGCTTCAAGGCGGGCGTCATCATTGATGTGCACGATGGCTACGTTCCGGAGGCCGTGGTCGGAAGCACGCAGACACCAGTATTCATTTTGGGTTCTGGTCGGGAACAATGGACCGAGAATGAATGTAAATTGTGGAACAATCTTCACGGTCCCCGGTTCGCGGTGAATTTCAAAGGCGCCGAGCATCTGACGCCTTCCGACGCGGTCTGGCTGGCCGAGTATGCGGTCAAAACCGGTACCATGGGGCCGGGCAAAACTGTGAGTGCGCTTCGCAACTATATTGCAGCCTTTCTTGACGCGACTCTCCGAGAGAGTGCCTTGGATCCTATGTTGACCGGGCCGTATTCCGACTATCCCGATGCGGTTGTGGCAGCTCCTGGGCAAGCTCTGTGCGGCAAAGGCAACGATCATTCTGTCACCGAGCACCGCGCGGAGACTGACTAGAAAATAATGTTCTCCCGGTCTTTGTCCGACTGCGCCGCCTCAAATGGAGGCCAGTACACCGGCCTCCAATTCTCTACTTCGACGCTCACCAATCGGCAGGAAGCTAAGGGAGGGTTCTGTCCGCAGTGAAACAGGGGTTTTACAGCCGATTCCTGCGATGCGTCCAGCACTGGCCGGATGCGATTGCTGTTGAAATTCGAAGCACGCCTCCCCAAAGGTTCACCTATCAGCAGTTGCGGTTCATGGCGGAATCGGTTGGCCGCTGGTTATCCGAGAACGGGCACAAACCCGCGACCGCATGCGCCATTTTTGCCTCCAATAGCCCTAGGTGGGTTGCCTCCTATTTGGGGACGATCGCAGCCGGCTGCATCGCGGTCCCGCTGGACACCGCCCTAAATGCCGACGAGCTTTCTCGGCTCCTCGCTGCCTCCGATACGAGCGTGCTGCTTACCGATTCTCTGCATTGGGCTACAGTCCAGCAGGTTCTGACCGGTCACCCTCTCCTTGTCGTTCTTCTCGACTCCCGGAGCGCTACCACCGACTTCGCGCCACCAACTATCCGGCCGGTCTGCTGCTTCGACTCTATTCTTGCCGCCGGTGCGGGCAATTTCACTCCCGTCTCCACATCGCCCGGAGCGACCGCCGCCATTCTGTTCACTTCCGGCACCACTGCTGATCCCATGGGCGCAATGCTCACCCACGAAAACCTGACCGCCCAAATTGAGGCGGTTTTCGGATTTTTGCAGGCTGGACCTGGCGACGCCATTCTGAGTGTTCTGCCTCTTTTCCATGCCCTGCCACAAACGGCGAATCTGCTTCTCCCGCTAGCCTGCGGTGCCCGCATTGTTTATCTGGAGACATTGAACACCAGCGAACTTCTGCGTGCCCTCCGCGAATGCGACATCACCCTGTTCTGCTGCGTGCCACAGTTTTTCTATCTTATTCATGGGCGCATTTTGAAAGAAGTGGCCCATCGAGGAGGCGCAGTACGTCTAGGTTTCGCCTTCCTCCTGCGACTTTGCCGTGCCGCTCGCACGCTCGGCTTAGATCTAGGAAAGCTCTTCTTTCGCCCCATCCACCAGATGCTGGGTAGCAAGATGCGCTACCTGATCACCGGCGGCGCACGTTTTGACCCGCGAATCGGCGAAGATTTTTACGCACTGGGTTTCAACATTCTTCAGGGCTACGGTCTTACTGAAACCACGGGCAGCGCCACCTGTACTTCGCCTGGCAATAACGTAATTGGATCCGTCGGTCCTCCTCTACCCGGAGTCGAAATCAAGCTCCTGGACACGACCGCCGCCGAAAATGGCTCCGGCCAGCACGCTGGTGAAATCGCAATTCGCGGAACCATCGTGATGGCGGGCTATTACAAACGTCCCGACGCCACCGCCGCAGTTCTCCAGGATGGATGGTTGCGAACCGGTGACTTGGGCTACTTCGACGATCGCGGCAACTTGTTTATCACCGGTCGCAAGAAAGATGTAATCGTCCTTAGCTCCGGCAAGAATATTCATCCGGAAGACATCGAGCAGCACTATCTCAAATCACCATTTATTAAGGAAATTTGCGTGTTGGGGCTGGAAAGTCAGCACGGGGAGCCATTCGCGGAGCGCCTTCACGGCGTCATCGTCCCCAGCTTCGAGCTCATGCGCGAACGGAAAATTGTTAACACCAAAGAAGTGTTGCGCTTCGACCTCGAAGGCTTATCGGCACAGGTTCCCGCCAGCAAACGCATCCTCAGCTATGAGATCTGGCAGCGTGACCTGCCCCGCACCACCACCGGCAAGCTGAAGCGTTTTGAAATTGCTAAGGCTGTTCGCTCGTGGCACGAAGGCTTATCGGCACAGATTCCCGCGCAGCCGGCTTCGGAAACCCCGTTGGGCCCTGAAGACCAACTCTGGCTCGTGCAGCCCAAGGTTCAGCGTGCACTTAAGGTCATCCGCTCGGTGGGGCGTTCTTATTCATCTCCCATTCACCCCAGCGACAATCTCGAACTCGACTTGGGACTGGATTCCATGCAGCGCGTCGAGTTGCTGGTCGAAATGCAAGAGGAACTGGGGATACACGTGCCCGCGTCGGCTATTTCCGAGGTGTACACCGTGCGTGAGCTGGTCGATTTGATACTCGGAGCTGTGCCCCCCGGCTCTATTGCCCTCCGTAGCTCTAGCAGGAGCATTGCTTGGGAATCCGTGCTACAGCATGTAGCGCCCGAACTGGAAGCGGTTGCCGCCACTCGCCGTCGCCCCTTGCTCGATGCTGCCGGTTTCATGCTGGCGTGCTTAGTACGGCTCCTTGCTCGATGCTGTTTCGACCTGCGTGTCAGCGGTCTAGAGAATCTTCCACCTCGTGGGCCTTTTATCGTAGCGCCCAATCACCAGAGCTTCCTTGATCCGCTGGGAGTTGCCATTGTCCTACCCTGGCGTGTCTTTCGCGACGCATTTGCTCTCGGCAGCACCGACATCTTCAGCTCCGAACTCATGCACCGCGTCGCCCGGTTGTTCAAGGTGATTCCGGTAGACCCCGATGCCGCACTGGTTCCCGCCATGCGCGCTGGCGCTTACGGTCTGCGCCGCGGAAAGGTCCTGCTCCTCTATCCTGAGGGAGAACGCAGCATCGACGGCAGCCCTAAGACTTTCAAGAAAGGAGCCGCAATTCTGGCCACCCATCTCGCCGTACCCATTGTCCCCGCCGCAATTGACGGCTTCTTTGACGTATGGCCACGTGGCAAATCCTACCAGGGATTCGCTCCGGTCCGTATCGCCTTCGCGTCACCTATCTATCCCCCGAAAGGTGCGCCCAGCTCCGAGGCTGCTTACGACTGCCTAACCGCCGAGTTGAAGACCCGCGTAGTAGAAGGGTGGACGAAGCTGCACGCGGAAATATCTCAAACCTCTACTGATGCGCCGAGTAGTCTGAGAGTCTGAGAGCATCGCGCACTGACAGATAACTGTATTTTCCCGACAGAACTACATGCTTCAACAGCATATTCGATATCTGTTTGGAGTGATTCGATGCTTCTGCCTTACGCTCGCGAACTAACTAGCTATAGCTAGGGAATGGAGAAACATCATGGCTCCGAATTCCGGGAACGGAATGATTCACATTAGCAGTCGGCACTCGGTTCCAGAAACGGTCGAGCGACTGGAGTCGCTGTTGCATGCCCAGGGTATCACACTGTTCTGCGTGATCAATCACAGTGCCGAGGCTGAAAAAGTTGGTCTGTAGATGCTCCTGACCCACGTGCTGATCTTCGGCAGCGCTGGAACTCCTCTGATGATTGCCTCCCCGACGCTTGCCATCGATCTTCCGTTGAAAGCACCGATTTGGGAGGATGCGGAGGGTGAGGTTTGGATTTCATACAACAGTCCCGAATATCTCCAGCAGCGGCACAACATTCCAAGCGAACTGATAACAACATCGCGGGAATTGGAATGCTGTTGTAAAAAGGAGGCCTAATTTCTCGTCTTTCGTCGCACTACAAGAGAGGTCTCTATGGAGCCACTGACACTGCCGGACGGCCACCTCAGCCCCTGCATGCTGCTTTTTCTCGAATGGTTGCTGCTGGAGTGGAGGAACGGAGTCACTAACGCCGATTGTGCCGCCGCTGCCACTCGCAACGAATGTGGCAACGCGGTTCTTGAATCGCCCGAACATCTGGAATGATTGCATCGCTCGAGGAAAGAGGGTTTTTAAACATGAGCAAGACTTCGATACAAGGCGTTGGTCCCGAAAAACGCTAGATCCCTATCGGGACTGCACGGATTATCGCCCATATTCATCGCGGCGCCGCACCCAATAGGGGCCACGGGTGCCCTCGTCCCGGCCCTTGGGCACCAGGTCAAGATAGTGATAGTGGAGATTGAGCATGTCGTTGCCCCGGTCGTAGCAGGAGTAAGTGTGAAAGACGGCTCCGCTCGCGTCCTTGTAGAAGACGCTGTGTCCTTCCCGCTCGGGAGCTTGCGGGTCTTGAATTTTGAAGTTGTAGAACGCTTTTTTCTGCGCAAACTCTTCTGCCGTGAAAGAGACGTGGTAGTCGAAATTGAAATCTGTGTCGCCGGATGAGACCCACTTGAAAGTCCATCGCATGCGCTTCTGGAAGGTCGCCAGCTTACTGTACGGGGCCCGAGAGACGGCGATCATGGTTACGTCGCGTTGGTTCAGGTGCGGAATGATGCCGTTGAAATTGTCAGCTCGCAACGAGCAATGCGGGCATCCCACGTCGTCACTGGGATGAAACATGAAGTGATAGACAATGAGCTGGCTGCGTCCGTCAAAAAGGTCAGCCAGACTTTGACTCCCGTTCGGTCCATCAAAAACATAGTCTTTGCGGACGGCCTCCCAAGGAAGCTCGCGACGCTGCTGGTTGAGCTCGTCGCGAAGGCGGGTGAATTCCTTTTCTTTGGCGAGGAACGCGGTTCGCGCCGAGAGCCAGTCATCATACGATACGACTGGATGGATCTTTACGTCGCTGCGGCCGTCGTTGGTCATGCGTTTAGCTCTCCTTGCAATATGAAGTTCCGGTTCAGGCGGCTGCGTGCTGGTCCACAGTTTCGCCCCTCTCCAGATAACCTTCCAGCCATAGCAGCACGCGCTCCCAACCCTTCGCGTGGCCAGCGGCGTTCTCCGGAGCGCCGGCGAATCCTTCGTGACGGATTTTCACCAGCGTGCCCGTGCCCGCCTTCTTCGGACCGCCGGGATGTAAGTCATGGACGCTTTTGCGGCTCCAGCTCCCATCGGACGACGGTTTTGAGCGGGCCGCTCCAGCTCGCGATCCAGGTATGGACAAGTAGGCGCGGTGGATCAACCTCGAGGTACTCGCCGTCGACGCGAAACGAGCTGCCGTCGACACTGACACCTGCGCTCGACCATTTGCCGCCGGGACGCAAATCGCCCTTCCACTGCGTGATGAAACTTGCTGACGCCGTTCACTGTCAACTTGTCCTGCTTGGTGTCGTAGCTCCAGCGTCCGCCGCGCTTGGTTTCCATGGCGAAGGATTCAATCTGGCACTCGTCGCTCGTCCACCAGCTCATGACCTGC
>WNGK01000176.1_pt2 | contig 45101 bp, 40 predicted proteins | sample 5400601 | NCBI WGS metagenome assembly WNGK01 (sample SAMN13153376, study PRJNA577476) | soil metagenome | isolation source: 60 cm soil or saprolite under Garry oak tree replicate 1 | place: USA:California | collected 2016-06-15 | reverse complement strand
GAATGTGGATTCGTTTCCAAGGACAATAGGAAGACCCAAGCGGATTTCGCTTGCACCTCCTGCGGCCATACGGACAATGCAGACCACAACGGGGCAGTAAACATATTGGCTCGGAATGAGCCACTAGACGCTAACGCAAACGGAGTAACGCTATGCGTAGTCTAGGAATCTTCGCCCTTCAGGGCGGAGAGGTTCAAACAGAAGTACGCGAAGGACGGGGGGACGGGGACGCGCGGCACGGAACACGGCGGCGCTTATCTCGACATCTCGGGGCAAGTGCGGCTCGTGCTCGGCGGAGGTTAATGGCCGTCCTCGGCTCACGTGCAGGACACGCATGGATGCGCTTCCCCTCGACCAACCCGTCACGGTTTATCCCATGAAGGCGTTTCCCGTGATCAAAGATCTGGTCACCGACGTTTCCTGGAATTACCGCGTGAACAAGAAAATTCCGCCGTTCGCTCCCCGGCCGGACACCGACTGGAGAATCTACCAGGAGGACGTGGATCGGGTGCAGGAGTTTCGTAAATGCATTGAATGCTTCTTATGCCAGGACGTATGCCATGTGCTTCGCGAGCACGAGCAAATGGAGCAGTTCGGCGGACCACGGTTTTTTGTCCGGGTCGCGGCGCTCGAAATGCATCCTCTCGACTCGGTGTCGCGGACGCGCATGCTCAAGGATGAGCTTGGAATCGGCCTGTGCAACATTACGAAGTGCTGCACGGAGGTGTGTCCGGAGGAGATCCACATCACCGATAACGCGATCATTCCATTAAAGGAGCGCGTGGTCGACGAGTTTTATGATCCCCTGCTCATGCTGGTGCGGAAGATTCGAGGGGCAAAATAAATATAGCAGTGAAACAGGAATCGGGCTGACGTAAAGGAGGTCCTGTGGAATTCAAGCTGAAGAGCATCTCGAAGGCCGGCATTCCGGAAGCGATCTCGAAAGTTGAGCTCTACCGCTCGCTGAATGAACCGGAAGAGGCGGAGTCGATCTGCCGTGACATCCTGGCCGTCGAGCCGGAGAACCAGTTGGCGCTCCGTCTGCTGGGCCTGGCGATTACTGACCAGTTCTGTGGAGACGCCTCGGATCGTTCTCGAGAAGTAGAAAACCTTTTCGAGAGGCTCGTGGAGCGCTATGAACGCCTCTACTACACCGGGCTGCTTCATGAACGGCGAGCGAAGGCGCAAATGCGCGTGGGACGTTCGCCGCACACTCTCGCTCCACTCTTTGGGGAGGCGATGCGCTGCTTCGCCGAGGCGGAAACGATTCGTCCCCCGGGCAACGATGACGCTATCCTTCGCTGGAACCGTTGCGCCCGCTTGCTGCAAAGCCATCCCGGCTTCGTGGAAGAGAGAGAGTCGGAAGCATTCGATGCCTTTGACAGCTCCCCAATCTGAGTGGACGTGGTGGTGGGGGGCCTAACCCGGGCGAAGCTGCCAATTTTAGACGGTTGCTGCTCTTTTGCGGACCTGGCTGCCCTATGCTCAGGGCGAAAATCGGGAAGTTGAACCCGAGGGTCATTGCCCTGCAGTTGTGCAAATCTCAATAATTGCCGATTTTTAGCGGGCTCCCTCTTGGAGCCAGTGTTAATTTGTAATGAATTATATAACTGATTACTACTCATATATTTAAAGCCCACTAAAACTATTCTGTCCAACCGACCGAACGGTCTTTGCCAAAAGAGAATTGAAAACCGGGAAATACTTCCACAAGCTTTCCACAGGAGCGGCGGGTGGGTTCTGGCACCAAGCTGCCCTTCGAGAATGCCTCCTATTGGCCTCAATTCTCGGGAGGCAGGCCATCCTCAGCAAGCGACTCGAAGCGCGTGCAATTCTTTATGAAAGCGAGCTTCACCCTACCCGTGGGGCCGTTGCGCTGCTTGGCAATGATGAGTTCAGCCTTGCCCTGCAGGTCAGGGTCGCCCTGCTTATAGACCTCTTCGCGGAATATGAAGGCAACCACGTCGGCGTCCTGCTCAATCGATCCCGATTCCCGCAAGTCGGCCAGTTGTGGACGGTGATCGCCGCCACGGCTCTCAGGGGCGCGACTCAACTGCGACAGCGCGATGACCGGAACCGCGAGCTCTTTGGCCAAGGCCTTCAGGCCCCGGGAAATGGCTGAGACCTCCTGGGTGCGGTTCTCGTAGCGCTTGCCACCGCCAGACATGAGTTGCAGGTAATCCACGATAATCAGGTCGAGCTTGCCGGCCGACTGCTTCAACCTCCGTGCCTTGGCCCGCATCTCGCTCAGGGTAATGCCGGGAGTATCGTCGATATAAACCGGCGCATGCGCCAGTTGTTCCATAGCGCGCACCAATTTCTTGGTGTCATCCTGCCACAGCGAGCCGGTGCGCATTTTGTGGGCGTCCACTCTGGCCTGGGAGCAGAGCAGGCGCAACAGTAGAGCTTCGCGCGACATTTCCAGCGAAAATACCCCGACCACCTGCTGATCTTCGATGGCGGCGTTCTCCGCGATGTTCATGGCGAAGGCTGTTTTGCCCATCGACGGCCGCCCGGCGATGATGACCAAGTCAGCGCGCTGCAAGCCACTGGTCATCTCGTCGAGATCGGCGTAATGCGTGGCCAGCCCGGTGATGCGTTGCCCACGTTGCAACAGGGCGTCGACTGAGCCAAAGGACTCGCGCACGATCTCCTGCACGCCCAGGAAGCCGCGCCCGATGCGCTTTTCGGAGAGCTGGAAGATCGCTGCCTCAGCATCGCTCAGGACGTCTTCCGCAGCGTCCGATTGATCGGCGGCGCGCGCGATGGCGGTATTGGCCGCATGGATCAGGCCGCGCAGCAGTGCCTTATCGCGCACGATCTTGACGTAGTGCTCAATGCTGGGGCGGTCCGGTACTCCGTCCACTAAGCTCGAGATATAGCCAACATCGCCAACCGATTGCAGGTCCTTGTGCCGGTCGAGCTCCTCAATCAGCGTGATCATGTCGATGGGACGCGAGGACTCGGCCAGATCGATCATGCGCGAATAGATACGGCGATGCGAATCGAGCGAAAAATCGTCCGCACGAAGATGCTCCGCAGCCTGGTTATAAGAAAAATTATCGAGCAGAATGGCGCCCAGGATGGAGCGCTCGGCGTCTACGTTCGCCGGAAGACTGCTGATGCTGTAGTCGGTGGTGGCCATGCTTGCCTCGGTTACTTTGGACCCGCCATGGCTATCAGCATAGCGAAAATAAAGCGAAAATCAAAATGATTTGTGCAGAAGCTGTGCACAGGTCCCGATAACTGTGGAAGGCCTTCGATAAAGCGGGCTTTACCTGAACTAGTCCGAAGTCCAAGGCACTCCTGTGGGGACGCACGTCGGCAAAAACAAATGCGGCCCGGGCCAGCCACCCGAGCCGCATGGTACGTGGACTTCCTAGCTTGCTTTTCCCGCGGTGCGGGGAGAGGCTCGAGATCCGACAGCGCCCCTCGGGAGGCGTGCCACTCTTACCCGAGCTGGCAGCAGATCATGATTTTCATCACCGCTCTGCATGCCTTGCGGGGACCAGCGGCCTGATCCTGTTCCAAGACAGGATGGGGAGGAGGCCGCAATGCCCGGACAACCAGCACCCTTTCACACGCGGTCTGGAATGTCCCCGGCGATTGCCACTGGCTCTGCCGCAATTGATCCAGCAAGCGCAAGAAGCTCTCACGTTTCATTGTCGACACTCTGCGGCACCCCGCAGTTGTCCGCAATAGGAAAACCTCGTCCGCTTGTGCAGAAGCTGTGAACTATGCGGATTACTTGTGGAAAGGGACGGAAAAGATAGGGTGAAATCTGTATTCGCTGGGCTGGAGCGATTGTCGCCGGCTGACTTGAGCGGGTTGCGGTTAACGCAGTGGCTGCGGTTTTGAATGGTAGCGCCTATTTTGGCCTCGCGAAATCGGGAAGTCAGCCACTCGGCAAATTATAGGTCTTTTGAGTCGTCGCATTAAGCCTTCTAGTTCGCGCCCGCGCCGAGACTCGGCGATAACGCCAGCGGCTGAAGCCCAGGGATGCCGCGACATAACAAAAGGCACGGCCAAAGGTTGCTTTGTTGACGCTACTCGGGATCGTTCGACTCCGCGAGTGATTCGCATTCGCGCATCACTCTGCTACGCTCAGGTTGACGGGGGGTAGAGCTAGTCTCTCACTCCATCCATGAATGCGCGGAGCTTACGCGAACGCGACGGATGGCGCAGTTTCCGTAGCGCCTTGGCCTCGATCTGGCGGATGCGCTCGCGGGTGACTGCGAACGACTGTCCCACTTCCTCGAGTGTGTGCTCGCTGCCGTCTTCGAGACCGAAGCGCATCTTGATGACTTTTTCTTCGCGCGGCGTCAGCGTGCGCAGGACCTGTCCTGTCTGGTCCTTGAGGTTCACGTTGATCACAGCTTCGGCCGGCGAAACTACGGCACGGTCTTCGATGAAATCGCCCAGGTGCGAATCTTCCTCTTCGCCGATTGGCGTTTCGAGCGAGATCGGCTCCTGCGCGATCTTGAGCACCTTGCGCACTTTTGCCACGGGAATATCCATGCGCTTGGCGATTTCTTCCGACGTAGGCTCTCGCCCCAGTTCCTGCACCAGCTGCCGCGAAGTGCGGATCAGCTTGTTGATGGTTTCGATCATGTGGACGGGGATGCGAATCGTACGCGCTTGATCAGCAATCGCACGAGTAATCGCCTGCCGAATCCACCACGTGGCATATGTGGAGAACTTGTATCCACGCCGGTATTCGAACTTGTCCACGGCCTTCATCAGGCCGATGTTGCCTTCCTGAATCAGGTCGAGGAACTGCAAACCGCGGTTGGTATATTTCTTCGCGATTGAAACCACCAGACGCAGGTTGGCCTCGATCAGCTCGCGCTTGGCCTGCTCCGCGTCCATGTCGCCCTGGATGATCTCGCGCTGGGTGCGCTTGAGCTCCTGAAACGACACTCCCGCTTCGACTTCGAGTTTTTCTACCTCGCTGCGGACGGCGCGTGACTGGCGGCGATATTCTTTCTTCTGCTCCTCGCTGCGAGTCGCCTCGGCTTTGCGCTCCAGGTTCTGCGACTGGCGATCGAGCGAGCGCATACCGTCCACGGTCTTGTTGACCCGCTCAATCAGCCGCTTGCGCTCGTTGTTGGTGAATCCCAACTTTCGCATCGCCAATGAAACGCGAACAATCGCCCGTGCCAGATTGCGGCGGGCGCGGCGATGGTCCTTGGGACGCTTCTTCTGCGAAACGGTTGCGTACTTCTCTTCGAGGACGTTGGCCTTCTTGTACAGCTTGGCCATGTCGTCGATTTTGCCGGTGAACTCGTTCAGGCGGTTCTGCAGGATTTCGTCGGTGATCTCTTCCTCATCGAAGGTGACCACTTCCTTGATCGAGCGGACGCCCTTCTTGAGGTCTTCGCCCATCGCCAGCAATTCGCGGATCACGATCGGCGAACGAGACAGAGCCTTGAGCACTCGCAACTGTCCGCGCTCAATGCGCTTGGCAATTTCCACTTCGCCTTCGCGCGTGAGCAGCGGCACCGTCCCCATTTCGCGGAGATACATGCGGACAGGGTCATTGGTTTTTTCCAGGGCTCCGGGGGTCAAGTCGAGCTCAACGTCCTCAGAGCCTTCTTCAGCTTCTTCGAATTTCTTATCGAGCGCGGAGGAAGGCAACTTCGGCCCCTCCAGCACATCGATTCCTTGCGTACCGATGGTGGTCAGCAGATCATCCAGGTCTTCGGGACTGTGCACATCGTGCGGGATCAGGTCATTGACCTGGTCGTAGGTGAGATATCCCTTTTCTTTCCCGGTATCGATCAGCTTTTTAATATCGTCGAATTTATCGTCTAGGGCCAAAACGTGTCCTCAAACAACTCAATTCGCTCTCGTGGGAGCGTGTGATACAGTCTCAAAGGGTGGGAATCTGGGGTGGCGCGGGATTGTGCATCTAGCACAAACTCGTTGATGTTAGCACATAAGTGCCACAGCGTCTATCACTTGCCGCAGAACTTCTGCCCCGGCCTCTATCCCCACCTTCCCTAGATACTTAGATGGCTGCGGGTGCCATTTTGTTTCACCCCCTTTCTTGCAGTAGCGCTCAGACGGCGATTGCGGTCCCGCTGTCCGCTATTCCCGGATCCATCAGCGCCCGCTTGAGACGCATTTTCTCCTGCAGCAGTTCCTGCAGCTGTGCCGGCTCCTTACCCCCCGCAGACTGCAGCTCCCGCTGCACCTGCTCCAGACGCCGTCGCAAATGAATTTTCCTGAGTGCCCGTACCGCCCCATCCAGTCGCTCAGCAGTTAATTCTTCATCTTCTTTCAGCAGGATCGAAGCCAGCAGCCTGCGGTCCGCCTCCGAGCGGGGTAGGTCCATTACATCGGCAACATCGGAAGCAGCATTGAGCAGCGCCTCCGCCAGCGACTCCGTTGCCAGCCCGTGATGCAGACCTTCATTGTGCAAGGCATACTGTGCCTGCCGCGCGGGATCAAACTCTTCTTCAGCTCCATCTCGCGCAGAGAGATGCTCTTCTCCGGGCTGCATCTGTTGTGCCGAGGCCAATGCCCGGATAAGGATGCGCTCAGAATCCGTGACCTGCGCCTCCGCCGGGGCCTTCACGGCCGCCGCCGCCCGCGTCCCGGCAGCGTGTTTCAATTCTTGTCGCAGCACCGACGAATCAATGCCGAGCTTCTGCGCAATTTCATGCGCCAGTTCGTCGCGCACAATCCGGCTCGGAACGCGCTGAATGTGTGGCAGCAGGTGGTTCACCGCTTTGACTTTACCCTCCGCGCTGCGCACCGGGAATTGCGCACGGGCACGTTCGATCAAATAATCGAAATATTTTTGGGAATTCTTGAGAGCAGTCCCATACGCGTCTTTGCCTTTGCGTCGAATGAACAGGTCAGGATCGAAGCCTTGCTCCAGGGTTAGAACCTTGATCTGAAATTCCTCTTCCACCAACAGCCCCAGAGTCCGCTCCGTGGCCTTGGCCCCAGCCGTGTCCGGATCAAAATTCACCACAACATTCTTGGAAAAGCGCCCGACCAGCTTCGCCTGCAACTCCGTGAATGCCGTGCCTGAGCTGGCAATCACGTTGTGAAAGCCAGCGGCGTAAACGGAAATGCAATCCATTTGCCCCTCGACCAGCACGGCGTAGTCGAGCTTTCGCATAGCCTCCTTGGCATGGTCCAGATTGAATAGGACTCGCCCCTTGGAGTAAATCGCCGTCTCAGGAGAATTCAAATATTTCGGCCGGGACTTTTCGTCTGTAGCCAAGGTGCGCCCGGTGAAAGCCATCACTTTGCCCGCTTCGCCGCGAATGGGAAACATCACCCGGTCGCGAAACTTGGAATACATAGAAGCCGCTGCTAGCTTCTGGCTGCTAGCTTCTGGCTTTTCCTCGAGGCTCTTGTCATTCCGAGCGGGCGCAAGCCCGGGAGCCATCTGCTCTTGCTGAGAGCCGATGGCTGACAGCTGAGAGCTGCCGGGCTGGAGCCTGGAAGCTGAAGCCTGAAGCCCGCTTTCCTGCTTCCAGGAAAACAGCCCACTCTCCCGCAAAACTTCTCCGCTGAACTCACTCTTCAAACGATCGCGCAGCAGAAATCCGGAATCCGGCGCATACCCAATGCGAAATTCCGCAATCGTTTCTTCATCCAGCTCCCGGCCCAACAAATATTCCCGCGCCCGGGCTCCCTCCGGACCCTTCAAACATTCCTGAAAAAAGCCGCAAGCGCGCTCGTGGACCTCCAACAACTGAGTCCGCAGCCGCGCTTCCTTAGCCTCCGCCGGATTCGAATAGCTGGCCTTGGGCAGCGCCATCCCCAGCTTCTGCGCCACGAATCGCACGGCCTCGGGGAAGGTGATGTTCTCGATTTTCTGCACGAAGCTGAACACGTCCCCGGAGATGCCACACCCGAAGCAGTGATAGAACTGGCGCGTAGCATGCACCGAAAATGACGCCGTCTTCTCCCCATGAAATGGACAAAGCCCCGACCAGTTTTGCGCCCCAGCCCTTTTCAGCTTGACGTAGTCCCCCACAATGCGAACGATGTCCGCCTGCTGTTTAACCGTGTAAGCGAAGTCGCCGGGGTTAGCCATGAATGAGACGCCATGATCCGCAGGAATTGTGACGTAGAAAATCTCTCAAGGGAATATAGCAGGAGAGTTTGACTGCGGAAAACCTGTGGAAAGTTGACTTTAGTAGTTGATGCGATAGGAAAAGCGTCCTCTTCTCTTGCATTTCATGCTGAGCGTGGTGAGACATTCGCTGGCGCATGGCCTCCCGGAGTCGAAGCAGCCCTTACCAGAAACAAGCTGTGAGCACGATCACAAACAAAGCACAGCCGCACTAAATCGGAAGCGCCGCACTGCCCTTTCATCTGCAGGGGTTCGCCGTCTGGTCAGGAGCCAGGCTCAACCTGCCTGGCTCCTTTACCCCCGCAACTCCACCACAGTCGCCCCCCCTCCGCCCTCATTTTGCGGAGGCTCCGCCACCGATTCCACATGCGGATGCTCTTTCAACAACTGCCGCAGCGCCTTGCGCAGAATGCCCATGCCGCTGCCATGCACCACGCGCACGCGTGTCAGACCGGCGAGAAATGCCTGGTCAATGAATCTCTCGACTTCACGCGAGGCATCGTCGACCGTGCGTCCAATCACGTTGATTTCGCTGGGCACGTTCTGGCTCTCACGCTCGAGCGACACCGAAATGCCTCGCGCCCGCGCCGCTTTCACTGGAGAATCCGCCGCCCGCGCATCACCCTGGCCGATCAGCACCTCCGCAATATCGTCACGTGCGATCTTCATTTTCATGGCGCCGACAACGACTTCGAAGTGACCCTCATCCAATTTTCGCGACACCAGCGCCGGACGTCCTGTCGATTTCAGTTTCACCTTGTCGCCCTCGGAAACATGTTTCACCAGCTGCGGCTGGGCGTGAGGATCGCCACGATCCGCCCCGGTCGCGTGTGCCACTACTGTCGAGTCGAACTGCTCGCGGAATTCGCGACGCAATTTCGCGATCCGCCGCTCGGCATCTTTGGAAAGCTTCTGCGCTGCTGCCCGTTCCTGAATCGCATTCACCGCCTCGCGGGCATGATATTCGAAATCGCGCAACACGCTTTCCAGCTTCTTTTCCATTTCGCGGACCTTCGCCAGCTGTTCCTTCTTGCCTTCCACAGCCAGATGCGCCTTCTCCCGCTCCAGTTCCTGTTCGCGCTGGTTCAGAAGTAACCTCTTACTCTCAGCCGTGCGCAGCTCGGCATGCAGGCGATCGAGAAACTCGCCCACATCACGGGCCTGCGTTCCTAATCGACCCCGCGCTGCCTCGATGATCGCCGGATTCAGTCCCAGCCTCTTCGCAATGTTGATCCCCGCCGACGCCCCCGGCACGCCTACTTTCAATTCGTAAGTCGGCTGCAAAGTGGCCTCATCGAAACCCACTGCCGCATTCGCCACGCCCGGCGTATTGGCTGCATAAACTTTCAACGACGTGTGATGCGTCGAAATCACCGACATGCAGCCAACCGCCGCAAAGTGCCCGGCAATCGCCACCGCGAGGGCCGCGCCCTCTTCCGGATCAGTAGCCGATCCCAACTCGTCCAGCAGCACCAGAGATTGCTCGGTCGCAGTCTGCGAAATGAAATCAATATTGGTGACGTGAGCCGAGAACGTCGAAAGATTCTGTTCAATCGATTGATAATCGCCAATATCTGCCAACACCGCATCGAACGCGGGCAACTCCGCCCGATCGGCTGGAACCGGAATGCCCGACTGCGCCATCAACGCCAGCAGTCCAACGGTTTTGAGGGTGATCGTCTTTCCGCCAGTGTTGGGGCCAGTGATCACCAACTGCCGCCGTGCGCCCTCGAGTTCCACACTCACCGGAACGACGCTCGCCCCTTTGAGCTTGAGATTCCGCTCTAACAATGGATGCCGGGCATTGTGCAGAACAAGCCGGCCGCTGTGCGACAACCCATTCTCGGCGCTGAGCGTTACTGCGACGCACTTGTAATCTTCCGCAAAGCACGCTTTGGCAAACTGTAACTCCAACTCGCCCAGCACCGCCGCCGCCTCCCCTATCGCCTCTGCCAGCTCAGCAATACGCCGCGTCATCTCCAGCAGGATGCGGTGAATCTCCGCCAGCTCCTCATCCAGCAACCGCACCAGTTCGTTGTTCTGCTCGATCGTCTCCAGCGGCTCCACAAACACGGTCTGCCCGCTAGAACTGGCACCGTGTACCACACCCTGCACCCGCCGCTTTTGTTCGGTCTTCACCGGAATCACAAAGCGCTCGCCGCGTATGGTGATCAGCTCATCCTGCACTGCGCCATCCTCGGCCAGTCGACGCAGGTAACCGCGTAGAGATTCCTGAATCGCTCGCCTTTGCTTTTCAATTTCTCGGCGTACCCGCGCCAGTTCTGGCGACGCGCGGTCTTCGAGAGTTCCATCCGGCTGGATCTTGTTGCGGAAAAATCGCAGGAATTCCGTGAAGTCGGCAACCCGTTCCGAAAGCGCCCGCACCCGACACCACTCTGACTTCATGCTCGCCGGCGGATGTAACGCAATTTCCCGCCACTCGGCGGCGCGATCCACCACGAGCACGACATCCCGGATCTCCGCTGTCTCCAATGCGGCCCCGGCAATACGCGCCTTATCGAGGAGCTTCGCCATCCCGAGCAGTCCGGAAAAATCGAATCGACCTCCCGCGCGACGGAATTCTCGAACCTCCTCCGCCAACTGTTGCTGCTCGTCGATCCAACTGCGGTCCGTTGAAGGTGTAAGCCCATCGATTCGCTGCCGGCCTAGGGTCGAAAAGCTATATCCGCGCAGCAGTTCGCGCAAAGCGTCGAACTCGAGAACCCGCGCCGAGCTGTGCAGTAGTCGCAGAGAATCCATCAGGGATGATGTTACTAGAGGGGGATGAAAAGCGAGCCGAACAGGTACCCGTCGATTTCTACTGGTGCAGGCCGCTAGCCTTGCGATGGAACCCGGCACAATTGGAACCTGACAACCGGAACTCTCTCGTCACGCTCTCGCCGCCACAGCTTTGATGGCCGCGTCAGTCGCCACGGGCAACCGCAGGACAAAAAGTGCTCCACCTTCCGGCTTGTTCTGGCAGGTAATTTGTCCCTGGTGATCCTGGATCACCCCATAGACTGCACTCAGGCCCAGGCCCGTGCCCTTCCCGATCGGCTTGGTGGTATAGAAAGGATCGAACACACGCTGCGGCTCGCGGATGCCGGACCCAGTGTCGGAGAACTGTATGACTACCTCCCGGGTTTGCCGCTGCGCGATGATGTGCAGCGATCCGCCGCCAGTTTCTTCTAACGCGTCCACGGCGTTTTCCACGATCTGCACGAACGCCTGGAAAAGCTGGTTGGCGTTTCCCCAAACCAGCGGAAGCTCAGGATCTATGAAGGTTTCCGCTCGAATCCCGCCCGCTCGCCGCTGCAGCTCCAGCATCAGAATGCTACGCTGCACCAGCGTCGCCACGTCTACCAGAGTCTTCTCGGCAGGACTCTCTTGGGCGAAACTGAGCAGGTCTGACACCAAGTCACGAGTTCGCCTCGCCTGGTTTACAATCTTGCGCACCAGGACGTCTTGCTCGTCGGTCAACCGTTGATTCGACCAGAGCTGCTCGGAGTACGTCATAATAGCCGTCAGTGGATGGTCAATCTCGTGCGCCGCCCCAGCCACCAAATGGCCCAGGGAGGCAAGCTTTTCCTTCTGGACCAGGTGACTCTGCAACCGCTCCCGGTTCTCATAGCCGCTGCGCGATTCGTCCAAAAGGCGCATGAGTGCCTGGTCTTGCAGATACTGCCGTAGGAAAACAAACGCGCCCAGCACGACCATGGCTGCCAAGACGGTGAATAGTCGAAAAACGCGGGACCCTTCAGCGGACCGGTCGAACAGGAACGTCCACAATCCCAGCGCGGGCAGCGAAAGAATCGCCAACATGGCCAGTCGCGGTGTAATCGCTCGCTGCCCGATCCCAGGCTTCGCGGGGGCAGCCTCCAGTTGCCATTGCCGTGCTGTCAGAGCGGTGGCCGCCATCCAACTGATGGCGGCCACTAAGGGAACGTCGTACCAGCTGCCGGAGTAATAGCGGCCACTTGCCAAGGCAACATTCGTAAGTTGCGAGCTGACGAGGTATAAGGCGCAGGCCACGAAAAAGTTCAGGTACAAACGCCTCCACGGCGCCGAGGATCTCCATGCGGCAAATCCTATGAGTGTAATTAGCAGCACATGTTGCACCTGGTACAGCAAAAGGTAGTGCTGATCATATGAGGCGACGTTCAGCGTGACATATTGATCGGGAAAAACTAAAAACGCATACAGGAACATCCACCACACCAGCAGCATGAGAAAATTCAGCGTGCTGAGGTGGAATCTCTGCCCCTGCTTGAGTTGGTGCGGACTCCAGGCTACAGCCGCGATCATCGGTATCAGGTGGAAGAACAGAATGATGTCCACGAAATACGGATCAGGGACATTCTTGCGCAGTACCACTTCGCAAAACACCCAAGTTCCTTGGTTAAACGTCCAACCGACAAGGCCCGCTGCCATTAATCCCCAAAACCAGCGCTCCCGTCCCGGCCTGATCATGGCATTCGCCACCATGATGCCGCCCGCGACCAGCATTGCCACAAAGACGAAAATGTCGGAAAATGCGGTCAGCCCGGCGCTGCGCTGCGCGGCCAGACACACCGCGGCGAACGCGAGCGAGACTCCGCCTGCGGTCGCAAACCAGCGAAAACGCCCTAACCCACCCATCCTGGTTTATTTTATTGATGAGAATCGGCCTTGGCGGTCAGCTTCCGGGTCTCCGAAGTTACTTTCGTCATACTTCAAAGAGCGCTCAAGTTCCGGGCCGGCCGGTGAAAGACCAATGGAATCAGCATCTGCTAAAATCAGACGGGAATTAACCTGTCGGTGGGAGCTGAACTGGGTCGAACTCAGTCCTCTAGAGCGGGCATAGAGCGGGCACTCCGGCTCCTGCTTTTTCACTTTGGATTGTTGATCCTGTGAGCTTCCGGTGCAATCATGGCATTTCCTGAAACTCGTCTTCGCCGACTGCGTCGCACCGGACCACTTCGCGACCTGGTTCGCGAAACTCGCCTCAGCGCAGAATCCTTCGTCTATCCCATCTTCGTCTGCCCGGGAAAGGGCGTACGCAAGGAAATCCGCTCCATGCCCGGAGTCTTCAACCTCTCCGTCGACCAGGTTGTTAAAGAGGCCCGTGAAGCGCGTGGGCTGGGAGTGTCCTCGGTAATTCTGTTCGGCCTGCCCGAGAAAAAAGACGAAGTAGCCACCGGAGCCTGGACCGACGACGGCGTCGTGCAACAGGCGGCCCGCGCCATCAAGAGCGAAATTTCTGACCTCATTCTTATTGGCGACGTCTGCCTTTGCGAGTACATGTCGCATGGTCATTGCGGCATCGTACGCAAGCCGTCAGCCCCCAAGTCCCTCGGGGCGGCAGCGACGAGCGCCATCACGGTGGCGGTCGAGCCCCATGAGAAGATGAAGGCCATCGAGGCGGCGGCAGCAGTTGCAGCGCGAGCCACGCAGCCCGAATTCGAGATTGACAACGACGCCACGCTCGACCTGCTAGCACGCACGTCGGTCTCGCTCACCCGCGCCGGCATCGACGTTATTGCACCCTCCGACATGATGGATGGACGTGTCGCCGCCATCCGCCGCGCCCTCGACGGCGCCGGCTGCATCAACACGCCCATTCTTTCTTACGCAGCCAAGTTTGCCTCCGGCTTCTACGGACCATTCCGCGAAGCCGCCGACTCCGCTCCGCAATTCGGCGACCGCCGCTCTTACCAGATGGATCCGGCAAACGTGCGCGAGGCTATGCGCGAAATCGACCTCGACATCGCGGAAGGCGCCGACATGATCATGGTCAAGCCGGCGCTTCCCTATCTCGATGTCATCGCCGCCGCTCACGCCCGCTTCGACCTCCCGCTAGCCGCATATCAGGTCTCCGGCGAATATGCCATGATCGAAGCCGCCGCCCGCAATGGCTGGATCGAGCGCGACCGCGTCATGATGGAATCTCTAGTCGCGATCCGCCGCGCCGGCGCAAGTATTATCGTTACCTACTACGCCAAAGAAGCCGCTAAGCTGCTGCGTTGACCCGCAAGGGGATTCTGCGGGTGGCTCCAATCGCTTCCCTTTTCAAGAGTCCCAACCCAGTCATTGTTTGGCCATTTCCGGGTGTTCCACGTGGAGACTTTCCACTGTGGGCCCGTGTTTCCACGCGAACCCTTCGCCTACGCGCCCGTCGCACCCTGGCCGCTGGCGAACTTCACGTCCACAAGCCGCCGGTCTTCATCGGACACTTTAAACATGTCGCGCGGCTTCAGATTCATAAAGCTGGCCACGAACACCGCCGGAATCTGGCCGATGCGCGTGTTGTAGGTATTGACGTCGTCGTTGAAAAACTCGCGGCGGTCAGCGATACGCTCTTCGAGTTCACTGATACGGTTCTGCAGCTTGAGAAAGTTTTCATTGGCCCTTAGCTGCGGATAGTTCTCCGCTACCCCGAATAGGCCGCGCAGCGCGCCCGTCATCATCACGTCGGCCTGCGCTTTCTGACGCACGCTGGCCGCGTTCATCGAGGCATGCTGCATGTATCCCTTCACTGTCTCCACCAGGTTCGGAATCTCGTCGTGGCGCTGCTTGAGCAGCACGTCAATATTGGCCCACGCGCGGTCGTTGTCGTTGCGCAGGCGCACCAATTCATTGTAGAGAATCACAACGTAGATCGCCACGCCGACAATCAGCAGAAGAAACGCAGCTTCGGTCACGATGCCGCTGTCCATTCCGGGGCCTCCTAAGATTCAGCCTTATCGAACATGCCTCACGCTTGCGGCAAATGCTATCCGAAGAAATGGGGTCACGCAATTAATGCGTAAGGCGCTCCCGCAGCGGCACACCCGCACCAGACCATAGTAAGACCGCCGGTTCCGATGGAGCCTGATATTGCTGCGTAGCCTTCAGCACCCAGCCTTCAGCACCCTGTTTCCCGGCTGCATGCTGAGTGCTGATTGCTTTTTTAAAGCGCGAAGTAGGTTTTCTTGTGCAGCAAGCTGTTCTCGTCGCCGATCATCAGATGCTGCTCGGAACCCTTGGTGGTGACGAGCAGGCGAAACGCGGCGGTGCCCTTGGGAAGGTCGAATTCGAGCTGCGTGGTGTAGGAGTCGGTGGGTTTTAGAGGCGTATCCAAGGGTGTTCCATGAACGGCTGCGGGCGAATACTCACGTGCGCTCGGGTCGATGAGCCGCAGGATCCGGGGGTTAGGGGTGAGAGTGGCGTCCTTGGGGCGTCGGGAAGAGATTGTGGTCTCGTCGAAGCGCGTGCGCAGGGTCACAAAGTAGCGGGTCGTGAGGGCAGCGGACTCGGTCTTTACCTCAACCACCGAATAGGCCAGATGGCAGTCGATTTCGCAGAAATACTTTTCCTGGCCGCGGTTCAGCACGCTGTCGTGGCTGACCAGCGAAAGGCCGAAAAGAAAGCTGAAGTAGACGACGGCTCCGGCGGCCACGAGCAACGCCATGGCGCGAGCAATCCTGGGCTTGCGTATGAACCAGGCGACGAGCGCAGCCGCGGCGGCGACGAAGGTTCCTGCGCAGGCGGCGAGGAACCCGAGCACCGATGCCGGGGCCGGGAAATTCATATTACTGATGGGGGGGTTGCACATGGAGGGATCTCCAAGCTCATAATGTACTTTGGGTTACAAAGTTTGTGATGGCAAAAAAAAGCCTCAGTCCTCGCGGGTAAGGCGGATCCACTCTTCCATCTGATCGAGATACTGGCTTAAGGCGCGTCTACCGGCAGCGTTCAGACGATATTGGGTGCGGGGGACGCGGCCCTCAAAATATTTCGAACATGAGATGTATTGCGCGTCTTCGAGTTTGCGGGCATGCACGCTGAGATTGCCGTCCGTGGTCTTTAGGATCCGCTTGAGGTCGTTGAAGCTCAGTGAATCATTGGTCGCCAGTGCGCTCACAATTCCCAGACGAATGCGCTCGTGAATCAAGCGATCGAGTTCCGGCAATGCCGGCGCGTGTTGAGGAGCACTGGGCCGCGGGAGGGATCCCATCCTTGCTGGCTTTCGCTGTTGGGCCGAAGCTTTAGCCACCATGCCGCCTCGCGATGAGTGCTCCAAACAAGACGTGCAGACCGCCGAAACCTGCGGCCAGAAACCAGTTTCCCCATACCACGGGCGCCATGACCGCGAGCGCTCCCATAGCCATGAAGCAAATTCCCATGACCGGAACTAGAGGCACGGAAAAAGCGCCTCCCGTCACGATGCCTGCTCCATAGAGCAGGAGCCATGTGGCGGGCAGCGCGGATTGCATGCCGGCACGAACAAGAAAAAATGTCAGCACTGCTCCCGAGGTGAGAGGAGGAAGGAGGCCGAGCGCAACTTTGCGTCCCGGGCCGGTAAACAGCGGCAAGCCTCGGCGGCTGGCCTTCCAGGCCATGAAAAGCAGAGCGATCGTAACCGCGAGAATGGCCTCGGCGAGCCACACCCGAAGCCACGCGAAAGCATTGGGCTGACGCGCCGCGAGGTAAGCCGCGGCTAAAGCTGTTAGCCCGAGGACGATCAGGCCCCATCCGGAAACGGCAGTAAAGGCGACCGAGCGCTCCATGGTCTGGCGGATGAAACGGAGGTCGTCGGCCGCGCCGCCGGGTAGTGATCGATGGAAATGTTGCGGGCGGCGGAGGCGGTGTTGAGGGTGCTCTACCATGATCGCGGAAAGCATAGCTGTGCAATTCGGTTTTGTCAAGTACTCTGTATCACAAAGTTAAGGGATTGCCTGGCGGAACGATCTCCACCGCGAAGTCCTTAGGCCAGCAGCAAAATGTTTGCCAGCCGCCAGTAGAAGAGACTGTCGAGAGCTGCGGGATTAGACTTTCGTTATGGCAGATTTTGGTAAGGTCCTGGCGCTTTTGGGAGTAATTCTGGCGGTGGCCGGCATGGTGATGGTGTGGCTGGGTCGGACCGGTTTGCCTTTAGGGCGGCTGCCCGGGGACATGGTTTACCGGGGAAAGAATGCGACGTTTTATTTTCCGCTGGCCACATCACTGCTTCTGAGCGTTGTGCTTTCGTTTGTGCTGTACGTGATCGGCCGGTTTCGTCGCTAGGCGCCCGTCTCCTGGGTCGCGAGTGTCTGGTCGCCGACCTCCGCTCCTGCCTCATTGAAGGGCGGGGAACTCACGGAGCTGGCTGCTGCGGTACACTGCCCTCGATGTCTTCTCTGAGTGGACAGTTCGGATTTAACTTTGTTCCGTCGGACCGCCGGGTGTGGACGGTGCGGGATTTGGTGGCGGCCGTGCGGTCGCACATCGAACACGAGTATTCCGACGCCTGGGTGGAGGGAGAAATCTCGAATTTCCGGGCGCCGGATTCCGGACATCTCTACTTCACGCTGAAGGATGGCGATGCGCAGATTCGCGTTGTGATGTTTCGCTCCGCAGCGCGTTTGCTGCGCTTTCGCCCCGCAGATGGCATGCAGGTGGTGGTCCGGGGGCGAGTAACGATTTATGAAGACCGGGGTGAGCTGCAGATTTCCGCCGAGTATCTCGAGCCCAAAGGCGCGGGATCGTTGCAAGTGGCGTTTGAGCAACTGAAGGCCAAGCTGGCAGCCGAGGGGTTATTCTCTGCCGATCGCAAGAAAGCGATTCCGTCTTTGCCGGCCCGCATTGGCATCGTTACCTCCCCGCAGGCGGCAGCGCTGCGCGACATTCTGAATGTGTTGCGGCGGCGGCACCGCTCGGTGAATGTGGTCATTTACCCGGCGCAAGTGCAGGGTGAAACGGCGGCTGCGGAGGTGGCCTCAGGCATTCGCTATTTCAGCCGGCAACGCAATGTGGAGGTCATCCTGGTGGCGCGTGGCGGTGGGTCGGCCGAAGATCTGGCGGCATTCAATGATGAAGGACTAGCGCGCACAGTGGCAGCTTCCAATGTTCCCGTGATTTCGGCGGTAGGGCACGAGACGGATTTCACTATTCTCGACTTCGTATGCGATTTACGCGCGCCCACCCCTTCGGCCGCGGCGGAGTTGGTGATACGTTCGCGCCAGGAAGTCGACGAGCATGCGGCAGCACTGCACGAGCGCCTGTCTCGAGCGCTGCGTTATCGGCTCCTTATCATGCGGCAGACGCTCACCCAGTTGGCGCAGCACGGGGCTTTCGGCCGCATGGTGGACCTGATCCGCCAGCGGCAGCAGAAACTGGACGATTTGACCCACCGGGCAGAGAGAGCGCAGAGGCAGCTGCTTGAACCGATGCGGCGGCGGTGGGAAACAGTGTCGGCGACGGTGCGGCACTATGACTTACGGCTGGTGCTTTCTGGAATGCGGAAGGAATTGAGCGCCGTGACCGGGACTCTGCTGGCTGCAATGCGTAACCTGCTGTTGCAAAACCGGGTCCGCAGCGACCGCTTGGGCACGGCTTTGGAAGGTCTGTCGCCGACGGCGATTCTGGAGCGCGGTTACGCTCTGGTCTTTGATGCTTCGGGCAAGCTGGTTAAGGACGCGAGCCGCGTGCATGCTGGTGAGGAGATCTCGGCCCGGTTGGCACGCGGAGAGATTCACGCGACGGTGCAAAAGAAACGCACCTAACCCAGCACCTGAAGGTGGCATTACAATGAGCACGGTCTACCTCGGATTCGCGGTGGGAGCGAGGTCCCGATGACGCAGTTGCCGGCCCCATGGACAACAATATCGGTGGCCCTCGACATTTTGCTGGTAGCCGTGGTCTTTTACCAGGTGCTGGTGATGATTCGCGGCACGCGCGCGGCACCCATGCTGGCCGGCGTGGCCGTAGTTGCCATCATTTTCTACCTGGCCCGTGTCGGTGAACTCACAACCCTCAACTGGTTGATAAGCCGGTTGGTACCCTACGTTCTCTTCGCTCTCATTGTCGTTTTCCAATCAGAGATTCGACACGTCCTCGCCGATGTGGGACGACGCCTGAGGTTTGGGCGAGCGTCGGCGAGCGAGAGCGACACCTACGATGACATTGTTTTGGCGGCGAATCTATTCTCCCAGCACCAGACCGGGGCGCTGATCGTGATTGAGCGGGAGATTGGACTGAGAACCTATATAGAGAGTGGCGTTCCGCTGGATGCACGTTTGTCGTACGACCTGCTGGCGACAATTTTCCGGCCTAGCGCCCCGTTGCATGACGGCGCGGTTATCGTCCAAAAAGAGCGCGTTGCGGCCGCGGCATGTTTTTTGCCGCTCTCGATGAATCCGGTGCTTTCAACGCAATTGGGGACGCGTCACCGGGCTGGTATGGGCATAACCGAAGAAACGGATGCAATCGCGGTAATCGTTTCCGAGGAAACCGGGGCGATCAGTGTTGCCGTAGGCGGGAAGATCGAGCGTGACCTTTCGGTGGAGCAACTGCGTGAACGGCTGAGCGGTGAGTTGCGCCGCTACATGTCTCCGGTCACGTTGCCGACTGCGATTGCGCCGGAAGATGAAAGCGATGCAGCCCTGGATTCTCCGCGACGGGCCGCTGGATCACGAAGTGACGACACGGACTCCCTGCTGGGACCGGGACGCTAGCCATGAAGGAATTGTTTCGGCGCTATGTGCTGCACAATTTTGGATTGAAAGTATTGTCGCTATTGATCGCAACGGGCCTGTGGATGGCGATTTCTCCCGAGAATCAGCCGGCGGAAATGGCTCTGCGGGTACCGATCGAGTTTCACCAGGTGCCGGATAATATTGAGATCAGTTCGGCGAACATTCCGGAGGCGCAAGTGCGGGTGCGCGGACCGGAGCGATTAATCCGGCAGTTGCGGTCTACGGACGTGCATGCTGAGATCGGCTTGGCCGATGTCAAACCGGGCGAGCGTACTTTTGATCTGACCTCAGGTCAAATCCATCCGCCACGCGACGTGAGTGTCGTACAAGTGTTGCCCGGGCAATTGCACCTGGACTTTGATACGCGGCTCAGCCGTGAAGTTGAAGTGCATGCCCGCGTGACCGGCAACTTTGTGGCGGGCGAGCAGATTGCGCAGCTTCTGGTCGATCCCGCGAAAATCACGATTACCGGGCCGCGACGTCACGTGGAACTGGTGGACTCTGCCACAACCGATCCCGTGGACGCTTCCGGGACCATGACGCGAGCTGTGTTTGTGACCAACGTGTATGTCTCCGATCCGCTGGTGCAGGTGGTGCAGCCGACGCCGATTCATGTGACTGTAATTATGGGAAAGTCGCCTGGGACGCCGAGCGCCCCCTGACGCACAGTCGGGGACCTTCGATATTGTCCTGCTGTTGCCGTCCTCGTTTATCATCCTCGTGGTTCTTATGATTATTCTGTTTGATCATTTGATCTGAAATCGAATTTGTTATGAGCCAGCAAACACGGCAGTTATTCGGGACGGATGGCATTCGGGGTGTGGCGGGAGAATTTCCGCTCACGACGCAGAGCACGTATCTGATTGGGCGGGCTCTGGGGCACGATCTGATTCGGTCAACGCGGACCGCGCAAGCGGTGATTGGTCAGGACACGCGAGAATCCAGCCGATGGATCGCGGATCGCGTGGCAGCAGGACTGGTTTCGGTCAGTGTGGAAGTACATAGCGCTGGCGTGATCACTACCCCCGGGGTTGCGTATCTTGCCCGGTCGCGGGGGTTGGCGGCCGGGGTCGTGATCTCCGCTTCCCACAATCCCTGGACGGATAACGGGATCAAAGTTTTTTCTGGCGACGGTTACAAGCTGACAGACGCGCGCGAGCTGGCCATGGAGAAAGAGATTTTTGCCCTATTGCAGAATCCAGCAGCGGCGGAGGGAGTTACTGGAACAGCTCCGGCGCCGAGTCTTCCGGGAGAGGCGGGATTGCGGCATGCCTACATCGAGTGGCTGGCGGGCAGCGTGTCTTCCGACTTGAGCAAGATGCGGGTGTTGGTGGATTGCGCAAATGGGGCGGCTACGGCTGAGGCTCCTGAGTTGTTTCGGCGGATGGGAATTCAGGCGACATTCATGCAGGGGGCTCCGGATGGGAAAAATATCAACGAGGGTTGCGGGGCGCTGCATCCGGAGACGCTAGCTGCGGCTGTGGCAGAGTCGGAGGGGAGGTTTGATCTGGGAGTGACGTTTGACGGCGATGCGGACCGGGCTCTATTTTGTGATGCGCATGGGCGCGTGGTCAATGGCGACGGCGTGCTGCTGATTGCGGCACGCGATCTGCATAGCCGTGGGAAATTGAACGGAGAAATGGTGGTGGCCACGACCATGTCGAATATGGGATTGGAGATTGCGCTGAAACGATCTCACATTTCCATGTTGCGAGCGAATGTTGGCGACAAGTATGTGCTCGAGGAGATGCTGAAGACTGGCGCGACTCTGGGTGGAGAGCAGTCGGGGCATATTCTTTTTCGGGATGGCGAGGCGACTACTGGCGATGGTTTGCTCACAGCGCTGCGCGTGATGGACATGGTGCTGCGAAGCGGACGTTCGCTGGCGGAGCTGGCCGGTGATCTAAAAGTTTTTCCACAAAAGATTCAGAATGTGCGCGTGCGGGAGAAAGTTCCGTTTTCGCAGGTTCCCGAGATTCAGCGGGCGATCGAAGCGGCGGAGCGCGAGCTGGATGGAAACGGGCGCGTGGTGGTTCGGTATTCGGGGACGGAGGCCTTGGCGCGAGTCATGGTGGAAGCGGAGTCGGAAGAGAAGATGAAGGCGCTGACAGCGGTGATTGCTGGCGCTATTCAGAAGGCGCTCGGGGTGTGACGGTCCCGAATTCGCTTCTCGCGGAAGTAAAAAAGTGCGAGGGTCGTTCGCTTCGCTGAGGATGACAGGGGCTATAAAACAGTCCGTGTCTTAAGGCATAGCGCTTTCGGTCGATAGCCGCGTAGGTGGGGTTGGTAGCCTCCAGGAGAAAAAAGCGTCTGCACGCGCACGCATGGTTACAGGATCCACCCCTCAAGCCTTTGCACCGAAAAAACCGGGCCCCTGATCAGATTAGTACTCCATCAAAATCTTAAACCATTCGTCACGGCAGCTCAGCATGACAAGATTGCCAGGATGACGAGATTTAAACCAGGAGTCCTGGAGGCTAGGGGGCTGTGTAGCCCTCTTTTTCTTTGAGTAGGTTAGCGTTCTCCATCCTGCCATTTTTGACCCCTTCAGCCCTCCGTAGTGATCAATGAGAACTTAACAGAGACCAGATTCTCACTGAAGGAAAAGAGAGGCAATGAGGACCTCTAACAGGACCTCTCGCCTCGCGATTCTGATCTCCGTTCTAGTTCCCATCAAGATTTTCGGCAGAGACGCAGAGGTTAGCCCATAGATAAGCGAACGGCTATTTCGTTAGTGGTTCGTTTCGCATCTTGTGTTGATGCGCCCTGAGCGCTATCCGACTTTTTTTTTGTGGCTCTTGAGCGGTTTGGCCTTGAGTACCTCCGAGAGTCGTTGGTACTCCGAATAGACCAGACTCTGAGGCGGATGTGTCAGTGCATTGGCCACTGCGTTCTCCTCGGAGCGGCACTCTTCAGCGATAGCGAAGAGCCGACGTGCTTCTGCGTGATCTGGCATGGGTTGATGGTATATCGAAATCCAGCATGGGTTTTACCCTAAGGTATCAGAGCAGCCTCGATGCCCATTGGCAGTCGAATACTCGTCGCAAGGATTATTGACCTGTGTTTAGAGGGAATCATGCCTTCAGGCGTTCGTCTCAGCACGGGTCTTGGTGCGTTGTTGGGGTTGGTCTTTTGCGACCACTCGCCGGTCACGATGCGGGTCGGTGCGGGGCTGCCCCGTACTGAGTTCGGTTTTCTGTCTGGGAGCGGCTCCTATTAGATAGATAGATAGGAGTTAATTCTAGAGGTCCTGGAGATCTCTCCAGTTGGGGCCGATGCCGATTTCCACTAACAGCGGCACGGCCAGGGCATGGACTTTTTCCATTTGCTCGCGGACCAGAGATAGGATGGTCTCTACTTCTTTGTCGGGGACCTCGAAGACCAGTTCGTCGTGAACCTGCAACATCATTCGGGATTTCAAGCTGCGTTCTTCGAGGGCGGCATCGATGCGGATCATGGCTAGTTTGATCAAATCGGCGGCGGTGCCTTGCAGGGGAGTGTTTACGGCGGTGCGCTCGGCGAAACCTCGCTGGTTGGAGTTCTTGCTATTAATATCGGGGATGGGGCGCACCCGTCCAAAGAGCGTTCTCACCTTCAGATCACGGCGAGCTTCATCAAGTGTTTTGTCGATGAAGGTGCGAACCCCTTTGTATCTCTCGAAATAGGCAGCGATGAACTGTTTGGCTGCGGCGGGCTCGATGCCGAGATTTTGTGAGAGGCCGAAGGCGGACAGACCGTAGACGATTCCGAAATTGACCACTTTGGCCTGTCGGCGGTGATCGGACGTCACCATGAGCGGAGGAACTCCGAAAACTTGGGAGGCCGTGAGCGTGTGAATGTCGTCGCCGCGGCGGTAGGCCTCAACCAGCAAGGGATCGCGGGAGAAGTGGGCGAGCAGGCGAAGTTCGATTTGCGAGTAATCGGCGGCGAGGAGAACGTGGCCCGGCTCGGCGATGAACGCCGCGCGGATTTCGCGTCCTAACTCGGTGCGGATGGGAATGTTCTGGAGATTGGGATTGGCGGAGGAAAGGCGTCCGGTGGCGGTTCCGGTCTGGCCGAAGGTAGTGTGCAGGCGACCGCTGGCGGGGTCGAGAAGCGACGGAAGTGCGTCGACGTAAGTAGATTTGAGCTTGGTGAGCTGGCGGTAGTCGAGAACCATGCGGGCGATGGGATGATCTTCGGCAAGGCCTTCGAGCACATCGACCGCGGTCGAAATTTTCTTGCCTTTGCCGTATTTGACCGGGGTAGGCAAGTTTAGCTGGTTGAACAGTACGTCGCCCAATTGCTTGGGGGAACTAATGTTGAATTCGGTTCCAGCGACATCGTAGATTTCTTTGGCTTTGGCGTCGGCTTCGCGCTCCAGCTTTGTGGACAATTTCGCCAGGGCTTTGGTGTCGATCTTTACTCCGCAATGCTCCATGCGGGCGAGCACGGGAACGAGCGGCAGATCGATTTCTTGGTAGAGCTTCGCGAGTCCTTCGCGTTCAAGTTCTTCGCGGAGAGCAAGGGCTAGCCTGAAGGTGATGTCGGCCGCTTCCGCAAGCTCTCCCGAGAGTTTGAGGTTGAAGCGGCGCAGAGCTACGTCGGAGAGGAGGTGGGATGAGTACGTGGGGTCGAGCAGGTATGAATACAGCGTGGAGTCGTGCTTCACCCCCGCAAGATTGATCCCGAGAGCATTGAACGCGTGAATTGCGGATTTGTAATCGTGGATCGCTTTGGCGACGGATTTGTCGGCCAGGGCGGCACCGAGTTTCGCTGCTGGTTCGCCTGAGTCCAGACGCAGTGTGATGGCCGAGCCCGCAGCTGCGGATATGGCGGCGCGGCGCCATGCAGGTGTGGTTACGGCGGCGGCAGCCGCGCTGAGCGGTAGCATGCTTTCTTGCGACTCTTCTTCGGCGGGTTCTGGTTCTGGCCTGGAGGCGACTTCCGCCTGCTCGATGGCGATTGCAAGCGCGCCACTCGCGACCACGGAATGGAGGACCGCTTCCACATCCGCGGCAGAATTTGCCTCAGAGTAGTGCGCTTCCGTAACTTCTGTGACCGGCAACAACTCTTTGAGCAGTGAAGTGAACTCCAATTCAGTGTAAAGCGCTTTCAGCGATTCCGCATCGGGGTTGCCCGCGCGCATGGCTTCCACATCAAGTTCCACGGGAACGTTCGTGGCAATGGTCGCCATGCTCTTGCTGAACAGAATCGTGTCACGATTGTTCTGCAGGGATTCGCGGTAGGTCTTGCGCTCGACCTCGGCGGCGCGCTCCAGAGCCTGCTCTACGGAGCCGAAGCGCTTGATGATCTCGACGGACCCTTTTTCGCCAATGCCGGGGGCTCCGGGAATGTTGTCGATGCTGTCACCGCGGAGAGCCATGATATCAATCACGCGCTCGGGTGGAACGCCGAGGATTTCTTCCACTTTCGCGGCGTCACAGATCAAATTGTCTTTAGGCGGATTCAGGACGCAGACCCTTTCATTCACCAGCTGCATCATGTCCTTATCGCTGGAGACCACGTAGACAAAGTACGAAGTAGCTGCGGCCTTGCGGGCCAGAGTTCCGATCACGTCGTCGGCTTCGAAACCCGCAAGCTCGAGAATTGGTATGCGATACGCCTCCAGCGCGCGGCGGATGTATGGGACTTGCTGTGCCAGATCCTCGGGCATGGCAACCCGATTGGCTTTGTAACCTTTGTATTCGATCTCGGTGAAGGTCTGCGTCTTGATGTCAAACTTACGGACTTTCGTAATGGCCTCGGCTTGCTGATCGCGAAAGGTAGGCGCGGCTACATCGAAAACCGCTGCCAAGTATTCTGGCGCAAAATCATCACGCAGCTTGCGCAGCATATTGAGGAAGACGTAAATCGCCGCTGTGGGAAGACCAGTCCTGGTCGACATGGGGCGCTGTCGCACCATAGCGTGATAGGCGCGGAAGATGAACGACATGGCGTCGATCAGGAAGATTCGACCTTGGTCTAAACCGGCCTGCGGCTGCGCCACTTTGCGGGCAGACGAAGGCCCGGGCGAAGCAATGGTAGCCTCAACCTTTGCTAGCGATGATTGTTTTCGTGGAGACAACTAGACAGTTTATCAGCAGAAAATGCGGGCTAGAAATCCACGGTAAAGTTTGCTTGCACGATTTTCTTGCCCTCTTCCCGGGAGCTGTTGCGGAACAGCAGGTAAATACTCTTGCGGTTCGGCCGCAGAGACGGGAAGGCCGAGGTTCACTCCCTGGTCATGCGTTGCGTCTGCTGAAAAGAGTGCTTCGCTCGGGCGCCCATTAGCCAGTTCGGTATATTGCTGTCGGTTCAGCAGGAGAGAGTCCACGTTCGCGCCGTCGTCGCCGGACTGGGCTCCGGCCTGCTGGACAAAAGATCGGAAGGTCCCGTGCAGGTGCGGTGTGGCGGCTTGGGCTGGAATTTCGAATGCAACTTTTATCTGCTACCGGCGAAGGTTCTATGCAGGATGTGTTCGTGCTGCCCACCGGGAAGCCAGCGATGTGATCGGAGGGATGCGGTTTTCAGGGTGCGGAATGTTCCTGCCTGGGGTTTGCTCCGATTTGTCTTTGCCCATCCACGAGTCTAGGGGACTGACAACCTTCATCATTGGTTGCGTGGCCGGCTGAGGGGCTGGTTGAGGCTCGGTTTCTGTGGATTCCGATTTACCGGTCGGCCTGCGGCAGTCGATTGAACGCGGCTAACAAACTTTGTCTGGATTTTCGCGGACAAAGCCATAGCCTAGTGCCAATAGCCTACCGAGCAGCGCCCATGAGAATCTCTTCATCATTGGCGTGGTCCTGTCGAGGCCTTCATTGAGTAGGGACTGTCGCCGAGGGATGCCGGTTGGCCAAGATTCCGGAAGTCACTTGCAAGACTTGCCGTATTCGGTGGTGTAGTGCAGTTTAATCTCACCACACGTACCCTGTTCGGCTGAATAGACGATGCAGGTGTCGAAGGGCCGCGAATAGACGTGCAAGCTGACTGCGCGCGCATTGAAGCGGCGGGGATTGAGCACACGATGCACGGGCTCGCGTGGGTCGACGGCGCAAGGTTGGGAGATATTCATCTCTAGGGTATCGGTGGCTTCCAGCTTACACACGCCGGCATCGACGTCTTGATGGAGGACACGGAAATTTTCAACCTGTAAGCGACCGATGGGGACGGCCATCCAGCAATTCTGGTCGCGGTGGTTATGCACGGAGCTGACCTGGCCGACCTCCCAGCAAATGGCAACCAACTCGTAGAGTGGGGTCTTGTCGACCAAATTGCGGGTGTAATGCTGCGCGTCCCAGGTGAGATAGGGGGCCAGCGAATCTGAAGCGACCGGAGTGTCCTGAAGAAATTTCCAGATCTGTTCGGTTTGATCGAAGGCGGCGTCGGGAAACTTCCGTAATTCGGCTGCGAAATCCGCAATGGAGACCGTTTTCGCCAGGGTGGTCATGATCTTCTCCGGAGAAAAAGTATAGCGCAGCGGTGCAGGCGGGGGCCAGGACTACTCGAGGTACATGCAATCGCCGTAGGAATAAAAGCGGTAACGGGCGGCGACGGCATGCTGATAGGCGGGTAAAATGTTTTCGCGGCCACCCAGGGCGCTTACCAGCATGAGCAGCGTGGATTGCGGCAAGTGGAAGTTGGTTAGCAGCGCGCTGACGACCCTAAAATCGTATCCGGGATAGATGAAGAGGTTGGCCTCGCTTTGGCCCCCGGTGACGGTGCCAGAGCCGCGCTGGGCCGCGTGCTCCAGAGCCCTGACTGTTGTTGTACCTACGGCGACGACGCGGCGAGATTCCCTTAGTGCCCTAGCAATCTTTGCCGCGGCTTCGGCCGTAATGGAATACGACTCGGAGTGTAACTTGTGTTCCTCCACACGCTCAACCCGTACGGGTTGAAATGTTCCCAGGCCCACGTGGAGGGTGATGTTAGCGGTTTCGATGCCGCGCTCCCTGATGCGAGCCAGGATCTCGGGGGTGAAATGGAGACCCGCGGTGGGAGCGGCTACAGATCCTCGGGCTTCTGCATAGACGGTCTGGTAGCGTTCCCGGTCGGCGGGAGAATCCGGGCGGGCAATATAGGGGGGAAGGGGGATGTGTCCAATTTGCTCCAGCCTGGCAAAAAAGTCATGCACGGGGAGAAACCGAATCTTGCGCTCTCCGAATGAAGCCCGGGCGATCACTTCCGCTTGCAGTTCGTCATTCTCTCCAAAAAACAGGCGCTCTCCGACCAAGATTTTGCGTCCGGGGCGGACCAGGCATTCCCAGTGGTTGGGATCTCTTGAGATTTGGCGGAGTAGCAGGATTTCGACGCGGCCTTGAAGGAAATCCCTGGCGGCGGGGTTGTGCGGACTCAGTGGCTGCGATTTGATGCCGGCGCGGCGGCCATACAGCCGGGCGGGAAGCACTCGAGTGTTGTTGAAGACCAGCAGGTCCGTGCATCGCAGGAGATCTGGGAAATCGACAAACTGGCGATCCGCGAGGCGGCCACTCGATTTTTCCACGTGCAGCATCCTCGATGCGGAGCGATCCGCAAGGGGTTCCTGCGCGATCAGGTCGTCGGGAAGACGGTAGTGGAAGTCGGAAACCTGCACCCAGTCAGATTATAGGGAGAGAGTCCGAAAGGCTGCGTCAGGCTGTCCTGGAATCGGCCGAGAAATTTCATATTTTTATGAGTAAATTGGATTGTCTCTTGGCGCACAGTGCTGTAGTATGCGGAGGCTGTACTGCGGTTTGTTTTTGCCGCTCCTTCCAAACTCTCCATGGCCGCTGATCGCAAACCGAGGGAAGAAATCGTTCGCTTCGGGCGCATGCTGCACCAGCGTGGCTTCGTTGCGGCGATGGACGGAAATCTGTCGATCCGGCTGGACAACCGGCGAATTCTGGTCACACCCACGTGCGTGAGCAAGGGAGCCATGCGACCGGCGGATATGGTCGTGGTGGACCTCGAAGGACACCGACTCGCCGGGCGCCGGGCGGTGACCAGCGAAATTGGCATGCATCTTCTGATTTATGAGCTGCGGCCGGATATCAGGGCCATCGTGCACGCGCATCCGCCTACGGCGACGGGCTTTGCGGCGGCTGGCATGGCCCTCAACGAGCCTTTGGTGTGCGAGGTTGTCATGGGGCTGGGGTCGATTCCTTTGGCGCGCTACGGAACGCCCGGGACCTCTGAACTGGCGGAAACTCTCGCGCCCTACGTTCCCCATTACGACGCCATTCTCATGTCGAACCACGGGGTAGTGGCCTATGGGGACACCCTGGAGCACGCTTACATGAAGATGGAAACCGTAGAGCACTTCGCCCAAATTGCCCTAGTCACGCACCTGCTCGGCCGGCAGCAGCCGCTAGGGGAAGATGAGGTCGAAAAACTACTGCTGGCGCGCGCGAAGTATTTTGGCGCCAAGATGGCGGCTTCCATGCCCGTGCCGGCGGGCTCCTCGCCAGATAAGACCAGCTAGGCGCCGACCCGGCGCGGCATGGCCCACTTAGAAGCACCTTCGCTAGGCTCGGGTGGACAGCCGAGGCGGCTGTCCCTAGCTGAATTCTTAATCTCCTCCGATTCGGAAGCGCAATCCGGCGCGGAAATTGATGGGTAAGGCGGGATAGCCCACCACTTCGTTGTACCGCCGATCGAAGGCGTTCTCGATGTTCAGGTATGCGGTGACGCGGGGATGGACCGCGTACCAGCCGCCGAGATCCACTCGGGCGTAGCCTGCGGCATGATCCACTGGGGTGGGTAACACGAAGAAATCAGAATCCGGTCTGCGTCCGACAAAGCTGCCGCCCAAGTTCGCGGCCCAGCGGCTACCCAAGTATGAGAGCAACAGGCTTCCCGAATGTTTGGGACGGCGGATCAATGGATTTCCTGGCTCGTGCTGCGGGTCAAAAGCGAAGGGCTGCTCAAGGATCTGCGTGGACGCATAGTTGTAGGCGGCGTCAAAGGACAGGCGCGAGAGCAGTCGGCCGTGGAATTCCACCTCGGCGCCCTGCGCGAAAGACTTGTCAATGTTTTCGTATTCGCCGGTGAAGGTGTGGGGATCGACGAGGGCAAAGTCGATCTGGTGCCGAAACAGGTTGTTGAAATAGATGGCCGAAAACGTACACCGTCCCGACAGGAATGACTGCTCCATCCCGGCCTCGAAGGCGCGGTTTTCTTCCGCTCTCAGATGAGGATTGGGAACGATTCCCGGTCCGCTGGCGAAAGCCTCTTCGAAACGCGCCTCTTTGATTCCGGTGGCGTAGGAAAACCGCAGCCGGGTCCCGGAAAACAATTGGCCGCCACGCAGCGCCAGGTAGCTCAATGCCATCCTGGGCACGAATTTGTTGCCAAAGGTTTCATTGTGAACGAAGCGGCCTCCGGCCACCACAGATAACCGGTTGACCAGTAACACCTGCTGGGCGTAGCCGGCGTGGTTCCGCCGCAACCCGTGAGTCACGGGCGGGAAGTTGGTGTCGCCCACGAAGGCGTTTTCGTCCTCCCCTTCATAGCCGAGGGTGGTGTGCGCCCAGCTGCGCTCGGAATAATCTCCCTGATAGTCAAATCCGGCGCGGTTGAAATGGTCGACGGCGTGGAAGGGACAGTCGAGGAAAACAAAGTTCGTAGGATCGCAGCCTCGGTCGGGGACGCTATCTTGGTTAGATCTTCCGTGGTGATATTCAAAGCCGGTGAGGCGGTGCTGCCAGCCCGATGGGCCGCTCAGGGTCAAATCGGCGCTTCCTAAGACATCGTTGGTGCGTGCCTGCTGATCCGCGTCGGGCGGAAGCAGGGGCTGGTTGTTGAAGTCCCATTCGCCCTGCACCCCGGTGTGGCTATTGGCATGGCGCGCACGCACGCGGAGCAGCGCGCGGGGGCCGAGCTCGAGGCCAATGTTGGCCCCTTGGAGAGAGTTAGAGTAATCGTCGTTCGGACCTTTGCCAGCGCTGTTGAACTGATCGCCGAAAAAGTTGTAGTCCGAGCGACGCAGTGCGCCCGAGATGCTGGCAAAACCATGGGCGGTATCGAAGTTTCCTCCGTCGGCGCCAAAGCGAAGTTCGGGAGTGTGGGTATTGCCCGTCGTGCTGAACGTCTGCACAACGCTGGTCATGGCGTCGGAACCGTAGAGCGTGCTCTGGGCGCCACGAGCAAACTCGACCCGAGAGACATCGGTTAATCGGACGGGCCCGAAGTCCATGGTGCCGCCGGAATCATTGACCGCCACGCTGTCGATGAGCACCTTGTTGTAACGGGAATCCCCGCCGCGCACGAACAACGAGGCCAAGCCACCGCGCTGCCCGGCGGTGTCCACGATGGCGCCAGGAAGGAAGCGGAGCGCATCGGAGGCGTCCATGGGCTGCATCACCTGGAGCTGGGCAGCCTCCAAGACCGCGACACTGGCTCCTGATTCGGCTGCGGGAACAGGTGTTCGCGTGGCGACCACGACCACCACCTCCGTGGCCGGGGCCAACTGGAGCGACGCCGTGAGGGAGGCAGGGCGGGGAACGGTTACAGCGACGGTGAGGCTGGCGAATCCTGGGGCGAGAACCTGCACCTGGTATTCACCGTCGGGGACATCGTCAAACGAGACAGTTCCATCTCCGGCGGAGGTGGCAGTGTGCAGGGCGGGTCCCTTGTTCCTGAGCAGCGATACCTGGGCCCCGGAGACGGCTGCGGATTGGGGATCAACGAGCTTGACTTTGAGATCAGCAGCTAACGACGCCGCCAAGTATGAACCAACAAAAAGCAGAGCGCAAAATGCACGCATACCATCCTCCTTTACACGCGAAAGGGTTGCGGTGGACGGTTTGCGCCGGTCTCCTGGCTTGCGAGTGAGGATGAGGCTTGATCGCAGTAAAAACGCCGCGATCTGACAACATCCGATGGCGGCAGACGGCCTTCCCGGGCATCCCCCAGTGACCGGCTGCTATTTCCTCGCTTACAGTTGCGCGGCAGCGCGGGATTTTCACCCGCTTCCCTGTCTTCGCCGAAATGGCAAAGACGCGCAAATCGAAGGACTTTTGAAAGAGCAAGAAAAAACTGGTGTGAGGAATTTACCGGGGTGAGTTGGGGAAGTCAAATTTTTACCGTGCACTGGGCTTGGGATCAGGCATCTCGCCCGTAGCATGGAAACTCGGCTGAACCGACCTTGCTTACGTTGGCGTCTGCGAACTCCACCACACGGTCGAGCGATTCCTGCAGCTGTGCTTGGTATCGTTCGAGATCTTCATCCCTGGCGTCAGCGGGCACCGGGATGGACTTACCGATGCGCATCATGGCCCGCGAGAACGGCATGGGAATCATCAACCGGTCCCAGGTGTTAAGAACCCAGGCTTTGTCGACCGCGATGTGAAACATCGCGAGAGGCACGCCTGTGGCTCGTCCCAGCGCAACCGGACCAGGCTTCACCTTGTAACGTGGACCGCGTGGGCCATCGAGGGTGAAGGATACGGTCCAACCCTCTTGCAGTGCGCGACGCAATCCGAGGAGAGCGCGGACCGCATTTCGACTGCTCGAGCCTTTCACGGGGACAAAACCGAACTTGATGGCGATGCGGCCCATATACTCGCCGTCGTAGCTGTTGCTGCTCATCACCCGTATGCCGAGATTGCGGCATATATACGTCGAGGGAATGATGCACGAGTGCCACGAAGAGGCGATCACCGGACGGGCTTCCCGCGCGGGGGCCCCTTCTTCGCGGGAGACGCAAACGCGCAGGGTGGCGCCGATGAGGCGGATCAGCGTGGATCCACCCCAGACGATCAGGCTCAGAATGATTCTTTGACGGAGGGTGAAGCGGCGGACGCCGGATGCGGGCTGGGCGGTAGCAGAAGCGGCTGGAGGTGTGCTGCCTTCGCTCACGTGGCTATTGTAATGCGCGGGACCGTGACCCTCGACAGTGGCAGGCATCGATGGCAGCGCTCGAGCGCTCGGCCACCGAAAATCAGAGGGGTGCTCTAGCTTTCCAGGTAGGAATCTATCCATTCTTTGATCTTGTGGCGGCGTTCATCAGCGGAATCGAAACGTACCCCAAATGATTTGGGTTGGCGCCAGCTAATCACGCCCCGAACACTGACTCGAGGCAGGGTCAACAGGGCGAAGGAAACGTCTACGTTGGTACCGGCAGAAATATCTTCCGCACTCTTCAACGACATACCGCCGGCGCTAATTTCGGCGCTGCTGGTGCTTAACCTGCGCCCGTCGGCGCATACCACCGAGACCTCAGTCATGACCGGGATGCGGGCATAGCGCCTGAATTCGTGGAGTACAAGAATACGAGTGGCACGAACTAACTTGAGAGCAGCAGGCCGCTCCAAGGGCTCGTGAAACATGGCGTTGATTCCGTACTTGGAGTAGCGCATGGCGTGCTGCGCATTGCCCCCGACGCCATAAATCACGAGGCGGCTGTTTGACGGCGAGCTGCGGGCTGCCTGCATCACGGCCTCCGCGCCAGAGTCAAGCGTCAGCACGCACGCCTCAAACTTCTCCGTGTGCAGCCGCTCGGCGGCATTTGCGGACATGGCCACAGCCTCGATGCCAAATTGCCGGAAGCACTCGGACAGAAGGCTTCGTGCCGATTCTTTGAGGTTGACCAGTGCAGTACGGGCTCCGGCCTTTCTTATGGGAGAGGAGGCGGCGAAGGAGGTAGCGAAGGCAGTGGCGAAGGCTTTTTCCATGGTCGGGAACTGCGTATGCAACGAAAGTCTATTCTGGCCTGTGATCCGGCACTTGGAAAGACCCGAACGGGCTAGTCAGACAAGTACAAAAGGGCCATTACTTCAGTGACGCTCAGGAGTAATTACGCAAGTCTATGAAATCCATTGCAGATTGAGAGAGTCCCCCAGCAGATTAAGAGGCAGCCATCCAATCATTCGCTGTGCCGCAAGGGCTGCGCAACTCAAGTATAGAGTTCTCTTAAGCCGGTCACGCCGACCAGCGACGAAACAGCAGCGCCCCGTTGGTGCCACCGAAACCGAAAGAATTCGACATGGCGTATTCAATTTCCGTCTTGCGGGCGTGGTTGGCAACAAAATCCATTCCCGCAGTTTCCGGGTCCTGGCTCTCCAAGTTGACGGTCGGAGGCAGTACTTGATCCCGAAGCGCCAGCACGGTAACTCCGGCCTCGAGCCCGCCCGCACCACCGAGAAGATGGCCCGTCATTGACTTGGTGGAGCTGACGGGAACTTTGTGCTCTCCGAAGAAATTGCGGATGGCATGAGCTTCGAGCGTATCGCCGATCGGAGTAGATGTGCCGTGCGCGTTCACGTAACCGACGACATCTGGACTAAGGCCCGCATCGCGCACGGCATTGCGCATCACGCGGAAGCCGCCTTCATGCTCCGGAGCCGGCTGGGTCATGTGATATGCGTCGCCGCTCATGCCGTAGCCAACGATTTCAGCCAGGATCGGAGCGTCGCGCTTCCGCGCGTATTCCAACTCTTCAAGGATCAGGATGCCCGCGCCCTCGCCGATGACAAAGCCGTCGCGTTCCTTGTCCCACGGCCGGCTGGCCTTTTCGGGATCGCCGTTGCGCGTGGAAAGAGCGCGCATGGCCGCGAATCCGCCAACACCCATGGGAGTGATTGCGGCTTCCGAGCCGCCGGCTATCATGACATCGGCGTCGTTATGCTGAATGATGCGGAAGGAATCGCCGATGGAATGTGCGCTGGTAGTGCAGGCCGTAGCTGTAGCTTCATTGGGTCCCTTTGCACCATAGCGCATGGAGACGTGCCCAGCCGCCAAATTGATGATTGCCGCGGGAATGAAGAAGGGAGATATCTTGCGCGGGCCGCCTTCCATCAGCGCCGTATGCTCGCGCTCGATGATGTCGAAGCCTCCGATGCCCGAGCCGATATGGACCCCAACCCGTTCGTCATTCTCTGGGGTGATTTTGAGGCCTGACATCTGCATGGCTTCGTCCGAGGCCGCGATAGCCAGATGGATGAAACGTCCCATCTTTTTCAGTTCTTTTTTCTCGATGAACTTCAAAGGGTCGAAGTTCTTGACCTCGGCCGCGATCTGGCAAGCAAAATTGCCGGCATCGAACTGCGTGATGCTTGCAACCCCGCTCTTGCCCGCAAGTAGGGCTTTCCACACGTCCCCGGTGGTATTGCCCACTCCGCAGATAAGCCCCAGGCCGGTAACGACGACCCTGCGTCCCAAACTACTTGCCACCTTTCGAGTGCTTGGAGATGTAATCGACCGCGTCCTGCACGGTGCGGATTTTCTCCGCGTCTTCATCGGGAATTTCAATGTCGAAGGCCTCTTCGAAAGCCATGACCAGTTCGACTGTATCGAGCGAATCCGCGCCCAGATCGTCTACGAACGAGGCGCTCGATGTGACTTCGCCCTCATCGACGCCCAGTTGTTCCACAATAATCTGCTTAACTTTCTCGTCCACTGCTGCCATATTTTTCCTCGCTTGCCTCGATTTTGTTCGAACGCCGATTCCAGGTCGCCGGGGTCGCGGTCCGCACCTTTTCCGGTCAGGCCGCGCTCGGGTAGTCCACCATGTCGCCACCTTTGCGTGCCGCGTCAATAAAAAGGCGAGTTTGTAGTGTAATAGTCCGGCTAAATGGCTGTAAAGGAAGCGCGGATTCGCTGACCGATCCAGGCTTGTGGTATACCTTCTGCATCCTAACTGCGGTCACTCGTACCGGTCAAACCAGATGCGGGCCGTCGTCCAGCGCGTGAGCCGTGCCCAAGTCACGGTGATCGACGAGAGTGTCGGCGCGATTGACGCTGGGCTGCTGGTTTTGCTGGGCGTCGGCAGATCCGACACTGAGGCTGACGCCTCCTACCTGGCCGAGAAAATCGTTGGCTTGCGGATCTTCGAAGATGAACGTGGGAAAATGAACCGCAGCGTTCAGGACATACGCGGCGGAATCCTGGTGGTTTCGCAATTCACCCTGTATGGAGACGTCCGAGGAGGCAAGCGGCCCTCATTCGACGATGCGGCCCCACCGGAGAATGCACGCGGGATGTACGAATTCTTCGTCGAACAGCTGAGAAAATCCGGCTTGCGCTGCGAAATGGGCCGATTCCAGGAAATCATGCAAGTGGAACTCGTCAATGAAGGGCCAGTGACCATCCTGCTGGACTCGACCAAGACGTTTTAGCTTGCCGTCGGTCGATTTCAGCGCGCCTGAAGAATGGCGTCGCTCACGCGAGCTGCTTCCACGGCCGCCTTTACGTCGTGCGTGCGCAGAATGTGTGCGCCCTTCAAAAGCAGCGCAGTATGCGTTGCGAGAGTTCCGAACAAACGCTCTTGCGCGGGCGCGTCTTTACCATCTTTGGCGAGCGTCCGGCCGATAAAAGACTTACGGGAAGTGCCTGCGACTAACGGGAATCCTAACGCTTGCAAGTCGCTGAACCGAGCCAGCAGCGGATAATTTTCGTCAAAACTTTTGCCGAAGCCGAAGCCCGGATCGACCGCGATTCGTTCCCTTCGCACACCGGCGAGAATAGCCGATTCCGCCCATTCTTTGAGCTCGCGCTTTACCAGAAGCACAACGTCGCCGGGCGGCGGCAGGCTTCGCCATTGCTCTGGTCGTCCGCGCATATGCATGAGCAGCGCGCCACACTTCAATTCCGTAACCGTTTTTGCCATCTGCCGATCCCAGCGAAAGCCGCTGACGTCGTTTACGATCTCTGCTCCCGCCTCGACTGCCGCTCGCGCTACACCAGATTTGTAGGTGTCGACGGAGACTACTGCCTGGGGTCGCTGTTTTTTGAGCGCAGAGATGACCGGGAGTATGCGCGCGAGTTCTTGTTCGGCAGTGACCGCGAGCTTGGCGGTGACTCCATTCGTGTTGGCTTCCGCCGGCGCTTGAGGATTTTCCGCAACCCCCACGGTCACTCCGGGACGCGTGGATTCACCGCCAACGTCAATGATATCGGCGCCTTCGTCGAGCATACGAACAGCGTGTTCCAGCGCTGTGCCGCTGTCGAGATATAAGCCGCCGTCAGAAAAAGAGTCGGGCGTGACATTCACGATTCCCATGATCAGCGTGCGTTTCCCGAGCTCTAGGGCACGCGCTCCGAGGCTCCAGTGAAAAACAGCTCTCATCCCGGTCGATTCTAACTGAAGGTGCAAAACTCGGGGCGAACCGAGAAAACGGAGTAGGAGAAAATCTGGGTCTCGATCCGAAGGATTGCCTAGCGGCGCCGCATCGCTGCGTCTTGCTTCCTGATGGCGCGAATGGCGCCGGGACCCGTGCCGGTCGGCGGCTTCCGCATCCCGTCCAGCAACTCCTTCAGCACGACGGCATTGTTGTGTCTTTCATCCTTGGCGGCAAACAGCAGGGTGAGGCGCTTCTTGTGGTGCGGGAAAGTGTAGAGCGTCCGCAGGTCTTGTTCGGCGTCAGGACGCGCTAACTCTTTGAGATACTGCCGTCGGAAATCACTCCATAGCCCAGGATGGGCGTGGAGCCACTCCCGCAGCTCACGGGAAGGAGCAAGATCGCGCAGCCACCGGTCCACTGAGGCGCGCTGCTTGCTGAGACCGCGGGGCCAGAGACGATCCACCAAAATGCGGGCGCCGTCGCTGCGCGAGGCTGGTGCATAAATGCGCTTCAAGGAAACGGGCATGGCTTGCTCTATTATTGTAAGGGGGTCGGGCTTCCTGTGTTGACAGATCCGGGCACGACGAGACGCGTGCGAGGGTTACGGCAGCAGTCCGAGAAATCAGTCGCAATTTCGCGAGCGCAATGCCTTCGGGGCGTTTTCGCCGCGCTTGTAGCTTGGTTCTCTCTTGCCTCAATTTTAGGCTGTGACGTTCAGCGACGGAAGTCGGATGCGGAGCTGGGATTAACGGCTCAGCAGGCGGCGGGACGCAGGATTTACGAAGATCACTGTGCGCGTTGTCACGAGCCTTATTCGACCAAAGACAAGAAAGGTCCGGGACTCGAAGGCCTGTTCAAGCGTCAGTATCTTGCGGTGAGCGGACTTCCCGCGAATGACGAGCGGGTGTTAGACATCGTCAGCCATGGCCGCAAGGACATGCCGGGTTACAGCCAGGTGCTCACCCCCCCGCAGATGGCTGATTTGCTGGCCTACCTGCATTCCCTCTGAAGGCCGCGGTAACGGCACAGAACCGGAGATCGCGGCATCATACGATTCCGTTCGTGGGATAATTTCCCGGTGAAAAAAGCGGCTCAAAAGGACCTTTTCCGTTTGCTCCCTTCTGTGGATGAGCTTATGCACAGTCCTCGAGTGTCGGCGCTCACCGCCGATCATGGCCATGCTGCCGCGTTGGACGCGGTTCGCGCCGTGCTCGAGCGTTTGCGGCGCGAGATCGGCTCGGGAGAACTCGATGATCGGGGTGTCGACCTCGCGCTCTCGAACCTCGAGGTTGCGGTGGAAGGCCAACTTCGCCAAGATCTCGGCTATTCACTGCGTCCGGTGGTCAATGCGACGGGTGTAATCCTGCACACCAATCTGGGCAGAGCTCCCCTGGCCGAGGTTGCGCTGGAGCACGTTCGCCAGGCGGGAGCCGCCTACTCAAATCTGGAGTTTGATCTCAAATCGGGCAATCGCGGCCAGCGTGATGTCCACGTCGAGCACCTGTTTCGCAAACTTCTCGGCGACAATTACCGGCGAGGAGAGGCTTCGACGAAATCCACCGGGTTGGGGTCGGCTCGGAGGGGCGGCCCCGTTCCTCGACAGGCCGCCGTCTCCACCATTGTCGTCAACAACAACGCCGCAGCGGTGCTGCTGGCGCTGAATACTCTGGCCGAAGCCGGCGAGGTCATCGTCTCACGCGGTGAACTGGTGGAAATTGGCGGATCGTTCCGCATTCCGGATGTGATGACGAAGTCGGGCGCAATTCTGCGCGAAGTCGGCACTACGAATCGAACACGGATCTCCGATTACGCGCGTGCGTTCAATGATCGCACCCGACTGCTGCTGCGCGTACACCGTTCAAACTTCGAAATAACCGGCTTTACGAAACAACCTTCCGTGGATGAGATGGTGACCCTGTCGCGGGATCGCGGCGTGCCCCTGATGGAGGATCTGGGCAGTGGTGCGCTGTTTGACATGCGTGCGATCGGCATTATCGGTGAACCGGGCTTGCTCGACAGCTTGCGCAGCGGAGTGGACATCGTCACTTACAGCGGCGACAAACTGCTCGGTGGCCCGCAAGCCGGGTTGATCAGCGGACGGCAAGATTTGGTTGCGCGCATGCGTTCGAATTCCCTGTTCCGTGCTCTGCGCGTGGACAAACTCACGTACGCTGCTCTGGAAGCGACGCTGCTGGCGTATGTGAAACGGGATCACGATGCCATTCCAGCGTTGCGGATGATGCGGCTTTCCAAAGAAGAAATTGGAAATCGAGCCGAGGCTCTGCGAGCGAGATTCGCCCCATCGCCGTGGAGAGTCGCGATCGTTGAGGGAGAGTCGATCATCGGCGGCGGCGCCGCGCCGTCCGCGGTGTTGCCGACGCGGCTTTTGGCGTTGAGCTGTAAGGACCTTAGCGCCGAGGAGCTCGCCGCCCGGCTTCGCACATCCGATCCGCCGGTGATTGCACGCGTCGCCGAGGGGCGGGTGCTACTGGATTTGCGAACTGTATTTCCGGAGCAAGATTGTTCAATCGCAGATGTCGTGAACAGAATCGGTCCATGATCAACTCGCATCCAAACTCATATTGGCGCGCCTGAACACAATCGGCCATTCAACTCGCACCTTCGAGGAGTTGATTGCGGCTTTGCATGCCCATGCTATTGGTACCCTGGTTGATATCCGCGCCTTCCCCCTGTCGCGACGCTTGCCGCATTTCAATCACGAATCTCTGAGCAAGAGCTTGCCTGCGGCCGGAATCAAGTACGTTTGGATGAGGTCGCTCGGCGGCTATCGCAAGAAGATTCTTGACGATTCGCCCAACATTGGTCTACGCAACGCCAGCTTTCGCAATTACGCCGATCACATGCTCACGCCCGAATTTGAGAATGCCATGGCCGCCTTGATTTCACTGGCGGAGCAATCGCCGACGGCCTACATGTGTTCAGAGAGAGTGTATTTCCGCTGTCATCGCATGCTGGTGTCAGATTGGCTCGTTGCTCACCGTCATGAGGTGCAGCATATCGATGGCCCCGGAACGGCGCGGCCTCATAAGCTCACTGCCGAAGCGTGCCTCGTGGACGGACGGCTGATCTATCGCGGTGACCGGTTGCTGTAGATTTCGCATTGGCGCTTGCCGTTTTGGTCGAATCGCGAAGGTGCTCGTAATCCTCGGCAATGGGAAGTTGGAAAGGGGGAGTTCCTCCTATGATCGTAGGCACTGGCATCGACATCGCGGAAGTTCCGCGCATACGCAAAGCGATCGAGCGCTTCCCTGGCCGGTTTCTCGAACGCATATACACTGCCGGCGAGATCCGCTATTGTGACTCGAAGGCCAACCGCGTGGAGCGTTACGCCGCCCGCTTTGCGGCCAAGGAAGCTGCGATGAAAGCTCTGGGAACGGGCTGGAACCACGGAGTGCGGTGGCGCGATTGCGAAGTTGTGCGCATGGCGGGGGGACGCCCGAACATGGTTTTTCACGGGAAGGCTGCGGAATTCGCGGCCCAGCTCGGAGTGAAAAACTCCGCGCTCTCCATTTCTCACACTGTCGATCAGGCCATCGCGCAAGTTATCCTGGAAACTTAGTTCAGGGCAGATATTTAAAAAACAGCCACGAACCAAAGTGCTTCACTCGGTGCCTCCATCCGTGACATAGGCGTCGGCCTCAATCTCAATCAGCATCTGGGGAGAGATTAGCGCGCTGACCTCAATCATGGATGTGGCCGGCCGGATCCCACCGAAAAACTCGCCATGGGCTCGGCCGATCTTCTCCCAGTCCGCAATATTGGTCACAAACATCCGAGTGCGGACCACGTCTTTCAGGCTGGCCCCAGCCATCTGCAGAGCAGTTTCGATATTTTTCAAAGTTTGCACAGCCTGGGCGTAAGCATCTCCCAGGCCGACAATCTTCCCATCGGCTCCCGTGGCGGTAGTCCCTGAGACGTGAACATGGGGACCAAGTTTCACCGCGCGCGAGTATCCGACGATGGGTTCCCAGGGTGCGCCGCTCGAAAAATTTCGCCGTTCTACTCGTGGTTGCATGACACTCATCCTCGACCGGCGTCCATTCTACAGAGTTGTTGATCGCAAGTTACTGGGTCCATCGAGCCTGGTTACTGTCGCCGATTGCATCGGAAGTTGGCAGCCGACGCAGCCGAGTGCCAGCGTCCATGCCCAAGAAAACCCCGGCGCGGCTGCTCACGTCTAATGCATTCGGAGATAGACAAAAGTCACTTGCGTTTGCAGTCGAAGTGAGGTATCAGTCACCATAAGCAATTGCGGGTCGAGTGATTGAAAGTCCTAGTAGCCGAGTGCTCTGGGAGGGACAAACACGATGATTTCGGAATCTCATCCCCTGCAGCAGCTTTTTCAAGAATTGGTGGGGCGCCACTACGCCGAGGAGATCGGCCTTCGTGACCCGCAGCTGGTCGCTTATGTCGCGCATCTGCTGGCCGAGTTTTGTGACGCCGATCAGCTATTCAAGATTCACGATACGGCGGATCGCCCGCTCGCCGATGTGGGAGAGATGCTGCTGGAGTCTGATCCAGTCTCCGGCCCGGCGGCCTCCTTTGATCGTGAGCGCCAGGTGCGCAAGCACATCGGGGACTACACCCTGTTTTTCACCGGCATGTTTCCCGAGAGCATCAATCACTTCCGCCTCCGCCATCAGCGCCTGGAAAATTTCGTGGATTGGATGAAAGCCGGCAAAGAGAGTTATTACATCGTCTCTAAGTTCGAACATTTCGAGTACACCAAGGTCGCGGCGCTGTTTGCCAACCTCTCGAGAAATTTTGAAGGATGCGTTTACGGATTAAATAGGGTGAAAAACGACCTGGAGGAGATGCAGCATCCCATCGCCCGTCGCGCCGATGAGCTGCTGATGTAGGATTCCAGCCGCTCGAAATGGAGGCCTCGGTGAGGGTTTAATCTTTTAATATCTTACGCCGTGGCGGTAGAAGCTCAGGCCCGCGTCCCCTTGGACCAACTTTCGAAATCTCACCAGGGGTCCAAACTTTTCCCCGGGATCAAATTTCTTCTCGTGCTCCGCAACCACCAGTGACATGGCCCACACCAGCCTAGAGTCCGCCAGCGCTCTCAGGGTCTCGCTGTACGCATCCCGCATCTTGTAGGGTGGATCAAGAAAAACGACGTCGGCAGCCACATGTTGTCGCTCCATCCGCCAGACCGCTCGGGCCAGATCGTCCCGCAATACTTTGAAACCGCTTTCGATACCGAGATGATTGAGATTGCGGCGAATCAGTTCCACGGCTGCGGTCGAGGATTCAACGAAGTAAACCTGACTGGCGCCGCGGCTTAGCGCTTCGATGCCCACTGCTCCGGTACCGGCATACCAGTCGATCCAGACGGTGCCCTCCAGTGCAGCAGGATTTCCCGCGGTCAGAACGTTAAAAAGCGCCTCGCGCAAGCGATCCGAAGTCGGGCGAATATTCATTCCGCGCTGCGAATAGAGCGGACGGCTTCCATATTTGCCGGCGATCACTCGCATGTCTCATGCACCTTCGGCTGGCCGAACCAATATATCCATCCATGTAGAATAACTGTAGTGGCGGGAGTTTCATGAGAAGCTGGTCGGTTTCTATAGGACGTCTGTTCGGCGTTGAAGTCCGCATTCACCTCACCTTCTTCGTCCTCCCGCTGTTCATTTTCTGGACGGAATACGGAGCACACGGTTCGGCCAACGGGCCCCGCGATCTCGCTCTGGTGGGCATCATTCTGGCCTGCGTCATCGCCCACGAACTCGGGCACATGCTGGCCGCCGCGCGCGCGGGCATCATCCCCAAAGCGGTCATTCTGCTGCCCATCTGTGGCGTGACCGTGGCAGACGAATCCCGGGTGGAGAGGCCGCAGTCGGGAGTGGCAGCCTGGAAGCGGGAGATCCGCCTTGCGCTGGTTGGCCCGTTGGTCAATTTCACCCTGGCCGCACTCCTAGCCGGAATTGTCTTTGCATTTGCCCCGGGCATTGATCTTTGGAAGTGGCCCTTCCTCCAGTCCGCCAATCTGCCGCGTAGTACGGTGTGGGCCAATTTGTATGTGGCGGGCCTGAACATTCTGCCTGCCTATCCCCTCGATGGCGGCCGCATTTTGCGAGCGTTGTTCTCGCGGACCATGGATTCCTCCGCAGCAACTCGGCGGGCTGTCTCCATCGGTAACACCATTGCCATGGTGCTTATCGTCTCCGGCCTGTTCAGCGACACTTGGCTAACCATGGTAGGAGTAATCGTCTTCTCGGCCGCGCAACTGGAGGAGCGGGCAGTCGTATTTCAGTCCGTGCTCGACAGCGTACGGCTGGAGGAAGTGATGCTCACCGACTTCGCCACGCTCTCGCCCGCAGACACGCTCGAAGACGCGCTGCAAAAGGCGGTGCACTCATTACAGGATGATTTTCCAGTGGTTCGCGGCAGCGACATGGTGGGAGTGATTTCGAAACAGCGCATCCTTGATGTGCTGCGCCTGGAAGGCAACGGCTACGTGCAGGCGGTGATGAACAAACTTTTTGAAGTGTCAGCGCGGCAGGAGTCACTCGCCTCGGCGTTCCGAAAGCTTACGGCCCGCAACCTCAGCATCATTCCCGTGGTAGAAGACCAGCGCCTCATAGGTATCGTGACTTTGCAGAACTTGATGCACTCCATGGCCCTGCTGGCCGAGAGCCGGAAACTGCGACGGGACAGCACAGAGTGAACTTCACCGCGGCGGTCGGATCTTTGATTTCCAGTTTTCGCTTTCCCGTTGCCGATTGCAATTCGCGACTTCGTGCAGCCGCCCATCGGGAATGATCAAAACAGCCGGACAGCTTTGGCCTGCTGCATGGCGGGAATCTTACGCAGCTTCTTCAGCACCTCCTCCGGTACGCGTCCGTCGATGTGCACCACCGCAATCGCCTCAGGTTGCGCGGCGGACTCTCCGTTGGCTGCCCGTCGACCCAAGGAAAAATTCGCGATATTGATTTTGTGCTCGCCAAGAATCGTGCCCACCTTACCGATCACACCGGGCACGTCACGATTTCGCAAGTAGATGAGGTTGCGTTCGAGGGGAGCCTCCACGTCGATGTCATCCACGTGCAGCAATCGCGGCGCGCTCTTGTGCAGCACCGCGCCCTTCACCAAGTGCTCTTCGCTCGCGGTCTTGAGCAGAATCGAGAGCACGCTGCCTGAACCCCCCGTGGAACCCTTTGCTTTGTGTGCTTCATGCACGCGCAAGCCACGCGAGTCAGCGATGGACGCGGCATTGACCAGGTTGGCTTTCTCTTCCAGGGCCTGGTTCAGGATGCCCTTGATGGCCGCATTTCGAATCAGCTCTGTTTTCCACTCGGCGATGTGACCGCTGTAGCGCAGCGAAATTTCCTCAATGGTCCCTTCGGAGACCTGAGCGAGAAAAGCTCCCAAGCGTTCGGCCAGCACGATGTAGGGCTGCATCACGGCATATTCCTCGGCAGAAACGGAGGGCACATTCACCGCATTCTGGATGACCCCATGCTTCAAATACTCCCTGACCTGCCGCGCAATCTGCACTCCCACGGCGTCCTGCGCTTCGTGTGTGGATCCCCCGGTGTGGGGCGTGAGCACTACATTTTCCAGCGCAAGCAAGGGTGAATTCTTCGGAGGCTCTTCGGCAAAGACATCGAGCGCCGCGCCTGCTACGCGGCCTTGCTTCAGTGCCCGCACAAGATCGCTCTCGTTCACTAACTCTCCGCGAGCGCAGTTCACCAGCCGTACGCCCTTCTTCATTTTCTTGATCGAACTGGCGTCAATCATTCTCGTGGTTTGTGGCGTGAGGCCCACGTGCAGGGTGATGTAGTCGGCAGTGGCGTAAAGTTCGTCCAGGCCAGACATGCGGATTCCCTGTTCCTTCGCGACTCCCACGGAGACAAACGGATCGTGCGCTACAATATCCATGCCGAACGCGTGGGCGCGCCGGGCGACTTCGATGCCGATGCGCCCCAGACCCACAACTCCCAGGGTTTTTCCTCGAAGCTCCGTGCCTTGCAGTGATTTCTTCTCCCATTTTCCCGCGTGCATGAGTGCGTCCGCCCGGCAGAGATGGCGGGCCATGGCCAGCATCATGCCCAGAGTCTGCTCCGCCACCGCCACGGCATTGGCACCCGGAGTGTTCATCACGGCAATGCCCTTATGCGTGGCGGCGTCGAGATCGATGTTGTCGACTCCCACACCAGCGCGTCCGATCACACGCAGTTTTTTGGCATGTTGAAGGAGCGCCGCGTCCGCCTGTACCGCCGAGCGGACGATCAGTGCGTCCGCAGACTCCAGATGCGTCGCCAGCTTGCCATCAAGCTGGTCCCAGGTGAGCACGGTCCAGCCCGGTTCCTTGAGCTCATCGACTGCCGCTGCTGAGATTTTTTCCGCGATGATGACTTTTGCCAATGCGTTCTTCCCCGTATCGAAATTTGTTGTCAATGGCCTTTACGCCAGGCGTGACAGAACCTTTACACCAAAATGACTCGCTGCTGACATACAGCTTCGTGTTCGTGCCTGGACTAT